>Ga0134128_10006281_pt1 | contig 14409 bp, 16 predicted proteins | sample KB31754_FD_96462 | JGI IMG/M metagenome (GOLD analysis project Ga0134128, IMG submission 96462) | Terrestrial soil microbial communities with excess Nitrogen fertilizer from Kellogg Biological Station, Michigan, USA - KB3-175-4 | ecosystem: Environmental > Terrestrial > Soil > Unclassified ... | reverse complement strand
GCTCGCTCGACATGCTCGTCAACTCCGCCGGCGTCGGAATCGGCGGCCGGATCGAGGACCTGCTCGTCGGCCTCGACCCGGCCGACGACGCCGCGGTCTACCGGCTCGACGACGAGCGGGCGCTCGTCTTCACGGTCGACTTCTTCCCGCCGCTCGTCGACGATCCCAGGCTCTTCGGCCGGATCGCGGCGACGAACGCGCTCAACGACGTGTTCGCGATGGGCGGCACGCCGCTCCTCGCGCTCTCGATCGCGGCCTTCCCGGAGGAGCTCGCGACCGATCTCGTCGCGGCGGTCTTCTCTGGGGCGGAGGAACAGGTCCGCGCCGCGGGAGCGATTCTCGCCGGCGGCCACACGATCCGCGACACCGAGCCGAAGTACGGGCTCGCCGTCGTCGGCACGGTGCATCCGGACGGCGTCTGGGTCAAGAGCGGCGCGCGGCCGGGCGACGCGGTGTTCCTCACGAAGCCGCTCGGCACCGGGCTCGTGCTCGCGAAGAAGGAAGAACTGGACGAGGCGGCGAGCTGGATGACGACGCTCAACGACCGTGCGGCGCAGGTGCTGCGGCCGTTCTCGCCCCATGCGGTCACCGACGTCACCGGCTTCGGGCTCCTCGGCCACGCGCACGAGACGGCCGCGCGGAGCGGCGTCCGGATCAGGCTTCGGGCCCCTGCGCTCCCCGCGCTCGAAGGCGCGCTCGAGGCCGCGCGGGACGGCGTCCGCACCGGCGGCGACCCGCGCAACCGCGACTTCGCCGGCCCGCACGTCGAGAGCGACGGCGTGCCGGAGGAGCTGCTCGCGCTCGCCTACGACGCACAGACGGCAGGCGGGCTCCTCGTCACGCTCCCGGCCGAGCAGGCGCTCTCGCTCGAGGCGGAGTTCGGGCGGGCAGGCCTCTTCCTCGCGCGCGTGGGCGCGGTCGAGGAGGGCGCAGGCGTCGTGCTCGAGCCGTAGGCGCGTAGAAAGCTCTCTACACTCGGGTTGTGCATGCGGGGTCCGCATCGGCCGTGCTGCCGCGCCGGCTCGCCCGGACGGTCTCGCCGGTCGTCTTCCGGCGTGTGGCGCTCGCGGCCGTCGGGATGCTCGTCCTCATCGTCGCCTCGGGCGCGACCGTGCGCCTCACCGGGTCGGGGCTCGGCTGTCCCGAGTGGCCGACCTGCACCACCCAGCACGCGCTGCCGCAGAGCTACCACTCGTACATCGAGTTCGGAAACCGCGTCGTCTCCGCGGTCACGATCTTCACCACGCTCGCGCTCGTCGTCGCGGCCTGGGCCACGCGCGGCCTCGGCCGCTACGGCCGCTGGCTGGCGACCGCCGTCTTCGTGGGGACGCTCGCGCAGGCGCCGCTCGGCGCGATCACCGTCTACTACGACCTCGACCCGTACCTCGTGATCACGCACCTCCTGCTCTCGTTCACGCTCGTGTCGCTCGCTGCGCTCACGCTGCTCGAGGCGTCGCGCCTCGTGCGCAGCGAGGGATCGGCGCTGCCCGTGATCGCGCGGCTCGGCGGCCTGGCGCTCGTCGTCGCCGTGGTCGTGCTCGCGGTGAGCGGGACGGCCGCCACCGCGGCCGGCCGCTTCCCGGGAAGCTCGGGAGCGAAGATCGTGCCGCGGCTCGGCTCCTTCTATCCCGCGGTCTACTGGCACGTGCGCGCCGTCGCCATGTTCGGGATCGTCTTCCTCGTGCTCGCCGCGTGGGCGTGGACGAGGCGCAGCGCGCACCCGTGGCTGGTGCGCGGCTGCGTGGGACTGCTCGCGATCCTCGCGGCGCAGATGGCGATCGGCGAGGTGCAGTACCGGACGTACGGCGACGTGCCGTGGTGGCTCGTGCTGATCCACGTCGCGACTGCGGCGACCCTCGTCGGCTGGACGGTGGGCCTCGCCGGCCGTCTCTGGCGCCCGGTCGGGGCAGCCGAGACCCGGCAACTAGACTGAGGAAATGTCGGAGCTGATCGTCTCCTCGCGGCCCGACCTCCGCCGCCCGGTTCTCATTGCCGCCTTCCGCGGCTGGAACGACGGCGGCCAGGGCGCGACGCTCGGCGGCGGCTACCTCGCGAAGCAGTGGGGCGCTGAGTCGTTCGCGGAGATCGACTCGGAGAACTTCTACGACTTCCAGGCGGTGCGCCCGAACGTCTCGCTCGAGGACGGACTGACGCGGAAGCTCGAGTGGCCGGCGAACACGTTCCTCCATGCTCCGATCCCGGGCCTCGATCGTGACGCCGTGCTCCTGCTCGGCGTGGAGCCGAACCTCCGCTGGAAGACGTACTCGGCGCTCGTGCTCGAGCTCGTGCAGGACCTCCGGGTCGAGCTCGTCGTCACCCTCGGCTCGCTGCTTGCCGACGTGCCGCACACGCGGCCGGCTCCCGTGAGCGCCGCTGCGAGCGAGCCGTCGCTCGTGGAGGAGCTCGGCGTCGAGCCGTCCCGCTACGAAGGGCCGACCGGCATCGTCGGCGTCCTCCTCGATCTCTGCCGCCAGGCGGGGCTCCCGTCCGTGAGCCTGTGGGCGGCCGTGCCCCACTACGTCTCGCTCGCGCCCAGCCCGCGCGCCGCGCTCGCGCTCTGCCGCCGGCTCGGCGAGCTCGTCGGCGTCGACATCGACGTGGCGGAGCTCGAGGAGGCCGCCCAGGAGTACAGCGAGCAGGTGACAGAGGCGGTCGCGACCGACGCGGAGACGGCGGCGTACGTCGAGGAGCTCGAGCGCCGCGTCGACCTGATGGAGGCGGCCGAGGAGCTTCCCTCCGGCGAGAGCCTCGCCGCCGAGCTGACGCGCTTCCTGCGCGAGCGGGAACAGGACGGCGACGACGCCGGCGAGAGCGCCGGCGGGCCTGCGTCCTAGCCAGCTAGGCCGTCGCGAGCAGCTCGAGCCGGTTCCCCCACGGATCCACGGTGTAGAAGCGGCGCACGGCGGGGAGCGAGTCGTCCCACTCGACGCGCGCGCCCGCCGCTTCGAGGCGGGCCGCAAGCTCGTCGAGCTCGGCGGCGGGGAGACGGAACGCCGGATGAGCCTTCCGCGCGGGCGCGAACAGCTCCTCCACACCCACGTGGAGCTGCCCTCCGCCCGCGAGCGCGAACCAGACGCCTCCGCGCCGGCGCAGCGGCTCGGGCTTCTCGAGCTCCTCCAGGCCGAACAGGTCACCGAAGAAACGCCGCGCCTCGTCCTCGCAGCCGGACGGAGCCGCGGTCTGGACGTGATCTAGCTCGATGACTCGGCCTTGGCAGGAGGCGTGGCTTCGGCCTCCGCCGGCTGCTCCGGCTTGGGCTTCGCCTCGGCGGTGCCGTCCTGCTTGCCCTGCTGCTGGGTCTTCGCGGCCGCGTCGGCCCCGCTGCCCTTCCGCCTCCGCCGCCGGCGGCGCCTGCTGCGGCCGCTGCCCTGCTTCGGAGCGGGGAGGTTCTCCGCGAGCGCGAGCGCGACCTCCTGGATCGAGCCGAGCCGCTCGCGCGCCTCGTCGATGAGCTTGGTCGCGCGAGGCGTGTAGCCCTCGGCCGAGGCAAGAAGCGCGGCACCCACCGGCAGCGGCAGCTCGAGTGCCGCCTGGACGAGCTTCGCGGCGTTCTCCTCGTGCCGGTGCCCGCGCGAGTTCGCGAGCGCGCCGAGCAGGCGCTTCGCCTCCGGGTACTCCGCCGAGGCGCGGCGGTCCTGCACCTTGCGCGTCGCGCGCGCGAGCCGCCACGTCCAGCGGGCGAGGATCTGCTCCGGCGCGTCGGGCTTCTCCTCGCCGACCGCGCGCAGGAGCGTGCGGATCCCCGGCAGCCGCTCCTTCTCCCACGTCGGCGCCTGCGTCACGAGCGTGACGAGATCGTCGAAGTCGGCGCGCTCGACGCGCATCGAGACGCGGTCCTGTAGCGCCATCATCCGCAGCCGCCGGTTCGGATTCTCGGCCGCGGCCGTCGTGAGGAACTGCTCGAGCGCGACCTTGCTCGCGCTCCGGTCGGTGAGCTTCTGGACGAACGAGGCCCGCTCGTCGAAGCGGATCTGGCGGCCCGCGATCGTGGCCCAGTACCGCTGTTCGTCCTCGTCGAGGTACTTCGGGTCGATGCGCTGCCACTCGCGCTGGATGACGTTGATGCGGCGGCGGACGTCGGGCGTGACCGGCACGAGCCACGGCGCCGGCGTGAGGCGGCGGCGGGCCCGGCGCTGCGAGCGCCGGCGCGGTGCCGGGGTCACGCGCGCGCCTTCGCGGTAGAAGTCGGCGTCGAGCAGTGAGTGGAGGGAGACGACGCGCTCGTTGTGCGTCGCGCCCTTGGGGACGAAGTCGACGACGATGCCCGCTTCCTTGCGCGGGTGGAGACGCATGATGCGGCCGATCCGCTGCTGGTACACGCGCTTCGACGCGGTCGGCGCGAGGTGCATGCAGACGGTCGCGCGCGGCGAGTTCCAGCCTTCTGCGAGCAGCTGCGCGTTGATGAGCACGTTGATCTCGCCGCGCTCGTAGGCCGCGAGTGTCTCGGCGAGGCGCACCGGCGGCGTCCGGCCCGAGACGGCCTCGGCCTTCAGCCCGGCTGCACGGAACTCCTGCGCGAGGTTGTAGGCGTGGTCGACCCCGGCCGCGTAGACGATGCCGGGCGTATTCTCGAAGCGGTTGCGGTAGAGGCTCGCGGCGGCCTGGTTCAGCGCCTGGTGGTCGAGCGTCTTGGCGAGGATCTCCTGGTCGAAGTCGCCGCCGACGATCGGCACGGAGTTGATCGCCGTGACCGGCGGCACGCGCAGGTCGCGGAGCGGCGCGATGAGCCCGCGGCGGGCGGCGTCTTGCAGCGGCAGGTCGTCGACCGAGGCCGGGAAGACGTCGGAGACCTGCTTCGCGATCAGCTGCTCCGTCGCGGTCATCCCGATGTAGATCGGCTCGGGGAAGGAGCGGATCGCGGCCGAGGTCTTCTCCCCGAGCGCCGTGTGCGCCTCGTCGCAGATCACGAGCTGGTACGCGTCGCGGTCGATCGAGTCGACGTGCCGCGCGAACCAGGCGTACGTCTGGATCGTGAGCGGAGACTGCTTCGCGCTGCGACTGTCGCTGGTGATCACGTCGGTCAGGCGCTTGCCGTAGCCCTCGGTCGTCAGGTCGCGCGTGAACTGCGAGACCAGCAGGCGGCGGTGGGTGAGGATCAGGACGCCGAGCGTGCGGGCCGCCTCGACGAAGCCCGCCGCGGCGATCGTCTTGCCCGACGCGGTCGGATGCCGGAAGCGGTAGCGGCGCACGGCGCCGGGGTCGTCCTGCTCCGGCTCCTCGGGCAGCTCCGCCTCCTCGACCTCGACGACGAGCGTCGAGTCCTCGTCCTCGTCCTCGACCTGCTGCTGCTCGAGCTCCTCGGCCGTCGCCGTGTGGCCGTTGCCGTTCCCGTTCGCCTCGTCGTAGCGCTGGCTCGCGGCGATGAGCTCGGTGAGCATCCCGGCGAGCGCGTCGACCTGGTGGCGGCGGAGCGCGGTTCCCGCGGCCGTGCGCGGCTCGGGCTCGCCGAGGACGCGCTCGAGGCCGAGCAGGAGGCCGTACCGAACCTTCCACTGCGGCGACGGAGACTTCCGGCCCGCGTCCATCTCGGCGAGCGCCTCGTCGAGCGCGCGCCGGCGGGCGGTTCCCTCCCCGAGCGCCTCGGCCGGATCCTCGCCCTCGCGCACGAACGGCTCGCCCGCCCACGCTTCCGCGCGGAGGGCGGCGGCGACTACGGGGTCTGCCGCCTCCAGTGTTGAGCTGGTCGGCTGCTGAATAGCTTCTTGCATATGCGCAGCACGTTGCGGTGCTGCCATCCAACGAAAAGATGCGCTGCGCTCGGCTGATTCCCCTGGGCGGAGCGGCGCAAAGGGAAGAATACCCTCCGCGCCGGTTTCGTCAACGTGGCCTAAAGGCCCATGCCGCCGAAGATGGCGAAGGGATTGGCCGGCTCCACCTCGTACACGAGCTCGCCGCCAGGCTCGACCTCGCCGTGGACACGCTTCGCCAGCGCGTCGGCGTCCTCACGGGTCGCGGTGCCCACGATCAGGTAGTGGAAGCGGCGCTCGGGCTTGTAGCCCTCCCCGGCGAGCCGCTCGGCGAGCTCGCGCGCCTCGTGGCGGGACGAGCACTCGACGCGCACCTCCCACGGCGCGAAGCCGCGGTCGAGCTCCTCCTCCTCCCACGTCTCGCCCGGCGGCTCGTCGTCCCAGTGGTCGTTCTCGTCGAGCCAGTGCTCGATTCGGCTCGTCCGCGCGGCGAAGCCCTGCTTGCGCAGCTCGGCCTCGACGAGGGAGTGGGCGCGCTCGGCTTCGGTGCGGGTCGCGGCGTAGACGAAGACGACGTCCCCGTCGCGCGAGACCGCGAGCCGTCGCGCCGCGAGATCCCTGGCGAGCTCGCGTGCCTCGGAGTCGAGATCGCCGGCGAGCCGCTCGAGGAGGCCGGTCGCGTGCTCCTCCTCCTCGACCTCGATCCGGATGCGCCAGTCGTCGTCGGCCATGCGTCCGGAGCCTAGTGTGCGGGCGTGGACTGGCGCGAGCGGTACGAGCGCGCGGCGGCGCGCTATGAGGCCGGCGAGACGCGCGGGCTCGACGAGCGGCAGCTCGTGCAGCTCGCGAACGCGGCCTGGGCTGCGGGGCTGTCCCTCCTGATGGCCGGCGATCGGGAGGGAGCGGCCGAGTGGCTGCGGCGGTCGGCCGAGCGGTACCGCGAGAGCTGGGACGAGGGAGCCGCGACCGACGCGTGGGGGCGGCCGATCGGCGCGATCAAGGCGCTGCTCATCGCCGGCGCGGCTGCAGGCGGGGCCGCTCGGTGGGCGCTCGATGCGGGTGCCGCGCAGGCGGAGTCCTCGACCGGCCGCTACGCCGGCGTGCTCGCCCTGCTCGTGCTGGGCCGTGACGACGAGGCGGGCGCGCTCGCAGCGAAGCTCGGAGAGGAGTTTCCGGCGAACGTCGCCGCCGCGCTCAGGTCGCTCGCGGCCCACGACGCCGACGCGTACGGCGGAGCCGTCGAGGCGATCCGCCGGTCCTTCGAGACACGCGAGGCCTTTCTCGAGGACGTCCCGGTTCCCGACACCGCGCTCGCGCTCGAGACGCTCGCCGCCGAGCGCGGTCTCGGCTAGAGCTTCGCGGCCGCGGCTTTGTCGAGGACCGCGCGCGTCGTTCCCTCGGCCGAACGTGCCAGGCTCCCGGGGGTGGCGCGCGACGGAGGCCCCGCTAGCGCCCGCGCAGCCGCGTCGGCCTTGTCCTCGCCGGCGACGAGGAAGAGCAGCTCGCGCGTCGCGCAGATCCGCGGCAGCGTCATCGAGATCCGGTCGACGAACGGCTCGTGGCCGGCTTCGGTGCTGAGCACGTCGCGGTTCGTCACGTCGAGGGTCGGAAAGCCGGGGAAGAGCGAGGCGACGTGGCCGTCCGGCCCCAGTCCCAGCAGGACGAGGTCGAACTCGCCGGCGTCCGCCAGCTCGTGCCGGTACTCCCTCGCCCCGTCGTCGCGGCCGAGCTCGCCCTGCATCCGGTGGACGGCGACCGGCCCGCGCTCGAGCCGGTCGAGCAGCGCCGACTTGGCCATGCCGAAGTTCGAGAGCTCGTCGTCGGGCGGCACGCAGCGCTCGTCTCCCCACCAGAGCTCGGCACGGCTCCAGTCGGGCTCGAGCTCGGCGGCGATCTCGTAGGCGCGGCGCGGCGTCGAGCCTCCGGTGAGGACGATGCTGCCGCCGTCCCGCGCCTGCGCGGCGAGCCGCTCGGCGACGACGCGCGCCGCCTCGGCGACGCTGTCGACGACGGTGATCTCGACGTCGCTCATCCGCCGCCCTCGGCGAGCTCGCGCGAGCGGTCCATCGCCGCCTGGATCGCGTTGAGGAACGCGGCACGCACGCCGGCCTGCTCGAGCTCGCGGATCGCGGCGATCGTCGTGCCGCCGGGCGAGGTGACCGACTCGCGCAGCTCGACCGGGTGCATGCCCTGGTCGCGGAGCTGCTTCGCAGTCCCGAACATCGTCTGCACCACGAGCGTCGTCGAGATCTCGCGCGAGAGGCCGAGCAGGATCCCCGCCTCGATCATCGCCTCCGCGAGGAGGGCGAAGTACGCCGGGCCCGAGCCCGAGACCGCGGTGATCGCGTCCATCCAGGTCTCGGGAACGCGCACGACGCGGCCGAGGTGCGAGAGCAGTTCCTCGGCGAGCGCGAGCTGCTCGTCGCCGGCGTGCACTCCGGCGCAGATGCCGGCCATGCCCTCGTGGACGGTCGCCGGCGCGTTCGGCATCGCGCGCACGACCGGGACGCCGTCCGCGATCCGCGCCTCGATGTGCGCCGTCGGGATGGCGGCCGCGACCGAGACGACGGTCTGCTCCTTCGCGAGGTGCTCGCCGACCTCCCCGAGCAGGGCGTCGATGTCCTGCGGCTTGACGGCGACGACGACGAGGGCCGCGTCACCGACGGCCGCGGCGTTGTCCGCGGTCGCCTCGGCGCCGTAACGCTCGCGCAGCTCGGCGTTTCGCTCCTCGCGCCGGTCCGTGACGAGGACCTCACCCGGCTCGCGCCAGCCGGAGCTGAGCAGGCCGGAAAGGAGGGCCTCGCCGATCCGCCCGCCCCCGAGGATCGCGACCTTGCGCGCGTTCATGCGGGGGAGTCTGCCGAAGATCCCCGGAGTGCTTGCGTCGAGCCGGCAGACCCACTATGAAAGCGGCGATGCTGGCGGCGCAGCGAGCCGTTCCCCTCGCGCCGGCCTTGGCGGCCGGGCTGCTGCTCGGCGGCTGCGGCGCAGGTGGCGTGAGCCGCAGTGATTACGTGGCCCGGAACGAGACGATCCTCAAGGCCCTGCCGGTCTTCCCCGGAGCCGTGAAGGCGCGCGAGTACTCCGTGCCGGAGTACTCCGGCGGCGAGTTCGCAGACCCGTCCGGCTACACGACGACGCTCGTCTCCCGCGTCCCGCGCGGCACGCGTCGTGCCGCCGTCGCGCGGTTCTACCGGTCCCGGCTCCACCGTCGGGGCTGGCAGGTGATCCTCGAGGCGGGAACCGCTCGGAGCGTCCGGCGGGCGATCGTGGACTACACGCGTGACGGAGCGCTCGTGGCCGTGAACACCCTCCTCCTGACGCAGGCCCGGGAGCCGTACGCCCACCGGCTGTACGAGGTCGCGGTCGACCACCGCGGCGCGCCCGGCGACTGAGCAGCTAGGCCGCGCGCGCCGCGGGCAACGGGATCAGGCCGCGCCCGAAGCCGGCGAGGAGGTAGACGCTCGCCAGGCCGGCCCATTCGCCGTACGGCTCGAGGAGCTCCGCGGTCTCCCATCCCTCCACCGGCCGGCCGCGCAGTGCTCGCAGGAGCTTGACGAGCCCGAGGTCGCCGACGAGGCCGTGCTCGAACCGGCCGAGCCCCTCGAGGCAGACGACGCCGGCCGACCACGGGCCGAGGCCGCGCTCGCGCTCGATCCTTCGCACGACCGCCTCGGTCGGCAGCTCGTGGAGCCGCTCGAGCTCGAGGCTACGGCAGAGCCGGACGACCGCGGCACCCCGGCGCTCGTGCAGCCCGAGCCTGCGCAGCTCGAAGGGCGCGACGGCGGCGAGCGCCGCCGTCGACGGCGGTTCGCACTGCCCATTCTGGTCCGGCGGCGCGAGCGCCCGGATCACACGGCGCTCGAGACTTCGTGCCGTCTTCGAGTCGATCAGCTGTCCGCAGACCGCGCGGAGGAGCGCCTGCGCCACCGTCGCGGTGCGCAAGGGCCGCAGCCCGCGCAAGTGCTTCGCCGCGCGGCAGAGCAGCGGATCGTCGGCCACGCGCAGGAGGAACTCGGAGTGGTCGTCGTCGAGCGCGAGCGTCCAGCGGAGCTTCTCGGCGGCTGCATCCGACTCGGAGCGGATCGTCACGCTGCCGTCGCGCGACTGCCACGCACGGGCGACAGCGCCGCAACAGCGCGCGGTGAAGAGGCCCTCGCGCACCCGCCGCGTCGCGTCCCCGGCGAGCCGTGCGGAGAGCGCGAGCGAGTACGGACCGCGCGGGCTGACGACGATCTCGGCCATGTCCGCGAGCCTACTGACTCGCCGGGACGCGGCTGGAAGAGCGTCTTGCGGCGCCCGAGGGTGCTGCCTACCGTCGCCGGAGTGGCGCGCCCCGTCACTCCCGCGGACTTCGTGATCGCGCTCGTGCTCGTCGCGACCGTCGTCGTCCTGTTCGCGCACGGGCGCGGCGGCGGAGCACATTCGATCCTCGCCGACCCGGTGCGCACGCCCGGCGTGGTCAACCCGGACGTGACCCAGGCGAACATCCGCTCGACCATCTGCAAGCGCGGCTGGACGGCGACATCCGGCCGCCGGTGTCGTACACGAACGCGCTCAAGCGCAAGCAGATGCGGCAGTACGGCGAGATGGGCTCGATGTCGGACTACCAGGAGGACCACCTGATCAGCCTCGAGATGGGCGGCAGCCCGACCGACCCGCGCAACCTCTGGCCCGAGCCGTACCCGCGCGCGTCGCAGATGGATCAGATCGAGAACGAGCTCAACTCGGAGATCTGCGACGGGCAGCTGACCCTCGCCCAGGCGCAGCAGCGCGAGGACACCATCAAGCACACGCAGGGATAGGCTGACCCCATGGAGATCGCCCCGGACGCCCGCATGGGTCTCGTCGAGCTGAGCGTGTCCGATCTCGACCGGTCGCTCGCGTACTGGCAGGACGCCATCGGGCTACGCGTCCTCTCGCGCGAGAACGGGACCGCGGAGCTCGGCGTGGACACGCCGCTCCTGCGCTTCGTCGAGGAGCCCGGCGCGCGGCCGGCCGACGGCTTCGCCGGCCTCTTCCACGTGGCGCTGCTCGTCCCGGATCGCCTGAGCCTCGGCCGCTTCCTCGCCCATGCGGCCCGCGAGCAGATCCCGCTCGAGGGGCTCTCCGACCACGACGTGAGCGAGGCGATCTACCTCCGCGACCCGGACCGGCACGGGATCGAGGTCTACGCCGACCGGCCGCGCGAGCGGTGGTAAGGCCGGGTCGGGGAGCTGATGACGACGATTCCGCTCGACGCACAGTCGCTGCTCGCCGAGGCCGGCGACGACGGCTTCGACGGCCTGCCGGAGGGGACGAAGGTCGGCCACGTCCACCTCCGCGTCCGCGACGTCGACGAGACGATCCGCTTCTACCGCGACACTCTGGGGATGGGCCTGACCGCGCAGCTCGGCGACATGGCCGCGTTCCTCAGCGCCGGTGGCTACCACCACCACATCGGCGGCAACACCTGGGAGACGCGCGGCGCCGAGCCCGCGCGCGAAGGGACGGCGCGGCTGCTCCGCTTCACGATCGTCCTGCCCGACGAGACGGAGGTGGAGCGCGTGGCCGAGCAGATCGGCGGCGCCGAGGTCCGCGATCCCTCCGGGAACCGGCTAGCGCTCGCCGTCGGGTAGCCCGGGGTCGCGCGGCGCGTAGGCGACGCGCTCGAAGGGCCACTCGTCCGCGAGCCAGCCGGCGACCGCGCGCCACAGCTCCACGTCGAGCTCCGCACGGCTCACGGTCACCCACGACGACACACGCGCGTCGTGCTCGCCGCTCTTGTCGGGATAGATGTAGACGCAGCCGATCACGTCGCCGGTCGCAGGGTCGAGAACCGTGTAGGTGAACCCCGTCCGCTGCTCGAAGTCGCCGGCGTGCCGTTGCAGGTCCCGCAGGTTGTCGTCCAGGCTCCGGTCGTCCGGCCAGGAGCTCTTCTCCCACCCGGGTGTCCCGTGGATGTGCTCGACGGAGGACGACCACGCGGCGTAGTCGGGCTCGTTGTGCTGCGGTCCGAGTGGCTCCAGCCTGAATCGCTCCGTCTCGAGACCGAGCGGGACGACGAAATCCGCTGGGACGAACGGCCTGTCCACCGGCTCCACTAGCCCGTCGCCGCCTTCGGCAGCCAGCTGAAGCGGAAGAGCGCGAAGACCAGCCCGATCGCTCCCCAGAGCGCGAGCACGCCTATGTCGCTCCAGACGATCCCGATCCCGGTCGTCGCCGGCGCGAACGCATGGTGCAGCCCGTCGGAGAGGTGCTGCACGGGGAAGACCTGCGCGACGTGGCTCAGCCAGCTCGGCAGGTTGACCGCCGGGATGAAGATGCCGGAGATGAAGTAGAGCGGCAGCATCACGGCCTGCACCATCGGCTGGGCCGCGTCCTCGTTCTCGATCAGGGTCGAGAACGCATAGGCGAGGATGCAGAAGGAGATCGAGCCGACGACCGCCGTGATCGCGAGCCCCGGAATCGTGTGTGCGCGGAGCCGGACTCCGTAGGCGAAGCGGCCGACGAGCAGGAGCACGATCACCGACACCAGCGAGACGCCGAGGGCCGTCAGCGTCCGGCCGGCGATCAGCGCCCAGGCCGGGACGGGAGTCGCGCGCCGCCGCTTCAGGATGGCCTCTTCGCGGAGCACGGTGATCGAGATCACGAGGTTGACGAACGAGGCGGCGATGATCGCGAGCGCCGAGATGCCCGGCACGTAGTAGACCTTCGCCGGCAGATGCAGCCTGCCGACCTTGTCGTTCCCGAAGACGGCGACGAAGATGACGAGGAAGAGCAGCGGCAGGACGAGGGTGAAGAAGCGGCCCTGCCGGTTGCGCAGGAACCCGCGCAGGTCGTAGAACGCCTGATGGAGGACGAGCGCGAGCGGGCCGCGCGACGCCGCCGTCCGGCCGGCGCTCGCGGGCTCCCCGCCGCGACGCTCGCGCCGCCGCCGCAGCAGCCACCGGATGAAGAGGATCACGCCTCGCTCCTCGTCAGCTCGAGATAGACGTCCTCGAGCGTCGGCCGCCGCACGTCGAGGTCGGGCAGGTCGATGCCGCGCGACCGCGCCCACTCGGCGAGCGCGCCGACGTGCGCGAGCGGCGACTGGCTCGTCAGCGTGATGCGTCCGTCCTCGCCGGCGAGGAGCGCGCGCAACTCGACCGGCAGGTCCTCGGCACCGGTTCCCTCGGGCAGCGTGAAGCGGATCGTCGCGGCCATCCGGTTGCGGCCGCCGAGCGTGCCCGGCGTTCCCTCGGCGACGATCTGCCCGCCGGCGATGACCGCGATCCGGTCGGCGAGCTGCTCGGCCTCGTCCATGTAGTGCGTCGTGAGGAAGACCGTCTTGCCGAGCGCCCGCAGCCCGTCGATCACGTCCCAGGCCGTTCGGCGCGCAGATGGGTCGAAGCCCGTCGTCGGCTCGTCGAGGAAGATGAGCTCCGGGTCGCCGATCAGCGCGAGCGCGACGTCGAGCCGGCGCCGTTGCCCGCCCGACAGTTGCGGCGCGAGCGTCTCGGCCTTCTCCTCGAGCCCGACGAGCGCGATCGTCGCGTCGATGTCGCGCGGCTCGAGGTAGTAGCCGGAGTAGAGCTGGAGGCTCTCTCGCACCGTCAGGCCGGGCTCCGCGTTCGACTCCTGCAGGACGGCGCCGACGCGGTTGCGCCACGCGGCGTCGCTGTTCGCCGGATCGACGCCGAGCACGCGGACCTCTCCGGACGTCCGCGTGCGGAAGCCTTCGAGGATCTCGACCGTCGTCGTCTTGCCTGCGCCGTTCGGCCCGAGGAAGGCGAAGATCTCGCCGCGCTGCACCTCGAGGTCGATGCCCGCCACCGCGTCGACGTGGCCGTAGCGCTTGCGCAAGCCGTGGACGGAGACGACCGGCTCCATGCGGCGAGTGTACGCACGGCCCAGAAGACGAAACGTGCGCTATACCTGCATCGAGACATGAGCAGCAAGCCCGTCGAGCAGCTCTCCCAGGTCATCGTGCGGTTCGCCGGCGACTCCGGCGACGGCATGCAGCTCACCGGCTCGCAGTTCACGTCAGAGGCGGCGCTGCTCGGTAACGACATCTCGACGCTGCCGGACTTCCCCGCCGAGATCCGCGCGCCCGCCGGTTCCCTGCCGGGGGTCTCGGGCTTCCAGCTCCACTTCGCCGACCACGACATCCTCACGCCGGGCGACGCGCCGAACGTGCTCGTCGCGATGAACCCCGCGGCCCTGAAGACGAACCTCGCGGACCTGCCGCGCGGCGGGACGCTGATCGTCGACGCCGACGCCTTCACCGAGCGGAACCTCAAGAAGGCCGGCTACGCGCAGAGCCCGCTCGAGGACGGCTCGCTCGACGAGTACCAGGTGCATGCGGTGCCCTTGACGTCGCTGACCGTCGGCGCGCTGAAGGAGATCGAAGGCGTCACGCCGCGCGAGGCCGAGCGCTCGAAGAACATGTTCGCGCTCGGGCTCATGTCGTGGCTGTACGGGCGCACGATCAAGCCGACGATCGAGTTCCTCGAGGACAAGTTCGGCGCGAAGCGGCCGGAGATCGCGGCTGCGAACATCAAGGCGCTCCGGGCCGGCTACGCCTTCGGCGAGACGACGGAGTCCTTCGCGGTGACCTACGAGGTGAAGCCGGCGCAGCTCGCGCCGGGGACGTATCGCAACATCACCGGCAACCAGGCGCTCTCGCTCGGCCTCGTCGCGGCGTCGCGGCTCTCGGGCCTCCCGCTCTTCCTCGGCGCCTACCCGATCACCCCGGCCAGCG
>Ga0134128_10006277_pt1 | contig 14412 bp, 13 predicted proteins | sample KB31754_FD_96462 | JGI IMG/M metagenome (GOLD analysis project Ga0134128, IMG submission 96462) | Terrestrial soil microbial communities with excess Nitrogen fertilizer from Kellogg Biological Station, Michigan, USA - KB3-175-4 | ecosystem: Environmental > Terrestrial > Soil > Unclassified ... | reverse complement strand
CGGACGCACAGCTCCATTGGGGATGTGACACCCCAGGAGTTCATCAACACCTATCAGGACGGGGCTCGCGTGGCACAGAAGTCAACTTCGTTGGCGGTGGTGTAACAAATGGGGGAAGGTCAAACTTCACTTAAAATGATCGAAACGTAATCGTACTTCATGGTGGTCGATCACATAATTCAGCAGGGCATTAATGAGAACAATAACGCCTGCCATTTCAAGACCTTCCTCGACCGTCGCGAACATGGAAAATTGAAGACTTTCCTCTCCGCCATGTGATGCGGAGTAGTTGCCTGCCAGAACCTCTACACCGATCGCCCCGCTAACAAAAACAGCTGCGGCTGTGAAGAATTGCATTCGAGTACGCGCGGGGAGAGCAAAAAAGAACCTGAGGTATGAGAATGCAACCGCTATGACCATGGCCATACCAAACAAGACCCACCCATAGTGAAAGAGGCCCCCTTTTCGATGACCCGGCACCCACCGCACTTTATCCAACAGCTCATGGAGGCCGACCGCTTCGTCAACCGCCATGAAGAGCACAATGAAAGCGAGTATAGCCCAGTGACGGCGATAGGGATCCTGTGAGGATTTCTTGAGTACAGTGATGAACCAGAGCAGACTAGACGCGAGGATTAAGAGAATTGATGAGAAGAAAGTAGGGATGTTGCCTTCGAAGTCCACATAGAACAGACGGTTGAATCTATAGACTTGTTGTCCAAGTGCATACTTAGCTAACTGTCCAGCAATGCTGACACTAAGGAGGAATAGGGTTGTCGCAGCCAGGACACGAACAATCGTTCGGCGACTCAGAGATATCTCACCATTGTGAGTCATATCCTGTTCCATTCTTTTTTCCATGAGATATTGCGTAGGTCACGCTGCCAGGTATGTCGGCTACCGTACACCATTTTACTTTTCTTTATCTATCTCGTTAGACTGCCTGACCCGCAATGAGTACCAAGTCCTCTTCTCAAGCTGCACGAGTCGATCTCCTTCATCAGATCATTCACTATCACATACAAACTAAACACCATTTCAACCGCTATGCCCGGTCGCTGAGGTATCTTGATTGGGCAAATCAGCCTGATCCGTTCCGGCGGTTCGAGGGGACTCAACTCATCTCTCTTCCATTGCTCAGCCCTGATGAAGAGCCGCTGTCGCCCGCCTACGAAGCGATTCACGAGCAAGGAGCCGTTTCCTCTCAGCCTGTGAACATGCGAACTCTTTCTCGATTTTTCGAATTCGCCCTCGCCCTGTCGGCTTGGAAGAAGGCTGGCGAGTCTGAATGGGCGCTGCGAAGCAATCCATCGTCCGGCAATTTGCATCCCACGGAAGGCTATGCGGCCTTGCCAAGGATTGATGGACTAGATCTAGAGCCAGGACTGTACCATTACGCGCCGAAGGAACATGGACTCGAGTTACGGGCTGAATTTCGTGCTGACTTAATTGAACGTCTCCTAGGACCTTTTCCTCCAGATGCCTTCCTCTTTGGGTTCACATCAATTCATTGGCGAGAAGCCTGGAAGTACGGCGAGCGGGCGTTTCGCTACTGCAATCACGATGTTGGACACGCGATCGGGACAGCACGAATCGCTGCGGCTACGCTTGGCTGGAACATGACTCTGCTGGACGGTGTGGATCAAGACACGGTGGCGATGCTACTCGGGACAGATCGCAAGGAAAGCTTTGGTGAAGCTGAACCGGAACCGGAACCGGAACATCCTGACTGTCTGGCGGTGGTCTGGCCTAATGGAGCAGTAAAGAGCGAGGGACTAGAGGTAAGGGGTCGTGAAGAGATAACGGACGGGAAGAGTGGGATACCGTTATTTCTCGATACGGCGATTGTGAAGGAGTTGGCCGGCGCAACATGGTATGGGAAGGCGAATCGATTAAGCCAAGAGCATGGTGTGCATTGGGACATCATTGATGAGGCAGCGGAGGCTTCATGGAAAAGACAGACAGATAAGTTGATAATTTATCTTCAATCAAAATCTTTTCCCTCATCTGATACGCCGCACACTTCACGAACGACGAACGATGTCGGCCCCTCGTCCGATCACATCATTCGTCAGCGTCGAAGCGCCGTCGCGTTTGACGGCAAAACGTCAATTTCCGCGACCACGTTTTTTCACATGATGCGACGGGTCATGCCGTTGGCTGAACGTCCGCAGCTAAAACGGCCGATGCCGTGGGATACCTGGCCCTATGATCCAATCATTCATCTTCTGATATTCGTCCATCGTGTCGTTGGGCTCACGCCTGGATTGTACTTCCTCGTGCGCGATATCAGGAAATCGGAGTTCCTTCAGCGAGCCATGAATCCCGAACTGACCTGGACTATCGCGCCGGACTGTCCAGCCGGGTTGCCTCTGTATTGGTTACTTGAAGGTGATGCAAAAAAGCTGGCGGTGCAGGTCAGTTGCCATCAGGACATTGCCGGCGACAGCGCCTTCTCCTTCGGCATGTTGGCCGAGTTTGAGGGGGCCTTGAAGGAACGAGGCGCCTGGTGGTATCCGCGCATGTTTTGGGAAGCGGGATTGCTTGGGCAGGTCTTGTATCTGGAAGCGGGAGCGGCAGGAGTGCGGGCGACGGGAATCGGCTGCTTCTTCGATGATCCGGTCCATGAGATCGTCGGCATTCAGAGCTTAGCCGTTCAATCCCTCTATCATTTTACGATCGGTGGGCCGGTGGAAGATCGACGGTTGCAGACCTTGCCGCCGTACCATCATCTGAGGCCTCGTTCCTAAAGCTCGATGGCCGTGAGGTAGCTCATGTTTAAAATCAAGAAGAAGGCCGACAAGCCGAAACGGACGGTACTTTATAACATCATCGAGGACTATTCAGAGTTCGATGCCCCCGGAAACGTCACCGTGTGTGCGATGACGGAGCCTGAGGATCTCCCGGCACACGCCAAGGTCCTTGCGGAAAGTTACGATGTGCCGCTTGAGTTGATGACGACCTTGCTGGCTGAAGGAGGAACTTACGTGTATCCAGAAATCGGCGGCATTCTCACTCGAGGGTTGTTTGCCTGCCGGATTGATCCAGCCGGGCAAGGGCCGAAACAAACTTGGACGCTGGATCTGATGCCGTTTGCCGAGGCGGAGCAAGTGGCTCGATCCAAGGCGCTTCCGATGGTCGATGCGGCATGGGAGGTCTTTTGCAAGACCCTGCCGGATGAATTGAAAACCAAGCTCCAGCAAAAAAATTTAGGATTGGATTACCGAACGTTGGATCGCGCCGTCGCCAAAGGCGGCGACATCAAGTACATCGATCTCCGCAAGGATTGGTCGCCGCATTTCAAGCGGCTCTGCATCATGCCGGATGGGCGGTTGGTCGAGACCGGGGGATTGCAAGAGTTTGCCGGACTCCACGGCATCACTGTGGCTCAGGCTCAAACGCTGATCGAGCATGGTGGTACGCTCGAAGTGAATGGTGAGGTGTTAGTCTGTCAGATTGTAAACGGACAGCCGGCTGTGGCGCGGTTCAGTGCAAAGAACTACGCCAAGGCAAAGGACTTGGTATCGTCGAAGGGGCTGCACTTGATGGATGCCTTCAGTGAAGTGGGATACAACGATCCGGCTATGATGCGCGGTCTTGCGCGAAAAGAATTGACGGGCAAACGATAACTTCGTGCAACGCGGGGTTACGCAAGTTCACGCGACGGCGAGTTCTTCCTTCACCGCTTCAAGGAGCTTGTTGATGTCGAACGGCTTTTCAAAGGCGCGACGCGCACCGAAAAGTTTGGCGACATCCAGGAAGTTATGGTCGCCTTGCGCTCCCGTAATTGCGATCACTTTGGCGTCGAGATATTCGCGGGTGAGTTGAAGAGTTGCCTCAAGGCCGTCCGTTTCAGGCATCAACAAGTCCATAATTACGAGGTCGACCGGCTCTTTCTGGTAGAGTGTGAGTCCTTTTCGTCCATCCTCGGCTTCAAGCACGCGGTGTCCTGCCTTGACAAGAACCTCCTTCAGCAGCCCTCGGATGGATTGTTCGTCGTCAATGACGAGAATTGTGGCCATACACACTCCTCTGATTGTTTCTGATCTTACCTAGCGACCACGATACAGTCTAGAAAGAAAATGATTTCTGGAATAGGTGCAAGAGGTGAAATGAAGGTGAGTCCGATTGGCCTCATACGTTGCGACAACCGCAAGCCCGCTGATGTGGTGTAGGCAGCGTTCATTTTATGGAGTGCGAAGGTCAATACATCCAGCTTTAATGTAAAAGTGAATGAATAGACATACATGTTGCCAGGCATGAAAGGCCTATTTTATGACTAGGGACAATCCTATTTGACCAAGTTTTTGATTTTTGCTACAAGGCCAAGAGTTTTTCGATGACTACCGTCCACTTTCTTCAGGAGTTGTTTCAGTGAACACGACAGATCAGTCCAAATGGGCCTGGAACAGGCGAGCGTTTCTTCAGGTTTCCTTGGTGGGGACTCTATTGTTGAGTGGACGATTAGCTCGTCCACAACCCGTGCAGGCTCGTGAACTTCCAGAAGGCAGGCTGACGTTGTTGAACGTGTGGACAAATGAGCGATTGGATGTCACCTACCGAGACGAAGCCGGGAACTATGACCTTGCGGCGCTCGATGATGTGAATTACCTCCTGCGCTGCCATTACACGGGTGAAGTGGGGGCGATCGATGTACGTGTGCTGGAGCACGTGAATTTGGTGCAGAAGAAGCTTGGCAGTCTGGAAGAAATCCATGTGATTTCCGGCTTTCGGTCTCCCGAGTACAATGCCATGTTAGTTCGAACAGACCGGCGTGTCGCCAGAAACAGCTTGCACATGCAGGGACAGGCGATCGATCTTCTCATCCCCGGTATTTCTCCTACGAAGCTTCGACAGGCCGCCCTCGAACTGCGGTACGGGGGGGTCGGCTTCTACAAACGCTCAAGCTACGTGCATTTGGATTCCGGGCCCTTCCGGCATTGGTAGCTCTCCCGCCTGGGTGCAGCCGAATCTTTTCTCCTTCGAACACATCGGCTTCTGACAAGGATCGGAACAGTGCTGTGTCGGAGTCGAATACTATCGCTCGTTAGTCGGCGATTGTTTCAGCCAGAGTATGGATAGGGGCGGGAGGGTGACCGTCAGTGAGTATGGGAAGTCGTGGCTCGGCATGTTCTCAGCATGAATGCCGCCGCCATTGCCCATGTTGCTCCCGCCGTAGGCTATCCCGTCGGTGTTGATCAGCTCACGATACCACCCCGGCCTTGGGACGCCGATGCGGTAACCGTGGCGAGGGACAGGCGTGAAGTTACACAGGCAGATGATAGTTGCTTGCGTGCTTTTTGCCTTTCGAAGGTAGGCGATGACGGAGTTGTCGGCGTCGCTGAAGTCGATCCACTGAAATCCACTCCAATCAAAATCGACCTCGTGCAGTGCCGGCTCTTCGCGATAGATGCGGTTCAGGTCGCGGATCAGCCGTTGCAAACCACGATGCGGCTCCTCCTCGCAGAGATGCCAATCCAAGCTGGTATCATGATTCCATTCCAGCCACTGGCCGAACTCTCCGCCCATGAAGAGCATTTTCTTGCCGGGATGACTATACATATATCCATAGAGTAGCCTCAGGTTTGAAAATCGTTGCCACACATCGCCGGGCATTTTGTCCAGCAAGGTTCGTTTGCCGTGGACCACTTCATCGTGAGAGAGCGCGAGGATGAAATTCTCGCTGAAGGCATAGAGCAGACCAAACGTAATCTGGTTTTGATGGAACCGACGATAGATCGGATCGTGCTGAAAAAATGCCAGCATGTCGTGCATCCATCCCATGTTCCACTTGAACGTAAAGCCGAGTCCGCCCGTATAGGTCGGCCGAGACACACCGAGCCAGGCCGTGGACTCTTCCGCGATCGTGACGGCCCCGGGGAATTCTCGGTGGATGAGCACGTTGAGTTCTTTCAGGAGTGAAACGGCTCCAAGATTTTCCTTACCGCCGAACTCATTCGGGATCCATTCTCCGGACTTTCGGCCGTAGTCGAGGTAGAGCATGGACGCCACGGCGTCTACCCGCAATCCGTCAATGTGGTATTTGTCCAACCAGAAAAGCGCGCTGTTCAACAGGAAGGTGCGGACCTCGACTCGGTCATAATTGAAGATCCGGCTGTGCCAATCGGGGTGATAGCCGAGGCGAGGATCGGCATGGTCATAGAGGTGTGTGCCGTCGAATAGCGCTAATCCATGGGAATCGCATGGAAAATGCGCGGGAGCCCAGTCCATGATCACACCGAGACCGGCTTGGTGAGCGGCGTCCACGAACGTCATGAACCCCTTAGGATCTCCATATCGGCTGGTGGCCGCAAAATAGCCTGTCGCTTGATAGCCCCATGATCCATCGAACGGATGTTCGGTCACCGGCATGAGTTCGAGGTGCGTGTAGCCCAGATTCGCTGCGTAGGAGATCAGCTTCGCCGCGAGTTCTTCATACGTGAGCCAACGATTGTTCTCTTCCGGTATCCGCATCCACGAGCCGAGGTGAACTTCATAGATGGAGACGGGAGCGGTCAGCGGATCCCATGCGGTTCGAGCTGCCATCCAGGCGCCATCGTGCCAGGTGTAGGTAGATAAGTTACGCACGACCGACGCAGTCCGTGGGCGAAGCTCGCTCGCGACGGCGTAGGGATCGGCTTTCAGCAACGGGGCGGTATGTTCTCGTGATCGGATTTCATATTTATAGAGAGAGCCTTCCGGTAGATCGGGAATGAAGAGTTCCCAGACCCCGGTAGATCCACGACTCGTCATGGGATGGCACAGACCATTCCATTCGTTGAAATCCCCGACGATGCTCACGCGGGTAGCATTGGGAGCCCACACCACAAAATGAACCCCGCAGACACCCTCGACGGTGCGGACATGGGCGCCGAAATTGTCGTAGGCCTTGTACAGGGTACCTTCGGCAAAGAGGTGCAATTCAAAATCAGTCAATAGCGGAGGGAAAGCATAGGGATCATGAATTTCAGTGACCGTGTCGCCGTGGTGCGTAATTCGCAACCGATATGAGAGCGCTTGGGTTTCACCTGGAAGAAGCGCCTCATACAGTCCCTCCTCACGAACACGAGTCATACGCCAGAGGTTGGAGTCGGATACAGTCTCTACATCCTTGATTCGAGGTAACCAAGCCCGGATCGCCAGGAAATGACGGCCGTCGATCGTCGTGGCATGGGGACCCAGAATCGAGTGAGGCGCCCAATGTGTGCCTGCAATGAGGCGATCAAGGTCATCTTGTTGAATGGTCGGGTCAACGGGCATCGCACTATCCTAATGGCTACAGTCATGATTAGGAAGAAAAAATGTTCTCCGTGCCTGCTTCGGATGACCTACCGGAAAGCCGACTCTGATTGCATTGTTCTGACCGGTCCCGGATAATGCGATGGCTCTCAGGACGATCCGTCTCCGTTCGGTCCAAGGACATCCATGTCATCTCTGATGCTGGCCCTTCTTATTTTCGGCCTGTGCTATGTGCTCATCATGACCGAGCGACTCCACAAGACAATTGTGGCCTTGTTCGGAGCGGCCATGATGATCGGGCTCGGCGTGGTCTCCCAAGAGGAGGCGTTTTATTCCCACGAGTTCGGGGTGGACTACAACGTTGTCTTCCTGCTGATCGGCATGATGGTGATCATCAACATCGTGCGTGAGACCGGACTGTTTGAGGTATTGGCCGTTTGGGCGGCACAGCAAGCCGATGCGAAACCTTTCCGCCTCCTGGTGTTGTTGGCCATTTTGACAGCCGTATTGTCCGCCATGCTCGATAACGTCACCACCGTTCTGCTCATGGCCCCGGTCACCCTTGCGATTACCAAGCGATTAGAGTTGAATCCTGTCACATTTCTGATGACCGAGGCGCTGGCTTCCAATATCGGTGGGACCGCCACGCTCGTTGGGGATCCACCCAACATCATGATTGCCAGTAAGGCCGAGCTCAGCTATCTCGATTTCCTGGTCGTCATGGGGCCAATCGTCATCGTCATCATGGCGGTATTTTTAACAGCCCTGTGGTTCATCTTTGGGCGAACGATGACGGTGGCCCCGCATCTTCGGGAGGCGGTGCTTGCTCTGAGCTCACGGGAGGCTGTTCCGGATGAGGCCTTTTTGCGCCGCTGTCTGATTTTGCTGGCGGTGGTCAATGTGGGGTTTTGCGTCCATTCTCTCGTCCATTTGGAACCTGCCACGATTGCGTTGCTGGGAGCGAGCCTATTCATGGTGATCGGCCATGCCCGGCGAAAGCCGGAGGACACTGAGGAACTGACCTATCTGGCAGAAGTGGAGTGGAAGACCATTTTCTTTTTCATCGGATTATTCATCCTGGTGGGGGGATTGGTCAAAGTCGGCGTGATCCGCTATCTGGCTGATCAATTGGTGGCGGTGACCAGGGGCAATCTCACCGGCTCCACGATGGCCGTGCTGTGGGGATCGGCAATCCTTTCTGCAGTTGTGGACAATATTCCCTATGTCGCCGCGATGAATCCATTGATTGTCGATCTCGCCAGGTCGCTCCATCCGGAGATGACCGATTACGTCGCCTTGGTCCATCAGCCGGACATCATCCCGCTCTGGTGGGCGTTGGCTTTGGGAGCGTGTTTAGGCGGTAACGGCACGATCATCGGCGCGAGCGCCAACGTCGTGATCGTGGACATCGCGCGCAAGTCCGGGTACCGGATTACCTTTTGGCAGTTCTTGAAGTTCGGATTTCCCGTCATGATCGGGTCGGTGGCGCTCAGCGCGATCTATCTCTGGCTGGTATTCCTGCGCTAAGGCGAATTACTGCTTACCGTCGACCTTCAGATTGAGCAACCCGTCACTCATCACCCGAACGTACAGCGCGTTCACATCGGCGAACACGCCGATGCCCTGCACCGATGTGACGGTCCCGTGCGTCGTGATGGTCGGACTCAACTCCCGATTCAGGGCCTTAGTCACAAGGTCGCGCATGCGATCAATCGCCGGAGTCACACCGAGCACGGCTTCACCCATAACGAGATCTCTGATGGAAGAACGGGCGAGCCAATCGGGGCCGCTCTTCTGGAGGAGCTGTTCGGAATCGAGGTCCAAGCGGAGGCCACTGATCTGAACGGACTGGGCCAACGTGTTCATTTCAGGTTTCCCCACGAAATACAGGTGGCCTGTGGCGTCTCCCGCAAACGCAATCCGTAGAACAACTTGATTGCCGCCACGGCCCAAAATAGCCGCATCGGTGATGTGAATGAAGTCTCCTTTCACGTCGACACGTTTTCCCTGCAACCGCGTTGCAAGTGATCGGGACAGCGAGGGATAGTCCAGTGGGATGTCAGCGACGACGTGGAACCCAGTGGAAGCCAGCCGGTTCGCCAGTGTCCTGGGCAGTGTGCCGTACAACTGGGCATCGGCGGCGCCATGGTATCCCGTGGAAGCCGGTTCAGTTTCAAGTTGAGGGAGTGCCCCGCCTGCAGATGGTGGTTCGGCACCGAAGACGAGAACCGGTTTCGCCGTTATATGAATGGTGTCATCGATGAGGTCTCCACCCCCTGAAAAGAAGCCACTGCGCCACACGTTACCGATGTTGAGCAGGAGCCACGCATTCGGTTCTAATGGTATGGGGTTGCGCAGCGTGTGCCAGACATTTTCCACTCGGGATCTGGCTGTCAGCGTGTTTATGCGTGCGACCGCATTGCTGAGCCCCCCCCGTACAGTCTCTGTCAGCTGATTTTTGACTTCCTGAAGCACATCAGTATCGGAGATGCTGATGTTGCAAGGATCAATGGCGTTCAGCGTCACGCCGGTTACTGATGCCGACACACCGTAATTCGGTGTCATGCCAATGGTGAGATTCCCATTGAGCGTTGCTCTTTTTGGCAATTCGGCGCCATCGCCACATTGAAGTGGAGGGGCTCCAATCTTATAGCGAAGGGCTGTGCTGATGGATAAGCTAGAGCTGAGTGGTTCAATGCCCTTCCACCAATCGTGGATCACGGTCCCAGAATTCGTGCGGTTGGCTTGCTGGGAACCAGAAGGCGCCACCGCAAAATCATCCCGCTCGGCATAATACTTATACTCGACACCTTTAGGATTCTTGATGGAGTTCCTCCAATGATCGAACTTTTTGGGAATCACGTTGTCATCGTTAGCAGCAAGGAGGAATGGCGACAGGTTCACCTGAACGGGAAAGCTGACGGTGGACTCTGTGGCTGGAGTGAGAGGGTTCGGGGTTGCCGGCAGTAGCGTCGGCGCCGGTGGGCGAACGACATACTGCTTGGCGAGACAACCCGTTAACGACAGCAACACCGATACGGCGATGAGAAAGTTGCCGATGGATCTGGGAAACATCTGCTTTCCCCCTTTTAGATAGCTACTGATCGTGAGATGCGTGGCTTCACACCGTCTCAAGCCTGTGGAAAGTGAGTCTAGGTGGTGAAGAAACGGGCACTAGCATATCAGAAACACATAACTATTTGTTAAGGCTAAAATAGAGGTAAGCCTGCCTGGGTTTCGTAGTAGGTCGAAATATCACCGGTCCCTCAGCTGTGTGAAAAAGTACTTCGCAAACCTTTCTTCTAATCGTATCCATACAGCCAGTGCGTCGTAGAGGAGGAAATATTCTTGACGGAATGGCAAACACCCTTCGGAATAAACACTTCGTCGCCGGGCTCTACGGTGATCTCTTCTCCGCCAATCGTGAGCGTGAGCCTGCCCTCCATAACCGTCACCAGCTCGTTCGTCGCATGGACGAAATCATTCCATTCCCTGCCGGGCGGATCGGTGAACACATCGCAGGAGTAACCCCGCCGGCCCCAGTCTTGTGCCACCTGGTCACGGTCGAGAGGCAGCGGGAATCTTTGATGGGTAAGATAGGGCATGGAGCAAAGTTATGGAGTTCGATCCCCTTTCAGATGTCTCCTGGGTCTCCTCATTCAAACACAGATCATTGTATCGAGATAGGCTTGAAATTGAATGGCAAAAGGCAGGTTATAGGAGGTATGGTTCTCGGCTGCTTGAGATAGCGAATCCCTTGGATGTGTACTATTCGACAATCTTTCTGGCTGATGGGTGCCAAGTGAGACTCGCCGGTTCCTAGAGGTTTTGCGAGCTGTGTCGATAGCAAATCGTTGCTTGACTGGAGTAGACACAAGGAACGTTGTTCGGTTGATCAAGTGACGAACGGACTCAGCGACGGCAGCTATTCCTGGGACGGGGAAAACCGGCAGTCGAACGATGTGAAGAGCGGACGAGGCGTGTATTCTCGCGAGCCGAACGGGCATCTGCGCACGGCTTACCAAGCCATAAGGTGCATACAGAGATGAGAGTCGATCGTCATCTGCCACGGATCCGAACCTTCCTTCTGACCGAAGCGGCAGCGTTCGCTATGGCGGCGTTCCTCCATGCCGGTCTGCCGATCGAAGGGTATGAGTATAGTGAGGCCATCATCTTCGAAAGCGTGATGGGGAGCATCTTGTTCCTGGGATATCTATTTACCCAGATCAATCCGTCACGGACAAGACGAACCGGCATCGCGGTTCAGGGGATTGCTCTGATCGGAACAGTGATCGGCCGCTTCAGCATTATCGCGGGGGCCGGGCCCAGGACAATACTCGATCTCGTCTTCTACCGCGCGATCACCGCCGTCCTGATCTGGGGCTTGATCATGGCGATCATTGCGCCGACTTTCGATGCCTTGAGCGGTGTGCGTCAGGAGAAAAAAGAGGGCCGGCCTCGCGATTGGGGTCTCTAGCCTGTAGTCACGGACGAAATCATTCCACTCCCTGCCGGGCGGATCGATGAACACATCGCAGGAGTAACCCCCCGCCGGCCTCAGTCTTGCGCGACCTGGTCACGATCGAGGGGGAGTGGGAATTTCTGACGGGTGAGATTAGGACATTGAACAAAGCTATGGAGTTTGTTCACTCTCAACTGTTTGCATTTGCAAGATCATAGATACGGTTTCGTATCTTTTATTTATGTAATAAGCATTAGTGCATCAATCACCGGTCCAGCCTTGGGCGGTGCGCTTACCAATGCCAAGGTGACCCTCGATTGACTGTTCATTGAGGGTATAAACAGTACCGACATAGTTTTGCACAAATAGATACCGAACTACTTTGCAACATACAGCCAAACGTCTTCTATCAGGAGACAGAACCGCCGACTCAACCGTGCATCGGCCGCTTCCAACCATCGCTTGGACATGTTTGGCAATTGCATCCCAGGATTCGGCTGCATCCATCGTCCGCCTTGTTCCATCAAGAAGCGCAGATAAGGGCTGCAAGCGAGGATGTCTTGCATTTCCGGCAAATTGGAAATGCACTGCTATCCCGGTGATCTCACATGCCCTGATGTCGTCGGGATGCGCATTTTCTCCACTCCAACTGCAAACCCTGGCCTCGGCAGGCAAACAATATTTTCCAGCAGCCGATCGTATCGCAAGATCGACAATAATTTTCGCTCCTGATACGCTACTCGAAACCAAGAAGTTCTTTAGTGCCTTCTTGCCGCTCCAGGCGCATCGCTCTAACACTTTTGGAAGAACCCGTTTCCCGCTAACGGTACAGGCTTCCAAAATGCCTGGCCGGACATAGTATCCAGTAACCTCACACTGTTCGGCCTCCGTGGCGAGAAATGGCTGGCCGGTTTCATGGCATCGGATAAACTCGGAGATATGGCCCGCTTTTCCTGATACCGCCGATTTTAAACCTTCGTCAGCTCGATAATGTTTTCCCGAAACTTCACTCGCAGCCAGTTCATCCTTTAGCCCTTCAGCGCCAGTAAAATCACAGCGCCCAAAATGTTCCAGTTCCGCGCGTTTCCCGCTGAGCGCCGATGTCTTGAGGAAGCAGCGTCTCACCGGTCTGCCGCTCAAACCAGAAATTTCAAGCTCAGAAGGAAGAACTCTTTTCCCGGATACCGAACACACTTGAAGAATCCCCGGACTTACGGGGGTATCGGTAGCTTCACAACGTTCGGCTTCAGAATCCAGCAGACACTGACCTGTAACCCCACATGTTATGAATTCCGAGATGTGGCCGCATTTTCCAGAATAGGAGGAGCGTGCCGCCTCGTCATTCCGGTATCGTTTGCCAGAGGCTTCACTCCTCGACAGTTCAGAATTAAGTATTTCCACACTGGTAAATTCACACTTTCCAAAATGTTCGGGCTCTGCTCGTTTTCCACTTGTAGCTGATGTTTTTAGTATCCACTTAGCGACGGTTTGGCCCGTAACCGCAGATTGTTCGACCTCATCTTTTAATAGTCTTTTGTTTATCGACTCACATATAACCATGAACTCTGGCAAGGCGTATCTGCCGGACACATCGGACCGTGCAAGCAGGTCTTCAAGCCCAGATTGGCTAGACACTTCGCACTGTTTAAAGCATACGGAAGGGGCTTTTCGGCCGCTCTTAGCGCATGCCATTAGTTTAGGAGCATCGACTAACGTCGGACTATGCGGGACTAGGACGAGTCTGCTGGCATATTCCTTTTCGCCTTCCAGTTTGAAACGGACTTGTACCTCAATACGACGATAGACTTTCCCTTCCAAGCCGACAAGGCTCATCTCAAGCCTGGGAGTGAATTCATCTTCTAGCTTTCTGGCCTTTCGCCGATTGTCTCCCGCCGCTCGCACCTCCTCTGTGCGCCGTTCAAGGTAAAAGCGGCAGAATTCAGAAATGCCGTCATCTTTTTGAGCCTCCCTTACAACCGCATCCAAGTTCAGCCCTATCTCGCGGGGATACTGGATTAACCGAGGTACTGGATTGAGCGCCGTACGCAAAAATGGGGTCATGTGTTCGGTCCCTGAACATCTGACTTCAACAAGCCTTTCGTAACTGTCGTGTGCGACAGTAACCCGGACACGGACGATGGCATTGCCGTCAAAGCACTGGCTCACTGTCTGAATGTCTATGCCAGTCAATGAGGCGTTAAACGATCGAAGCCATGTGGAAGAGATTTCGCGACACCGGACTGCTGGTTGCTCGTCCAGGTCCTCAAGGTTGTGCAATCCAGAACTCACGACCCGATGAACGAGATCAAGGAACGAGCCTGTGCCTGGCCTGTACAAGACGGTTCGTCTTTCTCTTTCAGATTGTTCGTCGAAACGGATGTACTGTCGTCCATGATTCTCTTCAACAAGTACTAATCCATCTTCGAGTTTAGTGACGGACGCGCCAAGCATCTTAAATGCTTCTATCGTAAACTCGCGGGGCTCCGTTGAGCGTTTGGCGGAGGGTAATCTCGGTGAGCGCGGGCCGGTGTAAGCGGCACCCTCCATGCCACCGAGTAGTGAATTAATGTTTTCCTCCTCTCGCGCCAGGGTGACCTTCCCCTGATTTCACAGACACCTCCAGAAGGAGGAGAATGATGAAATCGGAGGACAGAATGATCACCAAGACACGACGGCGGTCCACGGAGGAATTTAAAGACGAAGCAGTCCGG
>Ga0134128_10006274_pt1 | contig 14414 bp, 12 predicted proteins | sample KB31754_FD_96462 | JGI IMG/M metagenome (GOLD analysis project Ga0134128, IMG submission 96462) | Terrestrial soil microbial communities with excess Nitrogen fertilizer from Kellogg Biological Station, Michigan, USA - KB3-175-4 | ecosystem: Environmental > Terrestrial > Soil > Unclassified ... | reverse complement strand
CGTGAGCTTCAACGTGCCATACCGCAACCATTTCCGGGTCACTACGCTTCCCGATCCGGCAATGCTACGGGTGGTGTTTTCGCGCATCGAAGAGCTTCTGCAGAGCTATGCGAGCGCCGCTGCCACCGCTCCGTCCGGCGAGGCTGCTGCGCCCAGTAATGTGGTCGAGGCGACCTCGCGCTTCAAGTAAGAGCGCAAGAATTAGCGCTAAGTTCGTGTATTGCTGAATATTCCGAGCCATCTCAACGCAGTCCTCGAGAACGGAGGCACGGTGCTCGTGCCTTCGCGGCAGAGGGCGCATGCACTGGGCTTGGCCTACTCGGCAGCGCAGCTCGCACGCGGCAGGCGCGTGTGGGCGAGCCCGGACGTGTTGCCGCTCGAGGTCTGGCTGACGCGCGAGATCGAGCGCTATGCGGCCGACGGCGCGCGCAACCGCAGTGTGCCGCGACTGCTTTCCACGGCCGAGGAGTGGCTCCTCTATCGGCAATGCACGGCCGAGGCCACGGAGAGTATCGACCTCGTCAACCGCGTGTCGCTCGCGGAATCGCTGCGCCGTGCAAGCGCGCTCGCGGCGGATCTGCGCATCGACCTGCACGCGATTGCCGAGCCCGCCGACACCGAGGCGGGCCTGCTCGGAAAAGTGCACCGCGCCGTGTTGCAACGCTGTGGTGCCCTGGGAGCTGCACCGCTGTCGGCGGCTTTGCCGAGGCTGCCGTGTCTCGGGGATGAGCGGCCGGTCGTGCTCGCAGGCTTCATCGCGCCATCGCCGCGCTTGCAATCGATTGCCGCGGGCCGTGCGCACCACGGGTTCGAGACCTCGTATGCGCCGCGCGCTGCTGCCCCCGTGTTGGTTTCGCCGCAGGTGGTGACACCGGCCGATGAGCGTGATGAGCTCGAGCGCATCGCCGAGTGGTGTCTACGGCGGCTCACCGCGCAAGCGGATGCGCGCCTCCTCGTCCTGCTGCCTGGATCGGCCGGCCGGCGTGAGCGGCTGGCGACCCTGATCCAACAGAGCTTCCCGGGATACGAAGCTCGGTCGCTCGTGGCCATCGAGGGCGGTCAGCCCCTTGCGAGCCTGCCGATGATCGCTCATGCGCTCGCGAGCCTCGCGCTGCTCGCAGGAGAGGCCGTAGGCGTAGAGAGCCTCCTCGAATGGCTGCGGGCACCCTGGTGGTCCGAGCCGGACGCCGCGGCGCGTGCCGCGCTCGATCTGTGGCTGCGGCAGCAGGGCCGGTTGCGGCTCGATCTCGGATCTCTCCTGGGAGCGCTGCGCCGGGCGCCCGCCGCGCTCGCGGGGCCGGCGAAAGCGGTCAGCGCGCGCCTGGAAGGCGCGGCCGGGTCGGTGCGTGCGAGCTCGGCAAACCCGCGGGAGTGGTCGGAGAGCTTCGAGGCGGCGCTGACGATCCTCGGCTGGCCCGGAGCCCGCACGCGCGGCAGCGCCGAGCAACAGACACTCGCGCGCTTCCATGAGCTGCTCGAGGAGCTGGGCGAGCTTTCGGCCGCGGCCCAAACGCTGACTTTCGATATCGCCGTACGCTGGCTGACGGAAAGAGCGGCGCTGAGCCCGTACCGGCCCTCGGATGATGATGCGACGGTGACCATTTCCCCTGCATACGCGGACCCCGTGGCCCGTTACGACGGCCTGTGGGTTGCCGGACTCAATGCGGAGACCTTCCCGCAGCCGGTCGCGCCCGATCCGTTTCTGCCGCTGGCCGCGCAGATTGCGGCCGGTTGGCCCGCCGCGACGGCCGCCGGCCGTTTGGAGGAAGCACGGGCGCTCATCGCGGCCTGGCGTGCCGCGGCCGCGGAGTTGGTGCTCAGTGCGCCGGCCCGTGCGCAGGACATCGAATTGTTGCCCAGCCCGTTGCTCGAGGAGTGGCGGCCCGCCGCGCGACGGAGTGTGAAGGCACGCGGCTCGATATGGCTCCCGGCGCGGCTTCACCGTTCGGGGTTGCTCACGGAGTGGCGCGATGATGTCGGGGTCACGTGGAACTCCCAGCTTCCGCTGCCCTCGGGCACTCGCAGTCTCGAGCTGCAGAACCAATGTCCTTTCCGCGCCTACGCGGAGCTCAGGCTGGGAAGCCAGGTGATCGGCGTGCCGGAGCCGGGCATTGCACCTGATGCCCGCGGGCAGCTCCTGCACGCCGCCCTGCAGCAACTGTGGGAACGGCTCGGTGACTCGCGCGCGCTGATTGCGCTCGCGCCGCAGGTGCTCGATGAGTGGGTGAGGAGTTGTGTCGAGGCGGCCGCGGTCTCACTCGCAGCGGCGGGTGAGGACTCGGTTCCCCGTCCGGCGCTGGCGCGGGAATGCCGCCGCACCGCACGGCTCATCCGCCGGCTGCTCGAGATCGAGCGCGGGCGCGCTCCTTTTCGCGTGAGGCATACCGAGTACGACTCGCGGCTTCGGGTGGCGGGGCAGGAGCTGCGCCTGCGCATCGATCGCCTCGATGCGCTCGAGAGCGGCGGCATCGCGATTCTCGACTACAAGAGCGGCAGGCGGGTGAGTCCCGATTGGTATGGAGATCGGCCGTCGCATCCGCAGCTTCTCGCGTACCTGGCTGCAGTGGGCGAGGATGTCGTCGCCATGGCGACCGTCAACGTCACGGCAAGAGAGGTCAGATACGACGGCATTGCCGCCAGCGAGGAGTTGCTGCCGAAGGTGGCAGGTTTGAAGACTGCGGCTGGACAATCGGGGGAGGCGTGGCAGGTGCGCGTCCGGGAATGGCACCACCTCGTGGAGCGGCTGGCAGCGGCCTTCGCGGCTGGACAGGCGCTGGTGGATCCGAAGCCTGGAGCCTGCGATTTCTGCCACGTCGCGAGCGTCTGCCGCGTGGGCGATAGTCTGATCGCCACGGATGATGAGCCCGAGGAGGGGCTGCGGGGGATCGATGACGAATAGCCTCTCGAGCATGGACGCCCTCGGTCCCGCTGAGGCCGATGACCTGGCACGCGAGCGGGCGATCGACCCCGATCTCTCGATCATCCTGCAGGCGCCGGCAGGCTCAGGCAAGACCACGGTGCTCACGCAACGACTGTTGCGACTCCTCGCGGTGGTCGATGAACCGGAGGAGATCCTCGCGATCACCTTCACCCGCCGCGCGGCGGCGGAGATGCGTACCCGGGTTCTCAGGGCCCTGCGTGGCGAAATCGCTGACGGCGGACAGGCGGATCGCTTGCGGCAGCTCGCGGCCGCGGCGCTCGCGCGCTCGCAGGAGCGCGGCTGGCGGCTCGCACAGGATCCCGGCCGGCTGCGCATCCAGACCATCGATTCCTTCAACTTCCGGCTGGCGAGTCAGCTTCCGGTCACGGCTCGCGCCGGCAGCGACCTGGCCGTCAGCTCGCGTCCCGAAGAGCTGTATCTGCGCGCCGCACGCGAGACTCTGTTTGCAGCGGAAGAGGATGCGGAGCTCTCCAGGGACCTCGAGCTCCTCTTCGAGCGGCTGGACAACCGATGGGGCCACGTCGAGCGCCTGCTCGCCGATATGCTCAGGCAGCGCGCTCATTGGCTGCCGCACGTGTTGAGTGAGGAGCCCGACGCCCTGTGCCGGCGCGTCACCTCGAGTCTGAAGCGGATCGTGGAGGACCGCCTCGCGCTGGCCCGCCGATCATTGGGCTCGGATGTCTGCGCGGAGGCGGAGCGCCTGCCCGGCATGGGGCCGCTCGAGCCGCAGGCGAGCTGTCTCGAATCCTGGAAGGCTCTGGTGCGACTCACGCTCACCAAGGAGGGTGACTGGCGCAAGGCGATCACCCGCAGGCAGGGGGTGGGATTCGAGAGTAGCGCCGGCAAGGAATCATTGAAGATCTGCATCGAGCGCCTGGGTACCGTGCCGGCGGCGCGCGAGACGCTGCTCGAGGTGGCCTCGCTTCCGAGCCCGGATCTCGGGACGGAGGATGCCGCGGCCCTTGCGGCTTTGTCGCGAGTGCTGCGCGCCGCGGCGGCGCAACTGCAGGCGCTGTTCTCACTCGATGGCCGCGTGGACCACACCTACATCGCGGGCGCTGCGCGGGCGGCGCTCGCAGAGTCGGGGTTGCCGACCGACCTTGCCCTGCGGACCGGCCTTTCCTTGCGGCACATCCTGGTCGATGAGTTTCAGGATACCTCCGTGTCGCAACTCGAGCTCCTCGAGGCGCTGACCGTGGGCTGGGAGGCGGGCGATGGCCGCACGCTCTTCGTCGTCGGCGATCCGATGCAGTCGATCTATCAGTTCCGCGAGGCGGAGGTCGGATGTTTCCTGCGCGCACGTGATCTCGGCATCGGCTCCGTGCGGCTGACGCCGCTGCAGTTGCTGCGCAATTTCCGCTCGGCGCCGGCGCTCATCGATTGGACGAACGACACCTTCGGGCGGCTCTTCCCCGAGGCGGACGATCTGCGCGCGAGCGCCGTGGCTTTCACGCCGAGTCTCGCGGGCAGGACCGAGGAGCCGGCGGATAACGCGCGACCCGTCGAGCTGCGTCTGCTCGGCGCAGACGACCGCGCGGCCGAGACCGAGGCGATCGTGGCCAGAGTCGCGGATCTCAAGGCGCACGATCCCAAGGCGAGCATTGCGATCCTGGTGGCTGCGCGTTCGCATGCGCAGGCCGTTGTCGCGGCGTTGGGCAGCTCTGGCATCGATGCCATCGGTGTCGATCTCGTGCCACTCGCGGAGGTGCCGGTCGTGCGCGATCTCGTCGCGCTCACCCGGGCGCTCTGCCATCTCGGCGACCGTACCGCGTGGCTCGCGGTCCTCAGGGCGCCGTGGTGCGGAGTGTCGCTGGCAACGCTGACGCGGTTCTCCGCTCGAGGCGATGCGCGGCTCATCTGCGAGGCGCTGCACGAGGCGGATCGGCTGGAGGAATGTCCCGCGGACGAGCGTGCGCGGCTCGAGCGGGTCACGCGCGTGCTCGAAGAAGGTCTCTCTCAGCGTGAGCAGTTACCGCTTGCGCACTGGTTGGAAGGCGTGTGGGTGGCCCTTGGTGCCGCCGACTCGTATCCGCTGGAGGAGCTGCGACACGCGCGCGCTTTCTTCGATGCCCTGAGTGAGCGCACGGCGGCGGGCGAGTGGAGTGGAATCGGCACGTTGGATTCCGTGTTGGCAAATCTCTATGCCCAGCCGCGGGCGCGCACGGCTGCGCCGGTGCAGGTCCTGACGATCCACGGCGCGAAAGGCCTCGAGTTCGATCACGTGTTGGTACCCTGTCTCGATCGTGAGCGCAATCGTGGACGCGAGCCGCTCTTGCGCTGGCTCGATCTGCCGCGCAGGGAGGAGGAGCGAAGTGACCTCATCATGGCACCGGCGCCGGTGATCGGCGATGAGGCGCCGGGAGAGGTCACGGCATTTCTCAGGCGCCTGACCGCCATTCGAGCCGCCAATGAGCAGGTGAGGCTGCTGTATGTCGCGGCCACGCGCGCCCGGCGGTCGCTCCACCTCTATGCGGCGCCGACGCCCCGGGCCGGCGGACTCGTAATTCCCCGACCGAGGACGCTTCTGGCCTCTCTCTGGCCCGTGCTCGAGGGCGTTTTTCAGGCCCCGCCCGCGCAGGCCGCATCCGCCATCCCGAGCGACGATCAGCTCGAGCTCTTCGCCGGCGCACAGCCCCGCGCTCCGCTGCGCAGGCTGATATCGGGTTGGGCTCCGCGGGAGCTCCCCCCCGCACCGCATCTCACGCATCTGCCGCTCGCGCAGCGCCCGCTCGAGACGTTGGAATTCAGTTGGGCGGGCGAAACGCGTCGTCACATCGGCACTGTCGTGCATGCAGCACTGCAGGAGTTCTCAGCCGCCGCGGAGTTGCCTTCGCGCGCGTGGGTCGAGTCGCGGGCCGGATTTTATCGCGAGCAACTGCGGCGCCACGGCGTAGCGGAGCGCGATCTCGCGCGAGCAGCGGCAGATGTCGTCGAAGCGTTGACCCGGACCGTCGAGGATGAAAGAGGGCGTTGGATTCTCTCCGGCGAGCACGGCGAGGCGGGCAGTGAGCTCGCGCTCACGGGGATGGCGGGCGGCAGGCTCACCAATGTCGTGATCGATCGCTCGTTCGTCGACCGCGGCGGCACGCGCTGGGTCATCGATTTCAAGACCAGCCCTCACGAAGGCGGTCGCCTCGATGACTTCATCGGCCGGGAGCTCGAGCGCTATCGGGGGCAACTCGAGAAGTACGCCGCGCTCGCCCGGGGCCTCGGACCGCAGCCGGTGCGCGCGGCGCTCTACTTCCCGTTGCTCGGCATCTTTCGCGAGCTTCAGTAGGTCCCTGACAGGGCGAAGGGGCGCCGTCCCTGCGCATCAGGCGAGCCGAGAAACTGGATGGCATTGAGGAGCGCGGGTGTGGCGCTCGCCCGCGGCGTCACATACCCCGACAGCTCATATCCGGGCTGAGGGGTCAGATGCAGCTGCCCCTGGACCGAGAGCGGACCGCCCAGGTCCTGCACGTCACCGGTGGGCTCAGCCGTTCCTCCCGGAAAGGTCACGGCAAAACTGCCGAGCGGGGTGACGTAACCGCTGCGGTCGACCAGGTCGCTCGCGTCGATACGGCCCTCGAGCCGGCTGACGACACCCTTGCTCGTGATTCTCGCGAGCGCGAGATCGAGGTGCAGCGTACCGGTCAAGGTGGGGGGTATACCGGGAAGCAGTGTTGGGTCGAGAGGCAGCAAGGCCGTCACGTCACGCGCCTCGATGGTGCCGCCGAGCCCGATCTGGACATCTGCCTGTGCCGACGTCGCCGGTGGATGCTCGACATCGACGTGCGCCGCGAGCTTGCCCATGAACAGGCGCGCGGGATGCAGCTGCCAGGTGAGATCTCCCAGTGCCACGCCGCGCACCTTGAGCCCGCTGCAATAGCCGCTCCAGAGGGAGCCTGCGACGCTCGCGCAGCTCAGTGTCGGACCGCCGGTCGGCAACAGCCAACTCGCAGGCAGGCGCGCGAGCACCATCACCGCGAAAGCGATGATCACCAGCACGATGATGGTGATGGTCCGCTTCATGCGAAGCGCCAGGCGACTACGGGCCCTTCAGAACGAGCGAAGCGTTGACCGTGCCCGGCTGGCCGGCGCTATCGATGGTGGCGCTCTCGATCTGGACGCCATTCTGTTGGCTGAGGCGCGCCAGCCAGCCGACCAGGGCATCGAAAGGCGCCTTCTCCAACTCGACGCTCAGGCTTCCCTGGCCGCTCGGCTGGCTGCCGGCGAGGGAGTTGCCGAGCCCGGACTCGCGGGCCGACTGATCGACGATCACGATCAGCGACTCGCCCGCGTTGCCATGCACGGGTCCGGCGGCAGCGATCTCGGGCGCGGCGTTGCGCATCCAGACGAGATCCGCCTGCTTCTGCGCAACCTGATCGTGCAGGCGCGAGACGCTGTGATCGAGCGGCAGGATGACTGCGAATATGAGAAGGATCACGGCGATCGCGCCGCCGATGAGCAGCGTGCGCCGGTCGCGAGGCGAGAGCGAGCGCAGCGAGGAGGAGAGATCGAGCGACAGCGCCATCTCAGCTCCCCGGTCCCATGTGGATGCGGCCTTCGTACGCCGAGCCTGATGGGCTGCCCGCAACGAGGCGCGCCTGCCAGCCATGTTGCCCGAGCTCATGGCTCAGGCGATCGAGTGACTCGACACTCGGTGCGGAGGCTTTGAGCTCGAGCGTCCCTTCGCGGAAAGTCAGCGCTTCCAGCACAGCTTCCGGTGCGGCGCCATGCGCCTGCACCAGCGCCTGAAGCGCGAGCAGGAAGCTGCCGGAATTCTCGCTGGCACGCGCCGCGGCCAGGCGCTGCTCCATCTGCCGCCGCGCCTCGTAGGTATCGGGCTGGCCCGGCAACGCAGTATGGAAGACCTCGTCGATGGAGGCATCGAGCCGATGGTTGGCATGCTTCAGTACGGTGAGCTCTGCGGCCTTACCGGCGATGTGCAGACCGACCAGACCGGCGAGCAGGATGGCCGCGATCCGCCATGCGCTCCAGCCGACCGCATGTGGTGTGGCGGGGGTGTAGGGGCCCTGCAGGAGATTGGTCGGGCTTGCCGTCGGCAGCTGCTGCGCGAAGAGGGCGAGCGGTCCCCCCGTGAGCAACTGGATTTGGATGCCTTCGAAGCGCTCGCGTGCCGCCTCCACCTTGGAAGAATGGCGGTGCCACTCGGCGGCACCGGTGTAGAGGATGAGCCCCCGGCCGCCCGGAGCTCCCGGGTCCGCGCCGGAGAGGGCAATCTCCAGAGCCTCGCCCAGAGCGTCGGCGGGCAGCGTCATCACGGTGCCCGAGGGGGGCCGTACGACGATCGTGTCCTCCTCCAATAGCGCCACCGCCTGACCGGGGTTCTGTGGGAGGAGCTCGCTGTCGGCGTAGAGCGCCTCGGCCTCGAGGCCGCTCAATTTGAGGAGGCCCGTCCACTCGTCCATGAGCTTGCGTGCAACCACCGCGACCGGGACTCGCGCCGAGTCGCCCTCGCGGCGGCCGATGGCGAAATGCAGATCCTCGATGTCCTCGGCGAGCTGCTCCTCGAGCGCATAGGGCACGAGCTGTTGCAATTTGGCGCCAGCCTTGGCGGGGGGCAGCTCCGGCTGCGCCAACAGCACGTCCGAGCCGGGCACCAGGACGACCACGTGCCGCCCTGCAGCACGCGGTGCAGCGAGGGAAAGCGGACCCGCCTGCGGAGGGCCGGCAGCAGCCCCGCGGGCATCGGCCACGAGCCAGGTCGCTTGCTCTTGCGGCGTGCGCGGGAGCCTGAGGAGGAGCCAGTCAGCCATGGTGTCCCAATACTAGCAGCGGCTGGCTCAGTCCGGCGTGAAGCTGCGCATCATCGTGTGAACCCCGGTCGGGTCCCAGAAGAGCAGGGTGTACACAGTGAATTCCGTTGATCCCAGGGTCATGATGCTGGTGAGGCGGAAATAGGTCGAAGTCTGGGTGACGAGATCCGCGGGGTTCGACTGGAGGCCGCCGCCTGCCGTCGGCCCAGTGACGGGAGGAGCGCCCTGCACCTTCACCTGGCCCACGGGTGGGAAGCAGTCGCCGGCTGCCTGGCGGTCCTTGTAGAACCGATCCGGATCGGCGCTGAACTGTACGGTACCCGTGAGGGCATCGAGCACCCACGGGTCTGCCGTGCACTGGTTGATCTTCGCGCCCATCGGTAAGGCGCTGATGTGGGGCGCCAGCCGGTCGAACGTCGCGCGCGTCATTCCCGGCATCGCCAGGAGCTCACTCGTGCTCGTGATGGGCATGTTGGGCGTGCGGTAGGGCGGGTCCATTCCCATGTAGACACTATCCTCCGCTCCCTCCGATCTCGGAGTGGTGTCCTGGTCGATCCAGTCGGCGATGTCGTCGGCCAGTTGAGCGTTGAGGTTCAGGCTCTGCAGCAGCCGCTGGAAGACGAGGATCGCAGTCGGATTGTCCTGGCCATCGCTCCCGACGAGCTCGTTGACATTGAATCGGCCCTGCAGGTCTTCCAGTTGAGCCTCGAGCGTCACGCCAGGAGCCGCTTCCACCGGGCCGAACGGTTGCGCCCATGACTGGCTGGTGGAGATGTATTGCGGGTTTTGCTTGAACGCAATCTTCAGCCCTTCGGCGGCCAGCGCCTCGGCGCCTTCGGCAATGAGCATCGCCTGATCGAAGCCGAACGTCGCGGCGGCGCGCCGCGCAGTCATTGCATTGCTGTAGGCCATCGCGGCGGCGATGATGGTGCCCAGGGCGACGAGGAGGATTGCGACGAGGAGCGCCACTCCGCGCTGGCGCACGAGTGGTGCGGGGAAACGGGCATGCCGTGCTCGACGTCCGATGGCGCGGTGTCGGCTCGCAGTGAGTGACCGGGCGCGGCTCATTGGGCTACCTCGAAGATGCGCACGAGCTTTCCCCAGTCCTTGGTGTCCAGCGTGACCTCCACGGCCATGGGGCGCAGGCGGTAGTAGGAATCCGAAACGTTCCCGGCCGCGGCGGCACCGGCGCTCGGCCAGTTATCGACCCACGTATGAGTCGCCGGCTGGAGGTAGCGGAACGACACGCCCCGAAGGTGCTTCAGCAGATTGCGCTTGATGGGTGCGCTCGAGAGCGTGGCATCGAGCACGTTCCAGTGCTCGCGCACCAGCGTGCCGTTCTCGAAAACGTACGCGACCCGTTGCAGCTCCGGGCGCGGCACGCCAGTGGGATTGCTCCAGCCATTGCGCGTCAGCGTGACCAGCGGAGTCAACGTGTCGGATGTGTCGGATGTGTCGGATGTGTCGGATGTGTCGGACGTGTCGGACGTGTCGGACGTGTCGGACGTGTCGGACGTGTCGGACGTGTCGGACGTGTCGGACGTGTCCGATGCGTTGTCGGTCGGAGCAGGCGTATCCGACATATCGGAGCTGGGCTTGCCCACGAGGCAGGGCACCCAGCCCTCGCCCACCGGCTGGCGCACCGGCCGCGGTGCGAGCTGCACGAAGTCCTGCTCCATGACGCGCATGGTGGTTTCGAGCGCGAGGAGCTTCTCCTGGTGCTCGCGGATGGAGCCGCGGCTCTGCATCGCCTGGTTGATGGCGCCGTAGCCCATCGCAGCCATCAGGAGCGCAATGAACACCGCCACCACGAGCTCGATCAGGGTGAATCCCCTGACGTTCGCTTGGGCGAGAGCGGGGGCCCCAAACCTGCCGGTAGCGGGCCGGCGGTGCGGGCGGCCTGGAGCGCTCATCGTGCTCATTGCGTACTCGAGGCGCCCGGCGGCGGCATGCCGTTGGGTTGCGGCTGACCGCCGGGCGTCCCGGTGCCCGGCGGCGTCCATGCCGGCCCGGGGCTCTGCGGCGGCGCGAAGAGGTTCGCGCTCATGAAACCCGTCACACTGGCATACCAGCCGCGATTGTCACCCGCCGTGCTGTCCGCTGGCCGCACGTCGATCTCGATTTCCCGGACGTCGGTAATCTGGGCCATCCCGGGCAGCGGGCTGACTTTCTGCTGCCATTCCCAGCTTCGTCCGGCGTAGTCGGTTTTGTCATTGCTCGTGCCGGTGCCGGGCATGTTGCCCGAGAGCCTGACGGTCTCGAGGCGGTTGAGCGCCACCCATTCCGCGAAAGTCTTGTCCTGCAGGTAAACGGCCGTGTTGGCCGAGGAGGTCAGCGCCTCCAGTACGGCCGCCATGCCGATCGCCACGATGGCGAGCGCCACCAGCACCTCGATCAGGGTGAATCCTCGCTGAGGTGCCGGGCTCACGTGCCGCCCCCGACCATCGGCTTCTCGACGATGTTGCCATCCTGGTTCTCATCGAGTGTGATGCTGCGGCCGGCGCTCGCGCGCTCGAGCGTGATCTTGAAGGAGGACAGATCGCCGCTCGAGAAGAGCATGACCTGGGGCGCGAAGGTCTTGGCCTCGGAATCGGAGTCCGAGTCGGAATCGGAGCCTGAATTCGAGTCGGAATCGGAGTCGGATTGTGAGCCCGTATGCGGCAGCAGTCTGGAATACGGCTTCTTGCTGGACGCTGAGTCGGACGTCGCGCCTGCGGGCAGATCGATGCTGTCTTTCAACACGATCGGCCGCGCATCCACCACCAGCTTGAAGTCGAGGCCGCTCGGCAATGTCCGCTGGCGCAGCGCATCGTCCTCGTTCACCGTGCGCCAGACTCCCTGGCGCCCGTCGTAGACGACGAACGCATAGCCGTGCTGGCCGAAGAAGATCCCGTACTGGCGCGTCTGCAGCTCCGCCTGCTCCCGGGTGTAGTTCATGAGAGAGACCAGCCGCTTGCTCTCGGTCTCGAGATCCGTGTCCTTGCCGGCGAAGTTGATCGAGAGCACCACCCCTGCCATCACGATCCCGATGATCAGGACGACGATCATCAACTCGAGCAGCGTGAAGCCGCCGAGCCGCGGCCTCGGCCTCACGGCTGCCCTCCAAGTGGCGGCTCGCGCCACGCCCGAATCAATCCGCGAGATTCCAATTGCCGATATCGGCGGCTGCACCGTCGCCGCCGGGCTGACCGTCGGAGCCCAGCGTGTAGAGGTCATACGGCTGGCCATGCGTGCCTGGATAGGCGTACTGGTAGGCACGGCCCCAGGGATCTTTGGAGAGCCGCTGGACGTACGGGCCGTGCCAATGCGTCACCGACGGGTCGTTCGGCTGCTTGATGAGCGAGTCGAGCCCGTCGTCCGTCGACGGATATTGTGAGTTGTCGAGACGGTACTCGGTGAGGGCGGTCTCGAGAGACTGGATGTCCTCCTTCGCCTTGGAGACGCGGGCCTCATCGACCTTGTTGATCACCGTCGGCACGATGACGGCCGCGAGCAGGCCGATGATGATCACCACGACCATGATCTCGATCAGGGTGAAGCCATGGGAGCTGCGGCGGGGTCCTTGCGCGCTCACGAGGGCGGACTTCAGGGTGTTTCGTGGATGGGTCATGATGGGTGGGGCTACCTGCGGCGGATGCGCTCGGGGCGCGACGCGGAATCATAACCGCGGAAGCGGGCTGCTGCGTCTGCGCCGTTCGACATTCCCGGTCGGGAGGCGGTTCCGGGAGGGACGGCTATAATTCCCAGAATTCTTGACTGCGCGAGGTAATGATGGCGTTCGGCTTCGTGTTTCCGGGTCAGGGCTCGCAATCGGTCGGCATGCTGGCTGCGCTCGCGCCTGCTGAGGAGGCGCCGATCCGCGACACTTTCGCCGAGGCCTCCTCGGTCCTGGGCTACGATCTCTGGCACCTGATCGCGCAGGGACCGGCGGAGCGCCTGAACAGCACGGAGTGCACACAGCCCGCCATGCTCGCAGCCTCGATCGCCACCTGGCGGCTCTGGTGTAGCCGGGGCGGGCCTGAGCCGGAAGCGGTCTGCGGACACAGCCTCGGGGAGTTCTCGGCGGTCGTGGTGGCTGGAGCGCTCGACTTCGGCACCGCGGTCGACCTCGTTCGGTTCCGAGGCCGTGCCATGCAGGAGGCGGTGCCTGCAGGCAGCGGGGCGATGGCCGCCATCCTGGGACTCGAGGATGCCGAGGTAATCGAGGCTTGCCGCGAAGCAGCCCAGGCCGGCGGGGTGGTCGAGGCCGTCAACTTCAATTCGCCGGGCCAGGTGGTCATCGCCGGGGAGCGTGAGCCGGTCGAGCAGGCCATGGAAGCGGCGAAGCGCCGGGGCGCCAAGCGTGCCGTCGCCCTCCCGGTGAGCGTACCGGCGCATAGCAGCCTCATGGGCTCGGCGGCGCAGCGGCTGGGCGAGCGGCTCGCGACAGTCGATTTTCGGACGCCGCGCATCCGCTTCGTGAGCGCGGTCGATACGGCAGCTCATGCGGAGCCGGCGGACTTGCGGCAGCTGCTCGTGCGACAGCTCGCAAGCCCGGTTCGCTGGACCGACACGGTCCGCTCGTTGGCGGCGGGTGGCATCGGCACGCTCATCGAGTGCGGCCCGGGCAAGGTGCTGAGCGCTCTCAACCGCCGCATCGAGCGGGGGCTCACGTCCCTGGCGCTCGAGGATGCCGGCTCGCTGCAGGCGGCGCTCGCGGCCGTTCACGCTTGATCGAGGTAGCACACAATGCTCGAGAATGACGTTGCCCTCATCACGGGCGCTTCCCGGGGGATCGGCCGGGAGATCGCGCTGGCACTCGCCAAAGCGGGCGCGAGGGTGATCGGGACCGCAACCACCGCCGAGGGCGCGGCGGCGCTCACGGCAGCCCTGGCGTCGCATGGATACAACGGCCGCGGCGCCACCCTCGACGTCTCGGACAGCGGCTCGATCGATGCCCTGATGGGGGAGCTCGATGCAGCCGGGGAGATGCCGACCATCCTCGTCAACAACGCGGCGGTCACTCGCGACATGCTGCTTCTGCGGATGAAGCCGGAGGACTGGGATCGGGTGATCACGACCAATCTGACTTCCGTGTTCCGGCTGTCGAAGGCATGCCTGCGCCGGATGATGAAAGAGCGGCGCGGCCGGATCGTCAGCCTGACCTCCGTCGTCGCCCTGACGGGAAATCCGGGTCAGGCGAACTACGCTGCGGCCAAAGCAGGAATTCTCGGCTTCACGAAGTCTCTTGCGCGGGAGGTGGCCTCGCGCGGCATCACCGTCAACGCGGTCGCGCCCGGGTTCATCGACACCGACATGACCCGCTCCTTGACCGACGAGCAGCGGGCGGGACTTCTCACACAGATCCCCGCTGGCCGTCTCGGTGAGGCTGCGGACGTGGCGGCAGCGGTGCTCTTCCTCGCCTCTCCGCAGGCTAGCTACATCACGGGCGAGACCCTGCACGTCAACGGCGGCATGTACATGCCGTGAGGGCACCCCGGTGGGCGGGCGCCGCCGGCGGCCGGGACGCCGGGGTCTGCCGTGACTCCCGTTGGATCGGCGCCACAGCGGAGGCTGCCGCGAGGCGGTTTCCAGCTTCGCCTGCGGCCGACCCCTGGGGTCGTTTCCTCAGCAAAAACAATCACTCAGCTCGATCGCACGGCGAGTGGCAGCCCCGGGGGTGTTCCCCTACAATACCGCGCCCGCGCCGCCGGCCCCGGCCTGGCGGCATGGGT
>Ga0134128_10006271_pt1 | contig 14418 bp, 6 predicted proteins | sample KB31754_FD_96462 | JGI IMG/M metagenome (GOLD analysis project Ga0134128, IMG submission 96462) | Terrestrial soil microbial communities with excess Nitrogen fertilizer from Kellogg Biological Station, Michigan, USA - KB3-175-4 | ecosystem: Environmental > Terrestrial > Soil > Unclassified ... | reverse complement strand
GCCCTGGCCACCTCCCGGCTAGGCCGTCCACTGTGGGGGTCGGGGGTGTCGCTGCTGGGGGTGTCGACGATGACATAGGCGGCCGCGGCCGAGAGCAGCTCGTGGATGGCCTGCGCCCAGCCCGCCCCCACCCCGGCACCCTTCCCAGCCGAATCGCCGACGTCGGCGCCAGTGGGGGCGGTGGTGTCTGGGGACAGGGTGGGGGTGAGGGCGGTGGCGAGGTTGGCCCAAATCCCATCGGCCTCGGGCAGGCCCCGGCCTCGGGCCAGAGCCAAAGCGCGCAGCAGAACCGGATAGCGATCATCCAGTCGCCCTAACCGATCAAGGGCCTTGGCGAACAGGTCTTGGTGATCCCCCTCCAGCAGAGTGCGCAACGAGGCGACTCGCGCTTGGGTGAGCAGTCGGGGTTCCTCGATGAGCTCATAGACCGCCAGCCGGGCGTAGAGAAATTCCCGCTCCGGACCGACCACGATGGCGGCGACCCGGTCGATATCGGCATCGCTGACCCGGCGCAGGTCAGGGACCGAGACTCCGCGACGGCCGTGATCGCGGGCCTGGCGCAGCCGCCGCGTGACATAGCGGCCAATAGCCTCGGCATCGCGCGCCACCCACACCCGCGCACCGCCGGTCTCCCCGCGCCCACCCGTGCCCCCAGCAGGCTGAGCCGACGGGCTGGTGGCCAGGGCATCGAGAAGGTTGGTATCGCCAGCCGGGCCATCCGGCGTCTCGTGGGTGGAAGCCCGGGTACCCACTACCACGCGGACACCCGGCAGCGCGGCAATGCGGGCCAGCAACGACCGGGCGGTATCCAACGGGTCGATGGCCTCATCCAGCGCATCGACTAGCACCGTGAATGGCCGACCGAGCCTGGTAGCGGGCGTGGTCGCCTCGGTGAGGCGCTGGGCCAGCCAGTCCAAGTCGGTGGCGATCCCCACTGCGGGGTCAGTCCGGGACGGCAGCGCACCAAGCCCGGCCGCAGCGGCGACGCGACCGGTGATCTGGGAGAGGGTCAAACCGCTGAGATGAATCGCCGCATCAAACACTCCCTCGGGAGGGCTCTCAGCGGGGCCGGGGGTGCTGATCAGGCCACGGCGGGCCAGCGCATCACGTAACTCCGGCAGCGAATGCACCACCACATTGCCCAACAGCGCCGATTTACCCGACCCAGCCCGACCAGAAACAATCAACATCCCCGAGCAGTCAGCCCGCAGCCAGGCCACGATCTGGGCGCGCTCGTGCTGACGGCCTTCGAAAAACCACGACATCTCGCCGTACTCAGCGCCCTGTGCCTTCACCAGGAAATGCCGCCGCTCGTCCGGGGTGAGATCATCGAGGACGTCTTCGAGGTGACGCACGGTGTCCAACGGCGCCGACATCCACGACGCCACCGGCGGAAACACTGGCACCAGCTCCGCGCCGGTCAAATCCCCCAACGCACACACCTCACACCCAGGTAACAACCGGAGAAACTGCGCCCCTAGGTCGGTTAGCCCGATGCGCCCGTTGGCCATGTAGGTGGTGTGCAACGCTGTGTGCAAGGCGTCAGTGAACCAACCCAACGCCGTCGCGCCCTCCCCCGACACCCCCAGTAAAAGCACCTGACGCGGCGGGTCATAGGCCTTCAATGCTGACACCAGCAGCTCAACAAACCGTCGGGACTGGCAGGTGTCCACCACCACCAGCACCCACCCCCCACCCAGCCCGCCGTCGGTGGGGGTGTCCTCGTTGGTGGGGGCCTGGCGGATCCGGATGACATCGGCGAGATGTTCGGGCGTTACCCCCGCAGCACCGACCCGGGTTGGGCTGTCGGCGTGGGCCAACGCCGCCGTGCTGCCATCGGACCAGCCATGACCTACCCAGTACAACACCGAACCCACAGGGCCGGAGGCGGTGGACGCCGCCCACTCTAGTAGGCGGGCCTGCACCGCACCCGCCCCCCGCTCGCGGGCCGGCGCTGCCCACGGGTGCAGACAGCCACCAAAGGGCGCTAGCAAATCGACCAGCCTGCCGACCTGAGAATCCACATCCAGATCAGGCAACCCCGCATCGGTGTAGGACCCGATCGCCACCGGGAACACCTGCACCACCGGGTGGTCATTCCCGATTGGCTGCCCTAGCGAGTTCATCGGCTCATCCCACCATCCCCCAGATCGGCACGGTCACCACCCGCTGAGCCCGGGTTCGGGGGTGGGGGTGCTCATCAGGATCTGGGTCACCGGGGAGGAACCCCCACCAAGCAACCTCGACCCGGTACAGTCCCGGCGCCAACGGCTGCCTCCAGGCCGCCACCGTGCCCTCCCGACGGCCCACCCTCGGGGTGTCCACCCGCAACCCACTACCCAGATCGAACACCGCACACCGCACGTCCGTGGGACGCTCGACCTCCGTGATCCCACCCAGTAGGGCTGGCCCGCGGCCACCAGATCTGACACTTCCACACCCACCTGCCCAGCGCCCTGCCAGGGTCCGGTCCGCCGATCGGTGATCACGTCGCACACCACCCCGACCGCCTCGTCCGAGGACGCCAACGCCACCACGCTTGCCCCCTCGGCGTCATCCAGACATCGGAGCCCGCGCGATTCCAGGAACACCAGGTAGCCGCGAGATACCCGACCATAGGCCTCACGAGTGGCCGGCGCCAGACCATGATCATCCATGTCGGCCTCCCACGCCGCAGCCCCCACGGTGAACTCACTCGAGTCCCGACGCGCGCCACCGCCCCCGCGTTTGCGGCACGAGAGATCCACCCGGCCGGTACTCACCTAAGAGTCGAACACGCTGACCAACCGGCCGTAGTCGAACCGGCGCTGCGCACTGAATCTGCCAGTTCGCGGGCTGACCGTCATCGACGCGAACGCCACGCCGAGTGAGGGCGTGTAGATGCTGCCGCGTTCCTCGACGAAACGCGGGAGAACACATCGATGGTGAACGCGGTGCACACCGTGCCGGCCCAGGTCGAGACGTACGTGAAATCGGCCGCCCACAACCGGTTCGGCGCGCCCGCCGGGAATTGGCGTTTCACTAGGTCAGGGGTACGAGCAGCGTCCGGGTCGGGCACCGTCGTACGAACCTTCTTCCCCCGCACCGCACCGACCAAACCTAATTTCCGCATCAGCCGCTTCACTCGGCACCGGCCCACCGCAATCCCCTCCCAGCCCAACGCCCACCACACCTTCTCCGCCCCATACACCGAATAGTTCTCCTCATACACCCGGGTAATGTCTTTCTTGAGTTGCTCATCACGCACCGCCCGCACCGAAGACGGTCGGGTGATCGCGGCGTAATACGTGGACGGAGCGATCTGCATACCGAAATCAGTCAACACCCTGCAGATCGGCTCGACTCCGAACCGTTTCTTATGCTCCGTGATGAACGCTACGAGCGCGACAGTCGAGGGTCGAGCTCCCTCGCGAAGAAAACCGACGCCGCCTTCAAAACCTTGTCGCCCGCCGCAACTCACGATTCTCCCGCCGCAACTCACGAAGCACTCCAGCATCAGCCGAACTCGTCCCCGCCCGCTGACTCTGTGCCGAATAGGTCATTTATGTCATGCGACCTGGGCATATTCGTGGATCAGCCCGCCGAGCCGGTCGCGGCGTCGGAGACGAAGGTCGGGTGGTGATGCGGCCTGGGGGAGTGGTCTGAGTGGTGCTGCTTGATGCAATGCCCGGTGGGGGCGATGGTCGTTGAAGTGCGCCACGTACTCGGCCAGCACAGTCTCAAGGTGGCGGTGGTTGATGATCAGTATCCGATCGAGTAACTCGCGGCGGAGGGTGCCGATCCAGCGCTCGGCGATCGCGTTCGCCCGAGGCGCACGCACCGGTGTGCGCAGGATGCGAATGGTCTCGCTGGCGAACACGGCATCGAAGACGCCGGTGAACTTGGTGTCGCGGTCCCGGATCAAGAGAATGCGCCGGGATAAACCGGCATGGAGGAGGGGATGGAAGAGCTCTACGTCGAAGGGTTAGCGACCCACGGCGGCCCCGAGTCATGCGTCGACGTCCCGTAAGGGCGTGGCGAAGCGTTGACAGGGGTACGTGCAGGCCGGGCTATTGAGCCGCGAAATCGAGAGTTCGGGGCGCCCACGTTGTTCTTGAAACGGAAGGCAATATCACTGGTGGCGTTATCGCGAGGCGCTGGTGGACCCCGCGCGGTCTGAGAACCATGGCATGTACGGAACCTCCATGCGCGAGAACCGGGAGATCCCAGGCTCGCCCGCCCAGCTGATCACTGGGCGGGCCGTTCAGGGAACACGACGTGGTACGCCTGAGATGCACGAGCGTGGGAAGTCGGATCGCCCCGTAGTACCTGCGAACCTGTCGAACAAGGCTTCGGCTGCGGAGGTGGGGGAGGAAAGGGGACGAGCCAAGGGAACACGGCCGGCAAAACGCATCCCGGACACAGCGCCGGCAGGGTGCGTCGAGTGCGCTGGGTCGTGTGCGTGAGGTGGCACGACGATATAAGGGTGCGCGGTTTACCGCGTTGCTGCACCACGTCACCGTCTGCCGACTGCGGACGGCGTACTGGGCGATTAGCCCGAAGGCGGCGCCCGGGGTGGATGGGGTGACGTGGATGGATTACGGGAGGAATCTGGAGGCTCGTCTGGCCGATCTGCATCAGCGGGTGCAGTCGGGGCGGTATCGAGCGGCCCCGAGCAGGCGGGCCTACATCCCGAAGACCGATGGGCGGCTGCGGCCGTTGGGGATCGCGTCGTTGGAGGACAAGATCGTTCAGCGGGCGGTAGTCGAGGTACTCAACGCGGTCTACAAGGTGGACTTCAAGGGCTTCTCGTACGGGTTCCGACCCAGGCGTGGTCCGCATGATGCGTTGGACGCGCTGGCGGTCGGGCTTGAGCGCAAGCCGGTGAACTGGGTGCTTGACGCGGACATCCGCGACTTCTTCGGCCGAATTGATCATTCGTGGCTGCGGAAGTTCATCGAGCATCGGATCGCGGACAAGCGAATCTGGCGGCTGATCGGCAAGTGGCTGGCCGCTGGTGTCATTGAGGACGGGCAGTGGTCGGCATGTGAGCAGGGTTCACCGCCAGGGGCATCGGCATCGCCGCTGCTTGCCAACGTGTACCTGCACTACGTGTTCGACCTGTGGGCCGACTGGTGGCGTCGTCACCGGGCAACCGGCGAGGTGATTATCGTGCGCTTCGCTGACGACTACACCGTCGGGTTTCAATACGAAGACGATGCGCGGCGGTTCCTCGACGAGCTACGCGAGCGGTTGGCGAAGTTCGGCTTGGAGCTGCATCCGGACAAGACGCGGCTGATCGAGTTTGGGCGGCGTGCCGCCATCGATCGGCGGCAGCGGGGTCTGGGTAAGCCACAGACGTTCGACTTCCTCGGCTTTACGCATATCTGCGCGAGGATGCCGGCCGGGCGGTTCTGGGTCAGGCGCATTACGATCAAGAAACGCATGCGGGCGAAACTGGCAGAAATCAAAGACCAACTGCGGTGTCGCCGGCATGATCCCATCCCGGTTCAGGGACGGTGGCTGACCCACGTGCTGCGAGGGCACATGGCCTACTACTCCGTGCCGGGCAACTCCGATGCGGTATCGGCCTTCCGCTACCAGCTCACCCTGCTGTGGCATCGCTCGCTACGGCGACGAAGCCAACGCGGACGGGTCAACTGGGACCGAATGGATAGATACGCGACTCGATGGCTTCCCAAAGTTCGGACGGTACATCCTTACCCAGACGTGCGCCTTGCAGCCAGAACCTGAGGCAGGAGCCCGATGCGGTAGTTCCGCACGTCGGGATCCGTGCGGGGGGCCGCCCGCGAGGGCGGTCCCTACCGCGACACATGAACTGGGCCGCGCGGTCGCCGAGGTCCATCAAGAGATGGCGCGCCTGCTGAGTGACCCAGGCACCGGTGGGGTTCGCCGTGATGCCCAGGAGGTGGACGCGGCGGGTGGCGTATTCGACGACGAACAGCACAGAGAGCCGGTTCAGCAGCACCGTATCGACGCAGAAGAAGTCGGTGGCGAGAATGCTGCGGGCTTGGACGGTCAGGAACTGTCGCCAGCTGGGACTGCTGCGGCGCGGTGCGGGGTCGATGTCGGCTCGCTTCAGGATCAACCACACTGTGCTGGGCGCGAGCCGGTAGCCGAGCCCGGCGAGTTCGCCGTGGATCCTCCGGTACCCCCAGGTGGGGTTCTCCGAAGCAGGCGCAGCACCAGCTGGCGCAGCTCGGATGCCGTGGACCGGCCGCCGGTGCGACGTCGGGGCCGGGTCCAGCGTCGGGTCACCGGGTCTTTGTGCCAGCGCAGCACCCGTGGCGGGGGTGACGATTCGATGCAGTCGGCCAGCTTGGGACAGCAATCGGGTCAGTGCTGCGAATACGGCTCGGTCTGCCCAGGACAGCCGCGGTCTGCTCACCTGGCGACGGAGCACGGCGACCTCGTGCCGCAGCACCAGGATCTCCGCGTTCTTCGATCGTGAGCTCCGGGCCAGCAGTCCAAGCCATGCCACGAGCTGGCGGAAGATGAGATACATCAGTCGCATGGCCACGGCCTGTGATCATGCCCGAGGATCACTACCGAGCGATGCCGCAGGTCACCGCCATGGATGACCAGTTCGGCACGCACACCTTGGATGCCGACGAGCGACCCAGCAACCAGCAGGTTCACCAGCTGGAGGAAGATCAGGTAGAGCAAACGCAACGACACGGTCCCCGATCATGCCCTGACCGCCGAGTACACCGATCCCCAGGTCAAAGGCGCAAACCGATTTTTGGAACCCCACACGCAGCCACAGTCAAGTCCGAACTGCCCGAGCACCCACGGACATGGAGACTTCAGGGATGACCAGCGACGATGTCGCCATTACACGTATCTGGTCGCTACCCGTGTTCGATCCGGGTGGCCAGCCCCGCGATGGTCGGGTCCTCGAACAGCGCGGCCACGGTCAGCTCGACGCCGAGCGCATCCCGCAGTCGGCCGAGCAGCTGGGTGGCGAGGATGGAGTGCCCGCCGAGTTCGAAGAAGTTCTCCCGGACGCTGATCCGGTCGCGTTTCAGCGTCTCGCGCCAGATCCCGGCGATCGCCCGCTCCAGGTCGGTGGCCGGCTCCGGGCCTCGGGCCGTGCCGCGGTCCTCGGCCGGTCCCGTGCGGGTCAGCCGCTCTCGGTCGACCTCGCCCTCAGCGGTTCTGGGTAGTTCGTCGACACAGGTCAGCTCGCACCAGGTGGGTGTGCCGTAGCGGTCCGGCAGCGGGCCCTCCGGCCGGGTACCCACCGTGTCGCACTGGGCGGTCTCGACCTCGGCGGTCTCGAGATAACACATCAGGGCGCGCAGCGAAAAGGCTGGTGCGTGGACGTGGGCGCGCACCCAGGCGGCGTCGGTGTCCAGCCCAATGAGCACGTGCGGGGTGTCGTGGCGCAGCGCCGCGTCCAGGGAACGCAGGGCTTCTCGGGCGCCCAAGATGCGGTAGCCGCGGGCGGCGTTCAGCTCTCGCGTCCCGTATCCCCGGCTCATGCCTCGCTCGTCCCACATGCTCCAGGCCAGGCTGCGTCCGTCCACTGTGCCCTCGCGGCGTTGGTGGGCGGCGAGCGCGTCGAGAAACGTGTTCGCGGCAGAGTACGCACCGACCTCCGACCCGCCGAGGAAGCCGTCCACGGAGGAGAAGGAGAGGAACAGCGTCCCGGGCCGGTCTTTGACGAGCTGGTGCAGCGCCCAGCCGCCGGTCACCTTGGGGGCCAGGACCGCGGCTCGCTGCTGCGCGGTCTGTTCGGTGAGTGGATGTTGGTCGTAGTGCCCGGCCAGATGCAGCACCCCGGACAGCTCTGCCGACCACGTCTGTTCGGCGGTGGCCACTGCCTGGCGCAGGGCCTCGGTGTCGGTGATGTTCACGGCCGCGTAGGCGATGTCGCCGAGGGCGCTTAACTCCCGGTAGGCGGATAGTTTGTCCCCGAGCTTGTCGCCGTCGGTGACGAGCTGGTCCCAGGCTGCGGGATCGGGCAGTTCCGTGCGGCCCAGCAGCAGCAGCCGGACGCGGTAGGCGGCCAGCAGGTGACGGGCCACCTCCACGGCGATCCCGCCGAGGCCGCCGCTGACGATGTACAGCCCGCCTTCCTGGAACACTGGTCTGGTCTCGGGCAGCATGCCACCGGGCAGCCGGATTAATCGTCGCGCCCACCGACGTCCCTCACGCAGGGCCACCTCCGCCTCACCGGAGGGGGTGTCGATCTCGGCCAGGAGATGCTCCATCGCTCGGGTTCCGGCGCCGGGGGGTACATCGATGTGCCGAGCGCGTAGCCAGGGCAGTTCCTGGTCCAGGCTCTTCACCAGGCCGACCACCGGTGTCCGTTCCACGGCCAGGGACTCCTCCGGCCGAACCTGCTGGCTACCACTGGACACCACGTACAGCCGCACGGACCGGTCCGCCGATCGATGAGCGGCGCGGCCGCCCAGCGCGGCCATCAGGTGTGCCAGGCATTCCACGCCGTCGCGCTGGGCCAGCGCTATCTCCTCGGGGCCGGGTTCACCGGTGTGAGGAGCGCAGCAGGTGAGGTGAACGACCCGCTCCACCGTGGGGATCGCGTCGAGGAGCTTCTCGTAGGGGGCCGGCTGGTCCCAGGGCAGCGCGAAGCGGTCGGCGGTGTGGCGGATGAACGTGGTGTCGTAGGACACCAGTGTGCAGGGGAGCCCTTGGGCGCGCAGCGCCTCGGCGAGGTGCTCGGCCAGGCCGTGGCGGTCGGCGAGCAGCAGGGTGTGCCCGTGGGGCGGCACGGGGCGGTGCAGGAGTTCGGCGGGCTGCCAGACGGGGCGGAGGAACCAGTTTGGCAGGGTGTTCTCCCGGCCCAGCAGAGTCTCCATCCGGGCGATCTCGGTGTCGAAGGCGCCGTCCTGGAACTGCTTCACCAGCGTCGAGCGCTGGATCTTGCCGATCTCCGTCTTCGGAATTCGCTCCCTGTTCACGGGGATCAAGTACGAGGGATTGACCCCCCCTTCCCGCAACACCTTGGCCCGGATCCGCCTAGCAGCCGCCGCCATGTCGGCGCCCGGGGCGAGGACGAAGAACAGGGCCAGCTCATCGGTCGCCGTACTCCCGCTGCGCACAGCGCAGGCTGCGGTGAAAGACCGCTGAACCTCGTCCAACTCCTCGACGATCGCCTCCAGTTCGTGGCTGGGGTAGTTGACACCACCAATGATGATGATGTCCTTGGCGCGGCCTGTGAGGGTCAGCGCGCCGCCGCGCAGCAGCCCGAGGTCACCGGTCCGGAGCCAGCCGTCGTCGGTGAATGCCTCCCGGTTATGCCCGGGATTGTTGTGGTAGCCGGAGGTGACGGCCGGCCCCCACACCTGAAGGTGACCGACGGTGCCTTCCGGTACGACAGCTCCGTTGTCGTCGGTGATGCGGATCGTCAGCCCGGGGTAGGGCCGGCCCACCTCAACCGGTGCTTTACCCTCACTATCGCCCTCGGGCAGCACCGTAGTGATCTGCGTGCCGCACGTCTCGGTCATCCCCCACATGGGATGCATCGCACTGCCCGGCAGCCCGTGCGGCGTCAACAGGCGGACGAACTGCCGGGCGACCCGGTCCACCACGGCCTCGCCGCCATTGAGCACTATCCGCAACGCGGACAGGTCCCAGCGCTGCGCGGCGATCCGTGCGGCCTGCTCATTGACTAGTCCGAACGCGAAATTGGGAGCCCAGGTCACAGTGACCCGGTGCGTGTGCATCGCAGATAGCCAGCGAAGCGGGTCCTCCAGTACCCATCGGGTCGGCGCGTGGATCTGACGACACCCCACGACGACATTCAGCACATGGAACGTGACCAGACCGCTTATATGGTCAATCGGGAGCCAGTTGAACGCGACGTCCGCTGGTGTCAGGTTGTGGTGCTGGCAGGCCGCCGCAGCATGGGTGAGCAGGTTGTTGTGGCACAAGCGCACGGCCTTAGGTGCCCCGGTGCTGCCCGAAGTGAGCATCAGCAGCACCAGGTCCTCGGCGCGGCTGGGATGCCAATTGTGATCGGCGGGAGCGGCGCCCAACTCCTCAATCGCAGCGACCCGCTTCGCGGACAGCGCCCTTGCCCGATCCCGGTTAGTGAGCACCAGTGGGTGGCCCAACGACTCCCAGGCGTGCTGCACCTTCGCCGCCGCCGGACCGTCGGGCTGCTCCGCCGGTGGCACCGCAAGCGGAACCGCGACATAACCCCCCAGGACACAGGCCCAGAAACCCACCACGAAATCCCGGTTCCCAGCCAACTGGAACAGCACCATGTCACCGGCGACCAGGCCGAGTCCACGTAACCCGCCGAGCAGCCGCGACGCCTCCTCCAGCAGCTCGGCGTAGGACTGCCGGTCCAGCGTTCCGTCGGATCCGATGTATAGCACCTCCCCCGAGTCGCCCACCGAAACCACCCGGCGTAGTGCAGCGTCCAACGTGTCGACGTGGAGCCGGTACACCGGGGGACCGACACTGACCGACGGCGGGGCCTGCTCGCCCGCGCCCCCCGGAGCGCCCTTCGGGGCGGGTGAACCCCTGTCCCCGGCCGGTCCGGACAGCCATACGAGCTCGGCGGGATCCTCCGGAGCCTGGCCCGTGGTGACTACGATCACAGCCCGGCTGCTGCCCACCGCGGCGTTCCACCGCCGCTGCCACCGGGCTGCCACTTCCCCGTCCAGGACCGGGAAGCGGGCTAGTGCCGCCTCGTCGAGTCCCCCACCCGCTGTCCTGGGCAGATCCGATACGAGGACGACGGCGGTGAGCGCGAGAGCGGCGGGCAGCGCCGGACGGGCGGCCCGGAGGAGCTGCTCCTCGGTGACCTCCCGGGTTGGCACGGCATAGGCCACCAGTTCCGCAACATCCGTCGTGGTGTGCCTGACCCGCAGGACACAGTCCCGGACCGACTCGTGGTCCATGAGCTGGTCGGCCACCGCGGCAAGGTCGATGGTGTGATCTGCCACATGCGCCCGGCCAGGCTCGGGCCCGCACAGCTCCAGTGCGCCATCCGCGGTGATCCGGCCCAGGTCTCCGGTCCGCAGCAGCCTTCCCCTGTCGTGCGCCGCGGTGACCGCCGCAGTGACCGCCTCTGGGAGGCCGACGTGCACGATCCCGTACCCGCCGATCGGCACCGGGGCACCGTACTCATCGAGGACATGCACGGGACGCAGCGGACGCAGGGCGGGACCGGGCCCCTCGGCCGGGGCTATCACCGGGGGGGTGAGCGCGATCGGCCCGGTCGCGGCCGTGCAGTACGCCCACCGCAGCCGCCCGTCCAGGGCCTGGCCGAGCCGGGTCACACGTTCGGGGTCTAGGCCGCGGTCGGTGCACACCACCGCGCGCGCTGCCGCGAGACCGTTGCCGCTGGCGAGCCAGGCGAGGTCACGGTCCACCGCGAGCAGGACCGTCGCTCCGTCCTCCGACAGCGTCCCGGCGTCGTCCGGGGCCACGTCTGGGGCGAGGGCCATCCGCGCCCCGTGACATAGCGGTAGCAGCATCTCCCACACCGAGCGCTGGGTGCCCATCGGCGCCCAGCACCGGGTGGTGTCCGCGTCGGTGAGGCCGCCCACCGCCTGGGCCAACAGGTCGAGTTGGTGGAGCAATTCGGCATGCTCAACGCTCACCGGGCACGGCTCGGCACCGAGCAGCAGCGCCGCATCGCCGCCCCCGATCTGTCTCGGAGGAGCAGGTGGAGCCCCCTCGGGTGGGCGGCTTCGGTACCGGGGGTCGCTGAGGTCGATGACCCTCAGTCTCGGACCGTCCTGCGCGCCCGTCTCGGCGAAACCCGCACCGGGCCCCGCGGTGAGCACGACCAGCACCTCCGTGGCCCGCACCAGCCCAAGCAGCCGAGCGGGCGGATCCGCCGGATCGAGCGGTAGGCAGACCGCCCCGGCCTTGAGCACCCCCAGCAGCCCGATCACCGCGTCCAGGCCGCGACCACAACACAGCGCCACCCGACTGCCCGGGCATATACCCCCTTCGATGAGGTCAGCGGCCAGCCAACTCGACCATGTGTCGATCTCACGATAGGAGGTCGGACTCCCCGCGCCGCACACCGCAACGGCCTCCGGGTGGGCTGCCACCTGTTCTGCGAACCGGGCCGTGACCGTGCCCTGCCAATCGTAGGCGAGCAGCCCCTCGGCGAGGCCACCAGCCAGCTGGACCTGGTCCTGCTCGCCCACCAGCGGCAGATCCGCCAGCCTGCATTGCGGGTCCACCGCGACGGCCTCAAACAACCGCCGCAGCTGCTCGCTCATCCGCTCGACGGTGCGCCGCTCGAACAGATCGGTGGCGAAGACCAGGAGGCCGCGCAGGACCTCCCGCTGCTCCAACAGGTACAGTTCAAGATCGAAGCGGCAGGTCTCCTCTGGCACGCTCACCCGGCTGACCGTCAGTCCCGGCAGCTCGATGTCGGGGTAATCGAAGGCTTGGAGCGCGATGACGCGGAACAGCGGGTTGCCACCGGGATCCCGCTGCGGCGCCACCTCCTGGACGATCTTCTCCAACGGGATGTGCTGGTGGGCGAAGGCACCCAGGCTCACGTCCCGGACCCGGTGTAGCAGTTCGGTGAAGCTAGGGTTGCCGGAGGTGTCCACGCGCAGCGGCAGGGTGTTGACGAACATCCCGATCAGAGGTTCGATCTGCGGGTTGTCCCGGTTGGCCGATGGAAAGCCGACCAGGATGTCGTCCTGCCCGCTGTAGCGGTGCAGCAGGGCGGCGAAGCCGGTTAGCAGCACCATGTACAGGGTGGCGCCCTGGTCACGGCAAAGCCTTGTGATCCCGGCGGTGAGTTCGGCAGACAGGGTGAAGTCCAGCTTGTCGCCGACGGCAGTGCGCCTCTGCGGCGGTGGGCGGTCGGTCGGTAGCCGTAGGGTGGGGAGGTCACCGGCCAACTGTTTCCGCCAGTAGGCCAGGCCCTCGACCAGCGGCTGCCCGTCGAGCTGTTCACGCTGCCACTCGGCGTAGTCGCCGTACTGGATCTCCAGCGGGGTCCAGACCGGTGCTGCACCGCCGAGGCGGGCCCGGTAGGCGTGGGCAAGGTCGCGCCGGAACACATCTAGCGACCAGCCGTCGATGACGATGTGATGCACGCAGACGAGCAGGTAGTGCTCGGTAGGGCCCAGGCGCAGCAACCGGGTCCGCAGTACCGGCCCGTCTTCCAGGTTGAAGAGGCGCTGGATCTCTTCCAGCAGCCAGGCCCGGACGGGTTCATGCTCGGTGAGCACCTCGTGTGCTCGGCCCGCTAGCAGCGCGGAGACATTGACCGTGGGCAGGGCCAGCACGAGGTGCTCGGCGACGATCTGCTGCAGAACACCGTCGGATTCGGTGAAGGTGGTCCGCAGGGTCTCGTGCCGGGCGATCAGGTCGTTGAGGGCCGCCTGGAGCGCGTCGGGGTTTAGATCACCGGTTAGCCGCAGGAACAGCGGGATGTTGTGGGAGGTGTCCTGGGGGTTGAGCCGGTAGAAAAACCACATCCGTTCCTGGGCGTAGGACGCGGGGAAGGCGAGGGCCTGTCCGGCTACGGCTTCGCCGTCGGGCACGTCGGGAGGATTGTCGGTCCGGATTGACGGGCGTGAGGACATCGTGGTGCTCCAGTTCAACGGCGGGTGGCTCGGCGGCGGCTCGGGGTGATCTTTGTCGTGGACGCGGCCGGAGCGTGTTGGAGGTGCTCGATTTCCCGGACCACCTCGGCGACGGTGAGGTTTTCGAAGAGTTTTTGCACCGAGAGGTCGACCGAAAGCTCATCACGGAGCCGGCTGGCCATCTGGATCACCAGCAGGGACTCACCCCCCAGGTCGAAGAAGTTGTCGTGGACACCGACCCGGTCTAGCCCGAGAGCCTCGGCCCACTGGCGCGCCACCAGCTGTTCTAGTTCCGTCGTGGGGGCGGTGTAGGCCGTGGCCAAATCGGGGCGGCGGTTGAAGGCGGCGGGGACCGGTGGGTACACCTCATCCGACGTCACGGGGGCCGATGCCGGGATGGGTTGCGGGGTGTCCCTGCGGTCAAGGTGATCGAGCAGCTCGCTGTCGACGATGACGGTAACGGTGGCACCGAGGGACCTCAGTTCCTCACTACGGACCACTGTCGTGGCCACTGCGGTGTCAGCCGCGGCCGGCAGGGGCCGCACACCGACGATCAATCCGTGGTCGGCGGTGGCCTCGTGGTCGCGGTCCGGAAGGGCAACGGTCGGCCGGAAGCCCAGGGAGCTCAGGAGCTGCTGCCAGCGGTGCGGCAGGAGCAGCGGGGAATTCTCGTGGAAGTCGTCGTCGAAGTACCGCCAGCCCTCCAACAGGCCGACAGTCATCGTGGCGATCCGTGGCGTGGAGATGACTGCGAGGATGTAGAGCACTCCTCCGGGAACAAGGAGCTCGCGCAGGTTGCCGACGGCGCGGCGCAGATTGGGAGTCGCGGGCAGGACATTGAAAAGGACGATGTCGAAGTCGCGGTTATCCCGGCTGC
>Ga0134128_10006270_pt1 | contig 14418 bp, 15 predicted proteins | sample KB31754_FD_96462 | JGI IMG/M metagenome (GOLD analysis project Ga0134128, IMG submission 96462) | Terrestrial soil microbial communities with excess Nitrogen fertilizer from Kellogg Biological Station, Michigan, USA - KB3-175-4 | ecosystem: Environmental > Terrestrial > Soil > Unclassified ... | reverse complement strand
ATGCTCGATTTCGCCAACGCCAGCCTCAAGCCCAGTCGCGCGCCAGAGACTGATTGATAAGCGGACGACTGACCGCGCCCGCTGGCGCGGCGCTTAGCTCAATGCCTTGAGCGGCGGATTATCGAGATAGTCCTTGACGATATTCCGTGCATATTGGCGCAACACGCGCTTGTCGTCGGGATCGCCGTTGACGGCCGAGAGCGGCACGATGCGGTCGTTGCCGTAAGTCGGAGTCGGTGTCCCGTTGAAATCGTAAAGGAAGGGCAGCTTGTCGCCGCGCTGCGTCGCCTCGATGCCACGGCGCAGAAGCCGCCTGAACAGCGCGACGCCGGTATCGCCGACACCCAGATTCTCCTTGCTGTGCGGCGTGATCCCGCCCTGGCTCGTCATCGCGTCGTAATCGCCCGGCACGCGCTGGCGTTCCTCGTAAGGGCGATTTGGACTTTGGCCGAAATTGTTGAACTGGCTGGCGACGCGTTTCTCGCGGGTCTCGTCGTCACGCAGATGGAAGAAGGTGAAGTTGATGCAGTTCTCGTCATCGACCGGCGTCGTCCAGAGCGTCAGCCAGGGCGGCGCCGAGACTTTGCGCTGGCGGCCGCTCTCGAACACGGTCGTGATGCTGTGGATGTTGGGCATCAGCGCATCGGTCGAGCGCGCCCAGATATTCTCGCCGACGCGGCGCACCGCGACGTAGATGCAGCCGACCGGCGTCTCAGCCCATTCAATCTCGGGAATAACGCCGAAGCCGTCGCCGAAGGGATTGGGCTGGCCCGGCAGCACGTGCAAGGTCGCCGTATGCACCGGGTCCATCACATTCTCTTTGAGCTGCAGCCAATTGCAGGTCCAGGGCAGGCGGTCGCCCGCGGCCATGCGGATGCCGGGCACGTTGAAGCGGTCGTAATTGGGGAAAGGCGGCTTCTGCTCGATCGGCCCCATATAGACGAAGACCATGCCGCAGAAGACATGCGTCGGATAAGCCGGCTGCGCGACCTGGCGCTGCAGCACATCGAGCGGCTCGCCCGGCGCTTCGAGGATCGTGCCGTCGATGTCGTAGAGCCGGCCGTGATAGCAGCAACGGATTCCGCGCTGCTCGATCTGTCCGAATTCGAGCGACGTGTTGCGATGGCAGCAATGCGGATGCATGCAGCCATAGCGCCCGCTCTTGTCGCGGAAGAGGACGAGATCCTCGCCGAGCACGCGCTGCACGAAGGGCAGGTCCTTGATCTCGTGCTCCCAGGCGGCGGCCTGCCAGAAGCGGCGTTGATATTCGCCGCCCGGCGTCCCTGGACCGACTTGGGTCAGGAACAGATCGGGCTTGCCGGTCGTGGTGTGGCGATAGCCGGAAAAGCCGAGCTTGCTGCTGCCGCCGCTGCTGTCCATGATGAACTCCTCCCGTCTGGCGACCGGCATTAACCATGGTTACCGGTCATCCCGCGCCGGCTCAGTTTGTGCCGAGGGCGCGGTGCGGCGCAAGCGCAGACGGCAGCGCAGCCCTGATTTGACCCTTGCGCAGGGAAAAAGCCGAAGCGGGCGGCTATAGTACGGGCGGTAGCTATAATTCTGGCAAAACGAAGTAGCGTTTAGCGCGTTATGGCGCTACTTCATGGGCTTGCCAGTGTTGGACCTGCGAGAGGGACCTCGGTGATCATTAATATTGGTCAAGTTTCCGATTTGCACATCGATACGATCGTGGAAGCGCCGTCCCCCGATATTTATCTCGGGCCCCGGCGGCGCCGTGACCCCGGTCCGCCGACCACGGCAGCGCTGTCGAAGGCGCTCCGCGAATGGGAAGCCGGCGCCGAAGCGGCCAATTCGAGCGGCGGGACGCCCTAAACCGCCTTAGGCGGCGCTCTCCTCCTGATACTGTTTGCCAGCTAATTGCCGCCGGTCGGGCCGGACGTATCACCGCTGGGCCCCAAGGTCTGCGGATAGCCGCTGCGCGGTGCCGGGTAAGGCTGCGCCGGCCCGCCATAAGGATAGGCCGGGGCCGGATAGGTGGAGGGCGGCGGATAGCCATAACGCGGTGGTGCGTAGTTGTAGTTATAGCGATAGCCGTAGCCGTAGCCGTAGCCGTAGCCGTAGCCATACGGGTAGTAAACGCACCCACCCAAGAGCAGGCAAAGTGCGGTAAGCCCAGCAACTCGGTACATGGTTCTCTCCAAATCCTGTCGCGTGAACACCCAAGTGGCGTGCGAGTTGCGGGCGTTAGCGACGGATTAAACTTTCTCAGGCAAAGCTTCTCGCCCAGAAAAGCGAACCGAGCCATGCGAAGGACGCTCAGCTTTCGACGACGCATCAGCCCTATCGCCGAACCCGGTCGCGGTGTCGCCGCCGCGTCGTTCGGATTGATCCTCCTCATCATGTTTTTCGACGCGCTGGGGTCGCTCGTTACGCTCCGCTATGACAGCGGCGAGGCCCGCGCGATCGCGGCGGTTTCTGTCGGCAATCCGCCTTACGCAGAAGGATCCCGTCCGTAGAGGGCGTTGAGCTTCTTTTTGCGTTGCAGCTCGGCATGGATTTCGGCCGAGCGCATGGCGAAAGCTGCAGCGGCAATCGTGAACGCGCCGAGCAGCGCCAATCCGGCGAGATCCGCGACCGCCCCGCCGCTGAGGACCGAGCCTAAGATATAGCCGTAGACCGCAACCGCGGAGATGCATAGCCCGGCGCGAAGCCCGAGCAGGCGGCGTGCGGCGATGAGCAATTCGTCTATGAGAGATTCCATTATTCCCCCGAGGCGACGAGTGTCGCGCATCGGGAATGTGGCCGCAATTAGGCAAATGGCCGCAGAAATTGCCAAGCACGCGCCACTCATTGGGGACTGGCCGGAACTCTCGCAATGAATCCTCGTTCATTTGGCAAAGCACGAGGAGTACGAAATGCTTTATTGGGCTTTGGTCTTCTTCATCATCGCGATCATCGCGGGATTCTTCGGCTTTTTCGGCGTCGCGGGCGCGGCCGCCGGCATCGCGAAAATCCTGTTCTTCGTCTTCGTCGTCCTTCTCATCCTCAGCCTGCTCTTCGGCGGCTGGCGACGAGGACCTACGATCTAGCTTTCGACGAGCTTAGCTTGAACAGGGCCGGCCGGCGCTCAGCGCTGGTCGGCCAGCTTCGCGTAGCGCATGTCGATCAGTGTTGCCGCATCGACATGGAATTTCTGTAAGCCTCTCGCCTCGTACCAGTCGAGCATGCGTTGAAGATCGGCGACGCCGATCCGCGCTTCGGGATCGGCATAAGTGATGCCGCGGCGCACGACCTCTTCCGGCTGGCCGAGGCCTTTCGCCACCAAAGCGATCATCTCCGGTGCGTTGGCTTGATCGGCGCGGTTGCCTTGCGCATCGAGGAAAGCCGCATCCCAAGCCTGCGCGCCCTGGCGGAACGCGGCGAGGAAGCGATGTACCGTTTCCGGACGCTCATTGGCGAATTTGGTCGAGGTCACCGTGCCGCTGGTATCAGCGCCATGGACCTCCTCGTCGAGCCAGCCGATCTGCTTGGCGCCGCCGCGATTGACGATGGCATAGAGATTGGCGGAGCTCATGACCGCCGCATCGACCTGATTGCCGGTCAGCGCGGAGGCGACGTTGGAGTTCGATTGCAGCCCCATTACGCGCACGGATTTGAAATCGATCCTGTATTTCTCGAGCACGAGGGCCAGCGAAAATTCGAGCGGCGAGCCCGGCTGGGTGATGCCGACCGAATGGCCGCCAAGTGCCTTTACCGAGGTGAGACCCGCCGCGTAGGCCTGGTTCGAAGCGACGAAGCCGAGGCCGTGGAAGCCCTTCCGCTCGACGGTGTCGCCGCCGATGATCCTGAGCGTGCCCTGGTGGCCGAGGACGAAGAACGGCTCGGAGAGGCCGGTCGTGCCGAAATCGGCGTCGCCGCTGGCGATAGCAAGGGCGATTGGCTGCGATGATTCGAAGGGCATGAGCTTGGTATCGAGCCCCTGCGCCGCGAAGAAGCCCTTAGCCTCGGCGACCACAATCGGCACGCTCGCCAGCGAGGTACCGACAAAACCAATGCGCACGGGATCGCCGGCATAAGCGCTCGTCGCGCCGAACGCGAGGGCGAGCAGCAGCGCTGAAAGCTTAGAGGGAAGCGCGCGAGACATCTATTCCGCCGCCGATTTCTCCGAGAACCAGCGATACATCAGGGGATCGACCCTGCCGCCGTTCTTCTTCATTTCGGCGAGCCATTCCGGGTGGATGCGCGGATCCTGATCCTCATACTCGATCTGATCGCCGCCCCGCTTGATGCTCTTCGCCGTCGCGCCCAAATCGTCGCCGTCGCCGCCGGTGCGCCGCGACGCCGCCGTCAGCGGGTAGCGGATGCCGCCGACACCGGTCGCGAGATACCGCGCCGGGCGATCGCAGGTGTTGAAATGCTGATGGATCTGGCGCTCCGCCGGCGGATAGACGATGCCATGGCGCCAATCGATGCGGCGGTAATCCTTATCCCCTTCGAACCAGGCGAGCGAATAGCCGGTGCCGACTAGGAACATCACATGCGTGCCGGCGCTATGGCGATGCGCCTTCTTGTACGTGCCCGCCGGCATTTCCGAGATATGCGCGTGCATCGAGCTGTCGGCGAGGACGAGCTTGATATTGGCGCCGCCGGCGCCGCGCGCCTCGTAGGATTGCAGCTCGAGATGCTCGAGATCGGGAACGAAATTCGTTTCCCAAACATGGCTGCCCTGGCGCACCAGCATGAGATCGCCCTGGCCGTTGTAATACTCGTCCTTGCCGATGCGGTCCTTGAACGGCGCGTCGGTGTTGAATATGAAATCCTCGTTGTGAAAGATGTTCATGATCAGCGGCAGGTTGACGGTCGAGACCATCAGCGCGCGCTTCTGGCCGCTGCCGTTGAAATGGCGGTGCTTGGCATTGAGCGGGATCGCGAAGAGGCTGCGCGGTCCCCATTCGAAGCTGCGCTTGGCGCCGTCGGGAAATTCGAGCTGCGTGCTCCCGCTCCCGTCGAGGACATAGGTGACTTCCTCATAGAGATGCTTGATGGGAATCGAGGCCGCGCCGGGCGGCAGCTCGTAGAGGAACATGCTGGCGAAATCGCCGCGGCCTTTGAGATGACACGCGGCGCCCTTCATCCCGAAGCGCGGCCACGGCTTGGTCTCGACCGCGAAAAGATCGAGCGCGTAATCCTCGGCGATCGGAACGCCTTCGCCGTTGATCCAATTGCCGTATGAATCGACGCGTAAGCGCGGCTTCGTCGCCTGGTCGGTCATGGCATTCCTCCCGATCACTCGCGAAGCTCCATTATATATTGCAATCGAGTGCGATGCTCTAGGAGCGTCGGCGTAGGAGCTTAAGCGAGCGCGAGGTGCGCCGCGACATTCTTTTCGACGTGACCTGTCTGGATAAAATTGAGCGGCGAAGCGTTGCGCTCCAATGCATGGCTATTTCAGACCGAGGCGCGTCGCCGCTTCCTTCACCGGTCCCAGCTCGGCGTAAGGCGCGACGGTGAGCTGCGTCTTCAAGAAGCCGAGCTGATAGGCGGTGTCGGTGTTGGTCTGCAGCGCTTTGAGATCGGGCAACCCGTTCGGATCGCGGTAGTAGTCGCCTTTCGGCGTGAAGAGCGCGCCGAGCTGCGCCTTCGGCTGCTTAGTGAAATCGGCGACGATCGCGACAGCCTCGTCGTGGTGGGCCGGGTCCGAGAACCAGCGGATCGCGCGCACCAGGTCCTCGAGATAATCGGTGAGTGCGGCGCGGTTCTTCTCGATGAAGCCCTGGCGCGCGACCAGCATGCCGAGCTGCGTCGGTCCCATCGAATCCCGCTGATTGAAGAGCGTGCGCCCCAATTCCTGCATCGCGGGATCGAGCGAGAAAGGCGGGATCGAAGTGATGAGATCGGCCTTCTTCTCCGCCAGCATCGCCTTCATTGCCGGGAAGGATGCCTCGACGATACTGACGTCCTTCTTGGGATCGAGCCCGTGCTTGCCGAGCATGACGCGCATCGCCATGTCCCCCGAGCTGCCGATGCCGTTGGTCGCGAGCACCTTGCCTTTCAAATCCTCGACTTTTTTGATCGGTCCGTCGCGCAGGACGACATATTGATTGATGTCGTAATTGGCGACGCCGTCCTGAAAAGAATCGGCGATCACGCGCAAATCGCTCATCCCGCCGTTCTCGATGCCGAGCGCGAAGGTCGAATAGGCGAGGGAAGCGATATCGAGCTCATTGGCGCCGAGCGCGGCGAGCTGCTGCGGCGCGCCGGCGAAATGGATGAAATCGGCGGCGTAGCTTTTGCTGTTGTGTGGGGCGAGCTCGGCTTTCGCGATCATCAGTGGGCCGATATTCGCCGGCACCACCGCCCAGCCGATGCGGATTTTCGCCGGCTCGGCCGGGCTCTGCGATACCCAACCCGCGAGCAGCGCAACCGCGAGGAGAATCGCGCGTATTAGACCAACTCGCGTCAAGCGGCATTTTCCCCATCGAGAGGTTTCGGAGCTTATAGCGCGCAGCTTTGATTTTGGTCTACGCTCGGCGCTAGAGAATCAGTCGTTAAAAAAAAGCCGCGTCTTCGACGACGCGCAAAGCGGGGCTCGATGGTTTCGGCAGATATGGTGTTGCGGGGCGGCAAGGTGCTGACCGTGGACAAGGATTTTTCAATTGCGCAAGCAATCGCGGTGCAAGGCGAGCATATCCTCGCCGTCGGCAGCGACAGCGATGTCGCATCGCTCATCGGTCCCAACACGCGGGTGATCGAACTCGAGGGCCGCACCGTCGTTCCCGGGCTCCATGACAGCCACATCCATACGATGGGGGGCGCGACGGACGAGCTCGCGGTCTCGCTCGCCGAGGCGCGCTCGATGAAAGATGTGCAGGCGGCTTTCGCCAAACGCGCAGCGGAGACGCCGAACGGCGAGTGGATCCTTGGTGGCAGCGGCTGGCATGAAAGCCAGCTCGCCGAGGGCCGATTGCCTGTGCGGCAAGAGCTCGATGCCGTGACGCCGAACAATCCCGTTTTTTTGCGGCGCGGCGGCCATGTCGCCGTCGCCAACGGCGCCGCGCTGAAAATCGCCGGCATCACGAAAGACACGCCCGATCCGAAAGGCGGCGTCATCGTGCGCGATAAGGCGAGCGGCGAGCCGACAGGCGCGCTGATCGAGCGCTCGGCGTTCAGCCTCGTCGCCAAGCACGTGCCGGCGCCGACACGCGCCGGTCGCATCAAGGGTCTGAAGCTCTTCATTGCCAAGCTCAACAGCAAGGGCGTGACCGCCACGCTCGAGCCCGGACTCTCCCTCGACGAGATCGCCGCCTATATGGAGCTCTGGCGCTCGGGCGCGATGACGACGCGCGTGCGCTTGTTGCAGCGCGTGAGCGGCCAGGAAGACGTCGCCGCGCTCTCCTCGGTGCTGGCGCCGAATTTCGGCGACGATTATCTGCGCATCGGCGGATTTAAATTCCTCAGCGACGGCGGCATCGAGGCCGCCTATATGAGCGAGCGCTATCGCGTCGTCGAAGGCGAGCAGAACGATCCCGATTTCGTCGGCAAGCTCATCCTGCCGGCGGGCGGCCTCGAGGAACTCAAGCAGATGTTCCTGACCGCGGCGGAGCGGCGCTGGCAGGTGCAGGTCCACGCCGTCGGCGATGCGACGATCACCGCCATCGTCGATCTCATGGAAGAGGTGAACGAGAAATATAAGCTGCACGAGCTGCGCTGGACGATCATGCATATCTTCCTGCCAACAGAGGCCGCGCTCGAGAAGATCAAGCGGCTCGGGCTTTATGTCACGGTGCAGGATCATCCGGTGAAGCTCGGCCATAACATGACGCGCTATTGGGGTGAGGAGCGCGCCGCGCGCTCGATCCCGGTCAAGAGCATCCTTCAGAAGAACATCCCCGCCGGCGGCGGCACCGACGCGCCGGTGGTCGATTGGAATCCCTTCGAATCGATGTGGTGGATGACGACGCGCAAAGTGTACGCGCAGGGCACGACGCGCGTCCTCGGGGTCGAAGAAGCGGTGACGCGGCCGGAAGCGCTGCGGCTCTACACCATGGGCAGTGCCGCTAACGCTTTCATGGAAGATCGCATCGGCTCGCTCGAGCCGCGCAAATATGCCGATCTCGCCGTGCTGTCCGACGATTTTCTCACCGTGCCGGACGATGCGCTCCCCAAAATCCGCGCGCTGCTGACGATGGTCGGCGGCAAGATCGTGCATGAGGCGGGCCTATGAGCGCCGCCGCGGTCGCCGCCGATCTCGTCCTCACCGGCGGCAAGATACTCACGGTCGACGAGCGCTTCAGCGTCGCTTCGGCGCTGGCGATCCGCGGCGATCGCATCCTCGCCGTTGGCGGCGATGCCGCGGTGCAGCCGCTCATCGGGGCGAAGACGCGCGTGGTCGCGCTCAAAGGCCGCACCGTCATTCCCGGTCTCCACGACAGCCACATGCACACGATGAACGGCGGCAATAACGAGCTCGCCGTGTCGCTTGCCAAGGCGCGCTCGATCGCCGATGTGCAAGCGGCTTTCGCGGCGCGTGCCGCGACGGTGAAGAAGGGCGATTGGATCATGGGCGGCAGCGGCTGGCACGAGAACCAGCTCGCCGAGGGCCGTTTGCCAGTGCGGCAGGAGCTCGACGCGGTCACGCCCGACAATCCCGCTTATCTCAGGCGCGGAGGCCACGTCGCGGTCGTGAACAGCCTCGCGTTGAAGCTCGCCAACATCAAGAAGGACACGCCCAATCCGCGCAACGGCATCATCGTGCGCGATCCCAAGAGCGGCGAGCCGACCGGCGTGCTGGTCGAGCGGCCGGCGTTCAATCTCGTGCTCAATCTCGTGCCGCCGCCGAGCCGCGACGATCGCGTCAAAGGGCTGAAGCTTTTCACGTCGAAACTCAACCGGTTCGGCATCACCGCGACGCTCGAGCCCGGGCTCACGCTCGACGAGATCGCCGCCTATATGGAGCTCTGGCGCCAAGGAGCGATGACGACGCGCGTGCGCATCCTGCAGCGCGTCTTCGGCGCCGACGACGTGCTCAACCTGTCGGCATTTCTCGCGCCCGAGTTCGGCGATGATTGGCTGCGCGTCGGCGGCTTCAAATATTCCGCCGATGGCGGCATCGAAGGCGCCGCGCTCCGCGAGCGCTATCGCATCGTCGAGGGTGAGCAGAACGATCCCGATTACTTCGGCAAGCTGATGACGCCGCCGGGCGGCCGCGCGGAATTCCGCCAGATGCTGGAGAATGCCGCATCGCGCGGCTGGCAGTTCCAGGTTCACAATGTGGGCGATGCCGCGATCGCGCACACGGTCGAGGTGATGGAAGAGCTGGCGGAGGTTTATCCGCTCGATGAGCTGCGCTGGACCATCGTCCATATCTTCCTGCCGAGCCACGAATCGCTCGCCAAGATCAAGCGCCTCGGCCTCTCGACCACGGTGCAGGATCACCCGGTCAGCCTCGGCTACAACATGCTGCGTTTCTGGGGCGAGGAACGTGCGGCGAAATCGATTCCGGTGCGCAGCATCACCGAGCTCGGCATTCCGACCGGTGGCGGCACCGACGGGCCGACGGTCGATTGGAATCCGTTCAAATCGCTGTGGTGGATGACGACGCGCCAGGTCGACGTGAACAACGAGCGGCGCAAGCTTGGGCCGGACGAGGCGATCGGCCGCGAACAAGCGCTCAGGCTCTATACGATGGGCAGCGCCCGCGTTGGCTTCATGGAAGAGAAGATCGGCTCGCTCGAGCCCGGCAAGCTCGCGGATCTCGCAGTGCTGTCCGATGATTATATGAGTGTGACAGACGATGCGCTGCTCAATCTGCGTTCGGTCATGACCACGGTTGGCGGCAAGATCGTGCATGAGGAAGTGATCTAAGGCATGGACCGCGCCGCGCTCCTGAAAGCCCACGGCCTCGCGCATAAGACGATCGCGGAGACGCTCGCGCCGACGGATTTCGCGCGCGCCATCGGCGCGGCGGATAATTACCCGCGCCTCACCTTCGGCGAGATTTACGCGACAACCGGCATCATCGGCCTACGGCTCGGCGAGAAGGCCAAGGATCTCGGCGGCCAACCGGTGGTGATCAAGGGCTATATGGCGCCGCCGCTGGTCGATGAAGGCGATTTCTTCGTCATGACGCGCGCGCCCGTCGTGACCTGCCCGTTCTGCGATTTCGGCGCGAGCTGGCCTGACGACATCGTGCTGACGCAACTGGAGAAGCCCTCGGGCTTCGTCGAGCCGTTCCAGGCGATCGAGGTCGCGGGCGTGCTCGATCTCGGCGCCAAGCACGATCCGCGCACCGGCGCGCTGCGGCTCGTGCGCCTGAAAGACGCGAGCTGGCGAATTATCCCGAAGCGCTAATGAATCGCGAAGCGCCGGGCGAGTGGGTCGATAATCAGCTTCTCGCCGGTGACGAAGATGATGACGATGGCGAAGCAGCTCGCGAACACCATCGCGGTGTTGCCGATCACCTCGGCCCGCAGCATCAGATAACCAAGGCCGTGATCGACGCCGAACAGCTCCGATACCAGCGCGATCTTCCAGCCGACGCCATAAGCGATCCTCACGGACGACATCACATAGGGCAGCAGCATCGGCAGCGCGATCTTCCGCGCGATCTTGAGGCTGGAGCGCGAGAAGCTCGCGCCCATCTCCAGCAATTCGCGATCCATATCGGCGATGCCCTGCATCAAGGCGATGGCGCAAAACGGGATGAGGATCAACGTCTCGACGAAGATCACCGAGGCGCTGTCGGGCTGGAACCAGAAAGTCGCGAGGATTGCCCAGCCGACCGAAGGGAAGGAATTGAGCACCGGCAGCACGCGGCGCTGCACCGCATAGGCCGTGCTCGGCACGTAGCGCGCGAGGCCGGCAAGCGCGCCACCGAGGATCACCGCGAGGATGACCGCGGCGACGACACGCGCGAGAGAGATGAGCGTGTCGCCGACGAAAGCCGGATCGATGAAAAGCTGCAACAGCGTCTCGCCCGTCTCGATCGGCCCGGGCAAAATGAAGCTCGGCAGGCTGCGCGCCGTCAGCCACCACAGCAGCAGGAAAACGAGCGGCAGGCCTTCGCCGATGGCGCGCTCAGTGTCGGAGGCGGCGAGGCCGGACCGTTTCATGACTCAGACCGCTTCATAATGCGCCGAGAGCCGTGCCTGCGCCGGCTCGAAGAGGTAGCGGTCACTGGCATAGACCGCGGCGACGATGATGACGATGACGGTGACGACCAGCGGCGTGTCATAATTCTGGCGCGCCAAATTGAAGAGCCGGCCGAAGCCGGTGTCGCCGCCGAAGAGCTCGGCCGTCAGCAGCGCCTTCCAGGACACGCCGAAGCAGATGCGCATGGTCGAGAAAAGGAACGGCGTCAGCGCCGGCAGGATGATGAGAAAGAAACGCTTGAGGCCGCTATGCCCGAAGCTCTTCGCCATCTCGATGAGCTCGGGATCGATGCTTTCCAGGCCCTGCCGGACATTGATGATGGCAAAGGGGATCAGCACCATCGCCAGCGAGAAGACGACTGTGAAACCACCGAGACCGAACCACAGCACCGAGAGCAGCACCCAGCCCGTGCCAGAGAAGGAATTGAGGAACGGGGAAAGGCGGCCATGCACCGCAAGCCGCAGCACCGGCAGGTAATAGGCTGCGACCGCGAGGCAGCCGCCGATGAGGATCGAGCCTGCAACCGCTGCGATCACATGCGCGAGCGATGCCGCGGCATGCACCCACATATGCGGATCGATCGCGAAATCCCAGAGCCGTTCCGCGATATTGGCCGGGCCGGGCAAGAGATAAGGCGGCTCGATCCAGCCGGCGACGAACCACAGCGCCAATATCGCGAGGGTGAAAACATTGGCGGTGCGGCGCCGCCGGCGCTCGATATCGACGCTAATCATCGCGTGGCTTGAGGCTGTGCGCGCGGCGTTACTGCCGGATCGCGTCCTTCCAGATCATCGATTCGGCCGGGGGATATTCCTTGATGATGCCGAGCTCTTTCGAAAGCTCCCAGAGCCGCTGGATCGCCTTCACATCATCGGCGGAGACGACCATCGGCACTTGCGTGTATTCATTCAGCCACTCGCTGAAGAAGGCGGGCTCCATCTTGGTCTCTTTGCTGAGCGCGCCGGCGACCTCGTCGACATGGGCGCGCGTGTAATCGGCCGACGCCTTCACCATGCGCGCGAATTCCTTGTAGGCCGCGGGCTTGGCTGCGAGCTTCTCGGGATAGCCGGCGAGGATCGCGACCACGGCGGGCTCGCCGAGCGCCTTGTTGATCGCATCGTCGAGGTTGGCGACGACGCGGAAATCCTTGCTCTTCGACGCGTTATAGGCCTCGCTATGGGTGAGGCTCGCGGCGTCGGTGCGACCGGTCAGCAGAGCGCCCGGCATCGCTGTCGCCGGCACCTCGACCCAGCGCATGTCGCCGCCATCGTAAGAGACGTTGAGGCCATAGGTCTTCCAGAGGCCGATGCGCATCAGGGTCGTGCCGGTCGAGGGCAGCGATTGCGTCGCGATCGTCTTGCCTTTCAGATCCGTCATCGTCTTGTAGGGGCTGTCGGCTTTCACATAGATCGAGCCGCCCTTGCCGCCTTCCGGGTGGTTGCGCAGCGCCGTCGCCATAATCGAGAGCTCGAGGCCGCGCGACTTCGCCTGCGGTACGCCGATTGCCGCGGTCATCACCACGTCATAGGTCTTGGCGCCGGTCGCCTGCAGCAGCGCCGGAATGTCGAGCGACTTCACCTGCACATCGACCGTGTCCGACGTCACCTTGCCGTGGGTCAGCGGCCAGACCACCGCGTCGTAAGCCGGATCGAGCAGATAGGCGAAGCTGATCGTGTCTTTGGCGACAGCCGGCGCGGCGAGCAGCGCGGCGAAAGCGGACGCAAGCAGCGGTGTGCGAATTGCTTTTCTCATGATGGCATTTCCTCCTCGGTATTCTTATCGGCAAAGGGATCGTGGAAGCGCGCGAGGATGCGGTCGCGCTGCTGCATCAAGACCGGATTGGCGCGCAGCATGCGCGGGCGCTTCTCGGTGATGGTCAGCGTGTCGATCACGCGCGTCGGCTTCGGCGAGAGGAGCACGATGCGATCGGCGAGATCGAGCGCCTCGTCGACGTCATGGGTGACGAAGACGATGGTTTTCTTCGTCCGCTGCCAGATATCGATGAGCTCGCGCCGCATCCGCAGCCGCGTATTGGGATCGAGCGCCGAGAACGGCTCGTCCATCAGGATGATGCGCGGCTCGACCGCGAGCGCGCGCGCCAGCGACACGCGCTGGCGCTCGCCGCCCGAGAGCATGCGCGGATATTTATGGCCATCGGCTTCGAGGCCGACGAGCTTCAGGAGACCGTCCGCCCGCTGCTCGCGCGCCGTGCGATCGAGGCCGAGCTCGCGCAGTTCCATGCTGAGGGAAACGTTTTCCTTCGCGGTACGCCACGGCAGCAGCCGCGGGTTCTGGAAAACGAAGGCCATGTCGCGCCAACGCTCGTTGGGCGTGGCACCGTCGATCGTCACCGAACCGGTATCGAAGTGGAGGAGTCCCGCCAGCACGCGCAGCGCCGTCGATTTGCCGCAGCCCGACGGGCCCAAGAGGCAGAGCAGCTCGCCTTCGCGGATCTCGAGATCGAGCCCGGCATAGACCTGCTCGCTGCCGAAGCTGAGGCCAAGGTCGCGGAATTGGATGAGCGGCGAAGTCATTGGCATGCGGCAGTCAGACAACAATCCGTGATGATGCGTTTCAAGCGGCGGCGAAGCCGAAGGCGCGGGAGAGTAGCGCCGATAAGCCGCCAAAGGACAGGGAAAACCTTCGCTCCGCAGGTGCCGCTAGTGTCGCGGTCGGGTTGTCGCACGGCCTTCGATACGGGAAAATGGCGCGAAAAGCCGGTAGTCGGCGAAGAGGGAGGAAGTGGAAAATGCCACGCGCCAAGCTGTCTCACTATGCCCCTGCACTAGCAGTGGCCGCGGCGCTCGTCTCGGCTTCGACGGCCGAGGCTGCGGTTGAGGTCCGCGCCGCTGAATCGGTGTCTGGGCAATTCAGCTTCGTCCCGCTCGATGTCGGCGCGAAGCAGGGCATCTTCGCCAAATACGGTGTCGACGTCACGATCACCAGCTTCACCGGCGACGCCAAGCTGCAAGAAGGGATGGCGTCGAACAGCATCGATATCGGTCTCGGCGGCGGCCCGGCGATGGCGTTTTCGGCCAAAGGCGCGCCGGTTCTCGCGGTTGCCGCGACCGCCGGCGCACCCGCCGACATCGCGCTCGCGGTCAAAGCGGATGCGCCGATCAAGACGATCGCCGATCTGCGCGGCAAGCGCGTCGCGGTCAGCACGGTCGGCTCGCTGACCGATTGGCTCGGCCATCAGATTCCACTTCACGAAGGCTGGGGGCCGGACGGCGTCGTCGTCATTCCGACCGGCGCCGGCTCGGCGATGAGCGCGGCGCTGATGACCGGCTCCATCGATGCCGGCAT
>Ga0134128_10006268_pt1 | contig 14419 bp, 15 predicted proteins | sample KB31754_FD_96462 | JGI IMG/M metagenome (GOLD analysis project Ga0134128, IMG submission 96462) | Terrestrial soil microbial communities with excess Nitrogen fertilizer from Kellogg Biological Station, Michigan, USA - KB3-175-4 | ecosystem: Environmental > Terrestrial > Soil > Unclassified ... | reverse complement strand
GATGAAAAACTTGCCAAGGCAAAAACGCTCGGCGCTTCGGAAGCGATCAATTATTCGAACGCTCCGGAATGGCACAAAGAAGTGCTCAGGCTTACTAGCGGGTGCGGCGTGGATATCGTCCTCGAAGTGGGAGGAACCGGCACGCTGCCGAAGTCGCTGCGCGCCGTGCGGCCGGGCGCTCTGGTCAACCTGATCGGAGTGCTCGCCGGAATTGCGGAGCCTCTGAATATCGGTCCGATCCTCCACAATAGCATCCGACTGCAAGGAATCTATGTGGGCTCGATGGAAATGTTTGAAGCGATGAATCGGGCGATTACGGCGAACAAACTGAAACCCGTGATCGACCGAACGTTCCCATTTGAGCAAGCGCGCGAGGCTCTGTGCCATATGGAAAGCGCGCGGCATTTCGGAAAAATCGTTATTCGAGTCGCCGAGTAGGTCTCGCACCCTTTGAAGCTGATTCGGCGACGAGGCTGGTCGTTTCTCCGTCGGCGAAGTCCACGCCCCAAAAATTCCGGCCGGGATAAAGCATTTCGACGCCGAGGTCGAAATGGTCGCCGGCTTTTGCCGCGGTCACCTGTATCACGCGAAATTCACGGCGCTCTTCAGAGATGCCGTGGCGGATTTCGATGCGCGAGCCGACCTCAGGCGCAAACGGTGCGCGCAAAAGCGCCCCCGTGCGGCTGATGGCCAGAACTTCGGCTGCGTGTATGGGATTTACCGAATGAGGAGAAAAGACCTTCACCGGGATGCGGGTCTTAACGCGAGTCGAACGACGCCGCTCCAGCATGGCGCGAGCGGTTGCCATGTTCCCTCCTGAGTTCCGCGACCCTACAACGAGCGTAGGGGCTTGGGCCGTCCTCGTCAATAGAACTTACGATTTTTTAACAAATCGGGCCATCGCGGCTGCTTAGAGGCCGTAAGCACTCTTCAAGAGCGACCCTGCTCGCTTTATGAATTCTCCCGCCTCTCCCCTCCACGAGTTGGCGTCATAGTAGTAGAACCACGGCACACCCGGGAAATAAGTTCTTAGCATAGGGGCACACATCTTTTGACAAGGAACACGCTCGGAGAAGATTTGCAGTACTTTAAAATCGGGCTTGATGCGGAACCATTCGGCGGCATGCATCTCGGAGTGAAAACCAACTTCGGCATCGCGCGTCTTCGCCGGACCAAACTGCCTGACGAGTTCTGCGATCGTAGTGTTGGGATTCACTTGAATGCGCTCGACTCCTTGCCTATCGCGATATAGCCACGCAGTGATATTGATTGCGGCGAGGTATTCGAGGCGAGGGTAGTCAGTGAAGGTGCATTTCTCTTCCGGAAACTAAGAGCTGCTTCAGGCAGCCGTTGGTCGCATCGCGCTTCGATTGGCTTTGCGAAGGGAACTTTTGGCATCGTCCACTCTCCAATGGCAAAGTCTGCCAGTTTTTGTGGATTATCTGATGACGTGGAAATGTAATGGAAATATACCCTCGGCAAAAACGGGAGGCAATGGACCTGACGGATTTATAGAGTGGCGCGTGGGGACTCGGAGTACTCGATAAAGAACGAACGAGGGTATACGATCCTTGGCAGGCATCTCACCATGTTCCCGAAGGACTAACGCGAATGAGCAACGATCACCATGAGTATTCGAAGAATGGGTTAACCGTTGTATGGAAGCCGAATTTGTGCGTTCACTCGGCGAAATGTGTCTTGGGACTTGGTTCTGTGTTCAATCCGGCAGCGCGGCCATGGATAAACATCGATGGTGCGTCGGTGGAGCGGATTGCGGACCAAGTGAGGAAGTGCCCTTCAGGGGCGCTTTCCCTGCGCCAACCCTGATATGGCGCAGCTTTCGAAGGTTCGCCTTCGTTGACAAAGGGTAATTCGCACGGCAAGATAGATTTGCCTCGCAGACCCGCACGGCAGTGCCCAAGTGGCGGAATTGGCAGACGCGCTAGCTTCAGGAGCTAGTTCTCGCAAGGGAGTGGAGGTTCGAGTCCTCTCTTGGGCACCATTTCTTTCGATTCTTAGGAAATTTCGCGTTTCTGGTAATTTTGACCTACCTAGTCGTAGTTTTTGTCCGACAAGGCATCTATTTTTTACACTCACCGCATCATTTTTACCTTGACGGGCAAGCTGCACCCTTTTATTACTGGGTTTGCCCAGTAAATCCTAGGGGGTTCCCTTTACCTTGAAACGCTCTGCCATCGTAGCCGCCATAGTCGTGCTTTTTGCAGCTCCAAGCTTCAGCCAAAATGCCAGCATCCGTCCTCTCCAGATTCCGGCCGGGGCAATCGTCAACTTCGAGCTCCAGTCTCGTCTGAACCCATCGGCCGGCGATCCAGCCGACGCTCTGCCTGCGGGCACCAAGCTTCGAGTCAAGCTTTTGGACAATATCGATTCGAGCGTGGATCAAGACGGCTCTGCATTCCAAGGCGTCCTCGTTTCGCCGCTGGAGCAAAACAACCGCATTGTCCTCGGCGCGAATGCACAGGTGAACGGACTCTTTGCACTGCTTCGCAGTAGGCAGCACCCCGAAGGATTCAAGTACGAGCTTTTAGTGACGAATGTCGTCGATGGCGGCCGGTCTTACGTGGTTACCGCATCGCTGGATCCTTCTTTGTTTGAGCCGACGCCGACACAGACCGCTGCACGCTCTGCGATGGGCCAGGGTTCACAGGGTACTGCTGAATAGAGTTTGCCTCACACGATTCCCGGTCCCTACGCGAAGCGGATTTCCTTGCCCATCCGCTTCGCGTGGTGATGTTTGCCGCCCGAATGCATTAATTCTCCCGCTAAGCGAGATAGTTCATCCTGGTGTAAGTATCAACGCTTGCGCTCCCGCAGCAGGCCTTGCGAGTCATTCCTGACGGTTCCTCTCAATCTATGTCGGCCGAGCGGCGCGTGTGTGGCCTCGGCCTCATTGCGCGCTATAATCGCTGGATGCGAAATGAAGGCAAGATGCAGCAGATGCACGGCACGACAATTCTCTCGGTGCGTAAGGACAACAAAGTTGTCGTAGCAGGGGATGGGCAGGTGACGATGGGCGAAAGCATCATCAAACACAATGCCAAAAAAGTGCGTCGTCTTTACGAGGGAAAAGTCCTGGCGGGATTCGCGGGTAGCACGGCGGATGCGCTTTCACTCTTTGCACGATTCGAGGGGAAATTGCAGGAGTTTCACGGCAATCTGGCGCGCGCCGCGGTCGAGTTGGCAAAGGAGTGGAGGACCGATCGCTCATTGCGGCATTTGGATGCGCTGCTGCTGGTGGCCGATACGAAGGCGACGTTCCTGCTTTCAGGCAATGGCGATGTGATCGAGCCGGACGACGGAATTTGCGCGATAGGATCGGGTGGGCCATTTGCGCTCGCTTCGGCGCGCGCGCTGCTGAAACATACAAAGCTGAGCGCTAAAGAGATCGCGCAGGAGGCGATGCGCCTCGCGAGCGAAATTTGTATCTTCACCAACGCCAGTTTCAGCATCGAAGAATTGTAAGCGGCGTTTGCGCGGCGGCAGAGCCAGGAAAAAACCACGGATATGGTGATCTACTTGAGCGGAGAATCGCAGCCGGCAGAGACCGAGGCGCTGCCATCTTTTGACGAACTTACGCCTCGCGAAATCGTCGTAGAACTCGACAAATACATCGTTGGCCAGGCAGCCGCGAAGAAAGCCGTAGCCGTGGCGTTGCGCAATCGTGTGCGGCGGCAGAAGCTTTCGCCCGAACTCGCCGAGGACATCCTGCCCAAAAACATTCTGATGATCGGCCCCACGGGCGTGGGCAAGACCGAAATTGCGCGCCGCCTGGCGCGTCTCGCGGGTTGTCCCTTTGTCAAAGTGGAAGCGTCGAAGTATACCGAAGTCGGCTATGTAGGCCGAGATGTCGAGTCGATGGTGCGCGACTTGGTTGAAACCGCCATTGATATGGTGCGCGAAGAAAAGCTGGACGAAGTTGCCGAGCGGGCCGAGCAAGCGGCCGAAGAGCGGCTGCTTGATTTGCTGCTTCCTTCGGCGCCGCAGCCGGCTGACTCAGCTTCAGCAACGGCCTCTACCTCGAACGACACGCAGAAACGCGAACAGATGCAGAGGACGCGCGACAAACTGCGCGCTCAATTGCGTGAAGGAAAGCTCGATCAACGGCTGGTGGAAGTCGAGGTCCGGGAACGTTCGATGCCTTCATTCGAGATTATCTCGAATCAGGGAATCGAAGAGATGGATATCAACATGAAGGATTTCGTTTCCGGGATGTTCGGGCAGCAGAAAAAGAAGCGGAAGATGTCTGTTTCCGAAGCGTTCGATTACCTGATTCAAGAAGAAGAGAACCGGCTGATCGATATGGACCATGTGACGCGCATTGCCGTGGATCGCGTCGAGCAGATGGGCATTCTCTTCATCGATGAAGTAGACAAGATTGCGGGACGCGAAGGCGGGCACGGGCCTGACGTCTCGCGCGAGGGTGTGCAGCGCGATATTTTGCCGATCATCGAAGGCACCACTGTGAACACGCGCTACGGCATGGTTCGCACCGATCACATTCTCTTTATCGCGGCGGGAGCTTTTCACACGACGAAGCCCTCCGACTTGATTCCTGAATTGCAAGGGCGCTTCCCCATCCGCGTGGAACTTAGCTCTCTCAACGAAGGAGATTTCGTCCGCATCCTCACAGAGCCGAAGAATGCGCTAGTGAAGCAATACATCGCGCTGCTCGATACTGAGGGTCTGAAGCTCACATTCACCGACGACGCGATTGCGACAGTTGCCCGATTTGCGGCCAAAGTGAATGAGCATACGGAAAATATCGGCGCTCGGCGGCTGCACACGATTCTTGAGAAGGTGCTGGAAGAGATTTCCTTCGAAGCTCCCGAGATGAAGAAGAAGACAGTAAAGATTGACGCCGCGTATGTCTCGAAACAGCTCGCAAATATCGTGAAAGATCAGGACTTGAGCCGCTACATCCTGTAAGCAATGAACATGCGCACCTCGGGAGGCTTACGCCGCGTAAGGAACCGGCGGGCTACGCTTGGCGTCCTCCCAATCGCTATCGTTCTATCGCTTTGGGGCATGGTGGGCTGCGCTTCGCCCGGAGAACCTGTCGAGCGCCGATCTCCGATCCCCACCGCAATCACGGACCTCTCCGCGGAGCAATCCGGAAACAATGTAGTACTCACCTGCACAATCCCGCGGCAGACGGTAGACGAGAAGCCGTTGCAAGAGCTTCCTGCTTTCGAAATCTATCGTGCCATCCATCCGATTGTGCAAGGTTTGGCTGCTCGGCCCGCCTCAACGCTTGCACTGCTGGTCACGATCCCTTCGGCAATGGTCGCCACCTACGCAGCCGGAGGCCATTTTCGCTACGTGGATTCGCTGACGGCCGGGGATTTCCTGCCGAATCACCAGCAGAGCGTCGCCGATTACGTGATTCGCACACGCGCTTCAACCAAGAAGGAATCGGCTGAGTCGAATCGGTTTACCTTGCCAATCTACCCGGCGCCGTTGCCGATCGCAGACTTGAGCACGCGCGCAACCCAATCCGCGATTGTGCTTTCATGGAGCGCGCCTCATGCGACCCTCACCGGCGATGTGCCTCAAATTACGGACTATCGCATTTACCGGGCAAGCGCACAGACGCCCGCCTCGGCCGCGGCTGTGAACGAGTTGCTCGCGCCAAGTGCGGAATCTGCCGCTAACCTGGGCGCTGCGGCCGCCGCAGGAGAGCCCGCCTCCGCTTCGCCGCAACCACCGCAGCTTACTTCGCCACTGGTGCAAATCGGCGAGTCACCGATCCCCGAATATAGAGACGGTGACGTGCAAGAGGACAAGACGTATGTGTACTCCGTGCGCAGCCTCACGCAGACGCCGGGGAAGCCGCTCGAATCGGCCGACTCGAACCTTGCCGTAACAACGCTGCACGATGTGTTCCCGCCGAACGCTCCAACGGGACTAATCGCGACGCCAGTGCCCGCGGAAGACAGTCTGGGCGCGCACATCGACCTCTCGTGGGCAATAAATCCTGAAACGGACCTGACCGGTTACAACGTCTATCGTAGCGAGAAGGCTGGCGTTTCTGGCACACGGTTGAATCCTCAACTATTGCCAACGCCGGCGTTTCGCGATATGAATGCCGTGCCCGGCCAGTCCTACTATTACACCGTAACGGCGGTAGACCGCACGGGCAACGAGAGTGTGCCGAGCGCCGCCGTGCAAGCGGGTTTACCCACCGCAGCGGGCTCGCCGGCTGGAAATCAGGCGACGCCATGAACGAATCGAACGATCCGGACGGATTACCGAATCGAGAAGTAGCCTACGCAAAGCGTGAAGTGCGACCCTCCGCCCTGCGGCAAGCCTTGATCGCGGGTTGTTACCTCGGCGCCATGCTCACGATTGCCATGCTTGGCTCGCTCGTGGTTGCGAACCGGATTCCGGCGTTTGAGCCTTATGCGTTTGAACGAAATGCAGCGTGCTATGCGCTCTTTGTGATGCTCATGATTGTGCCGGTCCTGCGGTTTCTCAATAGACCCGTAAAAATGTTTGTTGCGTCGCTCACCGGCTGGATCATTCTCAGCGTTGCATACGATTTCGCCGGGATTTATTTCCATAACCTTTTCGTTGTGCTCCAGAGAACTCCTTTTGAAGTGCTGATCGAGGGTGCAATCCTCTACGGAGTGCTGGCGGTTGCCGCGTGGGTGTGCAGGATGATCGTCCACGCGCGGCGGCATTCGCTTGCGCCTGTACGCCGTGCCCGTGCGGGAAGCGTCTCCAGCCACCGATGAAGCTCTGCCGATTCGTGCCACTCGATGAAGGTGCGCCTGGCCACGTGCACTCAGGAATTGTCGAAGGCGATGCCGTAGTGGAGATTCAGGGGCAGCCATGGTCGCCTGGCGAGCGCACCGGACGAGAGTGGCGCATTGACACAATTAAGTTCTTACCGCCTTCTACACCTTCCAAGATCGTGTGCGTGGGGCGAAATTTTGCGGCGCACGCATCTGAACTAGGTAACGAACTGCCGAAGGAGCCGCTGATTTTCTTGAAGCCACCGTCTTCGATCATCGCTCCGGAAGAACCGATACTTTTACCGACTGTCTCGAAGCGAGTCGATTTTGAAGGCGAACTGGCGATTGTCATTGGCCGGCGCTGTAGTCGGCCCCGCGCGGACGAGAACATAAATTCGTATGTCGCAGGCTATACGTGCCTGAATGACGTGACGGCTCGCGATTTGCAGAAACCGGACGGCCAATGGTGGCGGGCAAAGGGCTGCGATACGTTTTGCCCGTTCGGGCCTGTGCTCGAGACCGATCTCAGTCCCGGCGCCACTGTGGAAACTTTCGTGAATGGAATTAGGAAACAGTCTGGCAGCATCTCCGATTGGATTTTTTCCCCGAATGTTATAATTCGCTGGATTGCGCAGGTGATGACGCTCGAGCCCGGCGACGTGGTCGCAATGGGCACTCCCGAGGGGGTCGGCCCTTTATCCGGTGGGGATACTGTTGACGTGGTCGTGACCGGCATCGGAAGTCTCCGCAATACCGTTGTCGCCTCGCTGGAGTAATTTGGATGTCTTCTCACTCAATCTGCGCATAGAAGGCGAACCAGCTGTGAACAGATACCTCTCGAACTGGCATGAAATGGTTTCAGTCGTTGGCTTCGGCGCGGTCGCGGCCGCATCGCTCTATTTTGTGTTCCGCAAAAAGCCTGAGAACGCGGACGCCATCGAACGTCAGCGAAGAGCGTACTTGAATCGCATCGGGCGAATTGCTGAAGGGCAGGTCGTCGAAGTTTCTGGCCAGTCCGCTGTGAGTTTGCCAGCGGGCGGCGTTGCGGCGAGTGCGATTGCGGCGGCCGTCGCTCCAAAAATGCTGTATTACAGCTACTCCATATCCGGTGTGACGTACGAAACCGCTCAGGACGTCACCGGCCTGGAAGAGCAGGCGCATCTGAACCGCGTGGTTGCGGGACAACATGCGAGCGTGAAGTACGATCCCTCAAATCCCAGCAACTCCATCCTGCTAGCCGACGATTGGTGCGGCCTTCACTAATTACTGTAGCGATGAGCGTTTTGCCTTATGACGTCGGCCGGGCGCCTATTTCAGTTTTGCGCGATGTTTGATCTATACGCTTCCGCGCTCGTACTCATAAGATCGAATATCTCTTCCTGCTCCAGATAGCGGACTTGATCGCACGAATCCGTGCGCTGCGTCACTTCCGCAAGAGCCGCCAACGTAGCGTGTTCTGAACTGCTTGCGCCGCGGTCCAGCAACACTCCCTCTCCTTCGACGATCACGAACGAAGGCCGCCGGCTATTTGACCCGTTACCGAATTTCTGAACCACCGCGCCTGGCGGCAACATGGGAGTTTTCTCTCCGAGAAACATCGCCTGGCACGGGAAGAGAACACCTCCTTTAAGAATGCTCATCGACGCCGCATCCAACCCGAGCGCATGAAGAGCGCAGTCGTCAGGAACTTGCAATCTCGCGGCGCAAGCGATTTCCTTCAGCAATGCAATATTTGCCACTGGGCATGGTCGAGGCGGAATATCGAGCCGGCGATCGACTTCTTTTAGGAGCGCTTCGGCCTCATCGCAGTCTTGCCCGCACACAACAAGCCCATGATTGCCGAGGATGAAGATGTCCGTTTCCGGCGTTAGAGCGATCCGCTCCTCGATTCTTCTCGCAAGGGGAATGCCAGAAGCGACATAGGGCACCCAACTCCAATGAAGCCCGGCCAGGCGTTCTTGTAACTGTTTTTCTGCGTGTCGGCGTATCGCCCATGCGATTGTGTTAATGGAGTGGACATGGATTACCACGCGATGCGGCAGGACGGCGTGCATCGGGGTTTCTATTGAAGGCCGCAGCTTCGATGTCCCGTCGCTCAGCGAAGTAATCTCCTCGCCGGATCGAATGCGAGCGTGCACTTCCGCCAGTTCGAGCGCGACGATCGAATCTTCGCGCATGGCATTGGCAAGCCATCTGCCGGACGCTTTGATCCAAAGTGTCCCGTCACGTTTTACGGACGTGTTGCCGTTGCTCGCCTGCACAAGCCGCGGATCGCGGCCGAGTCGAGCTGAAAGACGGCGGAGGCCGTTTACTTCCGGCGCAGCCGCCGTTTCGGGTGTAAATTCGATTGCACTCTTCAAGAGCGGGTCCGTCCTTTCGCCTCTTTTCGCCGAAGACTGCTGTCCGTTCTGCCAACGATAACGTTTAACGGCTATAAAGCGTTATGAGCCGTTCTAAAAAACGGGCGCGGCCTGAAGTGCCGGAGCCTTCAGGAAATTAATTTCGCGGTCGTCAGAATGGTGTTGCGCGACGACGCTTTAGCTGGCTGCGTTTCGATTCGTCGGGTATTCAGGAAAGAGGAGGCGAGGTATCCGTCGCGTGTGAGACGAGCACCAGACCAACGCAAGGAGATGTCGCTTCGAACGGCTGCGCATTCGAAACACCGCACGCAGTCGGTTGGAAAAATGAAATTGGAGCACCGTTGAGAAGAGCCGCTGGCACGGCGCGATTCTGGTCAACCTGAGAAGCGAGGCTGTGCTGCGTATGCTGCGTTACGGCAGGCGGATCGGGTATTGCGTCTAGCGATGCGCCGATCAGGAAGACACACAATACACCCGCAAGGATGCGAAGCATTGCGGTGGCGCGCGTCCGCTTAGGCATAGAAGAAAGTTCCAAAGAGACTCTTCGTGCGGTCGAACCGCAGAGCAGCCCCGGTTGGACGATTACATCCTGCCAGATTGCCGCTTTTGTTGCACCTGCATAATGAACCAGTTGTTCGCAGGTCTTTCCATTGTGTTCGGGGTTGGTTTGCTCCATACTTCCGGCACGAAAACGCAGGCAGCGACCGATTGAGGAGATACCGCGATGGAAATTAACCGCCGCGAATTTATTGTGTTGTCGGCAGGAGTTGGCGTTGCCAGTTCCTTGGCTGCGGAACAAGCGATGCAGCAATCCGTGCCCCCGACTGGGAGTGCTTGGCACCAAAAAGTGCGCCGGATTGGGCAGACGAACATGACCGAACACGATCCGGCCGTGATGAATATCGAAGAATGGGCCGATTATTGGTCGAGCCTGAAAGTGGATGCGATCCTGATCAGCGTCACCGGCATTCTTGCCTACTATCCTTCAGCGGTGCCATTTCACAAACATGGGAAGTATCTTGGTGATAAGGATTTCTTCGGCGATTGCTGCACAGCCGCAAAAAAACGAAATATCCGAGTGATCGCCCGCATGAGTCCTGACCTGAATTGGGAAGATGCAACGAAGGCGCACCCGGAATGGTTTCAGTTGGACGCGACCGGCGCTCCTGTGAAGCATTTGGAAGATCCCCGGCTGTATCGCACGTGCATGTTCACAACGTATATGACGGACTACATCCCGGCCATCATGCGCGAGGTAAATTCGCGTTACGAGATCGACGGGATTTTCACGAATGCATGGCCTCCGTTGGGTCAGCCGCCCCGCTGTTATTGCGCCCAGTGCAAGACAGCCGCACCTCCGGGGACGCTTGAATATTGGGATCGCTTCAACAAGCGCACGCTGGAACTCTGGAAGATTTACGATTCGATCGCGAAGGAAAAAGGGCCAGACAATCTTTTCCTGGCTAATTTGGGCGGCGCAATTCGCTGCGGCCCGAACTCAAGCGAGCTGGCAAACGTGGCGTATTGGTTTAATGCCGATAACCAGGGGCGCGGAGGAGAAGGAGCACCGCCTTGGGGAGCTTCGCTGCAAGGGCGCGTCTGCAATGCCGTGATGAAGGGCCGCACCAGCACAAACGTGACGGGCGCATGGGCCACTGGTTCGCCCCGCTGGCGGAACGTGGCTAAATCGCCGACTGAAGCGACGATGTGGCTGAATCAAACGGTCGCGAGCGGGATGGTGCCTTGGTATCACTTTATTGGCGCCGAGGATGGCTTTGGCGCGGACCGGCGACGGTTGGTTCCCGGGCGTGACTTCTTTACATGGTTGGCGCGCAACGATCCGCATTTCACAAATAAACGCTCGATTGCGAACATTGCCGTGGTGATGGGTCAGCGCACGCAGCTCTTCTATAAACTGCAAGGTGCGCCAAATACGACGGACTACGTCGAAGGGCTTTACTATGCGCTGCTCGAGGGAAGGTTCCTTTTTGACTTTATCCACGAAGACGACTTGGATGCGCAGAATCTGAAAAAATACCGCGCTGTGCTTTTGCCGAACACCGCCCTGCTCGGGGATCGCCAATGCCAGGAACTCCAGAATTATGTGAATGAGGGCGGATCATTAATGGCCTCGTTCGAGACGAGTATGTACACGGAGCGCAACGAGCCGCGCGCAAATTTTGGCTTAGCGCCGATTTTTGGCATCCAGCGCAAAGGCGATCCTGTTACCTCGCGCGGAAACGGATTTCTTGCGAGGATCGAACGCGCCCATCCGATTCTCGACGGCTTTTCCGATACCGATTGGATTCCCGGCGCCGAATTCCGCCTGTCTGTAGCACCAGTCGATAGTCCCGTGCTTACGGTTGTGCCGCCCTACACGGCTTATCCACCCGAGCTTTCCTATCCACCGATACCGCGAACAGATGAGCCGGCCGTGGTCGTAAAAGAACGCGGCAGCAGCCGTCTGATTTATTTCCCTGGCGACATCGATCGGACCTCTTGGAGATCCGGCAACACCGATCTGAGCCGGCTTCTGCAAAACTCCGTGCGATGGCTCGTGAATGGCGATTCGCCCGTCACCGTGCAGGGTGATGGGCTGATCGAAACATTTGCGTGGGAGACGCAAGCGGGTTTTGCGGTTCACGTTTTGAATTACACCAATCCCAACGCGCATAAGGGATGGATAAGGAAAACGTATCCGATCGGAGAGCAAAAAGTTCTAATGCAATTGCCTCAAGGACGGAAGGTGACTCGCGTCGAACTGCTGAAAGCTGGCCAAAATATCGCTTTCAATCAGCGCGGCCAGCAGATCGAATTCACAATTCCAAAAGTGGACGATTACGAGGTGGCCGGCCTGTATTCGCCTGTAATCTAAACATCAAGCATGGCAGCTGTGTTGAGGCGCGTTTCGTCCTTGTCTGCGATTCGCGAGCCGGCGCAAGTTTTCCAACTCCTACCGAACTCATTCGTGTCTGCATGCCTCTATAACAACGAAGAGACCGAGTGGCCACTTCAAACCAAGAAGCGCAATGGGTGCTTCAGGCGCAATGCGGCGACCGCGAAGCGCTTGAAGTATTGCTTCGCGGCATTCAGCCTGCGCTGCATCGCTATTTGACGAGGCTGGCAGGTCCTTCTGCGGCGGATGACGTCCTGCAAGAAGTTCTGATTATCCTCTGCCGGAAATTGAAATGGTTGGAGAATCCCGAGGTGTTTCGTGCATGGGCCTTCCGCATTGCCAGTCGCGCCGCGTTTCGTCATTTGAAGAAGGAAAAGCGTTTGAGCGCCCAATACGATGACGCAGTACTCGATGAGTTTGCTGCTCCGTCGAGTGCTCCGCCTCCCGAGCTTTTGCCGGAACTCCTGAATTCAGAAGCTCTCTCTCCCGCGAGCCGCGCTGTGCTGACGCTTCATTTTCAGGAGGAGCTGTCATTGCCGGAGATCGCCGCGATTTTAGAAGTCCCGCTCGGTACCGTCAAATCTCGCCTGGCGTACGGTTTGGCGGCCTTGCGTAAAACATTCGATCCAAGGAGCGTGTAATGCCTCAAGACATGGAAAATATTCTGCGAAAGTCGCTTGATGAAGTGGACCGCGTTCAGAACTGGCAAATCGTAGGTCTCGTCATCTTCCTGCTTTTTTTCGTGGTTCACGCGTTCGCATTCATCCGCATGGCGCATGGTGGTCCGGCAGGCGCACCACTCCGTCCTTTGGGGATGGGAATCCTCTCGGTGATGTTCATGGTGGGCGTGTGCACGTTTGGCGTAACGTACTTCATTTCACGGATGACAAAACGCATCCTGAAGGCGATCGAGCTGTCGTCGAGATCTTGAAGGATCCGTGCGGCAGAGAAGTATGCCCACGACCCTTAACAATGATCGACGCTATAAGTTATTGATGAAGAAGGCGGTGAGTCGTTTGTAGAGTTCGATGCGGGCGGGGACGTCGCTCATCCCGTGCCCGCGCCCGGGCAGAAGGACGAGGTCGGTGGGATAAGTGCCGTGTTGGATGAGCGCGTCGAGCAGATTGGCCGTGTTCGCGAAGTGCACATTGTCATCGCCGGTGCCATGAGCGACAAAGAGTTTCCCCTTGAGTTTGTCCGCCTGATTCACAGGCGATGAATCGCGATAGCCCTCGGGATTGTCTTGCGGGCGGCCCATGTATCGCTCTGTGTAAATCGTGTCGTACAGCCGCCAATCGGTTACCGGTGCGATCGCCGCTCCCACTTTGAATACGTCGGCAGCTCTGAACATCGCTTCGAGCGTCATGTATCCGCCATAGCTGCTCCCGTAGATTCCGATGCGCGAAGGATCGACGTAGGGGAGCGATTTCAGATATTTCACGCCGGCGAGCTGGTCCGCGAGTTCGATTCGTCCAAAGTGATGATAAAGAGGCGTCTCGAAATCGTGGCCGTGGCCATACGCGCCATGATTATCGAGGCTGAAAATGACGTAGCCTCGCTCGGCCATCATTTCGCGCCATAGAAACGCTTGGCCTTCCCATGCGTTCGTCACGTTCTGTACGTCGGGGCCGCCGTACACGTAGACAATCACGGGATATTTTTTTGCCGGGTCGAAATCGCGCGGCTTGATGATGGAAGCGTCGAGCTCGGCCCCGTCGGCTGCGCGAACTTTGAGAAACTCGATAGGCGACAGCTGATAGTCGGCCAGTGTGGTCACGCGGTTCTCGTTGAGCGCGGCGATTTGTGAGCCATCTGCGCGCATGAGCATTTGGCTTGGAGGAGTCATCGCATCTGAGAATGTGTCGACAAACGCGTTTGAATCGGGCGCAAGCAACACGTCATGGGTGCCGGGCGCTTTGGTGACGCGAGTGACAGATTTATCGGCGAGCGAAACGCGGTAGAGCTGCCTTTCAGTGGCGTTGTCTTTGTTCGAGATGAAGTAGACATACCCGTGCTTCTCATCGAGGCTGAAGCGATTCCCGACGCTCGGCCCGAATCCGCCGCCGGCAGTGACTTCCCAATCGCCGCTCGTCAGCTGCTCGAGCATTTTTCCCTTCGTGTCATAAACATAGATGTGCCAGAAACCGTTTCGCTCGCTCATCCAAAGGAAGCGCTTGCCATCGCCAAAAAAGCGGACCGGCAGGTCGCTCACGTTGATCCAATAACGATCCTGCTCGGTGACAATCACGCGCGGTTTCCCAGCGCTGGCGTTGGCGACGAGCAGGTCGAGCTTTTTCTGCGATCGGTCGAGCCGTTCAACGAGCAGCGACTCGCCATCTGGCACCCAATCGACGCGCGGCAGATAAACGTCCGTGTTCGCGCCCGTGTCGATCCATTCAGGCTCGCCT
>Ga0134128_10006267_pt1 | contig 14420 bp, 10 predicted proteins | sample KB31754_FD_96462 | JGI IMG/M metagenome (GOLD analysis project Ga0134128, IMG submission 96462) | Terrestrial soil microbial communities with excess Nitrogen fertilizer from Kellogg Biological Station, Michigan, USA - KB3-175-4 | ecosystem: Environmental > Terrestrial > Soil > Unclassified ... | reverse complement strand
GTTCGCGTGACCGGGAGATCCGAGTAGAGGCATAGCGAACTGCGCACGGAGAAGTCTTGAGGGAATGCCGTAGGACCCGGGTTCGATTCCCGGCAGCTCCACTGAGATAGCTGGTCAGGGCCACAAGCTTTGGCCAGCTTTTCTTTTCATCAACATCTCCTTAGCTCGCGTTCTCATCAGGCGATGACGACGCAGCGGAGGGGGTATTCAAAGATGCTCTCGTAGTTCACGATCTGGCAAGTGACCCTGGCAGCCGTCGGGAACTGGGCCCGGGTCTTGTCAGCGATTATCCGGAGCGCATCCTCAGCGAACACCGCGTGGTGGTGGATAGCGGTGACCGCGTCGGCTTCGCTACGTCGCTTATGCAGCTCCCGCACCGGCCCGCTGGCCGCGCACTCTCCAACGGCAAGCAGCTCGGCCAGCGAACGACCGGCCACGGTCGTTACGTCCCCGGTCACGGTGATTTCCAGGTCGCAAACCTGATTGTGGGACGGATGCTCGCCGACGTTGTCCAGATCGTCACGGTCGAAGGCGATCGCGCTCTGGGCTTGGGGGCAGGCCAGACACACCTTGAACGCGGCGCCCCAGGTCACGTCGGTCCGCTCTGCCGCCTCGATCCGGCAGATCTCCTCGACCGGCTTGAACCCGCCGTCGTGCGGCAACACGATGGTGGCTCGCGCGTCCACCGACCAGGACGCAGCGCCGGGTACCGCTTTGCGCAGCCGCTCGAAGATGCCCTGGACGTAGTCGAGCACGGTCGGCTGCCGGCCTGGCCGGTCGATGCATTCGATCAGCCTCGACATGTGCGCGCCACGCTGGTGGGCAGGCAAACCGACTGAGATGTCCATGACGACCATGGCCGCACTGTCATGTTCGTCGATCGCAACGATCCGCTTGACCCCGACATGTCCAACCGAATGCACCGGAATTGAGATGCTCGGAGCTTCCGAGTGCAGGTCCGGCAGCACGCCAATGTCGTTTTGGGCCATGCTCTTCCATCCTCTCCGGCTCGTAACCGTCAACAGAAGTGTCATCAGGCCGCAGACAACTGGGTCGATCGGCGCTATCGACTGAACATGTCACGAGCGTGTTGGGGGATCGGTTCACTCGCGGGACGCAGCGGCGCGCTCTTTGTCGAAGTCGCACGTACGGCCGCGTCGCTGTGCCTGCCCTCCTAGGCTTCGGGGATGCAGATGCGGTGGCCATTGATTGGCCGCTCGGAGGAGATGGGGGCTATCCAGGCCGCCGTCTCGGCTTCGGATGTATCCGGGATCGTTATTTACGGCGCGGCGGGAGTGGGGAAGAGCCGCATCGCCCGTGACGCCCTGTCGGCTGCCGAGTCCCACGGTTGCCAAGGCCGGTGGGCGGTCGGCACATCCTCGGCGCGCGCAATTCCGTTGGGTGTTTTGTCGGCATGGGTGCCGTCGGGTGTCACCGATACCGTTCAGTTGCTGGGCGGGGTGATCGAGCTGCTGACGGCCGCATCTTCGGACGCCGCGGTGGTGGTGGGTGTCGATGACGTGCATCTACTCGACGATTTGTCGATATTCGTCGTGCACCAGATCGTGCAGCGCGGCGCGGCAAAAGTGATTCTCACCGTTCGCGACGGTGAACCGATTCCCGCTGCGGTACAGGAGATATGGAAGGGCGGCCAGTTCGACCGGCTCGACCTGCAACCCCTGTCCCTCGACGAAACCAGCACGCTGCTTTCGGCGACCCTGGACGGATCGGTGGACCCGGACGCGGCGCAGCGGCTATGGAACCTCACGCGCGGCAACGTTTTGTATCTTCGCACCATCGTTGACCAGGAGGTCGCCGACGGCCGGCTCGTGCAACAGGGCGGGTTGTGGCGGTGGAGGGGTGATCCGATAATGCCTCCCAGCTTGGTCGAGCTGATCGAATCCCGCATCGGAGCCCTGCCGACGGCGGTTAGTGATGTGGTCGACGCGCTGGCCGTTGGGGAGCCGATCGAGCTGGCGGCCCTGAGGCGGATCACTGATCCGGCCGCCGTCGAGGAGGCCGAGACCCGCGGCCTGATCACGCTCGAACCCGTCGTTGGTGGAGTGGAGGTGCGGGTGGCCCACCCGCTGTACGGCGAGGTGCGCCGCAGGCGCGCGGCAGCTACCAAGCTGCGCCGGCTACGCGGACAAATTGCCGCCGAACTCGCCGCATCCGATGACCACGACGATATCCAAGTCGTGGTGCGCCGCGCCACGTTGAGCCTCGACTCCGACCTCACGCCTGACGCGGACTTGCTCGTGAGGGCAGCCCAGGGCGCCGTCTGGCTGGCGGATCTGCCGCTCGCCGATCGACTCGCGGAAGCAGCAGTCTGCGCGGGAGGGGGGCCGGAACCGAATTTTGTTCGAGCGCATGCACTGTCGTGGCTGGGCCGTGGCGAGGAGGCCGAGACGGTGCTCGCGGCGATTGACGACGGCGCGTTGACCGACGAAGGCCGCGCCAGATTGGCTTTCCTACGAGCCAGCAACATGCTCTGGGCGCTCGGCGATCCGGCGCGCGCGAAGGAAATCATCGACGAGGCGTCGCGCACCGCTCCACCGCACGCGCGCAGCTATATCGACGCCTTCCTGACGGTGTACTGGTTTGCGATGGACCGGCCGGCTGCGGCGCGGGAAGCGTCGGAAAGCCTTGCATTGGACCATCTCCCCGCAGTCGTCGGCGCCGAGATTGCGTGGGTGCTCGCCACCATAGCCGCGGACGCTGGTCGCACCACCGAAGCAGTAGCCGTCGCAGATGCGGGGTACGCCACCGCGACACGCTCATTCGACGCCCCGCACATGAGGTTCAACATCGCTGATGCACACGTCGGCGCGCTGCTGCTGTCCGGGCGGATCGGTGACGCCGTTGAGGTGGCCGAACGGGTGCGCGAGCAGGCTGCCGATCTTCCGGGCGCCGCTCAGTTACTCGGCTCCGCGGTGGCGGGTCGGGCCGCGCTTGGGGCCGGCCGGCTGGATACCGCATGTGCGCTGTTCGAACAGGGGGCAGAGGGACTGTCGGCCTCGCATGCGATCGGCTGGGGGTACCGCTATCGCATTCCGCGCACGACCGCACTGGGGATGCGTGGTTCGACCGACGAGGCGGCCGCGATGCTCGCCGTGCTGGACAAGCTGCCGCGTCGGTTTCGCTCGCTCGACTACGAATGCAGCCTGGCCCGGGCGTGGGTGGTCGCGAGCCAGGGCGCCGTCAGCGAGGCGATTGCGGTCGCGCTGTCGGCGGCCGAAAGGGCTGCAGCCGCTGGGCAATTCGCGGCCGAGGTGATGTGCCTGCAGACCGCCACCCAGTTCGGTGATCGCACCAGCGCGCCGCGGTTGGGTGGGCTCGAGTCGATCGTCGAAGGACCACGTGTCGGCCTGGCTGCCCGGTTCGCCGTCGCCCTGCGCGATGGCGACGCTGCTGAATTGGCCACGGTGTCAGAGGAATTCGAACGAATGGGTGACCTTGTCGCGGCTGTCGATGCGGCCGCCTACGCCGCCCTCGCGTATCGCAGCCAAGACCGGCGGGGATCGGCGTTGACGTGTTCGGCGCGTGGCGATGCGCTGGCCGAACAATGCGGCGGCGCTAGCACTCCGGCGCTTCGTCAGGCGAGCGAACCCGTGCCATTCACCGATCGCGAGCGAGAGATCGTGATGCTGATCGGCGAGGGCTTGTCCAACCGTAGTGTCGCTGAGCGACTGAGCCTGTCCGTGCGTACCGTCGAGAGCCACATCTACCGAGCGATGGCCAAGACGGGCACCACCAGCCGCGAAGAACTCGCCGGCCTGCTGCCGCACCGCAGCCCGCGAACAGACTGACTTCGCCTCTGGCGGCGTGCGTTTGGAACTCCGCCAATGGGAGCGGGCGCTACGTCGCTGCCGTCAGCTGCGTAGTACCGCGCCGAAACCGAGCGAAACTGCAGTAGCGCGTTACTTAACTCGTCGCAGCCGCTGCGAGCAACTATTCGCATCGTGGGACTAAGTCCGACACCGTGGCCATCCCTCCGTATGACAGAGATGGAGAAACGACGATGATTCCGCAAAACTCGTCGGTTGCGGCGCTCACCTTTAGTGTCGCCATCACTGGTGCCGGCCTGATCGCTGCCGCGTCGGTGTCGCCATCGGTACCGAATATTCAAGTCCGCGAGGTTCAGCTTGCGGATGTGGACACCGCGGATTCGCCGCTCGGTGATGGTACGGCGCTGGTTTTTGACGGCAGCGGTGACCCAATACCGCCCCCCCAATATGTGGATGCCGTCGACGCGCTGTATCTGCAGGCCCTCGGCTTCACCGGTACCGCCCAATCCTCGTTTGTACCCGATGGGCTGTCTCCGCTGACCGGTGTCCACAGCCTGGGCCTCGGTACGTCACTGGGGCAGGACCAGCAGATCATGGTCTCCGATATCGAAGGCCAGATCTCCGCGGGAGGGGTGAGCCCCGAGAATCCCGTCGTCGTTTTCGGCTACTCGCAGAGCTCCCTGGCCGCCTCGCTGATCATGCCGCAGCTCCACGACGCAGGTGTGCCCAGCGACGATGTGCACTTCGTGTTGGTCGGCGATCCCGTCAATCCCGACGGCGGCTTCTACAACGCCTTCGACTTTCCCGCCGGCAACACCTCAGCCTTCACCGCTTTCGACATCCCGTTCGAACCCGCGACGCCATCTGACCTCTATCCAACCGACATCTACAGCCTCGAATACGACGGTGCCGCCGACTTCCCGCACTACACGACCAATCTGCTGTCGGACCTCAACGGCCTAGTAGGAGTCTTTTTAGAGCACTTCGTATATGCGGATCTCACCCCCGACCAGATCAACAATGCGATTCTCTTGCCGGGATCCGAGGCGCTCACCGGGCAAGGGCTGACCGACTACTTCATGATTCCCAGCGCCGGCCTGCCGATCTTGGAGCCGCTGCTGCTGATCCCGGGAATCGGACAGCCGCTCTATGACCTGCTGGAACCCGACACCCGGATTCTGGTCAACCTGGGCTACGGCAGCATCACCGAGGGCTGGAATCAGGGACCGGCGAACGTGCCCACCACCTTTGGGCTCTACCCCGACATCGATCAGACGCAACTGTCCGACGCGATGAGCAACGGCTGGCAGCAGGGAGTCACCGACGCCCTCAACGATCTACAGCACCCGATCAGCTACCAAGACCAGGTCGCGCCGCTGCTGCCGTTCGCAAACTCGATCTACACCCACGGCCTTGCTCCGGAGAACCCATCGTTTACCGACGTCATCGATGGGCTGTTGAAGTTCGCGGGCTTCCCGGTTTCCGACGTGACGCTCAGCTCGCCGCCAACAGACATCGTGAACGACATCAGCGCCACGCTGTCGTACGACTATTCCGCGACGCTCCCCGTTGCAGATTCAATCAATGCGCTGTTGACCAGTCTCCCCGCGTACGACGCCAACATTGTTGCGGACCAGCTCGATGCCGGCAACGTCTTGAACGCGATCCTTGATCCGATGTCCGCCAACACCGCACTGATTCCCCAAGACATCGAACTCGGTGTCGTAACACCTCTATTCGCAGCCATAGGCACCTTGGTCAACCTTGCGCAGCTGTTCTCCTAACCGCACCCGCGAGTGAGGCGGACGGTCGGCGGGTCATCTGCGCCCAGGGCGGTGATGTCAGCGGGATTTCATCGCATCGACTTCGGCAGTTTGCCGGGTGCGCGAACCCCCGGCGTTGAGCGATCGCGAACGAGATGAAGCGATTGTCCAAACCGCGCAGTCGCTGACCTCAGCGATGATTGCAGTATCGCCTTACTGAGTCGTCGCCGCGAACGGAGAAGCATCCTGCTGGGATGAGCAATGAACTCAGCCAACGCGAGCGAGCGCTACGCCGACTGCCGCTACCGTATTCGCTCGCATTGAGGCTGCGCGACGCCGGTGTCGCCGCAGACGTGATCTGTCAGTACATCGGCGTCGAACACGCTGCTCTGGATGGCCTCTATCACATGGCGGAAGCGAAACTTGTTGCGGCACAGAACGCAACAGGGTGCCAGTGAGGCAGCCAAGCGCACCAAGTTGAGCGCGAATTCAGGACGGCGACTAAGTAGTACCGCTTCCAGGCTGGGCGAGATTGCAGTGGCGTGCTACTGCGCGCGTCGCGCCGAACGCATCTGACGATTGATCGGTGACATCACCAACAGGGGAACAGGAGAGAGGAAGACACATGTTGCGTTCTCGTGGTCTCGGTCGGCTGATGAAGCCTCGCCGCATCCCGGTCACCCAAGGCGCGGCTGTCGGCGTCGCTTTCGCGGCCGCTCTGATTGGACTGGCTCACGCTCCCGCAGCGAGAGCCGATATCGAACCCAACCCGTTCCAAGACCTGTTCGGCGAAATCGGCGCCAATAGCTGGACCCAATCGGCTGACAGCTTCTTGGTCAACAGCGATCCGACCCTGGCCGCCGCCCTAGATACGAGCGTCGACAACTTCCTAGCGTCCGTACCCGTTAGCGCTGACTTTCCTGAAGGCGACGACCCGTTCTCCTACTTTGTCTGGAGCCTCGACCCGAGCGCGTTTGGCTCGGATGCTTACTATGGGCCCCTCCTAGATGGTGGCGGGCTTCCGGACAACGCCATTGGTGACTTCGCCGTGGGCCTCGATTACATGTTGTTCGCCACCGGCATTGGGGGCAACGACGTGGGTATCTCGGAACTTTTGAACTCAATCATGAGCATCCCCGCATACATCGACGGGGTGGCCTTTCTCCTCGCCCTTTTATTCGCTGGTTAGTGATTGACCATCGAATCGACGAATCGTCGGCGCAGCTATCGCGCGGTTAGGTGGGACCAATGAGCGCCATGTTCGTGGGGATCGCCTTCACCGTAGTCGTGTCGATACCGGCGCTAGTTCGTGAGATTCGCTTAGCGCGGCGCTTGGATGGCCCGCCAGTGGAAACCCGCCCTAAGTAGTACTGCGCCGGAGCGGGGCGAGATTGCAGTGTCCCGCTACTGCGCCACCCCATTGCATGTCAAGCGACGATCAATCGGTCATAACGCCAAGGGAAGAGGCGCGAAGTGTCCGAATTAGCTGCGGCGTCCACAGATCCGCAAGATCTCGTCGACGAGTCTGAGGGTGTCCTCCGAGGGGTGGGGCATTCCGACGATTCGATGACGCCGGTACTGCAGCTGAAAGGAGTCGGTAAGGCGTACCGCAGGGGCGACGAGCAGGTGCATGTGCTTGTTGACTTCGACTTCACCTTGGACGCAGGCGAATTCGTGGTTGTGACCGGACCTTCGGGAGCCGGCAAATCGACCCTCCTGCATGTTGCGGGCGGGCTGGACGCACCGGACAACGGCACGGTCGCCGTCGCCGGTCACGACGTGTGGGCGCAGAGCGCCCGCAGGCGTGCTGCGTTCCGACGGCGCAACCTCGGATTCGTCTTCCAGTTCTTCAACTTGGTGCCGATGCTGACCGCGGTGGAGAACGTGTCGTTGCCACTGGTGTTGGACGGCATGCCGGCCCGGGCGGCAGATGCCCGCGCCAAGGAATTACTGCAACGAGTCGGGCTCGGCGACCGTGCACGGCACCGGCCGGCCGAACTTTCGGGCGGACAAATGCAAAGGGTGGCGGTGGCGCGCGCGCTGGTGGCCCGGCCATCCATCATTCTCGCTGACGAGCCAACCGGAAACCTGGACAGCCATTCGTCGACGGAGGTCTTGGATCTCCTGCGCTCGCTGTCAGACGAAGAAGACGCGGCGGTCGTCCTGGTGACGCATGACGAGGCGGCGGCGTGCTACGGGACCCGCGAGCTGCATCTGGTCGATGGGCATACGTCAGCCGTCCCCATCGCCGAGCGATGATGAAATCGCTTCGCGCCGGATGGATGTCGTTCCGGCGCATTCACCTCGCCGCATTGATCGCCGACTGGCGACGCACGCTGCTCAGCGTGATCGGCGTCGCGCTCGGCGTGACGGTCGTCGTCGGCGTCCTAATACTCAAATCCGAGCTCAGCCGCCCGTTCGACTCATTCGGCCCATCGCTCACCCGCGCTACAGCCGCCGGAGTGGTCGAGGTGACCCCGAACGTGAGCGGCCGGTTGCCGATCGAGACAGTCAACCGGCTGCACGCCGAGGTGACGGGGGCGGCGGCGGTCGTCCCGATCGTCGCCGCATTGACCCCCGTGGACATACCCGGCGGCAGCCATGGGTTCTTTCTGCTCGGCGGGTCGTGCCAGATCGAGCTTCTGGTCGGCCCTTTCAACTGCGAGCAGCGCGCCCGCGACGTCAAGCCCGCAGACGGTCCCGGTGTGCCACTCGAGATGGCCGCGGCCATAGCTCAGCGGCGCGGCGTGCAGCTCGGCGACGAATTGCAGATCCCCGGTCTGCCGCCAGGTTCGGCGCACCTCGGATGGACGTTCCCGGAGTTCGACCGCGTCAAGGGGATCAACGACGGCTACGTGTTGTTCGCCCCTTCCGCGGACGTCGCCGCCACAATGCTCTCCTCGCCGGGCTACGTCAGCGCCGCGTTCATCCTCCCGAGACAGGGCGATGACGTTACAGCCGAGGTCAATCGCGTCATCGCAGGCGTCGCAACGGCCGGCCCGCCCAGGCCGCACCTGCCTGCCGTCTTCGCCAACAGCACACAGAGTCTCAACCTCACGGCGCTGGCCGGCATCATCGTCGGCATCCTCATCGCCGTGAACACCATCCTGCTGGCGGTGGAAGACCGGCGAGCGGTGATGGGGACCATCGGCGCGATCGGCGCCAAACCGGTCGGGTTGTTCGGTGGGATGCTGGGTGAAGGTGCTGTGGTAGGTCTCCTGGGTGGATTGTCGGGCGTACCAAGTGGTTTCCTGCTCGGGGCTTATCTGGTGGACAGATTCGGGCGATCGATGTTGGCTGGGTCCGGCGGTAGCATCGCGGCACACTACACGCCGAGCTTGATCGCGATGGGCGCTGCCGCGGGGATTATCTGCGGCATCCTCGCGATGGTCGGGTCGGCCACCAGATTGCTTCGCGACGGGCCGTTGGCGTCGATGGCCAGCGTCGGCGGGGTACAGCGCGCCAGAGCTATTCCGTTGTGGCCGTTGGTCGTCGGAGCGGGGTTGCTTGCCGGTGCCGTAACGCTGATGAAGACATTCGAGCGCGGGTGGCTGCCGCTCAGCATGGGCATCAACGGCTTGACAGTGGGGTTATGCGGCGTGGTGCTGGTGACGGCATGGATCGCCCCGCGTGCCGCAGGGCTGGCGAGCGGGTTGCTGACGAAGGTGCGGCCTGCCGTCGGGCGGCTGCTGGGTGCCGACATCCGGCGCTACACCCTGCTATTCGCGCTCTCCGCCGCGCTGCTCGCAGAGAGCACCAGCCTTGCCATCGGCTCGAACAGCATGCAACTGCTCGGCACAGAGCAGGTCGCGTCGCAGAAGGCCGACCGACTGCCCACCGCCTTGCTGATCAGCGCACAATCGGTGCTCGATCAGCGCGACAGCCGGATCTCCGATTCCACATTCGGGTTGCTGACCGGCGCCGCAGGCGGGCGGAACATGTCATCGCGCTGGCAGTCGACGATCTCCTCAGGAACGTTGTCGCGACAGGTCGTCGGCGTCACGCCGGGCGATTGGTACAGCCAATCTCTCTACCAGCCAACAGAATCGCGCGACGGATTCTGGCAGGGTTTGCGCGACGGCGAGATCGGCCTGACCGAGATTGCCGCCAGCCGGCTGGGCGTTGCCGCCGGTGACACCGTCGAGTTGCCGACCGTCGAAGGGCCGAAGCACTACCGGGTGGCTGGAATCTTCGATCCACAGATGGTGAATGACGCCGCGGTGGGCGACATCGTTCTGGTCTCGGACAAACTGGCGCGCTCAGACTGGGCTGCCACACGCGCCCAGGTCGTAGTGGACTATCCGTCCTCGGCCGAGGCGACGGCTCGGCGTGGTGATTTCGTCAACCTCGGCGCCGGATTGTCGGTGTACGACAACAAGCATTGGCGTTCGGAGGCCAGCGCCGGGATCGGCCGCTTCTTGGAGCCGATCACATTCGCGGGGTACGTGGTGATGCTGGCCGCGGGCCTCAGCGTGCTGAACGTGTTCCTGCTGGGACTCGTGCAACGCAAGCGTGAGCGAGCCGCGTTACGCGCAATCGGCGCGACCTCCGGGCAGGAGCAAGCCGTCATCATCGCCAACGCCGGCCTGTTGGGCTTGATCGTCGCGGGCCTCGCTGTGCTCGGCGGGATAGGCCTCACGTATCTCTGGTCGCTCGGCTCACCCGTTTTCTACGGCATCAAGATCCAATGGGGTGTGGTGCCGCTGTCACTGCGAACCGGAGTGGCCGCCGTGTTCATCCTCGTCCTGACCGCCGCGGTGTATCCCGTGATCCATTCGCGGCGGCTGGAGACGGTCGAGGTGCTGCGAAGCAGTTGACGGCTCAGCCATGAACTTCGCGGTGCAATCGCGGAATGTCGTCGCCGCCGCACCGAAACCGGTGCATGTGTTTCCGAATCGCGGGATTCGACATGGTCGCGAATTCCTTGGGCGGCAACGACATCTGAAAGACCAGTCCGCGGCCATCCGCCCCTTCGGACAGGGCGCCCAGTCCCGCAACGGGTAGCTTCAACAACGGCGTGCAGTACGACAGGAATGCGTCTTCGAACTGGATGCGATAAACGCCGAATCCACTCCAGTTCGTCACCATCGGGTTCCACCGGGCCGGATTGAAAGCAGTGGATACGCAGCGAGCGGCTCGCCATGTACTGGAAGTGTCCAGGAAACGTTGGTTGATCCGCATGTCGCAGTGTTCGTCGGCAAAGTGGTCCATGTTGTGGCGGATGCGTTCGGCAATCGAACCTGCCGTTGCTCCGCGTCGCAGGTCGAGGTTCAGCGTCGTGATGATGTTGCCGATCAGCATCGGATCGAGGCCACAACGATTCCGCGCGTTCACGGCGATCGCCAGGGTGCGATTATCCACCGTGGTATCGGCATTCATCAGCGCTTCGGAAACATGCGCGCACACAACGTCGTTCGCGGACAAGCGCATCCGGTCTCCGTAGGCCTCGCGCATGCGGGCAATCTCGTCTTCTCCGAAATAGAAACTCAGAGTCCGCTGCTTTCTTGCATCCTTTGCCAAATACAGTGCGCTACGTGCGAATTCTGCGAGCCCGAGGCAACGTACCCCCGGCTCCCGAGAGCCGTCGGCCGGGAGATGCTCGTCGAGGTAGGCGGCACGGTCTTCGACGATCAACGGCTCAGCGAGTGGCTTCTCGGCAGCGGCGGCAGCCCACGCGTTCATGAAGTGCATCGACGTGTGCATGTCGCCGATCGCGTGGTGCCAGGAAAAACCGATCGCGGTCGCGTTGTCCGCAAGATGCGTGACACGCACCTTGCACACCGGGCCCAACCCCCATCGGGCCGTGGCGCCGTTCACCGGATCGACGAGCCACAATCCGCTGTCGTGCGACGCCGAACGGATCGCCTCGCAGAGAGTACGGCCGGACGACGCAGACGTGAAGGGGACACCCTGTCCCTCGCAGCGGATTCGCATCGCGCCGTCGACCATGGCCATTCGCCCGGCGAAGATCGGATATGTCGTGAGCGCGTGCGCAAAAGCACGGGCCAGCGCCCTCGAGTCGAGATGCCGCTCGAAGAAGAATACAACGTGGACCGCCAGGTTTGCGACCATGACATCACCGACATTGCAACGGATTTCGAGCCGCCCCGGGTGCGATGGTCTGATCAGTTCAGTCGGCACGATGCGCTACTTTCGGTGGTGGAGTATCACGCGGCCGCCGAGCTTCGGGATATGGGCAATTCCCCGAAAATGCGACTTCTCACCGGCCGCCGCATCGGTATGAAGCCGGAAACTCTGTAGCAGCGTTCGCAGCACGATGTCCATCTCGGCAATCGCGAAATCCGAGCCGATGCAGCGCCGTGCTCCGCCACCGAACGCCAGCCATTCCGGTGCCGCCGGCCTGGTCCCGCGAAAGCGATATGGATCGAATCGTTCGGGGTGCGGGTAGATCTCCGGATTCTCGTGAAGATCGGCAATGCGCACCAACACCGTGCGGTGATCCGGAATCGACCATTGGTCCAGTTCGAAGTTCGGCGAATTGGGCTGGCGGCCAATCACATCGATGACAGTGCGGACCCGCAACGACTCAAAGATTGTGGCCCGACGGAACTCGCCGCCACCCTCATCGACCTCGTTGCTCAGTTCGGCCAGCACGTCTGGATGGCGTCGTATCCGCTCAAACGTCCAGGCCAGTGCTGATGCTGTGGTTTCGTGGCCCGCACCGACGAGAGTCGACAGTTCATCGCAAATGTCCGCCCGCGATATCCCGGTTCCCTTGTCGTGCCCACTGCGCACTAAATATGCCAGGATGTCATTCCGCTCAACGAGATTCGGATCAGATTCGGTCCTCTCGATCAGCGTGCATACGATCCGGTCAAACGTCCTGCGAAACTCGTCCAGCTTGGCCCACGGGCTGTGGCGCCTGATCCAGGCTGGCGGCGCCGGCGCAAATGCCAACAGCTGTCCGAGTTTCATGTAGGCCGGGACCATCTCACGTAGTTCCTTGAGCTCGGTCCCGTCGGCGCCGAACATGATCCGCAGGATCACGTTCAAGGTGATCCTGCTCATCGGTTCGAGAATCCGGAATTCCTTGCCCTCAGGCCAATTCGCGCTTTCACGCCTGGTCTCGTCCTCGATGACCGTCTCGTAGCTTTTGAGGCTCTGACCGTGAAACGCCGGTGCGAGCAGCCGCCGCCGATCGCGATGCCGACCGCCGTCAAGCCCAAATACCGACCCGGGCCCGAACCAGTTGCTGAGATTCGGCTGCACGTTGATCAGCTGTTCGGCGCTCGCGGTACAAACCGACCTCACCAGGGCCGGCTCAGAAACAACGACGGATCGACCGAAGAAGGCAACGTTGATTTCGAAGATGTGTCCGTGTCGTTTGATCCAGTACCGCATCGCCTTGCCGCGAAAGAAAGCGAACAAAAAACCCTGCACGAGCTTGGGTAAGCGCACTCGCGGCGGGTTCAACCTGCTCGGCGTCGCTGTTTCGCGCGCAGTGGCCATGGCCGTGTCGGTCATGCGGCCTCCTAGCTGAGATTCCAAGGGAATCGTCGCTTCGGTGCCGCGTAACGAACTCAGTAGTGCACCACTGCAATCTCGCCCGGCCTCGGCGCGGCAGTACTCAGATGTCCTCGATCATCGCCTGGGCCCAGGCGATGTGCCCTTCGAAGCCAAGCGATTCCGCCATCGCGCGATAGCGACTCACCAAATCCCGGTAGCCGGCATCGTCGCCGCGTGCCCGGGCTAGCAGCGCGTTCAGCCGCAGCAGCGTGATCTCGAGCATGGCCGAACCATCGTCCGGCAGGTTCGCCAACCGGTCGATCGCCTCGTGGGCTTCGGCAAGGTCGCCTTCGCTGCCACCGTCCAGCAGCGTCTCCACCAGAAGGCCGGTGCCCGAAACGACAAACCCGAGCCGTCCTTCCTGGTGCAGATCGTCGACGGCCTTGCGCATCACCGGAATGGCAGCATCGCGGTCGCCGCGCCTGCCCCGCTCGCGGGAGATGAACAAGTCGGCGACCGGCACCAGGGAGGGCATACGCTCAGGCATCCACGTGTCGCGGGCCCGCACAATCAGCTCGAGCCCGCGGTGACGGTCGGCCGCATCGTCCCGACACAGCAGCACGCCACCCAGCGAGTACTCCGCGAAGATCACTGCGATATCGCTGCTGGCCCGTTGGGCGATCTGCACCGTCTCTTCGATTGCGCGCAACACGGAGCCTTCGGCCTGTAGCACCCCGCTGACTATCGCCACACCGTAGCTCCAGGTCACGACAAGGCCGAGGGTTGCCGGATCGCTGCCTCGGGCCATCGCGACGGCGTCGTCGAGGTCCTGTCGCCATCCGGGACGGCCCAACCATGACCGAGCGACGCCGCGCATGGCCAACCCGATCGCCAACGGTGATCCGAGACCGAAGCCGGCGCCTTTGGCGGGGTCGCCGCCGGCCAGGTCGATGACGGTCTGCGACCACCGCAAGATCTCGCCGAATTCACCGCCATTGAACCAATTGGCGAAAGCTATGAACGCCAACCCTATGGTCAAGCTGGGATCGCCGATCGAGTCCAGCAGCGCCATCTGTTCGGACGCCAGCCGCGACCCCTCACCCGGGCGCCCGGTGTAGAGGAGCTCGGCTGCAAACCCGCTCATGCCGATGGCCAGCGAGACCTTGTCCCCGGCCGCGCCGCACAGCTCCCGCAGCTCGGCGAAGCGGCCCCAGCTTGCCTGTACTGCTGGGCCTAGCCAGTCGGTGGCACACAACATGGTGCGGGGGGCGATGCGCATCGACAGCTGGCCGGGGTCGTCGGCCGGCAGCGCGTCGGCGATGCGGCGTGCCCGCTCCCAACTGACGCGGGCGGCGGCGATGTCACGGTTGGTTGACCACGCGCCGGCGCGCATATGCCAGCC
>Ga0134128_10006266_pt1 | contig 14421 bp, 16 predicted proteins | sample KB31754_FD_96462 | JGI IMG/M metagenome (GOLD analysis project Ga0134128, IMG submission 96462) | Terrestrial soil microbial communities with excess Nitrogen fertilizer from Kellogg Biological Station, Michigan, USA - KB3-175-4 | ecosystem: Environmental > Terrestrial > Soil > Unclassified ... | reverse complement strand
TCGGCCTCAAGGAAGGCAATGTCCGATTGAGCCGCGCCCAAGTGCCAGGCGAGTTGGTAAAATGCTCTGCGTTCCGGATTCAGCTCGCGGGCGACTATCGCGAGATGTTCGGCCAGCGTAATGCCGCGCTTTTCCTTGAATTTGATGGCGGGCCAGCGCTTCTTCGGCAGCACCGGCCACGGCAGCCAGTTCATGTCGAGTGCGAAGTTGTGGATGCGCCGTAGGTAGATATTGGTTGAAACTGAACCATTCTCCAGAACCTTCAGAAAATGCTCGGCCTGGGTTTCGAGGACGACAAGGTCGCGAATGCCGTCGAGTGCCTTGTCCTTGATGGCGGTCAGCCAGCGGTGTTGGGTGTCACCGGTCTTGAGCTTCGGGATTTCGTCCATGACGTGTTGCCACGTCCGTTTTGCAGCGGCCGGGTCGCCGGCCTTCCAATAGACGCGCGCCAGATGCAGGCTGAAGGCGGGCGCGTCCTCGGTTTCATTCTTGGCGGCGACGAGGCGATAGGCTTCGTCCTTGTCACGCGTTTTGAGGGATTCCTGTTTCCTGGTAACGAGGTCTTCGCAGTAGTAGGTGCCCCAGACACGGCGTCGAGCACAGAGCAAAGCGGAGTAGGCAAAGCGTCTCCATCTGAGCACGTCACTGGACCGGCGATAACGGTTCAAACGTCTCTTCACTCTTGACCGGCTGAAGCCAGCCCATACAGGCACGTAAACGTCAAGGGATGGACCAAAGCACGCGCTGAGGCTGCGGCATATCTGCCACCTGTGAAACTGATGCAACGTGGTGCCACCACACCCGACGCGCGGAGCGCGGCGGGTGCGGTGGCTCGCTTGAAGATGAATTCTGTCCTGATGAAAACAGCTGAACTAACTAAACTCCTTTGGCGAGCGGTGAACGAGAGCGATGAGGCGCCGCTCACGGAAGCGGAACAATGGCTTTATACGGAAATCCATGTGGCCGTGATGACCTACGAGGATTTTGTGCTCTTGGGACAGCTTCCTCGCGAACGTCGCTGCATGATCTGTGGCGTGCCAGTTTCGCGGTGTTGCTGCTAAAAGGAAAAATGATGACCGAGAAACAATCTCAAGGCAATCGACCTGCGTGTGTCGGTATGGAGGAAGCCGCGGCCATTTTCGGATGGCCGAATTATTATCTGCCGTTCTTGGTCAGGGCAGGGCACCTCAAACCGCTTGGAAAGCCCGCGCAGAATGCCCGCAAATGGTTCGCGGTGGTAGAGATCGAGCGAATGAGTTGCGACTCGGTCTGGCTCGACAAGGCTATTCGCATCGTGGAAAAGCAGATTCAGGAAATGAACAGAAAGCAACGTGGCCAGGGGCAAATGGAAACGCAACCCCCAGGCGCCGAACCTTGAATTTTTGAGAGTTCGTTCTTGGAATAAGCGAAGTAATACTTGGTATATTGGAAATTCAACTCGGACTCTCGGAGCAACAAAGTTGAGTTATCAAGCTCCTGCCAAGGTGCCCGACGTCTTTACAAGGGCAATACGATAAACTTCGTAAACCGTGGTCAACTAACTAACCTCGTGGGGCGATTAGATTATCTCTTAGGGGGCCGATGTAGACTGACAGTTGATTGTAGCAGTTACTACAGTGATATCTTTACAGTGATTCTTCTCTTCATCAACGGCCAATGCTGAATCTGTTCCTATCGGAACAACGCGTCCGTTGACGACTGTAAGTTTATCAGCTGTCGCCTGTTTGCGGAAGTTGCTAACCTGATTCTGAGCTACTATTATATAATCAGCGTTACCCTGCACAATGGGAATCGCCATGGCGCCAATATTGGTGTTCTCTTTAGCATCAACAGTTGTGTAAAATATCTGACCTTCCTGCAAATCCTTAAACAGATCTTGTGGTTTGTCTTCTTTTGCCTGCAAATACGCTAGAAGGTTGTCCAGCACTGAAAGTCCTGTAACCGCGATAGCCGGAAATCCAAATGCTGTGCCGAGAATGGCAGCCGCTTTAGGATCACTTCCGAAATCAGCCAAACTTTTGAAAATGCTTAGAATGTGGCCCCACGTAGTCTCGTTCGGCTGTAAAAAGAAATTCCATTTCATGAAACCGGCCCCTTTGGGAATAGTCAACGATTGATTGATTTTCCACGATTGTCCTGTATTCGGCGCCGTAACGACAGTTGACTGATCGCCGATCGAAGATGTCTGAGGAAACAGCGCATGGAGCACGCTCCAAGCTAGTTGGGTATCAACGTCGGGCTGAGGGGTTGTCTGGCCTACGTCAATACGTAAAGTTCCTGCTTTGGCATTGGCGACCAACTTCTGATCACTGAGCGACGGCTTGACATTATTCACCACCACGTTGACCTTCGAGTCGCCTTTCGCCTGAAGAAGATCTTTGTGATTCTTATATACATCGTCAAGGTAGAGAAACTGATCGTTCTTACAAACGAAGAAAGCTGGCACGAGGTCGGCTGGACCTGCCGCGGCGGCGACGGGTGTTGTACCTTTAGCAACAGCTTTGTAGGTGTTGTCTTCTTGCCTCTCCTGGACCTTTTGTCCTAGCCAGAAGTTGGCGGCTGATTGGCGAGCGGCGGCGATAGCGGGCGTCGCCGCAACATTCTCCGCAGCTTTTAGTTCGTCGACTGTGGCAAGTGCACTCAATAAGGCACTTGATTGCAAAAACTGTCGTCTATTCATAGCCCTTTCCTTTCGTGCAATGGTGTTCGCTCCAAAAAACCTCTCCAAGTCATATTTGGATCGGGTAACGGACAGAGACTATCACTGAGATATGACTTGTCAATTGAGTTTAGTCTTCGGGCGTCGCTGCTGCATGGACATTTAGATTAGCGAGAACGACGTCGCGCTGGAAGGCGAACACAACTTTCGATTACCTGAGTAGCGAAAATCAGGCAGTTGTTACGTTCAGCATCGGATGCTCCCATCCGCACAAACTTATTTTCGGGCAAATTCCGTCGTTATTCCGACCGATTGTACCGGGCCGATACAATAATTGTTGAATTTGGTTCCGACTTGGTGGATTGGAATGCTGGTCCTACCCGGGACTTATGGAAACATGTAGTCAAATCATTTTTTCGGATTCAGCAGCAGTTCAGAAGTGAATACTACGTCTGGTAAAGTTTTCAATTCGGTACGGCTCTGTTCTTAAGCCGGACTAACCAAGACAGACCAGAAGACGTGAAAAGGATCGCATCGACAAAAGTTGGATTCGCCTTCGGCGTAGGGTGCAAGCCACGCTTTCCTTTTCGTCACGCGAAAAGGGCGCGTCAGCGTTGAGGCCAGCGCGAGCGTGGAATGGAGTCCAGAGGCAAAGCCTCTGGCGGTGGGGTTTGGGGCGGGAGGAGAGCCCCAACCGAAAAACGGCTGAACCGTTCTTCCGTCGGCCTCGACCTTCGAGGGCGACAATTAAGATTCAACTTTCACGGCGGCTCGCTGCTCATAATCTTCCAATGATGGAATTTTCATCAGAGCCCGCTTCGCGTAGGCACGATGCACGGCCTTGCTATTGTGTCCCAAAGCCTCTTGGGCGAAGCGTTCGGGATAGCCAACGGTCTTGGCACGTTCCGCCCATGCGTAGCGGTAACTGTGCAGCGTCACGCCGATGATCCCAAGTTGGCGGCAACGCGAGGCAAATTCGGTTGCACGGTCGCCAGCGCGCACCCGTGACAAATACGGAAACAACGGGCCTTCGGCGGGCATGTCTTTGAACAAGTTTAAAGCCTCGTTTCCTAAGTGGACGAGGACCGGCACCCGAGTTTTCTTTCGGGTAAAACTTATGGTGCCGTTCGTCCAGTCCACGTCTTCACCTTTCAAACTGGCGATGTCGCCCTGACTCGCACCGAGATGCCAGCACAATTGATACAAGGTTTTGCGTTCGGGATTCACCTCGGCGGCGATAATCTTTTGATGTTCCTCAAGGGTGATGGCGCGTTTTTCTTTGTAGTGAATTGCGGGCCATTGCCGACGGGGAATGACGGTGGCGGGCAGCCAATTCATATCCACCGCGAAGTTGTGAATCTTCCGCAGAAACGCATTGGTCGAGACGGTGCCGGTGCGTAGCACGGCCAGCAAATGTTCGGCTTGGGTTTCAATCAGGACCCGGTCGCGGATTAGGTCGAAGGCCTTGTCCTTGGCGGCCGATTTCCAGCGTAACTGGGTCGGGCCCGTTTTGAGGCCGATGATTTCGTCCAGCACGTTCTGCCAGGTGCGCGTGGATACGAGCGGGTCGCTGTGTCGGAGATACACGCGGGCCAGACTCAAATTCATGGCGGGCTGTTTGCCAGCCTCGTTCATCGCCATAAGCAGCCGTTCGGCCTCGGCTTTGTCTTTGGTCTTGAGGCTCGTGAACGTTTTGGTGGTGTCGTCAAAGGCGTAATAAACGCTTTTACGACGGAGGAAGAGACGGTAACGCAGTTTCATGTTCATGCGTCATCCAGCCTACTTGTGCGAAGATTCCGGCAGTCAGGCAATAGCGGGAGAATTTTCCCGAATACTGGAACAATTTTGGAGCAATCCAAAAATTGTTAGCCAAACTGTTAGCCATCGGCTTTCCAAACCTCCTAAACCGTTGCTGCACTCACAGATGGAATTGGAGGCGAGGGTCGGAATCGGCCATTTTTCCTCGCCGTCGTAGTTAAAATATGCCTGATTTCATTGGGAATTCAAGCTAATTCGACTTAACCCAAGATAACCCTTTTTAACTCGTTTGGTGTCCGTTTTGGTGTCCGCTGGTGTCCGCCCAATCATTGCAAAAGGCGGCGATATTTGATTGCGCAGTCAAATGAAACCGAAAAAAGGTCACACTATTTTGAGGACGCTCGCGCAGATTTACGCGGCGGCACATGCTTATCTTCCGGCAGAGATGAATACTCGGCATTGGCGGACTTGCGGGCGTTCTTCATCGACCAGTGTCCTTGCGATGTGGCCTTGGCCTGGTGAAGCCATTCAACATTTTTCGCCAGTTCTTCGAGCACGACTTTGGCAAAGCATTTTACCGAACTTTGAATTGGGTTGCCCAATGGGGTTAATAATTTGTGGGCTACCAGGATGGGAATATCATGCGGAGCCACCCCCAAGAACATGGCGGTCTCCTCGGGATTCATAATCGCAGGCAGGTGCCTCATGTTGAGGAACCGTTCGCGCTGCAAAAACTTTTCGTGCTTTTCCCGCTCGGCTTTCTGGTCCTTGTAAACACTGTTGCTGTCGAAAGCCATACCTCAAATGCTCATCCCGCGAGATTTCTTGATGCCCTGATCAATGGACTGTTCCTGCCGCTGCTGGAGGGCATTGGGATTGTCCACCGCCAAGGCGCAACGCTCGGAAATGGCCCGCATGACCCGGCTGGGATTACTGTCCGGGTACTTCTCCCAAACGACCTCTTGGGCTTTCGCTGTCAGATTCCGGGCCATGAACCGCAGGGTATGTTCCGCCTGTCCAATGTACTCGTTGGAGACTTCGCGGGGATCGTTGCCAGTCAACAAAACCGCTGCCTTGCCGTGCGTTTCGGCGTAAGCTCCGTTCGTTTTCAACTGTTGAATGACGGCCCATTCCCCGCCTTCGGGTTTGCGGCAGAGCAACACATCGCTCTTGGGAAGGTTCACCAAAATTCCGTAGGCTTTCCATTGGGTACCGTCCCGTGTCGAAACCGTATCAAACGGTCTTGGGTTGGTCTCCATTTCCCAGTTTGATTTGGCGAGCCGGTCCAACTGAGATTTGACGTTCTCGATCTGCTTGTAATCCCGTTCGATAATTGCAAAAGCGGCGTTATAGGAGGCCAGTTCAGCATCGGTGAATCTAGCTGGATAGCCGGGAACTTCGTGCCGCACAAACTCGCCATTGCGCTTCAACACGGAGACTCCTTTCTGGCCAATTTATCGAGGTCGGCTTGCGAAATGACAAATTCGCCGGTGAACGCAAAATCAAACGGGATTTCGTCGCGCTGCACGATTGAATAAAAGGTGAAGGTGTCCAGCCCGAGGAGACGGGCTGCATCGGCAAAAGAAACCGTGGCTGGCTCCTTCGCTGCCGAGTTCACGGCGGAATGGTCACGCTCATTCATGGCCGCAAATAATTTACCCCAAAGACGTCACCTGTCCAGCGAACGGCAAACGTCCCACAAGCCGGGGAAAATACGATTGATTGGGGGTCGTTAAAAGGGGCAATCAATCGTGATGGGCCGCGCGGCCCCAGAGCGCAGAAGCAACCCGACTTGGCCCGCGATGCCCGACAGCAAGACGCGCTTAAAAGCTCGCAACGGGCTTCCGACAGCACCGGAACGCCACTCTCGAAGCAAAAGAGAAAAGCGTAAAACTTTTAAGACGCAGATGATTTGTGAAGCAGAAAACAACAGGAATTCGTTTTAGTGCGACGTTCGGAGTACATAGGCCAAAAACAGGCAAAGAAACAGAAATACAAATAATAGGATACCAGGAATGACGAAAGCCAGCGGCCAGTTACGAATCTCCACCCGGGAATCAGAAACAACCAAGCCGTCAATTTGTAGCTGGTACGGAAACGAGCATAAAGCGCCACGTCCCCAAGTCAGATCCGCGTGATGCACAACGCTGTTGCGGGTGAAAGCTGCCGAAGACCTTCCCGTAATCCATAGCTCTCGGCCTATTTGAAGGATACACTCGTCCTTCAAAAAAGTCTCAATGGATGCCGTGCTCCAGAGAAATCGAGGCACCAGCTTGCCGTCACGCGAATCTCATTTCCTTGCCAATCTATCGTTGGGACATGGCCGCTGTTCATGCCTTCATTTGGATGGCCTGCATCATGGAGATGCTGGATTGAGTGAGAAAGCATTCGGGTGCAGGTCGCCGGGGTGGGGGCTGGGGGTAAAATGCAAACCTGCACCCGAAATTCGTTTCTTATGGTTCGGTCTGTGATTCTGAATGCGAATCACTCTTTTCAGATACGCCAAGAGCATCCGCAACATTTGTCACATGATAGGGAACATGAAAAGCAAAGGCAGCAGCGTCGCTGCCCCATCTGCCATGTTGAAACCGAGTTCCTCAGCTTTTTCGGAGTCCATTTCTGGAACAAACGCTTGCTTTACCGTTTGCATCGTTGGTGCAACATTTTGCGCTGAGAAAACTCGGGCGGCGTTCTCACCAAAGGCCGCATTGAAAAATTCTTCCACTTTGCGGCGTGCGGATTTATTTGCGGCTTCCGTCATTATGCGGTCGCGAAAAATCAAATCTCAGAGCGGCAACGGCCCGCTGTAAATCACTCGCGGATGCGAAGTGAAAACGAAAAAAGATTCGCCCACGTCAACGACCGGTATGGCATCCCATGCGCCGTTGTGAAAATGATGCTTCTCCAGGGTGCCACGGCTTCCGGCGAAGGTGTAAACCGTGTCGCTTTCCTGTGGGTTGAACAGGGTTCCGTTTGGCGCGGGCGGAATGGGGGAGCCGTTCGTTTGCGGCGGGTTGAAATCAATCGTGCCGGGACCGGGGCAACTGATTAGCGACTTGCCCAACGGGATTAAGACGCTGCCATTGGGCCAGTTTCCCGTGAACGCAATTTCTAGCGGACTGCGCAATGGATTGAATAGATAAGCGCCTTCGCCGGGCCTAAGCGTCTGTGCCGGATTCGACCATTGTCCGTGGTGGAAGAAATTCCGATGCTCAAAACGCTGTGTGGTATTGTCGAATTTGAGGAGCACCAAACCATCAGGCGCGTCGGAAAATAACTCGCCGACGGTGTTGTCCGGCACCGCGTTCGATGCAAACTCACCGCGACTGTGGAACAGTGGATTTGCAATCAGTGACCAACCCGGCAGGTACGCGATGGTGTTCGTGATGGGATTCGCCGGGTCACCCGGCGAAACCGGTTGAGCCATGATGGATAAAGCCGTCGCGCCTAGAAAGGCGAAAGAGAGAATCAGTGATTTTGTTTTCATAATCAGACTAAACCCTGCAGTTAACTTTACGCCGCCAGAATAGTAATGCAACGGCAGACGTGCCAAGCAGGGCGAATGTCGAGGGCTCTGGAACCGGCATTATCTGGCCACGAATTTCGCCATCGGGATAGGTCGAAGAAGAAGAAAAGAGGTTCACATACCAGAGCCCTCCCTTCAAATCATCAATTTCGCCGCCCGTCAGATTGTTAATTGTCCCTGTCACAAACCAAGGATATTGGGGAGGATTAGGTGAGATAAACGACGGTGCCCCTAAGTCGAACAGGAGCGGCGCGGTGGAACCGGGGTTTGCGGGTCCGTTGATAGTGACATCCGTTGGTGTATCGACGGTTGCCGAAAAGTTTATTGTGTAGTCCAAATCACTGCCGTTTAGCGTCAGGCTGCCAAAACCAGTTCGAGTGCTGCCCGTCGGTGGCACTTCACTGCTGCCATCCAGCGAAACAGAGAAGTCGAATGTTCCTTGCGCATGGGCGAATGCCACGCCGAAAGTCAGTACCAGGATGGAGATAATCTTTTTCATAATTGTGTCATGTTAGACTGGTTGTTTATGGAACGTAAACGGCTCGATAAAACCGCGTTGGGTAATTTGCAGCGTTTGGGTCGGTAAAGATGAATGGAGCGGTATTGGTCGCCAACGAAACCCAATTCGTCGTGCTCAGGTTTGTGGTCGCCTGAACGATGTACGTGTCATTCGTCACCCGGCTGACCGTCATCTGGAATTGATTGTTCGTCCAGATCGGAGCACTGAGCGTGGCTTCGTTTACCAATACTCGCAACACGGCGGGGGCGCTCGTCACTGAGCCAAAACTATTGGCGGCCACCACGTCCCAAGTGCCTGCATCACTGGTCTGAACGGTAAATAAAAGATTAGTATTTGTGGCACCGCCAACGTTGCTGCCATTGAACCGCCATTGATATGTGGGAGTCGGATTGCCAATGGCTTGGGCCGAAAATTGAACTGTTTCCCCTACGTATTTGGTCTGGCTCTGCGGGTTCAAAATAAAAACGGGCGGTTGCGGATAAAGCCAGTTCAATACGACGTTACCCATTGAGCCATTCACCCCGTCTACAACAATTCGATAGGTCGTGCCGCTCGTGGCGGTAAACGTGACTCTGCTTTGACCGCCCCCAGCCGAGCCGCTGTCGCTTCCAACTAAAGTCAGGTTAGTGACGCTTGAGCCGGTATACACACCCAATAACGTGCCGAATGTGCTGCCGATGGTGTCAATTGCAACAGTTCCGCTCGACGGAGCAGTCCAGGAATACCAAACGGAAGCGCCGCCAGAATTTCCAGCCACAGTCGGTTCACCCGTTTCTTTGGTCGCGCGCAGATTTGTTCCATTTGTGGAACCTTGATTCCCACTGATCGTAATTGCGTTTGTAAAGAAGTCGTTGGAAGGAACTGCCAACTGCACGCCAGCCCACCAAACGCCCCACCGCCCTGAGTTGTTGACCAGTGAGCCAACATACGTTCCCGCGTATTCCTGCACGGTCCAGAAATCAACATCGTTGACCGGATCGACCATTGTGCGGCTGTAATCGCCCCACCGATTGCGCGTGTCGCCGAAAGTTTTCCAATAAGGAGTTTCGCCAGCCTTGAAAGTATAGTCGGTTTCCAAGTTCCCCGAAGGGTCGTTCAACGCATGAAGCGAGTATTCAGCGCTCGCATATTGATTCGTTGAGAATGACGAGTAGCCAATCAGGGCATCGCCAAACCGATTTGCAGCGATGCTCCCGTAGGCATAAAAGTTTACGCCACTGGGATCGTCGAGTCGTCCCCGCTGTGAAACATTGCCGTTGGTATTAACCTGCCACCATTGGACGGAACAACGAGTTGGACTGCTTGCGGGAAGAAAAACCGTGTGCGCAGCCCAAAGCGATCCGTTGCGCAAAGTCAATTGATTGATTCGCGAATCTCCAGCGTGAATGTCCACAGATAAACCGGCCTGCGGGGCAAAATTCGCGTCTCCGGGAGCGAAATTGGCCCAGGGATTTGCCGTGCTCGGAAAAGACACTTGACTGAGACTATCTGAACCGAACGTTCCACTGATTGTGTAGAGAGCCAAATACCCGGAACCGTTGAAATTGCCATTGAAATTCTGGAGCAAATAGACCGTCGAGGTGTTCGTGTCGTAGGTAATCGCCGGGCAGATGCTTAAACCATAGGTCGAGGCGGAAAGATAGAAGAACTCACGCGATAGCGTTCCGCTGTAAAGACTGGACTTGTCGAAAACGAAAATGCCAACCCCATTTGCGGCACCCCCCGAAACATTATAGTAATTCCAAGAGACAGTGATTCTGTCCTTCGTGAAGCCCATCGTCGGAAAATCTGCCCATGCGGCGCCACTTGTATCTGCTAAAAGACTGAACGCGTACCAACTGCCTGTTGGGTCGCTAGTCTGAGAAACCGCGATCAAAATGGATGAGCTTGTACCGCCCGGCTCCGCGCCTGCGGTTGCGATCCAACGTTGGCTGTATGGATCGTAAGTGATGCGAGGGTCGAATACGCGCGTCACCGTTGCAATCTTGCTATGCCACCAGTCAAAGAAGTTGGTGGTGCTGATAATTGTGCCAGTGCGATTCTGAATTCGCACTTGAGTATTGAGCATCGTCACTACGTGATTTGGGCCAACCGCACCGTCTGTATCAGGCGGGGTCGAAGTGTTGTCGTCGCCCAAACCTTGGAAGCTGACGTTTGGTGAGGGAGAATTGGGAAGCGTGGGAGTGAAAGGTGTGGGCGCGGTGATTTCCTGCATTATCACAGCGTTCGTCGGAAGGTCCGCACTGTTCGTAATCGTATTAAACGGCTGGGCAACTTGAGCCAGAGTTGCAGTCGTATAAAGAAGTCCGAGTGGCAGGATTCCAAGCAGCACCGATCGAATGCCGCATGTTTTTTTCACGGTAGTTCCTTTTTTCATTTTTTAATTCGAGTTTTTGGTCAGCCGACAGCAAACGAAAAAATTTCTCGATATTGGTCAGTCGATCCGCTCGGACCCCGGCGGAGGCAAGGATGGAGCATTCGCCCATGAATGCCTTTCTCATAGAGTGACGTTTCTAGCACCAAGCGAGGAGGAGCGTCAACAGGAAAAAACAATTGGTCATTTATGACCAATAAGCGGCTCGCCGGAATTTTCAAATTTACTCTCGCGGGTGCATGGGGCGAAAGGCAAAAACACGACGAAACCCGTACGGAGCGTGGCTGCATTATCTGCGGCGTCAAAAAGGATTGTCCCAAATGGAAGTCTCCGAAATAACGGGTGTTCCCAGAGCAACGCTCAGGCGTTGGGAGCGTACCGGCCGTCTGCCCGCTCGTGAGGGCATTGTCCGATTGGCAAAGCTCTATGGCGTGTCCCTTCAAAAATTCCTGCGTGCCGAAAAAATCAGTCAAGGCTAAATCGTCGGAGTTGGCGATTGAATTCATTCTATTTCCGATTGCGATTTCTTCCGGCGAAAGACGCTCTCAAAATCAGCGGGCAATTTTCAACCCCGCCGCCGAAAGCGTCTCAATGAGTTTCTGGCTTCGTGACGGATGGACGCGGACACGTTCTCGCATGCTGACAGTCTCCGTATCCCAACCGCATTTTTGGCGCAACAGGGCGGAGGCGCGTTCATTCTGAGATTCAAATACCACCGTTTGGTCATCCGAGATCACGATGACATCGGGATTTAGCTCAGAACAAAAATCAGCGGCTTCTCGCTGCTGGCTTGCCGATTCCGCCATACGTTTTTGCACCTTCTCGTAAATCTGCTGCTTGGTTTCCAATTCCAAACGGCGGTTACTCATTTCCAAAACCTCACCCTCTGTTGTTTTCACAAAACCGTTGCCCTTTCATCGCCGCGCCGCCTGTTTTTGGTTTCAACCCAGTCGGGGCCTGATCGCGGATTGTTTCAAAGTCGAATACTCAAGGCAAGAAAAAATATGCAGTAAAGCAGCAAACAGAAAATTGCCCATTGGTACGCTCGGAGCATCAAGAAATCGTCAAACATCCCATTAAATGTGATCGGGCCGCAGGTCCGCTTGCTTCGCGAGCGTAAGGGATGGAATCAACATCAGCTTACCGCAAAGCTGCAAATTGCGGGCTGGGACACCAGCCAAGGTTCTGTTTCCCGGCTGGAAAATGGAGAGCGGCGTGTGCCTGATATGGAACTTTTTGTATTGAGCAAAGTTTTGGAAGCCGATTTGAACGAATTCTTTCCGCCGAAATTGGGCGGGAAAATTAAGGCGTTGTGGCCTCATTATCGCGCCAAGCTCTCTCGCGGCCAAGTGCCGCCGACGCAATAGGGCTAGTCCGCGTGGTGCTCTTGATTTGTTCTTAGAGCAAATGCCATTTCGCTTCGATGCTAGCGCCAATTGCCACCATGGACAAAAGCAAAATCCCGAACACCACCCAATCCCTCCAGTCTTTTTGATTTTCATAATCAGCTCTGGCCTGTTCCAAGCGATGGCGCTTCTCAATGAACTTGTCTCGATACTTTTTCAGTTCCGCTGTGCCCTCAGTCAACTGCCGTTCCATTTCATTCAGGACTCGCTTGGCGGTGGCCGTATGGCCGCGCAAATCTGTCAGGGGCACATTCGCCGCCTCCTTCTGATCGGCGATAATGTCCTGGAGTTCCTGCACCTTGGTATCAGCGGCGGCGTTAAAATCTTTCAATAAGGTTGCCGTCTGCTGGCGATAATCGCCAAGTTTCCTGTCGAGCAATTCAAGGGACTGCTTGAGCAGGACCGGCGTTCTCGCCGCTGCCTTCCATTGCGCCTGTGTGAGCAACGCAAGTTGTACCGGAAACGAATGTTCATCGCCGATGCGCCATTCCGCTAAAATCTTTCGCATCCGTTTGGCTTCCTGTGCTGGGAGGCCGTCAAATAAAAAATCAAGATCGGTGTCTTCCATACGTCATTCTCCAAAATTCAGTTGTGCTTCTGGCATTGCCTTCACCTTGGTTTTGGTGGTGGGTTTCTCCTTCGGAACGAATTCGGTCGGCAAAAGCAATTCCGCAATCGCGTTGTATTGTGTGAACATCCGTTGCATGGCCCATTGGATTTCACCGGCAAGCAGTCGCTCCAAATGTTTCGCCTCGACATGCGACAATTCCGCGAAGCTCAGCCCGCGCTTGGCGATAGCTTCGGCTTTTTCGATGGCGAGCAAGGTGGTCGGTGTGATGGCCGGCACCGAGACAGACTTCGCACCGAATTCGCGCAACTGCTTTTCCAGTTGCGAGCCCTTGAACAAATCGCCGCGAGCCTTCGCTGGATTCTCCACAATGACATAATCCACGCGGTCGCCGGCATAGAAAAAGAGTCGACCAAGATTGGTCATGCTCTCCGTGTCATCGGTCGGGAATAAAAAGAATGTCATCCGCACACCCTGTTCAGCGCATACGTCCAGCACTTGCAATTCTTCGACTGCGCCCAGGATGAGTGCGTCGGCTTGTGCGCGGGTGTCAATGATGTGAACCGGCGCGGTGTCTTTCAGCACCCGCCTGAACAAACTGAGCAAAGCAGTCTTGCTCTCATGTTCGTTGCCAAGTTGATACGAACGAACCGCCTGCGGATGCCGATTGGCAAACGTGTGGTGTCGGTCGTCGAGATCTGAGCCGTTCCACGGCACGGCGAAACTGTCCAGCCATGCGGTGCGGAATTCGGCTTCAAAGCTCTTGCCAAGATTGCCTTTGGATTGTGGATTTAAGTGAATACGTCGTGTTGTGTTCATACTTTTGTTGGATCGTTGAGGTTAATTTCGTTCGGATTCGGTTGCCGGTATGGGCGTACTGCCGGAGTTGCGGCCAGTATCGGCCGGTTTGATTCTGGCCGACTGGCCGGAACATGTGGGTGGGCAGGTGGGAGTCCCTCCGGCTTACTGCCGTCCTCCCAATGGGGCCGCGCCTGGCGTTTCACATAGCGCCGATAGAACTGATGCAATCCCTGAAACGTGATGACACAACGCTTCTCGATGTGGAGCCGTTCGGCAATTTCCTGCCACGTTTTGCGCTGCTGGCGTTGTGCGCGGATGAAATCAACGAACGGCTCAAGGCGACTGCGATACGCTCGCCCGCCGCCGCACTTCCCGTTTCGCCCATTTCTGGTTTCCGAATCCATGCAATGAAGCTACGACAGAAATGGATTGAACCGTTAACGAGTAGTGGGCGAGTTAGCCTGAGTTCTCGGCGAGTTAAGGCCAGTAGCTTGGCCGGTTCTCAAATCGCCATTGAAAGGCGTTGAACTGCGTTGAATCGCAGTGTTGAAACCTGCTGAATGGCGTTGAACCTGTCAACGCCCTTCAACGCATTTCAACTTTGATTTTATTTCACGCGGCGGTTAGCCGAAAAATCCTTACGAATAGTTAAGGGGTAGGGCGTCACTCCTCATAAGCAGCCGATTATCTTGTCACATACGCCGCCGCTGATATTGTCTGCTCCGCGATTCGGGAAGTGCAAATAGGAAACATGTATTTCAGCCCGACGATTCCCACCCGTCTTTACAAACGGCATTGGAAAAAGCAGT
>Ga0134128_10006262_pt1 | contig 14424 bp, 13 predicted proteins | sample KB31754_FD_96462 | JGI IMG/M metagenome (GOLD analysis project Ga0134128, IMG submission 96462) | Terrestrial soil microbial communities with excess Nitrogen fertilizer from Kellogg Biological Station, Michigan, USA - KB3-175-4 | ecosystem: Environmental > Terrestrial > Soil > Unclassified ... | reverse complement strand
TATGGCCTCGCCCTGTTCGCTGCCAGTCCAGGATGGTGGAGGGATGCCAGGGTGTGTAGACGTCATAGCTGTTGTTGTGAATCCATTGCGCATGGACCCACGAGCAGAGAGCCCGCGCCCGCTCTAGATCAGTGGTGGTCTGGGCGATCAGCGGTGCCAGTGACTCGGCTTCCCAAAGCATACGTAGTTCGGGATGATCGGGTTGCTCGAGTGTCAGCTGGTATGCGCCAGTTGGCCAGGGCTGGAGATCGGCGACGAGCGCGTCACATACCGACGTGGCGGGGCGAGTGCCACGATCGATGATCAGCTCGATGCTTCGCAACACTGGCTCAGCGGTTCCCCGGCTCAATCGAGCTTGCCACTGAAAGTAAGGACCCGTCACGGCTAGCGGAAAGGGTTGCCACCCTTTCCAGCTCTGATCACTGGGCTCGACAGTGTCGCCCCATCGGCCGATGAGTTCGATCTCCCCATCTCCAGTCGCAGCGGCATCAACCTTTCCTGGCAGCGGAGTATGCAAGACTGGTGACGTGACCGTCCCATAGGGTGGCGGCGCATCTATCCACCAGCGAATTACGTACTCACCGCGCAAGGTATAATCCAGCCCGAGCCGGTTGTCATGCCAGGTTGCGCCCTGATCCCAGCTCTTGGCACTCTGCCCGCCAGGCGCCCCTACATCCACGGCCAACACCCATGCGCGGAACGGGACGTTCCGTGATCGCACCAGTACCTCATTATTGCCCGGCTGTATAAGACCCGCCCGGAGAAGCATTGTGCGCCAGTTGTAGGTGCCCTGGAGCTCGGGGCTGGGCGCAATCGTGAACACTTCACCGTTGACGACTACTTCAAGCGGTTCGTCGTTTTCCTCATATTCATAGAGGAACAGTGACAGCGCGCCTCCAGCCGGTTGCTCTAGCGGTAGCGTAGCGCACTGCCGCGCCCATACGAAACGTCCTATTTCTTCGTTGTGCGTGTGCAGAACCCGACCCTGGTCAATACACGTCAGGAACGCGGGAGCGAGGCGCGCTCCGTCAGTATCCAGCCGGCAAAATCGATCAGCGGCACAGAGCGGCAGGCCGTCAGTCTCGGTGAATCGTATACGAACAGCACTCATCGGCAGCGGACCCTTCTTCAATCAGTCGCCGGCAAGGCTACCGGACGTCCTGTCCGTATCGACTTGACGACAGCCGTAGTCAATTGCAAGCTGGCGATCCCAGTTCTAGTATTCGTCTCCGGTTCCTGGTGCGACGTAATGCACTCCAAAAAGTGTGAAAGCTGTGCGTCGAAACACGTACTGTTCCACTCCACGCTCATGTCTTCCCTGATCGTCTCTGTCTGAGTATGCAGCCGCACCCAGCGCTCTGGTCTATTGAGTTCAGCTACACCTTCAGGCCCCCACACGCGGAAATCTCCGTGCGGCATGTGGGGGAAAAACCATCCGATCTCGATTCGAGCCACATCACCGTTGTCGAAGGTGATGACCGCGGCCGTGAAATTCTCGCTGGGAAACTCCGGTCGGGAACGCAGACCCACCGCCATGATCTGTACTGGAATTCCCTGACCGAGGAATCGCAAAAAGTCAGCGGTGTGCGCGCCTTCATGAACGACAGATGGGCCATGATTGAGAAAATGCATGATTCGCCGCTTGTGCGGCGCATCAGTGGGATCGTAACGCTCATCGTAGGATCCTATGGTAAAGACGAGCGGCGCTCCCAGTCGCCCGTCCGCGATCCATCGTTGCAATGTGCGCACGAGTGGCGAAAATCGGTTCTTGAACCCAATCTGCACTATCCGGCCAGCTTCCCGCGCCGCCCACTCCACCCGCTCGGCGCTCGTAAGATCGATGGCCATCGGTTTCTCGCACAAGACATCCTTGCCCTGGGCAATTGCATCCAGCGTGATCTGGGGTGTCGCCTCTGGCGGTGTCGCGACAATCGCGGCATCCACACCAGGCTGAGCCAATGCCGCCCGATAGTCGGTGAACGACGGCACGTCATAACACGCTCCGGCAGCGTGCGCCTGATCGGCGATTCGATCCGCTACCGCAAGCAATCGTGCGCCTGGATGGCGGGCAATCGCCGGCAGATGCCCGCTTTGAGCGATATCCCCGCAGCCGATCACCACCAGCCCCACTTGCTTTGCCATAGTGTGCTCCTCCTCTCGGCGTAGGACGCTCAGCTATCGAGGCGCCACCTGGCGAGGACCGACTCGTTTATTGTAACTCCCAGACCGGGGCCATCTGGCGGACGTAGCACCCCACCGTCATACGACAGGTGCTCATTTATAATGTCGGTTGGATACCGTAGATGGCCGACAATGTCACTCTCATAGGCCAGGTTCGGCATGCATACTCCCAGATGAGCCGCCGCGGAAGTGGCGATGCCCAGTTCGCACTGGCTGCCAATAAGCGCGGGTAACCCAGCGGCCTCACTAATCGCAAATGCCTTTGCGGCCTGCAGCAAGCCACCCGATTCACTCACGTAGATAGTGAGTACGTCTGCCGCCCCGGCCCGCGCCACCGCATAGGCATCTTTCCATGTCCACATCGATTCATCTGCCAGTAGCGGCGTGCGAATACGGCTGCGGACAAACGCCATGCCATCGAGCTGACGCGCCTTGAGCGGTTGTTCGACCAGTTGCAGGCGATACTCCTCCATTTCACGGATCTCCTGGACTGCCTGCATCGGCGATGTGTATCCCGTATTGGCATCCACTTTGATGTTAATGTGATCGCCGACCGCCTTGCGTACTGCAGCGATCATTTCGGTGTCGAGCCCTGTTCCCGGCCGGCCTACCTTGATTTTGATCGTCCGAAAACCGCGTTCCACATACGATGTTGCTTCATCGGCACTGGAATCGGGTGGTCCATAGCCTAGCACCCAGCACACGGGGACCACATCCCGCACTTTGCCACCCAACAGCTGATAGACTGGCACGTTGAGCGTCTTGCCAACAATATCCAGAAGGGCCATTTCCACGCCTGCCTTGGCCGCCTCACTGGTATCCAGGAGGTGATCCATTCGTGCGATCAGGCCCTGTACCCGTAATGGATCCTGGTCGACCAAGGCGGGTCCTAACAGGCGGTTCACGTCATCACACAGCAAGGCCCCGTTACGTCCACCGTTCATGGAGATTTCGCCGATGCCCTCGATACCCTCATCAGTTTGAGCGCGCACAATGCCGAAGTCCGAAACAACCAGGGTCGTTCCCGCGGCGGCGATCATAGGCTTGGCGCGGGGCGCACGGATCGGTATCGCAGTGACGGATACGATCTTCAAGACACGAACCTCCCGGTACTAGAGCTATGCTACACCCACTGCGTGAAGAAATCCTTCCAGTTCTCGAAGATAATCCGGTCCTGGATCTCGGTTGGAATCTTGGGCAGATTCGTGCCTTCGACGGGTTTATTTACATTGCGCAGCCCATTGATGACATTCGTGATGGTGGCTGACGGAAAGTCGGATGCCAGCAGGATCTTGTGGGCTATCCCATACTCCATGGCTGTGACCATGGCTTGCCAGTAACGCCAGGGACGGTAGTGCACAGCGGAGATATCGATATAAACATTCGGGCATTTGCGGATCAGCGCGACCGCATCCTCCTCCCAAGGATGGCCCAGGTGAGCGATGATCATCTTCAGGTCTGGGAAGTCCATGGCGATATCTTCTAGCTGAAGCGGGTTTCCCCACTTGAGCCGGGCCTGGCTCGGGAAGGTCGTTCCCTGGTGCCACATGATCGGCAGCCCCAGACGCTGACATGTCGCGAATAGCGGCCAGTGCTTGCGATCTTCAGGGTCAAAGTGCTGGTAGACCGGCCCGAGTTTCAGTCCTTTCAACCCCAGGTCATTGATGCAGTGTTGGAGTTGTTCCACGCAGTCGGCATCGTTAGGATCCACCGAAGCCCATCCCTCCAGCTTTTCCGGATGCTCTCGCACATAGTCGGCTATAAGCTCATTTGGTACCCAAATCCCTGAGGCTCTGGCCTGCAGGCCAAAGACGACGACTTTGTCTGCCGGTTCCGACGCAGCCCAGTGATCCTGGGGCGTGGCATCGTATGAGTGGAGGTCGAGCTTAGCGGAGAAAGCCTCACCACCGGAATACTTCAATTTGACGAGTTTGGATGCCAGTGCCTCTTGGGCGTAGCGCTCGCTCACATGGTCGGGGTACCACATGAGATGGGTATGACAGTCTACGATCACCGCAACACCTCCACAATCCCTTGCATTGCATCATGGCGAGGTAGCAGGTACACACCCACACCAGTCCACGATGAGCAGGGCTAGAGTCTTGACGAAGGGGATTAGATGCCCGTCGATAAGGACCGATTCGTTCGGCTCATGCGCCGCGCCAGAATCGCCCCAGCGACCTGGTCCCATTGCCACTGTAGGCATGGGGCGGGGACTGAACAGATTGAACTGGAACAAATCACTCATCGGGCTGCCTGAACGTCTGGCGGCGCGCTGTGTAGCTGCCGCGTATGCGGCGGCAACCATGTCGACAAATGGATGATCGGCAGCGATGGCCGAGGGAGGCATCAACCGACCGGGCCATTGGATACGCGGCGGTAAGAGGACAGAGTCGTACCGATTGGCGAGTGAGCGGATACGGGTCGCTACCTCTGCCTGGATCATCGCAGGATCCTCACCAGGGAGGATATAGAAGGAAAACTGTATGCGGGCGTTGCCGGAGTTACTCCCATCGGAGGTACCCGCGCTCAACATGGCAGCGCGCACGGCGATCTTGGGCCATTGAGTATTCCTGTACCGTGGATCGGTTTGGAACAGCCTGGCGCGATCCTGGCCGAAGAGACATATATCCTGGTACATGATAGAGAGGATCTCCACGATCCTCTCTATCCCACGCGATGTGGAAACTTCCGGCCGCAACTGGAGGTCGACCAGACAGTGACCACCACCCAAGTTGGCGACATGTATTTCCAGATTCAATCCATCACAATACACGGCGCCGTCCGCGATATGACCGCGCAGGAGCGTCGCCAGCGTGCCATTGCCAGCACCGCTCTCTTCATCGACGACAGATGCCAGAATGACGTTGCCCGCGGTGCGATAGCCCGCCGCCTCGACGCATCTAAGCGCCATAAGCAGAGCAGCGAGGCCACCTTTGTCATCGTTGCTGCCGCGACCTATCAACTCGTCTTTCTCCACTTTGGGCGTGAAGGGCCCGTATCTCCATAGCTCATGGGGGCCCTCCGGAACGACATCCACATGGGCCAGCAGGAGCAGGCTGCGTCCGCCGCCCGCTCCTTGGCGGACGCCAACCACATTGGGCCGGTCGGCGTAGTCATGGCCGCGCATCCAGCCAGGGTGTTCGGTGATACCTGGAATCGCATCAGGCTTGAAGATATCCACATCGAGCGCCATGTTCCGCATGAACCCTTCTACCAGGCGCTGGCAGGCCAGTTCGTCACCGTGTGGGGGATAATTGACGCTTGGAATGCGTACAAGGTCTTGAACAAACTCGATGATCTGATCACGGTGGGCCTCAACGGTTTCTAGGATCTGCGCATGCACCTGCTCCGTCGTCATACCGTAACCTCCTCGCCGTTCAGGCGCCGCCGTGCATGAACACAGCGGTAGCAATGCGGATCGGTGCACAGCAGCCTGGCGGGATCGGCGTGGAGAATCTCGATGGTGGCCGCGATAACGGCCTGGCTCGGTACCAGCTGCACGAGCGCTCGTCCAACGATGCCGTCCCGCACCGAGCCGTGGGCACGCAGTACATTCTCCACGGCGCCAAACGCTTTACTACATCCCGCTCCGGCCTTGATCTCGACGTCCATCGGTCCAGACGGCGTGGCGACGGTCGCCTCAATGGGGCTCTCCAGACTGAATGGAATATCCAGGTAGGGGGCCCGGGCATGAGCTTCACCAATGTGTATAGTCGAATTCGCATTATGGCCAACACCGAGTAACAGAACGTAGCCACCACGCCCAACGAGACGGTCAAGAGGAGAATCGAGGGAGAGTGGTCCGACCGCGTGATGCATGGCACAGAGCACCTCCGCATCCAGGCCGATTGCGGCAACGGAGTGCGTTGGGTGCCAGGAGCGAATAGCTCCGGGCCATTTCCGGGCAACTTCGGTAATGCGACCAGTTTGGCTCGGGGTGGTGTCCGGGTCGAAGAATCGTGACCAGTAGGTGAATGTGGGAAACACAATCAGGCCAGTGGCCCCGATCACGTCGGTCAGCGCGGCCACCACTGCCTCCGCACCGCCCTCAACAGGCCCGAGACTGCGAAGAGAACTATGGACCACTAGGGTGGCACCCAGCCGGATTCCCAGATTGGCAAATTCCGTGGCCATCTGCGCCCGCCCAAATGTCATGATCTATCCCTTCAACGCCCCAGCCGTGAGGCCCTCGGTAATGCGATCCTGCAGCAACGCGAAGATTAGCAGCATTGGAACAGCGGTGATTATGAGACCGGCAAAGAGCGTCACCCAGGCGGAGCTGTATTCTGCCATCTGGGATAGCGTGTAGAGGCCAAGTGGTAGGGTGTAGCGCGACGCATCGGTCAGAAAGGCCAGGGCATAGAAGAATTCGTTCCAGTTATTGAGGATGTTGAGGACCGCCACGGAAACAATTCCAGGGGTACAGAGGGGAAGAAGGATACGCAAGAACGTCTCGAACGGAGTGGCTCCATCCATGGCTGCTGCTTCTTCCAGCTCTGTCGGTAGGGTTTTCATAAATCCGCTTAGCACGAAGATATTGAATGGCATATTGGCAGTTGCATAGACCAGGACCAAGCCGGTGCGCGTGTTCAGCAAGTTCACCTGGTTTAATAGGGTATATAGTGGGATAAAGATGAGAATGGGCGGTACCATCAATCCAATAAGAAAGCCCTGGAGTATTATCTGATTCCACCCGAAAGGAATGCGCGCGATGACATACGCCGCCAAACAGGAGACAGCAACGCTCAGGGCGGTGGCGGCGGCAGTCACCAGTACGCTATTGAAGAAAAACGCTCCGATGTCGGCGATGGTAAATGCGTTCACATAATTCGAGAAGAGCCAGTCTTTCGGCAAACTCCATGGGCTGCTACCTATGAACTCGGGATTACTTTTCAACGACACCAGGAGGACCCAGAGGAACGCAAGGATTGCACCCAGCGCATAAACGCCGAGCAGGAGGTAGATGAGGGCGCGCCCTATCGTATGCCTTCCAGTGAAGGATGCATAGCCCCGACGAATAGAAGCTCGAATCCCGTGCTGCGTGCTGCGAGATACTGATCCCGACATGGTGCTTCCTTGCTTCCTCGTGGATACTAATACTCGTGCGTTTCCCGAGTCAGAGCGCGGTTACTGATGTAGGTGAGAACCAGGATGATGATCAACAGCACAACAGCCATAGCCGAGGCATAACCAAATAGGTGGCTCTGAACTACCGTGGAATAGAGGTAGGTGGAGATTACATCTGTCGCGCCCAGTGGTCCGCCCTGGGTCATCACGAAAATGAGGGTAAACACTTGAAGGCTGCCAATAATCCACAATGCGATTAAGATCCGAATGACATCCCAAAGAAGCGGGAGAATAATTCGCCACCAGAGGGTTGACTCATTTGCACCGTCGATGCGAGCAGCCTCCTGAATCTCTCGTGGGATGCGCTCCAGCCCAGCAGATAACAGGATCACCCATGTACCAATCCCCCACCATATGTCGGTAATGATTACCGCTGGAAGCGCTGTATTGCTATCGCCTAGCCATATTTGCTGCAGAAAATCCAGATGGAGTAGGCCCAGTAGACCGTCGAGCAGACCGAATGTGGGGTTATAGATAAACACCCACAAAATCGCTACCACGGACGCCGAAAGTACAGCTGGGGCAAAAATGATAAAGCGGAAAAACCTCCTACCACGGATAGGCTGATGGAGCGCCCATGCCATACCAAGGGCGACGGGAAACAGGATAAGTCCCCCTACGATCATGAACACGAAAGTGTTCTGTAAGGCATTTCGGAACAGAGCATCCTGAGTTAACTTACTGTAGTTACTGAAGCCGACGACGTGCTTGACGCGTGCAATGCCGTCCCAACTGGTCAGAGAGATGTAGACGGTTTGTACCACCGGGTACACAAAAAAGACCAGAAACATGGCTACAGCCGGGAGAAGGAACGGGACAATCAAGCGCCTGCGAGCTCGTTGGAACACTACTGTATCCCCTTCTCCCTCACCAATCCCAGGTCGTACCGGTGGGGTGATTGCACGCCAAGAAGGTTCTTGTCTTTGATTGATGCTTCGGGCGGTGTGCGACCTGCTATGAACGTGCAACATGCGCCGGCTGGCCGTAGCCATCGTAGTTTGCCCGCTATACGACTGTTCGCAGGGCGCCTCCGAGCACCAGTGATCGGAGGCGCTTTGAACTCGCCGCGAGAGCTGGCACTCAGTTGCTACTTGCTATTTGCCTGCTTGAGCGTTTGGGCCAGATTGTTCAGTGTTTGTTGTGCGTTCTGCTGGCCGAATATCAACTTGCCGACTTGGTCGTAGTACGCGTGCCAGAGCGTTGCGTTATTGATGGTGCCAAGGTAGCGCGGCACGAGACCGGTATGGGCACTAGCCAGGATCTTATCAATACCCGGCAGGCTTGCCGGACTTGGAACACCAAGCACCGGTGACACCAACCCCAAGGCCTGTGCACGATTCGCCTGCATGCTTTGGCTGGTGAACCGGCGGAGGTAGGTGGTGACGAGATCTGGATATTTGGTCTTGGCATTGACTGAGATTTGGTTTGCCGTACCGAACAGTGCCGTCTGGTCGCCTTTTCCACCTGGAATGGTTGGGAACGGAACGATCCCGAGCTGAAAGCCCGCCGGAATAGAATCCTTCATCTCTGCAACCAGCCATGACCCCATCAGGATCATCCCGGCTTTACCCTGGAAGAACTGCAGTTGTGCCGTGGTGAAGTTGGTCCCCTGGAAGCCTTTGAGGAAGAAGTGGCGATCTCGCATTTCCTGGATCAGCTGCAGTGCCTTGAGGAAGCCCGGATCGCTCTTTATCGAGGCTTTCCCGTGAACCACGTCGAAGGCCTTTTGGGCACCGACCATTCGCTCGAACAGATAGTCGCTCCACATGCCCATGTACGGCGTAAACAGGCCGGTAACGGCGACTGGGTCAACCCCCTTGGCCTTGAGGGCATCCCCGGCGGCAAGGAACTGAGCCCACGTCCGCGGCGGGGTGATGCCGAACTTGGTGAATATCGCCTTGTTGTAGAACAGAACCATCACCGTAACTTCGGTCGGCACCGCTTCGACCTTGTTGCTTCTTGGGTCGGTCATGAATTTTCGCACCGTAGGGGCAAATGTGTTTACCCACTTGGTACTAGTCCCGGTGGCCGGCTGGTTCATGTACTTGGTCAGGTCGAGCAGGTACCCGTTATCGACCCAGGACCAAGTAGTCGGATCGGTGCCATCAAACATCCCGTAGTCACTATCTGCCGCATGTCCTGCACGCCAGCGCTGCTCCATGGCGGGTATAGCCGTGCCATTGTCAAAAGTCAGAGTAATGCTGGTGCCGGGATAGTCCTTTTGCACCTGATCCGCCAGGTTGCGCTCCCAATTATAGGCGCTGGTCCCTTTCGTCGACAGTGTGCCTATCTCTATTGGGCCTGTGGGGAAAGCGGTCTGCCCTGCCACGAGTGTCTGTTGGGCTCGACTGCTTGCCTGGATCGGCGCGCTTCCCGCCAGGTTACAGACCAAAGCCACCAGGGTTGCTAGCGCGAAACCAGTGATCAGTCGACTTTTACTCGAGCGCATGTTGGTACTCCTCTCCGATTCGGGAAAACCGATCTGGATTCCTGATCAGTACGTCGGGATGATGGCCGCGACCTCCGTTAGCTGATAGGTGAGCGTACAATGCGCGGTACGTACTTCGCACGTATATCTGACGATTGTTCAGGATTCGTCTCGCAACATGGTGGTAGTTGACGGCTCTCCTTTCTCCGTGTATTCAGTTCATGGATGTTGCTAGTGCCTGGCGCACCCAGGACAACCGCTCTGTAGAGGCAAGTCCATAGTTGTACAAACCAATCTGTTGCACACCGGCCCCTTGTATGGCTGCCAGCGCTGCGAAGAAGGCGGCGCGATCCACGGTGTCGCTCTCTAATAATGACAGTCCGATCACTAGTTGTGAGGAGTCAACCACATGAGCTTGAGCACTGGCAATGATGGCTGATACCTGCTGTAAGGGGCCATAGGCCAGCACCGTCAGGCGAGCCGCCAGTTCGGCTAGAGACGCTGGATGGGCTCCGGTTAGCCATACAGGACCGAAGGGCATGACGTGTACCGGAGTGCTGCCCGCGCTTCGTACCAGGTCAGCCACCAGCGTCGTGACAACTTCTTCGCGCACCGCGAGCATGTGGCAAAGATCCGGCTCCGCGATCCTTAGCTGCTCAATCTGCTCGTCGTCACTGAGCGATGGTGGCTCGGCCAGGAGGTCATCGAGCCGCTTTGCCAGTTGCACTGCCAGATGATCCGGATCAATTCCGGCGGACACAAACCTCTCCACGCAATGAGGGCAGAAGCAAAGCGTTAGCAAGAGTTGAGCCGCTGCCCTGATACGTACGCCCAGCTTGGCGTGATGATGGTGCGGAAACGGTAGCCAGTGTGGTGCCTCCAACTCAATGGCGTCGGCCCGGTCCCGTAGGTCACGGGCGAGGGTGGCCAGGTACTGCCTTACGTCGGGATGAGATGGACACACGCTGTACCGATATGGCTCTCCCCGCAAATTGACTACGTTGACGGCGGGATAGCGGAATCCCAGATCGGAGTTGTGCAAGCAGACGGTCCACGCTGTCAGTTTGAGATCGAGATCCCGGCATAGGGGGGCCGCGATTTCCAGTGCGTCTCCTTGCTCGGTAAGCAGCGGGCTCAGCGAGGGCTGTAGAACACTATCCTGCCACAGGGTACGCCGCGGCCGGAAATAGAGATACCCTCGTTCCGCAAGGTAGGTGCGGCGCCGTGGATTGTGCGGCAGAAGCGCGTGTACAGAATGGTAGCTAGCTGCCACGTGCACCGCCTTCACGCCAAGGTCAGCGACCTCCTGCAGAACCTGGGTCATTCCTCCATCCAGGAGATCCCAGGGATAGACCCACATGCTCGCCTGCATGGCCCCATCTTACTCCATTCTCAATAGTCGGGCTGCGTTGCGCCAGTAAATCGCCTCCCGCGCGGTCCCCGATAACTCAAGCGCATGGAATGCAGCAATGCGAAATACAGCACCATAGTCTTCGCCAAAGCCGGCGTCAGTCCCAATCGTCACCTTGTCGACACCTAACTCGGCGATCATGCGCGCAAAGATCGCTGGGGGAGCTGAACCGCAGAGGCAGACATAGCAGTTGGGATACCGTTTGACTGCCGCAATAGCCTCTACCCATAGATCCATTAGTCCGCCGTGGCCTAGTATGACGGTTAACTCTGGGAATCGATCCGCGAGATAGGCAACCTGGAGCGGCGTCGAATAACATGGAGTGCCATCGTGAAAGAGAATAGGTACGTTCAAGCGAGCAGCCTGAGCGGCGATCGGGAACATATAGTCTTCCAGGGGTGAGAAGCCCTGTAGCCATGGATGGAATTTCAGGCCGCGAAAGCCTAGCTCCTCAACGCAGCGCCGCACTTCCGCGACGGCGCCATCGCCACGGGGATCGACCGTGCAGAAGGGGATGAGACGGCCACCCGACTCCGATGCTTGCTGAGCCAGGGCGTTGTTGGCCGTGACATCGTCCGAGAAGAAGCCCTCAAGCGTCAGAACGACCGCCTGATCGATACCCGCACGGTCCAGCATCGCCAGAAAATCACTCGTCTGGCGGCGACCTGCTCCGTTCGCTTTCCCCGGCAAATGCGTATGCATATCGATAATACGCATGACTAGCGCCCCCCGTGAGAGATGCCCAAGATTCGAGCGACCGTGCCGCCCATCACGGCATCTCTGGCTTTCGGATCCATGGGCACCAGGTCCAGCTTTTCCACTTCAAGCTGTAGATGCGTCATAGGTACGTCGCTGGCGAACACAACCCGCTCTGGACCAACCGCCTTGATCACCATGGCCAGGTAGGAAGGCAGGTTATAGACTGTCTCCACGTAGATGTTGGGTGCTTGCTGCACCGCCGGAATCAGATCGAGCGCGAAGTCGGTACGGCCTGAACGTCCCATAATGAACGGCACCTCGGGGAACCGTCGCGCCAACTCCGCCAATTGCAAGGGCATCGATGCAATAGGCACACCTGTGACAACATAGACCGGGATTCCCCGACGGGCCGCCACCGTGATCAATGGCTCAACGATGTGCTCTAACAACATGAACCCTTGCCGAGCCGGATGCAGCTTAATAGCATGGAGACCATCTTCGAGGGCACGTTCCAGTTCAGCCACGGCCCGTTGGCCATACCAAGGGTTGGCAGCGGCATACCCCAGGAAGCGATCCGGCCATGCCCGGATCCACCGCAGGAGCGTATCGTTTCCCTCCCGGTTATCAACGGCGAGCCATTGATCGACGGGACTGAGCACTGCCTGGCTAATGCTCTGCCGATCCATCAGGGCAAGGAGATCGTCCGGAGTGATGCTGGAGCAGGAGTTCACTCCCGCTGTCACGTGCGCGTCGATCACCGCCACGCCCACAATTCCTCCCAAGGCACATTCGATTGCCGGCTACTAACCACGCCCGGCCAGCATGGAAGTACAGCCCAATTCGGCGAGCACATGCCGCAGATCGTCGCGATCCGCCAGTGTTAGAGGAACGAGCGGTGAACGCACGGCGCCCCCCGGTCGGCCTAGTAGGTTCATGGCTTCTTTAATCACCGTGATGTGGTACCCTTTCTGTCGCTCACGCAATCGCACGAGGGGGCGGACACGCGCAACTAACTCGCGAAGCTCGCACCAGCGGCCGGCCGCGCCGGCGTTCCAGATTCCCAGTGACAGATCTGGGAGGACATTGACGATCCCGGAAGTCATTGCCTGTACCCCGGCGCCAAAATATGGCGCGGCGAGCGGTTCTGCCATGCCGTTGATCCATACCAGGCGGTCCCCCAACACCTCCTGCGTCTCGACGAACATCTTGAGGTCGCCGTACTCATCCTTAAGGGCAATCACCGAGGGGATATCGGCGAGGCGTGTCACCATCCGTGGCGTATAGACCGCACTCCTGGTACTAAAAACGATCATGCCGAGGCTGGTCGCCTGCGCCAGTGCCCGATAGTGCTGGAACATCCCATCTTCGGACGACTCCACGAAGTATGGAGGATTGATCATAAGCCCATCGGCTCCGACCGATTCTGCATGCTGAGCAAGCCGACAGGCGCTACGGGTGCTATAGCCAATGCCTGCGATTACTGGTACACGCCCGGCTGCCGCATCGACGGCGGCACGAATACAGGCCCGGTACTCATCGAGATCCAAGGAAAAGAATTCGCCAACGCCGCCACAGACCACCACGATATGTGTGCCGCTACGGCACAAAAAGTCGGTATGTTGCGCCAGCCCGGGGATGTCAACGGCATCGTCGGACGTGAAAGGCGTGGGCATAAATGCCAGCACGCCCTGGAGACAGGTCTTCAACTGCTCTGGTGTCACTGCTTTTGTTTCCCTCCAGCTCACGTCTGCGACGTCCGCTGCCCCGGGTATGAAAGACGATAGTCGTAAGTTTAAGATTTGATATATCAGATGTCAAGGGGTAGAATGCCCCTCATGGGAAATTGCTCTCTGTGTGCAGCATCGCGGCAGCATCATGGCCGTTTGGCCATGCGGACCTTAAGTGCGGGAGGTAGGTGGTACGATGTGTGTGCGGCTCTTGCTTCAGGAGTTGACCCGTGGTGAGATCAGGGCGATCGCAGCGACCACCATGGTGGTTTTACCGGTTGGCGCTGTAGAGCAGCATGGTCCGCACCTGCCAACGGGCACCGACTTTTTTGTCGTCGAACACCTGGCCCGCATGGCTACCACCGAAGCTGCCCGAGATGTCCCGGTAGTGGTGGCACCTACCTTGCCCTTTGGCTCTTCACATCATCATCTACCTTTTGGGGGCACGCTATCTCTGGGCACTGAACTCTATTATCGTGTTGTTTACGACCTCGTTGAGTCGCTGATCAGCAGTGGTTTCCGCAAATGCTTCATCCTGAATGGACATGGAGGGAACAGTGAACTCGTGCAGCTGGTGGCACGGGATCTTGCTCTCAAGCACCCCGTTCATGTGGCGGCAGCTTCCTACTGGAGTATTGCACGGGATGCGTTTGCCGCTCTTGGCGATGTGACCGATGTGCGGATACCGGGGCATGCTGGTGCCTTCGAGACCTCGCTGATCATGGCACTACGGCCAGAGTTGGTCGCCCGGAAACTCCCGCATCGCGAGATCGATGCCACACGGCTTCCCTCTTGACCGCAGTCCACAATGCGTGTCGAGATGCATGGATCGTGGCAGCACCTTGAGG
>Ga0134128_10006260_pt1 | contig 14425 bp, 11 predicted proteins | sample KB31754_FD_96462 | JGI IMG/M metagenome (GOLD analysis project Ga0134128, IMG submission 96462) | Terrestrial soil microbial communities with excess Nitrogen fertilizer from Kellogg Biological Station, Michigan, USA - KB3-175-4 | ecosystem: Environmental > Terrestrial > Soil > Unclassified ... | reverse complement strand
TGAAAAATCCCGACAACAAATCCTGCCAATCTGAAAACTTGAGATTACATGCGTTGATTCCAAGCTCTGACAAAAGTGCCTGAATATGTGAATAGCTTTCCGCTTTTTTAACGACTTCAAAGAAATAAAGTCGTGTTTGAAAACCTTGAACCTCACTATTTTCTACTTTTCGTCTTGCCAAAATAATTTGCCCCTCAAAATTATTTGGCAGCTTAGAAAGAAGATCTGATAGTTTCGCGAAGTAGTTTTCAGCAGTAGCTCCATCCAAATTTTCTTCTAGTAGTCCAATGGGAAATGGATCAGCCGAAAATGCTTTCGACAACATTCCGTCGGGATGAGATATGACCCCGTCTTGCATCCATTCTGAGCCTAGAATTGCTTTTGAGAGTGAATACTTTCTCATTTGACCTCCAAGGATTTCTTGCGATTCTTATGCCCAAGATAGAGGTGTGACTCGAAAATATATTTTGCCAACAACTCAAGGTGGCCGTTTTTTTGCCCGTGCGAAATGATCCGCAAACCCAATAGCGCACCAATTCCGAAGCCCCATGACAAAATCACCGGAAGACCAATGATATTGAGAAGTACATTTGAGCCAGCAAGCACTACAAAGCTTGTGACAATATGACTGACTTCAAAGCCGTACATAGTGGATTTATTCATGTTACTAGTTGGACACTGTTTCATCGAACAACCCTTTGCATAAGATCAACAATGGATTGCGCTCCGAACAGAATTGCCGAGCCTGTTACAGCGTAGATCAAGTGCTGTTTTGCATTTGGATTTCCGGTGAAAAAACTAAACGCCGCAAAACCAAGCCCCAACACTGCAAAGACTGGTAAGATTGATCCAAGTAGTACATTTTTTAATCCCAGCAGTGACGACTCCACCGATGCGTGAGCCGCCAGTGGAGTCGTTAAAAATAGAATGGCCAGCAAGAAAAATTGTTTCTTATTCATTTCAAACCTCCTGAGGTTTTTCATTTTTTGATTCTTGTTTTTTATCTGAAAACTGAATCAGGTAGCGTTGCCCAGGGAACATAAAGAGTTCAAACCCAACGGCCTCCATAGATTTTGTGATCCATGCTCGTCCGATACGGTTCCATTGCGTTTTTTTGACTGGTACTCCGTTAATATTTTGTTCAAATTCTTTAACGGCTAAGACATCTAATTGCTTTTGACTCATAATTTATTCCTTTCGTGTGATGTATTCGTACAAATACTCATGTGGTTGTGGTTCGCGTTCTGGCGGAACCTTGATTCGCCCTGTGGACCAGAGATAGAATTCATAGCAATCAAGTTGCCTCATAAGACGACTCCCGATCTGCGGTCGGCATGAAGCCTCTCTGAGTAATCGCAATGTTGATGTGTTTTTCGTGGGTTCCGAAACTCCAGGCGATACCAGTCAGAGAACGCTGAGTGCTCCTCTGGAAAAAAGTTACACTCATTGCAGTGCGTACGTGAATGCAAGTGTTCCAGTGACTGAGTCCCACATCGTGGACACATTGATAAAAACATTTTCACCTCTTTTGCTGGCGGTGGATGATTCCAGCCGCGCTTTCTGCTCATCCTGAAATGCAAAGAAAATTGGTTCCGTGCCAAAGAACCATTTGGCGTTGTAAGTGACGAATATAGTTTTTGAATTTGGCTTGCAGTCCGTTTAAATGGACTTTTCGGGATTCTCAAACGGACTGATTTTTTGGACTTTGCCTTGGACTCTTGAGTCCATTTAAATGGATTCTGTGCAAAATCTAAGCATCAGACTGATATTTGTGAATTGTAGCTGCTTGTATTTGCTTGTCACATGGGGTGACGTTTGATCTAATTTTTGTGATCCGCTTATAAAGAAAAACTGATTTATTTCGCGAGGATAATAAATGGCTGAAGTTGAACGTTGGTTATCAGTTGAAGAGATAGCACACCATTTAGGAATTTCTAAAGAAACCGTTTACCGTTGGTTGGAGAAACAAAAAGTTCCTGCGCACCGAATTGGCAAGCTTTGGAAATTCAAACCATCTGAAGTTGATCAATGGGTTATTTCAGGAGGAGCATCCTCTCCAAAGACAGAGCTAGGAGATAAAGTTTGAACGCTGTAGAAATTGAAGAAGCAGTATCTAGCTTAGCGGAGCAACCTTTTGATCCGGCGAACTTTCCTTATGCTTTTCTTGAGGCATTCGGGAATAAGCCAACAACTATCCAGCGTTTACGCTCTGGTTCGTCAAATAAATCTGACGTGGAAGGTGGCGTCCTTCAGCATAATAACATTCACATAGCAGTGGCACCTAAGAACAAGGTTGCTGAAGTGCTAAACAAACTTCGCGAAAGTCCTGCCACAAAAAAACAAAAAGCAAAGTTCATACTTTCAACTGATGGTAGCGAATTTCAATATGAAGACCTCACAACTAACGAGTTGCCAGTTATATGTGAATATAAGAGTTTCCCAGATCATTTCGGGGCATTTCTTCCTCTTGCTGGAATCTCAACGGTAAAGCAAATTCGAGAAAGTTCTTTCGACATCAGAGCAACAAGCCGATTAAATCGGCTTTACATGCAACTATTAAAGGACAACCCGGAATGGGGAACTGATCAGCGACGCCCTGACATGAATCATTTCATGGCAAGATTGATATTCTGTTTCTTCGCCGAAGACACAGAAATTTTCATTGAGGTGGGTCTTTTCACTAAGACGATACAACAAATGAGTGCAAGTGATTCGTCGAATACTCACGAAATAGTTAGCGAGATATTCCGCGCGATGAACACAACTTGGTCCGCGAGAGGAAGAGCGCAGCTGCCGCGTTGGGCTGACTTTTTTCCTTATGTAAACGGAGGGCTATTTTCTGGCAGCACTGAAGTTCCGCGCTTCAGTAAAATTGCCCGCGCTTACTTGCTTAACATCGGAATGTTAGATTGGAAAAAGATCAATCCAGATATTTTTGGGTCAATGATCCAAGCTGTTGCAGAAGATGAAGAGCGTGGCGCTCTCGGGATGCACTATACAAGTGTGTCTAATATTAGACGTGTTCTTAACCCACTATTTTTAGATGACCTCCGCTCTCAGCTTGAAAAAGCTGGTGATAATCAGAGAGCACTCTTCAACCTCCGCAAGCGAATTTCTATGATTCGCGTATTTGATCCCGCTTGTGGATCTGGAAACTTCCTCGTTATTGCATATAAAGATTTGCGAGAGATCGAATCTGAAATCAATAGACGAAGAAATGAAGGGCATCTGAAGTCTGAAATTTCACTTACTAACTTTCGAGGAATTGAGATCAGGGATTTCCCATCAGAAGTCGCAAGGCTCGCACTAATCATAGCTGAATATCAATGTGATGTTTTATATCGTGGCCAAAAAGAAGCTCTGGCTGAATTTCTTCCTTTGGAAGCTGACAATTGGATTACTTGCGGAAATGCCCTTAGAATTGATTGGTTGACAGTTTGTCCGCCTATTGATGAAGGTGAAACCTACATTTGTGGAAATCCGCCATACAGAGGCAGCAAGTGGCAAACTAACGAGCAAAAGGCCGATCTTGCAAATGCATGGAAGGCGCATCCCAAATTAGCGAAAACGACTGATTTCATTTCAGGTTGGGTCGCTCGCTTTCTAGACTATGCCGATTCAAATCCAAATGCAGTTGCAGCATTTGTTTCCACAAACAGTCTTTGTCAGGGCCTCCAAGCATCAGAGGTTTGGCCAGTTGTATTTGGACGAGGTATTGAAATTCGATTTGCACACACTTCTTTCAAGTGGACCAATCTTGCCAGCAGAAATGCAGCAGTAATGGTTATAATAGTTGGCTTAGGAAAAAAAAGTTCGATTTCCAAAAAGCTGTTTACAGAAGAAGTTGTAAAAGAATGCGTAGCCATAGGGCCTTATCTTGTTGCGAATAGCTCGGCTGTTGTACAGCAAACTAAAGAGCCAATTTCCGAACAATCAAAAATGCTCTTTGGAAACATGCCTAGAGACAATGGTAGTTTTATTCTTTCAAATGAACAGAGGGCGGAGTTAAACAAGAGTCATCCAGAGCTCTCTCGATTCATTCGTCCCTATTTTGGGTCGGAACAAATGATCCAAGGCAAAACTAGATGGTGTTTTTGGATTGAAAAGGATGATTATGAATTTGCGAAACGCCACCCCGTCCTAAGTCGTGTACTAAGCGAAGTTCGTGATTTCAGATTGGCAAGCAAAGCTGCTTCAACTCGAGATTTCGCTGAAAAACCATATAGATTTGTTCAAATCGCAGGCACAGCAACAACCCACTCGCTAGGAGTGGCCAAAGTGTCGTCTGAGCATCGTCCGTATCTGCCAGTAGATCTGCTAAATGGGAAATCAATTATCAGTGATCTATTGTTCGCGCTTTATGATGCACCTTTATGGAATATGGCTCTTATCGCATCACGATTACACCTCGTGTGGATTGCAACAGTTTGTGGGAAGATGAAAACAGACTTTCGCTACTCAAACACCCTTGGATGGAATACCTTTCCCGTACCTAAGCTAACAGAACAAAATAAGTCAGACCTCAATAGATGCGCCGAAGACATTTTGCTTGCCCGCGAAGCACACTTTCCAGCCACCATTGCAGATCTTTACGATCCTGATGGGATGCCAGAAGACTTACGTCGCGCTCACGATTACAATGATGAAGTTTTGGAGCGAATCTATATTGGACGCCGTTTTAGGAATGACTCTGAACGGCTCGAAAAACTATTTGCGCTTTATGAGAAACGGAGATCTTCAACGTGACGCCATTCATCCAGAGTCAGCGCCAAAATTCTACCCTTGAACACTGGAAAACAATTCTGAGTGGTAATTCTTTGCGCTCTTTTGCAGCCTTCGCGTATGTGACCGACTCTGGTGTCGCACAACTCCGCACACATCTCAAAAATGAATTAGAGAACTCGCGAGAATGCCGTTGGATCTTCAGTTTTGACTATGGTCGAAGTCAGCCTTCTGCTCTTCAAAAGCTAAGTGAGATCGGCAATTGTACAGTTCGTATTTATGATGGTGAATATGTAGTTCAAGCAAGATCCTTTAACCCGAGAGTTAGTTGTCACTTGAAAACTGCACTGACTCTTCTGGATGACGACTACCCATGCCAACAAATAGTTGGTTCAGGAAATTTATCTGCATCAGGGCTTCTTTCAGGCATAGAGGCTGGGTGCCTTGTTGATTATCGCAGTGTCGCCCGAGAGTCTGGAACAACCGTAATTTCGGCACTTGAAAGAATGTGGAACGAATCTACGCCTCTTGAAGACGTATTTAATGAATACCAAGAAAAGTATGCGGCAATAATTCAGCCACCTACGTTCGAGCCGAATCCCACCGAAATGCTGAAAGCAACGATATTTTGGATCGACATCGGTTACGTCACAAAAAACAGAGGCGAAGATAAGGCCGGAAATCAATTTGACTTACCCAAGGACTCTCATATTTTTCTTGGCTTGAGACAGATTCAAAACCCGGAGCGTAATAGTGTATTAGGTAGCATAAATATTAGAACCCCAGATGGAAGAGTTGTTGAGCGAACATTGAGATTTGGAAATAACGAAATGGAAAAGCTCACTCTGCCGATTCCTGAGGAATACGGATACCACTCTTATGATGGAAAAATTCTTACTTTCACAGTGATTGAAAATGAGGTTGTACTTGAGTCTCATGAATCTGATGACTTTTATCGAATTTATTCGCGACGGATCAGTTCTGTTAGAGAGATGCGCGGCGGAAGGAAGTACGGGACCATTTTATAGTCCCTAGATTTGAACAAAATAGACGAAGAAATGAAAGAGGACAGGCATGAAACCAAAATTACCAATCCCCACCGTAACAGCTAAATACGCTTGTAACGGCAGCTCAACAAAAGAAAACGATATGGGAATGCGACCAATGCAGGAGCGCGCTTACCAAAAGCGTGGCGAACAGTATTTGCTGATTAAGTCTCCGCCTGCTTCTGGGAAAAGTCGCGCTTTGATGTTTATTGCTCTCGATAAATTACGCAATCAAGGTTTGGCAAAGGCACTGATTGTTGTTCCAGAAAAAACTATTGGGGCGAGCTTTAATAACGAACAATTAACAAAGTTCGGATTTTGGGCAGATTGGACTGTTGTTCCAAAGTGGAATCTTTGCAATGCACCCGGTGGTGATAATGGTGGCAAAGTTGATGCCGTTGAATCTTTTTTGAAAAGTTCAGATCAGGTTTTGGTTTGCACTCATGCTACTTTTAGATTTGCAGTTGATAGATTTGGCGTTGAGGCTTTCGACAATTGTTTGATTGCAATTGATGAGTTTCACCATGTGAGCGCAAATCCCGATAATAAACTTGGTAAGTATCTAGGTGAATTTATGGCGAGAGATAAAGTTCATGTTATCGCAATGACTGGCTCTTACTTTCGTGGTGATGCCGAAGCCGTGCTTTCTCCTCAGGATGAATCACGATTTGAGACAATTACCTACACCTACTATGAACAACTAAATGGTTATCAGTACCTCAAACAGCTAGATATGGGCTACTACTTTTATGCTGGAGCTTATAGTGATGAAATTTTAAATGTACTTAATCCCTCAGAGAAAACTATACTCCATATTCCCAATGTTAATTCCCGCGAAAGCACAAAAGATAAAATTAAGGAAGTCGAACATATCCTTGGAGAGCTTGGAACATGGCAAGGAACTGACGATAAAACTGGGTTTCACCTGGTGAAACATACTGATGGAAAAATACTTCGCATTGCGGATCTAGTCGATGATGATGCAAAGAGAGCTAAAGTTCTTGAGGCTTTGCGCGATCCAGCCCAAAAGAACAATCGAGATCACGTTGATATTATCATTGCCCTTGGGATGGCAAAAGAAGGTTTCGATTGGATTTGGTGTGAACATGCATTAACGGTTGGCTATCGCTCAAGCCTCACTGAGATTATTCAAATTATTGGAAGGGCAACTCGTGATGCCAAAGGTAAGGTTCGTGCGCGTTTTACAAACTTGATTGCTGAGCCTGATGCTTCTGAAGATGTAGTTACGGATGCCGTGAATGACACGCTCAAGGCGATTTCTGCAAGCTTATTGATGGAACAAGTTCTTGCGCCAAGATTTAACTTCACCCCTAAAAATCCAAAGAGTCGGCCACTAGATGGCTTTGACTACGGCGAAGGAGGATACGATTCATCAAAAACAAATATCGGATTCAATAAAGAGACTGGTCAGTTTCAAATTGAAATCAAAGGGCTTGCGGAACCTCAAAGCAAAGAAGCAAAGCGAGTATGCCAAGAAGATTTAAACGAGGTAATCGCTTCTTTTGTTCAAGACAAAATATCCCTTGAGCGCGGCTTGTTTGACAGTGAGACAGTTCCTGAAGAGCTTACGCAAGTTCGTATGGGAAAAATTGTAAGAGATAGGTACCCCGCACTTAGCGAGGAGGATCAAGAGACGGTTCGTCAACACGCTATCGCAGCTTTGAATCTTACCCAACAAGCAAAATCAATCATTAATTCTGGTGACAACATAAGCAAAAACACCGCTCTAATTGACGGAATTCGTAAATTTGCAATGGATGTTCGGGAACTCGAAATTGATCTCATTGACCGCATCAATCCATTCGGCGAAGCCTATGCAATTTTATCAAAAACCATGAATGAAGATAGTCTAAAGCAGGTTGCAAGTGCAATTGCTGGCAAAAAAACTAGCATCTCAATCGAGGAAGCTAGGGAACTTACTAAGCGTGCAAAGAAATTCAAAGATGAGCGCGGCAGACTTCCGTCTCTGACGGCGCAAGACCCTTGGGAAAAGCGAATGGCCGAAGGGATCGCTGTCTTGCAACGTCACACAGCGAGTAAAAAAAATGACTGATAAAACTTCTGACGAACAACTATTAGAAGACCTTGGCGTTGAGATTGAAGTCGAATCTAAATCCAGTGGTTCTGCTCGCGAATCACGCATACTTGCGGGATTCGCGGAGATCGAAAAATTTGTAGAAGCCAATGGGCATCCTCCTCAACATGGAGAGGATAAGGACATATTTGAACGTCTTTACGCTGCTCGACTTGATCGAATTAGAGCTTCTGAAGAGGCTCGAAATGCTTTAGCTGGCAAAGATCGGCTTGGTCTTTTGAAAGGATTTGAGCCTACCTCTATTGATAAGGCGGAGAACGTTGATGACGAAGCACTTCTTTCGGACTTAGGGGCAGCGCCCTCTGAAGAATCTGACATTACAAAACTAAAGCACGTTAGAACCCGCGCCGAAATTCACGCAGCCGAAGAGGTTGCGCGACGTACTCCATGTTTAGATTTTGATAAGTTCAAGCCTCTCTTTACGCAAGTACAAGAGGAAATTGAATCAGGATTCCGTCAAACTCGTCCATTTAAGGATTATGCAAAAATGAAAGGTGGCGACTTCTTCATCCTCTCTGGGCAAAAAGTATATGTCGCGACAATGGGAGAGGAATTTAAGAACGAAAACGGCCAGCCCGATGCAAGACTTCGAGTTATTTTTGATAATGGAACTGAAAGCAACCTTCTCATGCGATCTCTTCAGCGCGCCCTGAATAAAGATCCCAATGGCCGCAGAGTTACTGATCAAACTTTGACCGGCTCATTATTTTCTGGAATTCCAGAAGTTAGTGATACTGCGAGTGGTACGGTTTATGTTTTGCGGAGTAAATCGGATATCCCAACCATTTCAAAGAGCCGTGATGTTATTCACAAAATTGGCGTAACAAGCGGAGATATTAAAAAACGAATAGCAAATGCTAAAATTGATCCAACATTTTTGATGGCTGACGTCGAAATTATTGCTTCATACGAACTTTCAAATATCAGCAGATCTAAACTCGAAGGTGTAATTCATAAATTCTTTGAACCAGCACGACTTGATATTGAAATCAAAGATCGGTTTGGAAATCCAGTTGTGCCAAGAGAGTGGTTCCTTGTTCCGTTATTCATTATTGATGAAGCTATTGAAAGGATTAAGGACGGATCAATCATTCGCTGCCGTTATGATATTAAGGCTGGAAAGATAATTGAGGACACCTCCCAAGCTTCCAATAGCAAGAAGGTAAAATCATAAAACAATTTAAGAAATAGCTTCGATTAGGTGACAAATGCACATTTCAAAAATAAAAATTCAGAATTTCAAAAGATTCAAAGGAATATTCTCTCTTGATTTGAACAAAGGGACGAATATTCTTGTCGGAAACAATGAAGCTGGAAAATCAACAATACTAGAAGCTATCCATCTTGGCTTGACTGGTTTTCTAAATGGCCGTCCACTTAAGAGTGAGCTTACTCAATATCTTTTCAATAAGGAAATAGAGGCGGAGTATATCGCAGGTCTCACATCAGAAAAGGCTCAACCACCCCCAGCTATATCAATTGAGCTATTTATTGGTGGAGAAGATTCTCCTGTTTTGGCGGAACTTGAAGGAAATGGAAATAGCGATAAGACAGATGAAATAGGAGTTTCTTTTAAAATCGAGTTCGACGAAACCTATCAAAAAGAATACTCTGAACTTCTTAACGCAGGAAATATAAAAAGCCTGCCAATCGAATACTACAAAGTGTCATGGAAGTCATTTGCACGAAATTCTATTACAGCAAAAAGCGTCCCTTTAAAGTCTGCTCTAATTGATTCATCAAGTGCAAGAGTTCAAAATGGTTCTGATCTTTATATATCTCGTATCATTCGTGAAAATTTGGACGATAAGGAACGAGTTGAAATCTCTCAAGCTCATCGACAGATGAGAGAATCTTTTATGGAAGCGCCTTCAGTTAAGGCCATAAATAAAAAAATTAATTCTAGCGCTGCAATTTCTGACAAAGAAGTAAAAATTTCTGTCGATATGGCGACTCAAAATGCTTGGGAAATGAGTCTGATGACCTATTTGGATAACATCCCTTTTCACTTCATAGGAAAAGGAGAGCAAAGCGTTGTTAAAACTAGTCTTGCACTTAGCCACAAAAAATCGCAAGAAGCCAGTTTGCTTCTTATTGAAGAACCAGAAAACCATCTCTCGCACACAAGGCTAAACGAACTTATCAAGCGAATCTTAGGTTCAAACAATGAAAAGCAAATCATTGTTTCTACTCATAGCAGCTTTGTAGCTAACAAATTGGGGCTCGATTCGCTTATTTTTCTAAACGATTCAAAAAGTACTCGTTTGAATGAACTTTCCTCTGAAACAAAAACATTCTTTTTAAAATTAGCTGGATACGACACATTAAGAATGATTCTTTGTAAGAAGGCAATTCTCGTTGAAGGTGATTCAGATGAGCTTTTGGTCCAAAAAGCGTACCTAAATAAGAAAGGCAAGTTACCCATAGAAGATGGAGTTGACGTTATTTCTGTTGGAACATCATTTTTGAGATTCTTAGAGATCGCAGAAAAAATAAACAAGCCTATAGCTGTTGTAACAGATAACGACGGTAATTTAGATGCTCTTAACAAAAAATATGACGGATATTTAGGTAAAAATAAAAAATCTAATATTGACATATATTTTGATAACGCAATCGATACTGGGGAAATGAAAGATTTTAACTACAATACGCTCGAACCCAAATTGCTTAAAGAAAATAATCGAGAGCTTTTGAATAAAGTCTTGGGTACGAGTTACTCGACCGATAATCTCTTATTGAAGCACATGAAAGAGAAAAAGGCTCTATGTGCCTTAAAAATCTTTGATACAACAGAAGATATAAAAATCCCAGAGTATATTAGCAATGCGATCTGAAGAAACTAAAGCAGCCAAGTCTCTTTTTATAGTTGCCTCAGCAGGCTCCGGAAAGACTACTCATTTGGTTAGTGAAGCTTTGAAGATTAGTGATAAAAATGTACTAATCACAACGTATACTGAGGCGAATAATGAAGAAATTAAAAATAAAATAATAGAACAAAATCGCGCTACTCCCAAAAATCTTTTTGCTCAAACATGGTTTTCAATGCTTCTCCAGTATGGTGTTCGCCCATATCAAGGTCACTTTTTAGATAAGGATGTTTCTGGAATGATTCTTGCTAAAGGGCAATCTGCACCAAGAACAAAAGAAACAGACTTAAAACATTACTTTACAAATGATTTTAAAATTTATTCTGACAAGATTTCAAAATTTGTAATTAAATGTAACAAGGAATCTAGTGGAAAAGTAATCTCAAGACTTGCTCGAATCTTTAGTCATATTTTTATAGATGAAGCTCAGGATTTAGCTGGATATGACTTAGACCTAATTCGTTTAATGTGCGAATCGGATATAAAAATTATTTTAGTAGGCGACCCAAGACAAGGAACGTTCTCTACAAATAATTCAACAAAAAATAGAAAATATCGCCGATCGGAGATCTTAAACTATTTCTATGATAATATGGAAAACGAGATAGATGTTCAGGATACTCTGCTAGCTGTAAACCATAGGAGTATTCAAAATATTTGTAGTCTTGCAGACAAGCTATTTCCTGATTTTCCTCAGGCAACATCTGGAAATAATAACCAAAAAGACCATTCTGGTGTTTTTCTTGTAAAGCCAAATGAGGTAGAAAAATACATCTCTACATATCAGCCTACAATTTTAAGATACAATAAAACTACTCGTGTGGCATCAAATGCAAAAGTCATGAATTTTGGAAACGCAAAAGGGCTTGCTTTCGACAGAGTGTTAATTTATCCAACTGGTCCAATCAACAAATGGTTAAAAGACCGCTCAAGCGACCTTGCAGATACGAGTCGCGCAAAATTATATGTGGCAATTACACGTGCCAGATTTAGTGTAGCTTTTGTTTATGATTACAAAGATTCTGAAACCATCGAAGACTGTGAAAAATATGGAGATGAAACTTGAATCAGATACCTAAACTCCTCAGTAAAACTCGTCTGATGCGTGGCTATCAATGCCTCAAAAGCATATATCTGACGATTCATAACAAAGAATTAGAACCGCCCGTCACGTCAGACGTACAGGCAATCTTTGATCAGGGAAATGTCGTCGGCGCTGAGGCTCGCAAAAAATATCCAAATGGAGTTCTGGTTGATTTTCCAGCATGGGATTTTTTTGGATCACTAAAAAAGACACGTGAACTTTTAAAAGAAGAAACAGAGGTTATCTTTGAAGCGGCCTTTGAATACAAAGGTTGCTATGCCCGTGCAGACATAATTGTTTATTCCAAAGAAACAAAGCGATGGTCTATTTATGAGGTCAAATCCACAACTAAAGTAAAAGATGAACACCTAGATGATGTTGGCCTGCAAGTATGGATTATGGCCAGCGCAGGACTTCCGATTGAAAAAATCTGCATTATGCACCTAAATACTGACTGTCGCTTCCCTAGTCTTAAAAATCTTTTTACTGAAGTTGATGTCACTGAAGAATTGAGAAAGCGGCACGGGGCCACTCCTGTTCGCCTTAATGAAATTTTTAAAGCAATCCGTAGCGACTCTGTTCCTAACGTAGATATTGGTCCTCATTGTACATCGCCAAACGATTGTCCTTTCATCTCGCATTGCTGGGGTGAAAAGAATATCCCTGAGCCAAGTGTCTTTAATCTTCCCGGGATCAAAACTAAAAAATGGGATTTGTATGCCAATGGTATTTTAAAACTGGATGATCCACGCCTAAACAATCTAACTCCAGCTCAGCAACGAGCTGTTGACGTTTTTAAATCTAAAAAACGATTTGTAGATACTGCAGGGATTAAAAATGCGATGACCTCTTGGAGGTTTCCATTGGTATTTTTGGACTTCGAAACAATCAATCCAGCAATTCCAAGGTATGATAAGACTGGTCCATATCAGCAAGTTCCATTTCAGTTCAGCGCTCATATCTGGCAATCGCCGGAGTCCGAGCTGATCCACAAAGAGCATTTACACACAGACGCAAGCGATCCGCGTCCAAAATTGATTCCGCTCTTGATTGATGCTTGTAAAGGCGATGGCAGTATAGTCGCGTATTACTCAATCTTTGAGGCCAAACGAATTGCTGAGATGGCAGATTATTCGCAGGAGCACAAAAAGGAACTTGAAGCCTTGCTTGATCGTTTTGTTGATCCTTTGCCAATTTTCAGAGATTTTGTTTATGACGATGGTTTTGAAGGTTCATTCAGCCTGAAGACTGTCGCGCCAATAATTCTGGGTGAAGATCAGTCCTATGACGGAATGCTTGTGGACAATGGTTCGGCCGCTCAGCGAGCTTTTGAAGAAATAATAAATTCAGAAACTGAGCCAGAGCGCAGAGAACAGCTCATCACCGCATCACTTGAATACTGCAAGAAAGATACTCTGGTGATGGTTGATCTTGTAAAGTGGCTTCTTGATGAGCCTGAACTCCAGAAGGAGTAAACCTAAAATGTTTAAAATAGAAAAAGATAAAATCAAAAGTAAAAGTAAAAGTAAAAGGATTGTATTTATATACGATACGGATAAAAGCGATAATAAATGGGTTTATGATATTCTCGATAGAGGTAACTATTTTTATAGAAAACATTTTTATTTTAAAAACGATGATCTTCTTTCTTTAGATAGAGATCCCGATGAGAAGGTAATTTTTGCGATATCGGGTCAAAAAGATAAAAGAGGATATTATAATGTCCCCAGACGTATATTGAATTTAAAATACGATTTGTATATTCATGAATCTATAGACATTTCAAAAAGAACATTTCTAACTGATGACGATTCTCTATCGATTTTTTCCAACTTAAATGAATTTAATTTGGAAGAGGTTTGGATTGGTGGATCACATAAAAATGCTGTTTCAAATGTAGTGTTTGAGGAAATAATTAAGTCTGTTCCTAGTAGGCATGAAAAACATCTATATGCTACTGCTAGGATTGATGCCGTTCTTAGAAATTATTTCGATACTAACACAGAGGCTGAGGAAAAGTTCAAAAAGTATTTGAATAAAAAAAAATCGCTGAGCCAGAGAAATTTAAAGAACAGTTTAAAATCTTATGAGTTGGAGAAATATGAGTTAATTTTAGAGCGACTCAGAGGTATGCTCGAAAATGAATCGAGTTATAACGAAAAGCAATGGCAACGTGAAATCTTGGATATAATTCTGCTTCTATACCCAAAATATATCCATGTTTTTAAAAATACTCCAATAAAGGACTATGACGGCAAAGACCGATATCTTGATTTTCTTCTTGTCGATTCAGGTGGCCATGTCGACATTATTGAAATTAAACAGCCTTTTGATAATTGCATAGTAACAAAAGCGCAGTACCGAGATAATTACATTCCTCTTAGGGAATTATCAGGAACTGTAATGCAAATTGAGAAATACTTATTTTATTTACGAGGATGGGCCAAAAAAGGTGAGCAGTATTTAACAAATAAGTTCGGAGCAGATCTTCCGGGAGGGCTGAATATTAAGATCACTAATCCTTCGGGTCTCATCATTATGGGTAGAGAAAGTGGATTAGATACTAAGCAACTGCGCGATTTTGAGG
>Ga0134128_10006257_pt1 | contig 14430 bp, 26 predicted proteins | sample KB31754_FD_96462 | JGI IMG/M metagenome (GOLD analysis project Ga0134128, IMG submission 96462) | Terrestrial soil microbial communities with excess Nitrogen fertilizer from Kellogg Biological Station, Michigan, USA - KB3-175-4 | ecosystem: Environmental > Terrestrial > Soil > Unclassified ... | reverse complement strand
GGGGCCAACGCAGCGACGACGGGCGAAGGGGCCAACGCAGCGACGACGGGCAACTGGGCCAACGCAGCGACGACGGGCAACCGGGCCAACGCAGCGACGACGGGCAACTGGGCCAACGCAGCGACGACGGGCGAAGGGGCCGTGTCTGCGGTTCTTGGCCGGCGCGGCAAGGCCATGGCTGGCGACGGCGGCGCAATCGTGATCGCGCACCGTGACGACGACGGCAACCTGCTGGGCGTGAAAGCCGTGATGGTCGGCCGGGACGGCATCAAGCCCGGCGTCTGGTATGCGCTGGATGAGGACGGCGCATTTGTTGAGGCAGAGGAATCATGAACGCCCGCCCCCCATGCCTCGCCAGCCGAGACGCTGATGCTCTGGCCGCGCTCGAAAGCGAGTATGACGCCGAGGACTCGTTCTTGGACGCATACGTGCAGATCCACTACGGGCCTGATTACGCACCTGAGTTCGTGATCGAAGCGATGAAAGAGATCCCCTTCGCGCTGGCAAAGGTCATCGCCGAACTGAAGGACTACACGGCCCAGGGCGAGGCCATTGAAAACTGGCTGAGCAAGTACGCATACCAGTGCGCCCGCCGAAACATCGCGGAGGCCCGCAATGCTGCCTGACGCCGCCACCGTAGCCCGCCACCCTGCACTGGCCGAGTTCCGGCTGATGGAGCTTGAGGCCCGCTGCGCAACTCTCGAAGCCGCGCTGCAGAGCAAGTTCGCAGAGCCGACGCCGCCAGAGCACATCACGGACACAGACGTGGCCCGGGTATATCGAAGGGTCTATGGAGGCCCACGCTTTGGAAGCACAGAGCGCGAGTTTGCAGAAGAAATTTCGCGCCTGCGTGATGACCAGTGGAAGGCGGCACTTTCCGTAGGCCACGCACCAGTGGCTGGTCAGTGCCGATTCAAGGGTGACAAAGCATGGGGCAATTGCTCGGTCGAACATGTCCAGATGGTGCTCTCCGACCCAAGCTATGCCGCCGATGGCTACGAGGTGCGCTACCTCTACGCCAAGCCGCTGGCACCCGAAGCCCTGCGCGCAGCGCTCGCAACCCAACCCCAGGCGCTCCAGCACTGCGCCGATGCCATTTGAGGACGCCATGAAAGAACGACCGATCCTGTTTTCTGCGCCTATGGTTCTCGCTCTCCTCGCCGGAACGAAGACCCATACGCGGCGTGTTGCAAAAGAATTCGCCGGGCGCGATGACCTGGACAAAATCCTTCGCCGCTTCCCGAACCAGAATGGCTGCCCCTACGGCGATCCAGGCGATCGACTGTGGGTCCGCGAGTCCTGGGCGCCAAACAGCGGAAGCGCTGGCGGTTTCCTGTACCGCGCAGACCATGGCAGCGCCTCCAGCTATCACCGTATAGATCTGAAAACAGGTGTGTGGACGCATGCAGCCTCACGCTGGCGCCCATCCATCCACATGCCGCGCACTGCAAGCCGCATCACGCTGGAGATCACCAGCGTGCGCGTGGAGCGCCTGCAGGACATCAGCGACACGGACACCATCGCCGAAGGAATTGAGCGCGACGTGCGCTTGGATCCTGCTGGAACTTGCCACTGGCGCGTGTACGGCGCTGAGCAGGGCATGGGTACCAACCTACCCGGAGCGTCGTACCTCTCCCTCTGGGAGCAGATCAATGGCCCAGGCAGTTGGCTTCTCAACCCCTGGGTCTGGGTTGTCGAGTTCAAGCGTGTTCAGCAGGCCTCCTCCGGGAGGCCTTCTCAATTGGAGGACACCCCATGCAGCGCGTGACCCCGGCGGAGCCCTTCAACCCCGATCCCGATGCCCGCTACCTGCGCGAGTGCTCGACCCCTGGACCGGTCTACGAGCCAGAAGCCGATGGCGTGCCAGGCGGCTGGCTGCTCGCTGTGCTGCTGGGCCTGCTCCTGCTGGCCCTGAGCGGCTGCAGCCAGGCCGGCGCACAGGAGCCCCAGACCGCGCTCGAGGAGCAGCGCATCGCGCGCGCCGCAGCCCGGGCATGCGAGGGCCTCACCCCTGTTTTTGATAACGGCAGCCTGAGCTGCCTCAAGGAGATTCCATGAGCAAGTACTACGCGGACGACATCCACATGCTGGCGATCTACGCAGCGAACTGCATCGTCAGCAATGTCTCAATGCAAATCGCACTGCGTAATGGAGAACGCCCAGAGGGATTTCCACTGCCCATCAAGCGCGTGCGCGGCGAGGGCGACATCACCCAGGAATACCGCCCGCTGGCGATCCTCGAATACATCCAGGACGTGGTAAGTGGGGAGGTTGCGCGCCGTGCCTCTGCGAAGAAGGCGAAGGCAGAAAATCAGGAGGCCTCATGAAGAAAGAGCACCCGCACGCGCAAGTGCTGCGCTGGATCGCAGATGGGGAAGACGTGCAAGCACGCAGGTCGGATGGCTCGGAAACCTGGTGGAGCTTCCCTGGCAAATACAGCCACGCTCCGGAAAGAAAGGTCCTGCTTGGCGAGCCATCTGGACTCGAATTCCGCATCAAGCCCAAGACCATCCGCATCGGCGACCGCGAGATCGAGGCGCCCGTGATGAGTGGGGAGGGGTACTACATCACGCAGGATGGCCACGCCTACCGCTGGTTCGAAGACTCCGCCCTCAATCCTCTAATTGACCTGCAGAAACGTGGGCTCGTCTATGCAAGCGAGGAAGCCGCCAGAGCAGCACAGGAAGCAATCACAGCACTGCTGACACGGGAACCGTCATGAGCTCAGACATGCCCACATACGCAGAGCTGCAATCAGAGATTGCCCAGCTGCGCAGCGAGATGCTTCGGTACTTGCCGGTCATCAACAAGGCCGAGCAGTACCGGCACACATGGGACTTTCTCACAGAAGGCACGGGCATCTCCACCGCGAACGGCTACCGGGCCGCGCTGCAGCAGAAGGAGAAGTCATGAGCGACAAGGAATTGCTGCCGCTGGCCGCAAAGGCTATGGGTCACCAACACAGGTGGAGCGATTCGTACCACCACGGCGAGATGCGTTCTGAAATCCTGGTGCTTCCGAGCGAGGGAGTTTGGTTCGGCTGGAACCCTCTGGCCGACGATGGCCAAGCCTTTCGGCTGGCTGCGGACCTACGGCTGAAGGTGCTGCCTGGCAAGCACAAGGGCGACGGCTGCACGGTTGAGTCGCAACGCCCGGGCATCCCTGGCTGCACAACGTTCTGCGACGACAAGCGCGAGCAAATGCGCCGAGCCATCGTTCACGTCGCGGCAGAGATCGGGAAGGTCATGCCATGAAACCACTCTTCTACGCATTCGCCTGGCTGGCTTTCAACACAGTGGCGTTCGGGCTCGCGGCCGCGCACCTCATCAACTCAGGCGCCTTCTAGCGCAACCGAGATCACCATGAGCGACGAACAACGTGAACAAGCCATCCAGCAATGGATTACTGAATACGGCGTTTCGCGGCAAACAGCGGAATGGTACGTGGACACATACGGCGACGAGGAAGCCGCCTTCTAGGAGAAATCATGCAAGCAATTTCGGCAGCGCTGGTCAAAGCCCAGAAGGAGTTCGGCCCCGCGCTCAAGACCAGCCAGAACCCACATTTCCGCAGCAAGTACGCAGACCTGAGCGCGTGCGTTGAAGCCGTGATCGACGGCCTCAACAACAACGGGATCATGCTGATGCAGCCGTGCCATGAAGACCCGAGTGGCGTGACCGTGGAAACGCTGTTCATCCACGAGTCCGGCGAGCAAATCAGCGCTGGGAAGCTGCATGTCCCGGCGTCCAAGCAAGACCCCCAAGGATACGGCTCGGCACTGACCTACGCGCGCCGGTACGGCCTGATGGCGGCCTGCGGTATCGCGCCGGAAGACGATGACGGCAACGCTGCCTCCAAGAAGCCAGCGCCGCGTCACAAGCCAACTGATGGCGCCCTGGTGTCTGCCGAGCGTATGGCTGTGTGTGACCGTGTTGTGCAGGCCATCAACGAGCGCATGGATGCTGCTGATATTCAGGGTGCATATGGGGAAGCCATTGGCATCACTGATCCAGAGGAGCGAACCTATCTGTGGTCGAAACTGGATGCGAACACGCGCAGCAACATCAAGAAGCACGAGCGCGCTCTCAGGGAAACCCAACAAACAGGAAAGGCCTGATATGGCATCCGTAAACAAGGTCATCATTGTCGGCAACCTCGGGCGCGACCCCGAAATGCGCACCTTCCCGAGTGGCGACCAGGTGGCCAACGTGACCATCGCCACCACCGACCGCTGGCGCGACAAGAACACCGGCGAGAACAAGGAAGCCACCGAGTGGCACCGAGTGGTATTCAATGGAAAGCTAGCCGAGATCGTCGGTCAGTTTCTGCGCAAGGGAAGCCAGGTATATGTCGAAGGCGCCCTGCGCACGCGCAAATGGCAGGATCAGGCAACTGGGCAGGATCGTTACGCCACAGAGATCCGAGCGGATGTCATGCAGATGCTGGGAAGTCGCCAGGGCAACCAGCAAGGCGATGACAGCGGGTACGGCGATTACGGCCAGTAGCAGGAGGCCACCATGCAACTCAACAGAGCCCAGCGCCGCGCAGCAAAGAAACAGCGGCGCCCTGTACGTGGTGCTGGGCACATCCAGTTGCCCATCAACATCCGGTTCAGCAATGCGGACGAGACGCAGCTGCAGCTTGTCCCGCTCGGCCTCGCGACAACGCTGATCGAAGGCACTGCAGACGAATCGACGTGGCACACGCTGACTCTGCGGATCAACTGGGGCAGGTTCCTGGCGAGCGATCACTTCCCGGACGTGGAACCCGCGATGGTGGCTGCGCAGGACGCCATGCGCTCCATCAGCGCACGCCACGACCGTGCACAGACCTGGGGAGCGTCAAAGCCAGAGTACGACGCCATCTACGAGGCCCTGCGCATCTGCAACGAGATGCAGCAGCAGTGCACGCGGAGAGAGCTTCGTGACGCCTTGGAGCGTGTGTACGCGGCCAATGAATACCACCGCAAGGTAACGGCGATCAAAAACCGGCTCGACGCCAGCGCCTGACACTCACCCTCCCTGAAGCCCTCCCGGTGCATGCCGCGAGGGCTTTCCTGTTTCCGCCCCATGACCCCGACCCCACCCCAGTGCCCGCTGCTGCAGCGCGCAGGCCACGTCATCCAAACCACTGCCACTTGGTGGCAAATCGACAGGAGCAAATCATGACCAACGTTGCAGCAGAGCGCGACGCATTTGAAGCCTGGTACGCACAGCGGCACCCGAAGCCAACCCACGAGAACAGCACCCGGGCGCACTGCGCAAAAATGGATGACTGGGAAGTTTGGCAAGCCCGCGCCGGGGCAGCTCCTGCCGCTGCGGCGCCCCGGGGCGAATACCCGCATGAGCAAATGGATGCCATGGCGCTCGATCGCTACAAAGTTGTGCCCTCTAACGCCAGCATGCTTTGGAGCCACGCGGTCGTAGCCGGAGACGGCACGCAGCAGCTCTATGTCGGCCGCGAGGTCGAATGCCAAAACATGGCGCGCAAGTTTGCAGGGGCATTCCTTGATGGCGCCTTTGCATTCCACTCGACAGCTGCCGCTCCCACCGCCCAGGCAGTGCCCGCCCTGGAAGCGCCTGCAGCCCCGGTCTGCGAGCGTTGCGGCCTGTCGCCGGCAGAGCACAACCCGACGCACTGGTGCGACAACCAGAGCTTCGCGGCAGCAGCGCCCCAGGCACCTGCTGCGCCCTCCGAGCCGGTCTACCAGATCTCCCAGCCCTACCACACCGACCCGAAGAACACCTGGAGGGACGCGAGTGAAGCGGCCTATGACGTGAGCGTGCCGGCACGCCGCCGCGTGCTGTTCACGGGACCAGCAGCACCTGCTGCGCCTGCAGTGGATGCCCGCGACACAGCACGCATGGACTGGCTCGAAGCACAGGTCGTCAACGTCCGCGCGCCGCTGCGCTACGGATCGCGCGACCTGTTCTGGGCCAGCCCCGAGGAAGTGGACGGCGGACCCGACGGGCCTTCCGACCTGCGCGCCAGGATTGACTCAGCCCAGGCAGCAGCCAAGGGGGAGCACGATGCAGCCGATTGACCACCGCATCTCCCCGAAGCTGCAGCACGTCCCGCTGCATCCGCCGCGCGCCAGCACGCCGAAGGAAGTCCTGTTCCTGTCCCTGTGGCAGCAGTTTGCGGAGCAGCGCCCAGAGGAGCTGCGCTACATCCTCGGCGGCCGGACGAACGGATCAATCCGGCAGCGCGCGGCCAGCGTGGCGGCCTCGTTCATGGTGTTCATGGGCTGCAACGGGGGCGGCGGCTTCACCTATGCGGCGCAGCGGATGGCGGCGTCGGGCGCCTTCTCCTGCGCCGAGGACGCATACCTTGCGGCCTGGGCCATCGAGAACAAGCGCGTGCGCGGCGTCAACAACGGCCTGCGGACTGCCGAGTTCATGCTGGCCCGCGAGTACCCCATCCGCAGGGAACAGCCATGCCGCACGGACTGGCCCAAGGTGCCTGACGTGACCCAGGAAGACATGGATGTGTTGGAAGCCATGGTGGCCTGGTGGTCCAGCCCTGCCGCGCAGTGCATGCGCGATGCCGTCGAGGCCCAGGCCAAAGCCCGCCACGCCGAGGACAACCTGCTGCGCCCCACTGGGCACAAGGAGAGCTGACATGCAGACAGCACTGCAAAAGAAGGTCGCCCAGGTGCTGGCCGAAGTGGAGCGCAGCGAGCGCGGAATCGCTGGCTACGCGAAGGACGGGCATCACTTCCTTGTCGAGCGCGAGGAAGACTCCGACCGCTTCTACATCATGGTCACGCATCCATGCGGCAGCAACAGCTACGACGGCTGGTGGCCGAAAGACGGCACGCACGAAACGCTGGAGGCCGCTGTGGCCGAGGCTATCGAAGGTGCATGCCTGCTTGATGAGCGCGCCCAGGCGCAGCAGAAAGGACCTGCATCGTGAACATCACCGCCATCAACGTCTTCATCGAAGTGGACGGCAAGCAGTGCATCGCGTTCATCAACCCAGAGATGGCCGAGGTGTTCGTCGGCATGCTGCCCGCGATGCAGACCGGCCAGCCTAAGCATGCAGTACTGCGGCCTCTGCCAGCCAGCGTTGCAGCACCGCTGGAGCAGACGCGAGCCGCCCTATACGACCACCTGATGCGGCCATCCGGGCCATGAAGGACAAGCCATGACCCAATTCCTAGCCGTCATCGGCGCCTGCTTCATCGTCGCCATGGTCATCGGCGCCGTGGTGCCAGGCATGAACTTCCATGTCGTCTTTGCCGACGATGAGGCCGCGCAGAAGTGGCATCAACGACTTGCCGCCGAGCTTCAAACACGCATCAAGGAGAAGCAGCCATGAGCCGTAGAGCCCGCGAGCGCGGAGACAAGCGCGACAGGTGGCAAGAGCCACAGGACCAGCAACCAGAGCCCGCACCAGCGGGTTCTTTCATTTGAGGGGATGAGGATGAACAGAGAACTGCTGGACGAGGACGGCGAAAACCAAGCTGTCCGCATGTTCCTGATGGCATACGGTGAGCCGGGCCTGACCGTGGCGAGGATGAGGCGCCACATGGAGTTGGCTGGTTGGCCCCAGGCGCCGGACTGGGCGCTCAAGCCTGAGGCGCAGGGCCACCTGACCAAGGCCGGCGCGCAGTCGTGGCTGAGGCACCTGTTCGCGCTGGAGAAGCCGGATGGGAAGGCTCTGCTGAACCAGGCTATGACCGAACTGCGCGGCATGTCGCGCGATGAGCTGATTGCCGAGATGGCCAAGCACAATGGCAGCGACATCGCTGTTGCGCTGCGTGAACTCAATTCACCCACGCCGGAAGCACAGCAACAACCCCAGCCCCGCTAGTCGGGGCTTTTTCATAAGCACACTATGAGCAAACGAATCAAACTCTTGGACTGGGCTGCGCGGCACTTTGACCCCATCCCGAGTCTTTGGACGCTGCGCCGACTGGCGCGCGATGGGAAGATCGAGCCGAAGCCTGTCAAGGTTGGAAAGTGCTACTACGTGCAAGAAGACGCGCGCCCCATCGACCACAACCAGCGGCAGACACTACTGGATCGCGTGAGAAAGGCGGCATGACATGGCAGCAAGGCCACGGGATAGAAGGCGCAGAGACTGGCCTGCAGGACTGCGCGAGCCGCGGCCGGGATACTTCACCTGGCGCAATCCAGCGACAGGCAAGGAGCTGGCAATCGGCCGAGTCTCCATTGCCCAGGCCAAGCGAGAAGCGAACGAGGCCCTTGCATTTGTGCTGTCGGACAAGCCCGCTTTGCTGGATCGCATCCAGGGCAAGGACAACACGATTGCCGACTTGCTCGACAAGATGCCATCCAGCCCGGTCTACAACACGGCAAAAAGCAACCGATCCCTTGACAAGAAGATCCGCGAAGGCCTGGGGCAGATTGCATGCGGCGGACTTTCGGTGGCTCACTGCGCGAAGTTCATCGAGGACGAGGCAGATGCTGGCAGGAAGAGATCAGCTCAGGCACTGAGATCCAGGCTGCATGCCGTCTGCAGCCGAGGACGAGCGCTCGGGTGGATGGATGAGAACCCTGTGGAGCCAATCTCCAAGCCGGCGGCCAAGACATCCCGCAGCCGCCTCACGCTTGACCAGTTCCGCATGATTCTCGACAAGGCTCCAGAGATAGCACCATGGCTGCCGGGTGCGATGCTAGTGGCCTTGATCTCTGGCATGGACCGAGACACCGTGTCCAAACTGGAGCGGAAAGCCATTGGCAAGGAGTTTCTGACGATCAACCGAGCGAAGACAGGAATTTGGCTGGAGATCCCATTGTCGCTGCGGATGGACGCGATGGGAATGACGCTGCTAGATGCATTGTCTGCATGCCGATCAAACGTAGTCAGCAAGTATGTGGTGCATCACCGAAAGACCTATCGAGCCGGCGTCGAGGCTGGCAGCGCGGTATTCGTGGACCGCATCAGCAAGGCCTTCACGGAAGCACGTGACCTCGCTGGGATCACTGGCGAGAACGCCCCTACGTTCCATGAGATACGCTCACTGTCGAAGCGTACATACATGGCCCAAGGCAACGTGGACACCAAGGCACTCCTTGGCCATAAATCGGAGAGCGCGGCCGCAATTTATGCTGACCCCAGAGGGATCGAGCCAGTGCGCGTGAAAGTGTCGTAGTGCCTGTTATCCACAGGAAGGGATATGGAACAAATTAGGGAACAATTAGGTAACACAGGCCGTTCTACAGAGGAGAAAAGAATCCTCATGGTCTGCACAGGGAACATGCCCCTACATTACAACTATCCACAGCAATTTCTCATTTCAGATCAACATCTTGTGCGGATGTGACAACAGGCAAGACTGGTTGTGGATAGTGCAAATGGCAAGTAATGCAATCAATCACTTGGCACTCAGTTAGGTAACACGTTGCCGTGGATTCAAACCACCCCTGGCGTCTTCGGCTCAGATTTGCGCTGAGACGAGAAGCTGGTGCCCAGCCAGTAGGCGCCAACGATGCCCAGCAACGCAAGAATCGCGGTCACGATCTGGATGCGCAGTGTGTCATCGTAGCTGCCCGGGTGGACGAACAGCATGTCCACCAAGATCATGAGCGGCATCAGCAGGAATGCCATGGACACCCAGAAGGCGGGGTTCATCCAGAAGCCAGGGGCTCCAGGCTCCATGTAGACGGAATTGGCCTCGCGCGCAGCCTGGATGCCGCCGCCAACTTCTTCCAGGCTGAACCACTTAGCCTCAATTGCGGCTTTGACCGAGGCGGCTGCCGATGGGTCAGTCTTGATGATCTCCATCAGCTCCTGCTCGTTGCGCGCGCCGATGGCTTCCTTTGCTGCGGACACAACGATCTCTGCGGCCTTGATGTTGCGCTCTGCAGTCTCTGAGCCCGAGGAAAACAGCTTCCCAAGCTTCGGCACAAGGTCGATCAGCGATGGAAGGACGGCGGCTATGAATGGGGTCATGCTGGACTCCTTGGGGGTTTCTGGGATCTGCGAGACAAATGCCTGCGGCTCGATGGCCGGCGCGTAGGTGCCGCCGTATTCCTCATACAGCTGCTTGGCCTTCTCCATGGTCACCACGGGCTGACCGTATGGACTGCCAGGCAGGCTGGCCCACTCGCGGCTGCACTTGGCAATGGCAGCCTCAAACCGGCCAGCAATCACGTCATCCAGCGCCTTGCGACGAGCTATCAAGCCAACTGCCGCGATATCCTGGTTTTTTGGCGTGAAGTCCTTGAGTCCATACTTGGACGCCATCTCATCCCAAGTCGATGACAGGAACTGGTAGGCACCGGCAGCAGTGCTGGTGAGTGGCTTGCCACCAAGCAGTTCTGTAATGCGCTTGCGCGGGTGATCCGCGAAGTCCTCGAACCGCTCCCCGCCAAACATCACCCGGTATCCGTCATCCGACTCTGTGCCCTCGCCGTAGCGGAGCATGCGCAGGAAGGCTTGAACGTTGCTGTTCGACAGCGCGTCGATGAGTACGATGGGGTCGCTCATTTGGTCTTCCTTGGAGGCTCTGCTTGCTTCAGGACGCGAATGTCGGACTCTGCTGTGTCGATGCGGAACTGCAGCAACGTGAGGGCGCCTGACAGGCTGCTTGTCGTGTTGTCCTTCACCTTGAGTTCGGCACGCAACTCTCGGATGTCGCCGCGCAGGGCCACGATCTCTTCTGCCGCTTTCTCGCCCTTGAAGTGCATCGACACGATCATTGCGGCAATGCCGCCCAGGATCGACAGCAAGTACGGCAACGGGAGCTTTAGCTCAATGATTCGCTGCGCCGGCCCAGACGGCTCTAGGGAGGTTCTCATCTGTGTTGTCCTATCTGTCCTATTTCCTCGTGCCATTCGCAGCGCTCGGACTGTTGTTGGTCGCCAAGCTAGTAAGCGGCGGCTTTGCCCGGCATCGAAAGAAGGCCGCCAAGCGCTCGCCCGGAGAGTTGGCTGGCCGGGCCGAGCAGCCCGAATGCAGCCGCATTGCGCAGCGTCTCATCAGAGGATCCGCTGGGCTGCAGGAGCCCCATCCCAGCGCCCAGGAGGCCTGCACCGGCCAATGTGTTGGCGCCAGGTGCAAATGCGACGGGGACCATGCTTAGCGTGCTCCCCAGGACTGACCCAGCTAGCCCCATCCCGGTAGACAGCAGCGACGAGTCGAGATCGCGCAGATCGCGAATGTCTTGCTTCGATAGTTGACCCAGCGACTGCTGTATCCCAGATTTCGTGTTGTTCATCCCCTGGCCGATGCCAGCAAGGAGCAATTCGAGCGGGCTCATGCCGCTTGTTGGGTCGTATTCACCAGCCATACTTTTGCAACAAAAAGCCCGCTCAAGGCGGGCATAGGACTATGGAAAATTTGCGTGAGACCATCAATCAGATGATCAGGAACAGCAACTTCAGCCCCGGTTTCATCGGGTGGATTGGCGCGCTGATCGTGCTTGCCCTGTACGACTCATGGCGGGGGCGCAAGTAGACCTCCGGTGTATGCGAGGGCCGGGTTGAGTAGGCCACGCATTACGGGTTCGCGCTGCACCGGGCCGAGAAGGCCAGGAGCCACGTTCTCCGCGGCGCGCTGCTGCAGCGTTGCGCGCACGTTCTGCACAGCTGGACTGACCATCGGGCCGACAACGGGGATGTTGCGCATCATGTCCAGGCCGCGGCCGAGCAGCAGCGCACCAGAGTTGCTGTTGTTCACCGCCGACCCAACGGGCTGCACCTGGGTGTAGCTGGCCACACGCCCAACCCGCTTTAGGTTTTCGATTTCTTCCGGCTGGAAGAAAAGAGCCAGCTTCTTGTCGCCAATCTGGCTCAGCGCCTTGTTGTACGCCGACTGGCTGAACTTTCCCACTTCATCCGCAGCGCCACCCAGGGCCTTGTCCTTCAGGTGGTTGACGATGGCATCACGCGTCTCGCCTACCGGGACATTGTTTGCCAGGTTGCGGGCATCGGCGACAGTTCCCTTGATCACATACTTCTGGAAAAAGTCATCAGGCTGAGCGCCGCCAATTGCTTGCGCCACGGGCCGACCGCTCTCTTGCCAGGCGAAGCGCTCGCGGGCGGCTTGGCGCGCGGCATTGAATGCGTCGATGGACTCTTGGCCAAGGTTCGCCCCACCACCACCGCCCAGCATCGGGATGCCACCTGGCGCCGTTTGGGCGGCCTGCTGCATCAGCGGCGTGTCATCCAGTGCGTGACGGACCATGCCCAGCGCCATGCGTGTCTGACCGTCATTGGTGTTCCGCTGCAGGTTGCCCATCAACGTCTTCAACTGCTCTGCATAGTTCACATCGAATGGCACTTGGCCGGCAGAAATCCGGTTGATGTGCTGCTCGACCTGCGGAGGCAATGCGCCGCCGAGCAGATTCTGATCCAGCACCCTGCTAACGTTGTCGGCAAAGGCGCGGCCATTCAGTTGCGCGCTACGACCTGTGGTGTCGCGGGCTTGGTCGTAAAGCGTGGTCACGTTCGCAGCCTTCTGAGCATCCCTGCCCAAAATGCCGCCAATCGCCGACTCACCCGCGCGGAATTGGTCGCCACGGCTCGCGCCGGCTTCATTCAGGTTGCCGATCAGCCGCGTGTTGTTCTGGTTCTGGATGCGCGCCATGCCCTGCAGTTGGTCGTCTGCGGAGTTCGCGCCCATCTTGGCCAGATTCATCTCGCGCGTGATCTGCACAGGGTCTTGCGTGACCATGCCGCGCGTCGGAGTCAGCCCGGTCGCCTGGAAGTCTGCCAGTCGGCGCACGGCGTCGGCATTCACTTCCTTGCCGGACTGCAGCGCACTGCGCAACTCAGTGCGCAGCGCCTGGCGTGCGCGCTCCGGGATCTGAGAGTAGTCGCCACCGGAGCGCTCGAAGATCACATTAATCTGCGCATCCAGTTGCTGGGGCGTCATCTTCGGTGTCAGGGCGCGCTTCACACCAGACGCAGCGCCTTGCAGCAGGCCAGGGGCGAAGCCGCCAGCCACACCGCCAATCAGGCCTGCAGCCGCCTGCTGCAACTCATCCCCACCACCTTCGCGCGACAGACCAGACAAGCCGCCACCACCTGCAGCGGACGACAGCTGCGCAGTAGGCGCTGCGGACAGCGCACTGCCCACGGAGCCCGCCAAGCCGGGCAGCTTTGCAAGTTGCTGTGCACCGCCCAGGCCTGCGCCGGCGCCCGCGACAAGGCGGGTTGCATCGCCCACCACGCGCTCCAGCTCGTCGCGCGGCTTGGGTAGGCCAATGGCATCGGCCGCACTGGTCGCAACCTGCCCCAACGGCGCAGTGTTGATGCCTGCCATCCGCATGAGACCGGCCACAGGCTCTGTGAACACCTGGGCAGCGTTTGCCAGCCCCTCCAAGCCGTAGCGGCCAGCCAAGCCGACTTGACGAGGCAGGTCAGAGATTCCGCGGTTTACCGCTCGCCCCGCGTCCTGCACAGGATTGGCAGGCGCAGTTGGCGCGCTCTGCTGCAGCCAGTCAGCAGGCACAGCCATACCGTTGTTCTGCAGTTTCGTGACCAGGTCGGCCTTTGTCGTGCCGTCCGGGACATTGCTGATGATGGTGCCATCCGGCAGACGTACATCCATTATTTCAGGTCCGAAAAGTTGATCACTTGTCCGCGTTGACCGCCTCCGCCTGACGATCCATCCCAGCTGCCAGTGGCACCTCCAGTCTGTTGCCCGCCTGCTTGGCGCAGCGCCTTCTGCTCGAAGTACTTCACCTCTTGAGCAGCAGCAATCCGCTGGTCAATTGGCAGAGATCGATCAGCCACGCGACCTGCGGCGGACTTGTAGCCCTCGACGTCAATGTTGGACTGCGGCCCTTCGAAACGCGGGACGTTCTTCACCATGTTGGCAGACACGATATCGAGTTGAGCCGCGATCTTCCCTCCTGGCGTTGAGCGGCCAAAAACCGCCGAACCGCTATCCATCAGGGAGCCGATAACACTTCCTGTAGGGCCGAGATTCAACAGCTCGATGGCACGGTCTGCATTTGAAAGGTTGTCGCTTGCATTGCGGACCTTGCTGCGGTTGTCGGTATCGCGTACCACATCGGCTTTTGCCGTGTCCACAGCACGTGCCCGTGCAGCATCTGATAGAGCTGCTTCGGCAGAGCTAGGACCAGCAGCATAGTTCCCAGATGAGGGTGCGGCGGCTTGCCCCTTCGGCGCGAATTGAAGCCGCCCAATCTCGCGTGAAATCGCGTCCTTCTCGGCCTGAGTTCGCCCGGGCTGCTTCAGCTCCATCTGCAAAATCTGGATGCTCTCCTGATTCGCAGAGGCACGGGAGCCGCCTGCATATGCAGAGCTACGGATATCCTGCTGACCACCGCTAGCGCCGCCACGTGCGCCGCGCACCACTGCGCCCTCGCTGGTGTACTCCTCACGACCCGTCTCAGGGTTGTAGATCTTGATAGGCTTGTAGTTGGCTTGGGCGCTCTGGTAGTTGTTGTAGGTCTCCAATGCGCCCTGGGGAGCACTGATGCTTGGCATC
>Ga0134128_10006256_pt1 | contig 14432 bp, 16 predicted proteins | sample KB31754_FD_96462 | JGI IMG/M metagenome (GOLD analysis project Ga0134128, IMG submission 96462) | Terrestrial soil microbial communities with excess Nitrogen fertilizer from Kellogg Biological Station, Michigan, USA - KB3-175-4 | ecosystem: Environmental > Terrestrial > Soil > Unclassified ... | reverse complement strand
CGCCCGCGCGAAGAGCGCACAGGAACGTTGCGGTCACCGCCGCCATCCCGCTGGCCGTGGCGCGGGCGACCGGGGCGCCCTCCAGCGCCGCCATGCGCGCTTCGAACATCGACACGGTCGGATTGCCGAAGCGGGGCAGGATCTCCTTCACCGCATGCAGGCAGGAGCCGAACATGGCCTTGGCCGCCACGACATGGTCGCCCGTCTTGAGCGCTCCCAACAGCACGCCCGACACTGCCGCCATGCCGGTCGAGGTGGCTTGGGCGGCTTGCGAGCCTTCCAGCGCCGCCATCCGCGATTCGAACATGGTGACGGTGGGATTGGCGTAGCGGGAATATTGATAGCCGCCGATCTCGCCCTTGAAGCGGGCCTCGGCTTCCTCGGCATTTTCATAGGCATAGCCGGAGGTGAGGAACAACGCCTCGGACGTTTCCTGGAAGGGCGTGCGCATCGTGCCACCCCTGACCGCCAGGGTGCGCCGTTTCCAATTGCCCGTCTTCTTGTTGGTCGCCATGCGATCAAGCCTTTTCGGGCGGTTGTGACGCGGTTGCGGGCAGGGCGTCAAGCTCATTAGAGTCGCGGCGGACCCGCGGATTTCGAGAGGATATGAAGCGTCTTTACATCCTGCGCCACGCCAAGGCCGCGCAAGGCGAGCCGGGCCAGGATGACCACGCGCGCGCGCTGACCGTGCGCGGCATCGCCGATGCCGAAGCCATGGCGCGCTATCTGCGCAAGAACGGGGCCAAGCCCGAGCGCGTGCTGATCTCGACTTCGGCGCGCACCATCCAGACCGCCGATCTGGTGTTGCGTGAATTGGAAGGGCCACCCCGCGCTGATTATCGCGACGGACTTTATCTGGCGAGCGCCAGCAAGATTCTTGCGATACTGAAGACGCTGTCGGGCAAATTTTCCGCTGTGATGGTGGTGGGACACAATCCGGGACTAGAGGAGTTGGCGGCACTGCTCGCGCGCGAGCCGGTCAGGCGCAAGGAGCGCGAAAGGCGGGGCGAGCTGGAAGAGAAATTTCCCACCGCTTCATTGGCGGTGCTGGATTTCGCCATCGACCGCTGGCGCGACCTCAAGCCGGAAACCGGCAAGCTCGCCGATTTCGTAAGGCCGAAGGATTTATAAGACTCCTCATGCTGAGCTTGTCGAAGCATGAGGGCCGCCCAAGCTCGTTCAGTCCGGCCCCGGCTCGCGCCGCTACTACGCTGCTGCTCGAAGCCCCTTCGACAAGCTCAGGGTCAGGGATTTTAGATCGCCAGACGCCGGGGACTGACGGCCAGCGTCTTCCAGCCGAACGCCACTTCGCTCACGTCCTGGCCGCCCAGCACGGTGCGCCGCTCGGCGACGCGCGCGCCCCCCATCGCTTCGTAGAAGAAGCAGGCGTGATTTTGCGCGTGGCTCCAGATCAGGCAGGAGTGAAAGGCGCGGGCCTTGAGCGCCGCGAAGGCGCCGTGCAACAGCGCGCGGCCCACACCGCGACCCAGGAAATCGGGATCGACATAGAGCGTGTAAATTTCACCATCGAAGCCCAGCCCGCGGTCACGCGCAGCGCCAAACCCGGCCAGACCCATGACACCGTGACGGGGCGCGTCGGCGACCAGGATGGCGCCTTTGCGGATGGCGCGCTCCAGCCGGGCGGCGTGCATTTCCACCGACATGTTGGCGAGCAGGCGATGCGGAAGGATGGCGGCGTAAGTGTCCTGCCAGGCGGCGACATAGATGCGCGCCAACGGAACCGCATCTCCGGGACGCGCTGGTCTCAGACTCAAGGCGCCATCGCTCATGGGCCGAAGCGTGACCCAAGCTCAAGGTCGCGGCAAGGATTAAATCTTCGCGCACACCCTTGCGCACAACTGCCACCGAGATAAGCGCTGTCGAAGCTGGGTTATGCCCATCCTCCCCTTCGGCGCGCAGCGCCAAGAAGGGGAAGTGGCCGTAGCACCGCCAGGTGCGAAGGCCGGAGGGGTTCAACCAAGAAGTGGCGATTCCTGCACCCGCGCGAAGAATTTCGCGTTCTGTTCTCCGCCCTGATTGTAATGTTTGGCGTTGGTGAAGTCCGTGATCTTGCCGATATTTGCCGCGACGTCATCACACGTCGCCTTGTGGCCGAGATTGACGCCGTCGGTTTCCTCCAGGCGCGCGGCGGCGAACACGCCGGCGGCGGCGGTGAGGATCGTGCCGGTGGGCGCTTCGTCCGAGGCCAGAAAGGCCACGGCGGGCGTGACATATTCGGGCTTGAGCATCTCCATCACCGCGGGCGGCATCAGATTTTCCGTCATGCGGGTGGCGGCAACCGGGCAGATCGCGTTCACTTTGATGTTGTCCTTGTCGCCTTCCAGCTTCAGCGAGTTCATGAAGCCCACCAGCGACAGCTTGGCCGCGCCGTAATTGGTCTGGCCGAAATTGCCGTAAAGCCCCGTGGACGAAGTGGTGACGACGATGCGGCCATATTTCTGCGCCCGCATGATGGGCCAGATGGCGTGCGCCGGCTTCACCGTGCCCATCAGATGCACGTTCATTACCGCCTCGAAATCCTTGATCTCCATCTTGGCGAAGCTCTTGTCGCGCAGAATGCCGGCATTGGCGATCAGGATGTCGATGCGGCCCCATGTGTCCATGGCCTGCTTGACCAGATGCGCCACCCCGGCATCGTCGGTGATGGAGGCGCCATTGGCGATGGCGTCGCCGCCCGCGGCCTTGATTTCCTTCACCACCGCTTCGGCGGCGGCGGAATTGCCGCCGGTGCCGTCCACCGAGCCGCCCAGATCGTTGATCACCACTTTGGCGCCGCGCCTGGCCAGTTCCAGCGCATGCGCCCGGCCCAAGCCGCCGCCTGCCCCGGTGATGATGGCGACCTTGTCCTTGAAGCTGATGGCCATGGGAGACTCCTCGAAGCGGCGTTTGATCACGATGGCGTGGCGGCTACGGCATGGTCAAGGCGGCTCTTGCCCTTGAACCAGGTTGCCGCCGGATGCTCGACAAATCTCTCCAGCAGTCCACCCCAGACGGTGCAAGCCACCACCAGAGAGAGCGGCTCCAGCCACCAGGACAGGCTGATGAAAGTCGTGCCCAATACCGGTGTCATGGGTGCCGGATAAAGCCGCTGCTCGAACACCCGGATCACCAACAGCCAGAAGGTCTGGCCGATATAGACGGCATACGACCAGCGCCCCAGGACTTGCGGGATCCTCGTCTTGAGTGCGTCGGCGAATAGGCCTCGGTCGAAAGACAGCGCCAGGACCAGCGTCATCATGGGAAGCGCGGTCCAGATGTCCATCACCGTGTGCGACCAGCCGGTATCGTAGATACCGCAAAGCAGCGTCGCGAACACAGCCAGTTGGATCAGAGAATGGGCCCAATCAGGCAGACGGTCGTGCGGTTTCCAGGCGCGGTACAAGACGGCAAAGCCCACGCCCATGGCAAAATCGGCAAGTCCCCTAAGCACGCCATCGTGATAGGTGATGTCCAGGCCCACATGGGCGCCGGAAATGAGATCGAGCGCGGTCAAGCCGGCCACACCCGCAGCGATTAAGGCCAGGCCCCTCCAAGTCCGGCCGTTGGCCAGCCACAAGAGCATCGGAAACATCAGGCATAGCGCCCACTCCACGCTGACGAACCACGAGACGCCGTTCCAGGTGAGCCGGTCCATCGTGTTCCAGCCATGGACCAGGAAAAGGGAGAGGAAAAAACCTTTGACGCTCACATCCTGATGGTAGCGCAGATCGAAAATCGAATGATAACCGCCGATATGGGCCAGGATGCGGGTGACGATCACCATGGCCAGCACCGCCAAAAGCATGAACAGGTGCAGCGGGTATAGCCGGGTCAGGCGCGCTTTCAGGAACTGGCCATAGCCTTCGCGGGTGAGAAGCTTGGCCAGCCTTGGCCCATAGACATGGGTCAAGATGAATCCCGACAAGCAGAAGAAGAACTCCACCCACAGATAGCCGCGCGCCGCCAGAAGATCGAGCGGCCAGAAATTGCGATAGCCATGGCCCTCGCTGAAGTGAAACATCACCAGCACCAGAGGTGGGAAGGCCCGCGCGCCGGCCAATGCGCGAATTTCGGCGGGTTTGGTCATGTTGCGCCCTCGCGCCCAATCTAACGCGGAGCAAGGTCCCTGTCGCGCGCGAATCAGGTAGCGTGCCGACCCGCGTGGCTGGGCGGCTTGGACGGTATGAGCGAAAACCACCTGGTGCATCTTCAATCGGTCCTGGGGATCGTCGCGATCATTGCGCTGGCCTGGGCTTTTTCGGAAGACCGCGGCGCGTTCCGCTTTCGCATGGTGGGGACGGCGCTGTTGCTGCAGTTGGCGATCGCGCTCTTGCTGCTGAAATTCCCGCCTGCCCGCGCCGTGCTTTTGGGGCTCAATCGCGTGGTCGATGCGCTGAGCCAGGCCACCACGGCCGGCGCCACCTTCGTTTTCGGCTATGTGGCGGGCGGCGTCACGCCTTTTTCCGTCACCAATCCCCGCGCGCTGACCAGCTTTGCGTTCGGCGTGCTGCCGCTGGTGATTGTCATCTCCGCCCTTTCGGCGCTGCTTTGGTATTGGCGGATTTTGCCTTGGATCGTGCGCGGCATCGCCTTTGTGCTGCGGCGTGTCCTGGGTCTGGGCGGGGCCACGGCGCTGGCCTCAGGCGCCACTGTCTTCTTCGGCATGATCGAGGCGCCCCTGTTGATCCGGCCCTGCCTTGCCAGGATGACCCGCACCGAGCTTTTCATCCTGTTCAGCGTGGGGCTGGCATCGGTGGCCGGCACCATGTTCGTGCTCTATGCGACGGTATTGAAGGATGTCCTGCCGGGTGCATTGGGCCATGTGCTGGTGGCCTCGATGATGGCGTTGCCCGCGGCGGTGATGATCGCGCGGGTGATGGTGCCCGGCGACGCCGCCACCGAAGAAGCGCCCGCAGAGCTGGGCTATCGCTCCAGCATGGACGCGGTCGCCAGGGGCACGGAAGACGGGCTCAAAATCTATCTTCAGATCATGGCGCTCCTGATCGTGATGATCGCCCTGATCGCGTTGGCCGATCACATATTGAGCGCGCTGCCGCGATTGGGCGGCGCGCCCATCACCTTGGAGCGCGTGCTGGGCTTCTTGTTCGCGCCGCTGGCCTGGCTTTACGGCGTGCCCTGGCACGAGGCCAGCGCGGCAGGGAGCCTGCTCGGCACCAAGGCCATCATCAACGAGCTGGTGGCGTATATCCAATATGCCGGACTGCCGAAGGGCACGCTCGATCCCCGTTCCGGCCTGATCATGGTCTATGCGCTGTGCGGCTTCGCCAATTTCGGCAGTGTGGCGATCCTGATCGCCGGCATGAGCGCCCTGATGCCGGAACGACGGAACGAGATCGTGCCTCTGGCCTTGCGCGCCATGGTCTCGGGAACCTTGGCGAGCGGGCTTTCGGCGTCCATGATCGGCCTTCTCACTTAAGTCCCAGCCGAGCGATGCGCCTCTTTCCGATTTGGTTGAGCCTGATTCTGATGGGATGCGCGGTTGCGTCCGCGCCCGTCGAGAACCAGAGCGTGACACCGCATTTCGAGGGCGGTGCGCTGGTGGCGCGGGACGGCACCAGGCTTCCCTTGCGGGAATGGGATGCGCAAGGGGGCGAGCCAAAGGCGGTGATCATCGGCCTTCACGGCATGAGCGATTATTCCAACGCCTTTGACGGTCCGGGGAAGGAATGGGCCAAGCACGGCATCACCACCTTGGCGATCGACCAGCGCGGTTTCGGCCGCTCCGACAATCCCGGGTCGTGGGCGGGAACCGAAACGATGCGGCATGATCTCGACGATTTCGCCATTGCCGCGCATGCGCGCTTTCCGGCCACGAAAATCTTCGCCCTGGGCGAAAGCATGGGCGGCGCTGTGCTGCTCACGGCGCTGGCTTCCTCCGATCCGCCGGCGGTCGATGGCGCCATCCTGGTCTCGCCCGCGGTCTGGTCGCGTTCCGACATGCCCATCCCGTATCGCGTAGCGCTGTTCCTGGTGGCGCACCTGACGCCGGGCATCATCCTCACCAATTCGGCGGCCCGGCATATCGTCACCGTGGTGCCGTCGGACAATGTCCCCATGCTGATCGCGCTGGGCAAGGATCCTTTGTTCCAGAAGAAGACGCGCGCCGACGCCTTGTTCGGGCTGGTCAATCTGATGGATGAGGCGCGCCGCGCCGCCGGCGAAATCACCCACGCGCCGCCGATTCTGTTCCTGCACGGCGCCAAGGATCAGGTGATCCCGCCGAAATCGGCCGCTGCCGCCATCGCCGCGCTGGATGGCCACGCCGAGGCGCGCGAATATCCGAACGGCTATCACATGCTGTTGCGCGATCTTGAAGGAACCAAAGTTCAGGACGACGTCGTGGACTGGGTGCTCGCGCACTAGGAACTCTGCGGAAACGTTCATCAGTTCCAGCCGTTACCAGGGAACAGATTTCCGGAGAGCAAGATGGACCAGAAAAAGAAACCTGATTTGCGCGATGGCGTGCCGCGCACCACCGTCACCAATACCGATTCCCGCATGGCGGGCGGCGCCGACAACCCCAACGTCTCGGTGGATGAGAATCCGCATCTGGTCAAACCGGGTGCCCCCGATCAGCGCGTGCCGGAAGGCCAAACCACCAAAGGGGATTAGGTAAGTCGGACGGCACGGGAGAGGCTGTTTCCCGACCGCCGCTTCCCTGTTTCTGTGCGTCAGCGCTTTCTGGCTCTTGTCTTCGCCGGCTTGGGCGCAGGCGGCGGTGTTTCCGCCTCCCTGGCAAGGCGCAAGGCTCTCAGCCGCGCGGTCTTGGCGTCGAAGGCGGCGCGTTCCTTGGCGATTTCCGCCCAGACCAGCTTGTCGCGCTGCTCGGAAGCGGTGAAGGGTGGCTTGGGGTCTGCCATGCCGGTTTCTACCACGCCTTGTTCCCGTGCGAAACCGCACCAGATTGTCAAACCCCCTGTGAGGCCCGATAAGGCGGCATGGGGAGGCTTGATCGCGCCGTCAATATCGCCGATTTGCGCGGCCTGGCGAAGGCACGGCTGCCGGCGGTGGTATTCGACTATCTGGATGGCGCGGCCGAAGACGAGGCCACTCTCAAGGACAATTGCCAGGCCTTCAAGAACTGGATTTTCCGCCCCCGCCACGGGGTTGAGATCAAGAGGCTGGACCTCGCCATCACCGTCATGGGCCAAAGGCTGGAATGGCCGGCCCTTCTGGCCCCCATCGGCTACAGCGCCCTGATGCATCCCGACGGCGAAGTGGGCGTGGCCAGGGCCGCCGGGCAGGCCGGCACGGGCGCGATTCTCTCCACCATTTCGGGTGCGCCGATGGAAGCCTTGGCCGCCACCGGCACGCCCACCTTCATGCAAATCTATCTTCTGGCAGGACGCGAGGCTGGCGAAGCCACCCTGGAGCGCGCGGAAGCCTGCGGCGTCAAGGGCCTGTTCCTCACCGTGGACACGCCGGTGGCGGGATTGCGCGAGCGCGATTTCCGCAATGGCATGACCCAGCTGATGGGCAAGAATTTGTTCGCCAAGCTCCCCTATGCCGGCGATGTCCTGATGCATCCAGGGTGGCTCGCCACCTATATCGCCGGCTATCGCATGACGCATCTGCCCAATGTGGTGACCGAGGAAGGTCCCTTGCCGCTCACGGACGTGGCCAAGGTCCTGTCGCGCTCGGTGGTGACGTGGAGTGACCTCGACTGGATCCGTGAAGCATGGAAAGGGCCTGTCGCCGTCAAAGGCATCTTGACCGGTGATGACGCGCGGCGCGCCTGCGACGGCGGCGCCGATGCGGTGGTGGTGTCCAATCATGGCGGCCGGCAATTGGACGGGGTGGCGGCCAGCCTCGATGCGCTTCCCGAAGTGGCGCGCGCGGTGGGCGAACGCTGCCAGGTGCTGATGGATGGCGGCATCCGCCGCGGCGCCGACATCGTCAAGGCGTTGGCGTTGGGTGCAAACGCGGTCCTGATCGGGCGCGGCTATGCCTATGGCCTGGCGGCGGGGGGCGAAGCCGGCGTGACGCGGGCGCTGGCCATCCTCAAGGCCGATCTGGAACGCACCATGAAGCTTCTGGGCTGCGCCTCGCTGGCCGATCTGGAGGAAAGCTATCTCCAGCGGCGCTAGAGCATGATCACGCTTCGTAGAATCGCGATCATGCTCTAGGTTTTTGATTTATCGCGCAATTTTTTCCGAAAACCGCCTCACACTTTTCGGATTGCGCTCTAAGTCAGCGCTGCGGCATGATCACCTTTCCGGTTTCGAGCAGCGATTTGAGATTGGACAGGATCGAAGGCCAGCCCTGCGACGCCGCCTGGATGAATTTGGAGTTCTCACGCTCGATCGTGTGGGTGATGGTGAGCTTTACCACGTCATCCTTCGGCTCGAGCTCGAACACGCAGCGCGAATAGCCTTCTTCCTTCAGTTCCGGCCTGAACTGGTTCTGCCATTTCAAAACCAAACGCCTGGAGGGCTCACACTCTACCACTTCGCCTGCGTCGGCGACGCGGTCGTCGGGGAAGATCATCTTCCAGCTTGCGCCCGGCTTCCATTCCGATTCCTGACGGATGCCGAACCAGTATTTCCGGGTGAATTCGGGGCTGATCAGCGCGGTCCACAATTCCCCGGGCGTGGTCTTGATATAGGTGACATAGATGAAACTGCTTTCCGCCATGATGGTCTCCTGTTCCGTTATTTCCGGGGTTTGCTTTCCAGCGCCTGTTTGAGATCGGAGAGGGCGCCAAGCCGCGCCTGATCGAACTTTCCGATCCACCTTTCCGCGATCTCATTGATCGGCACGGGATTGATGAAGTGCCGTTTCTCGCGGCCCTGGCGCAGCGACGCCACCAGATTGGCCTCTTCCAGGATGGCGAGGTGCTTGGTCACCGCCTGGCGCGTCATCTCCAGTCCGTCCGAAAGTTCGCTCAATGTCTGTCCATTCCTGCGGCGCAGCCGGTCCAGCAGCAGCCGGCGGCTTTTGTCCGCCAGGGCCCGGAAAACGGCATCATCATCCATGTCGTTATTATGCAACCATTTGGTTGCATGTCAAGTGCATGCTTGAGGCAGCAAGGTCGAGTTGCATTTTCAGAGCTGCCGGGGCTCTCCCAGCCTGGCCTTCAGCCAATCAAGCGCGCGCTCGGGATGGGCGGCCCAGCGTCCCGACCCTGTTGAACGCGGCGGGAATCGACAGGCCATCTTGCCTGCGCTGCTTCTCCAGCTCGAAAATCACCAAGGTACGGCTCGGGATAGGGCGGCGGGACGCGAATGAGATCGCCCACATCAGGATGGCGCTGGCGCGCTTCCCTCAGCGCATAATATTTCTCGAGAACGCTTTTTAACTCGCGCACGAACAGGTCATGCGAATTGTCGGGCATGTTCGATGCGCGAGGGGGACGAAACTAACGCCCCTGGTGGCGGAAGAAGCGGCCCTTGGTCATCTTCTGGTTATGCCCCTGATTGAAGCGCGTCCACATCGGTTGTTCGGGCTTTCCCGGATGCGGCGGCTCGGCTTTGGGCTTGGGCGCCGCGGGATGGGCTGGCCCGGTCGTGACTTGCTGGGCGGGCGCGGCCGCCGCGGCTTCCGGCAATCTGGCTTCGGTGGGTTTTGCCGGCTTTGCCATCGGCTTGCCGGGCTTTGCCTTCCCGGCGGTTTTCACCGGCTTCGCGGGTTTGGTTTTACTGGGCTTGGCTGTCTTGGCTTTGCCGCTTTTGGCTTTAGGCATGGTCCTTCCTTTGGCAGAAGCTCACGGAGGAAATGATACACCGGGAAAATCAAAATGCGCAGAGATTCTCCTGCAGCAGCAGACCGGCCTTGAGCCAGACCCGCCCGCCATAGGCGCCTGTTCTGCCACGAAGGGGCGTGCCCGCGGGCAGTCTCAGCCAGGAATGGGGTGCGAAGGTTTGGCTAGCATCGGAGAAAGACCCCTCCAGCACCAGCAATTCCAGGCCGTCCGGATTGGCCAATTCTAAGCTCTGGTCCGCCCGCCACATCTCCAGCCGAACCTGCTCATGGCCATTGTCGAACAAGATCCCATCTGCATTGCGCAGCGCGACGGTGGCATCATCGTCCCGGCGGAATTGCCAAAGCTTGACGAAGATCACACAGCCTTGCGCGGAGCCGGGCCGGTGCCCCGATCCCGGTGGATTGCGCATGTAAGAGCCCGCCGGATAATCGCGGCTTTCGTCCTGGAACACGCCGTCCAGCACCAGAATCTCCTCGCCGCCCGGGTGGCCATGGGCGGAAAAATGACTATTCCTGGCATAGCGCACGATCGAAGTCGCGCGCGCCTTTTCATCGCCGATGCGGAACAGCATGCGTCGCTCTACGCCCGGTGTGGGGCTCGCCACCCAGGGAAGTTTTCCCGCGTGTACGATGACAGGGACGCTGAAATCGGCGTTCAGCTTCATCAAGATTTACAACTCCGCGCGTCCGCCATCGACGACGATCTCCGCGCCCAGCATATAGCTGGAGGCGTCGCTGGCCAAAAACAAGGCGGCATTGGCGATGTCGTCGGCCGTGCCCATGCGGCCGGCGGGAATGATCTTTGAGGTCGCTTCGACATAAGTCTGGAAATCCGCGTCGCTGCGTGTGCCCTTGTGGAGCGGTGTGATGATGGAGCCCGGGCTCACCGCATTGACCCGGATTTTCTTCTCCGCCAGTTCGGCGGCGAAGGTGCGGGTGAAGGAGCGCACCGCTGCCTTGCTGGCTGACAGGATTCCCCGTCCCGCCACCCCACGCTGATCCAGCCATGAGGTGTTGAGGATGATGGAGCTTCCCGGCGGCATCAGGGGCACCACTGCCTGGACGGAAAAGAATACCCCCTTGACGTTCACATCCATCAGCTTGGTGTAAGCGGCTTCGTCGGTCGCGCCGATGGGGGTGCCCAGCGCCGTGCCGGCATTGGCGAGGAAGATGTCGAGCTTGCCGAAGGCGGCTTTTGTCTCCTCGGCCATGCGCGTCAGCTCGGCGACGGAACGGACATCGGCCTTGATGGTGACGGCTTTGCCGGCGAGCGCCGCCCTGGCCTTGTCGAGCTTGGCGGCATCGGTGCCGGCGATGGCAACTTTGGCGCCATGCTTCTGGAACAGTTTGGCGGTGGCCAGCCCGATGCCGCTCGAGCCCCCGGTGATCAAAGCAGTCTTTCCCTCCAGCGTCATGGCGGTTTCTCCTCGTGGATTTATGTGGCTAGATTAGAGGCGAGAATGGATCGTCGCCACCGGATGAGAGACATGACCGGACCGCGCGAGCAGCATCCGTGGCGGGGAGGGCTTTGTACTTCCCGAACTTTTATTCCCGCGCCAAGGTGGAAACCGTGGCGGAGGCGCGCGTTATGCTGGAACCCGCGAAACAGCGGGCCGAGGAGGGGACATGCGGATTGCGGTATTGACGGGCGGCGGCGATGTGCCGGGGCTCAACCCCTGCATCAAGGCGATCACCGAAAATGCCTTGCAGGAAGGCTGGGAGGTGCTGGGCTTCCGCCGCGGCTGGGCCGGTCCGCTTTGCTACAATCCCGACGATCCGGAAGCGAGCAAACAGCATGTGATGCCGCTCACCCATGAGCGGGTGCGCACCATTGACCGCACCGGCGGCACTTTCCTGCATTCGTCGCGCACCAATCCCGCCAAGGTGAAACCATCCGACCTGCCGGATTTCCTCAAGGATTTGCCCCGCAAGGGCGACAAGGTCGATGCCACCCCCCACGTCCTCAAAGTGCTGCAAGCGCTCAAGATCGACGCGCTGGTGGCCTTGGGCGGCGACGACACGCTCTCTTACGCGGCGCGGCTGCACCAGGAAGGCTTTGCCGTGATGGCCTGTCCCAAGACCATGGACAATGACGTGTTCGGCACCGATTACTGCATGGGCTTTTCCACCGCCGTGTCACGTTCGGTGGAAGCGATCACGGCGCTAAGGACGCCGGTGGGCAGCCATGAACGTGTCGGCGTGGTGGAATTGTTCGGCCGCAATTCCGGTGAGACGGCGCTGCTCGCCGGTTATCTGGCCGCCGCCGACCGTACCCTGATCGCCGAAGTGCCGTTCGACATGGAAAAGCTGGCGGCACTGGTGGAAAAGGATCACGCCCGCAATCCATCCCGCTATGCCATGGTGGTTCTGTCCGAAGGCGCGCAGATGAAGGAAGGGCCGATCGTCGAGGCCGGACCCGAAGACGCCTACGGCCATCGTAAGCTGGGCGGGATCGGCGAGATGGTGGGCGCGGAGATTCAGCGCCTTACCGGCATCGGGGTGATGAACCAGAAATTGGCCTATCTGATGCGCGCGGGCGCGCCCGATGCCTTGGATCAGATGGTGTCGAAGAATTACGGCACGATGGCGATTCAGTTGTTGAAGGATGGCAAACATGGGTTGATGACCGCCATCCAGGCGGGGCGCTACACCAGCGTGCCGGTTGAGACCTGCATCAAGGGCACGCGCCGCGTGGATGTGCCCGCGCTCTACGACACGGAAGCATACCGGCCGCGCCTCGCCGCGCTTACCGGAAAGCCGATGTTCCTGTACTGATTGCGCTGTTCCCGGATAAACTTTGGATGAAGGACGTTTCCTTGAGAGACCGCTGTCCCTACGGGCGGAGCGGCGGTCCGGCACAAGCACAAGGAGATCCCATGAAAGCCCTTCTCGCTTCAGCCGCCGTTGCAGCCTTGATGCTGGCGGCGCCCGCTTTCGCGCAACAGAGTGACAGTTCCACGGCGTCACAGACCGACCAGGCCACTACGCAAGCACCCGACAATGGCACGGCGTCGGGACAGTCGGGCGGCACGTATGGCCAGATGATGCGCGACAACCGTAAGGATGCCGGTATCGGACCATCCGCTTCCAATGGCAGTGGCAGCTCGACCGCGATGGCGACGACCAATCCGCCGGCGGGCGGCCAGGATTCGGATCAGACGACGGCCGAGAATGTGCCGCCGCCGGAAAGTACCTCGCCCAGCGAGCAGAAGCCGGGTCAGGCCAGCAACCAAGATCAGTCCGCGGCCCAGGCGCCCGAAAGCGCATCACCCAGCGAGCAGAATCCGGGCGCGGCCACGGCTGAAAATGAAGGACCCGCCGAGCAGAACCAGGCCATGGCGGAAAATCAGCAATCCGACCTGACCACCGCCCAGAACGGCAAGGCTCCTTCGGCCGGCGCGCCGGCCAGCGACCAGAATTCCGACCAGGCCACGGCTGAAAACGGCGCACCGTCGGAAAAAAAGTAGCGGATAAAGTAGCGGATAAAGTGAAACGGAGCGAAATGAGGAGGATCACTTCGCTCCGCTTTTTAGTTTGCGACTTTCGTCGCGCGGCGGCCTGCCGGACCGCTCGCCTTTGGTCAACCCCTTCGAAAGATTGCCTCGGTGAGACGGATTAAAGCCAACTCCCGCGCCGTCGGCCATTGGTGAAAAATACCGAAGGTGGCGCTTTCCTTGATCCGGCTTTTGATGAAAGATCATGGGGGTTGCGGGGGGACTCCTCATGTCGCGCGGGCAGAACCGCCGTCATTTTCTGGCATCGGCTTCGGCGCTTCCGATTCTGGCGTTCGCCGGCCATGCCCAGGCGGTGAGCATATCCGGCCATCTGCCCTGGGAAGCCTTTGCAGGCGATCCTCCCCGGCCGGTCAATCCCGCAGGCTGGTATTATTTCACGCCCAATGAGGTGGCGACTGTCGAAGCCATCGTCGATCGGTTGATCCCCGCGGATCATCTCTCGGTGGGCGGCAAAGCTGCGGGCTGTGCCGTCTTCATCGACCGTCAATTGGCGGGCAGCTTCGGCAAATCCAGCCGCCTTTACATGAAGGGCCCCTTCACCAAGGGCTTGCCCACCCAAGGCTATCAAGGCGCGCTGACACCGGCCGGCCGCTATCGCGAAGGCCTGCGTGCGCTCGACGATCATGTCCATGGCGCCTATGGCAAGAGCTTCGCGCAGTTGCGTGCAGCGGAGCAGGACGAAATCCTGGAAGGGTTGGAAAGCGGCAAGATCGAACTGAAATTGGCCTCAGGCCTCAGCACCAGGAGTTTCTTCGACCTGGTGCTGGAAAACACGATGGAAGGTTTCTTCGCCGATCCTCTCTATGGCGGCAACAAGGGCCTGGCGGGCTGGAAGCTGATGGGCTTTCCCGGCGCCCGCTACGACTATCGCGACCATGTGGACAAGCACAATGTGCCTTATCCGCATGGCCCGGTCTCGATCTATGGCGAGACCTGAAGATGGCGAAGATCTTGCCTCGCAAAGACGTGGTGATCATGGGCTTGGGTTGGACCGGCGCCATCCTGGCGCAGGAACTGACCGAAGCCGGGCTTGATGTGGTTGCGATCGAGCGCGGGCCGTGGCGCGACACTGCCACCGATTTCAACATCGGTTACATGCAGGACGAGTTGCGCTTTGCCGTGCGCAAGGACCTGTTTCTTTCGCCCGTGCTGGAAGCCATGACCATGCGCAACAGCACGGATCAGACGGCATTG
>Ga0134128_10006255_pt1 | contig 14433 bp, 13 predicted proteins | sample KB31754_FD_96462 | JGI IMG/M metagenome (GOLD analysis project Ga0134128, IMG submission 96462) | Terrestrial soil microbial communities with excess Nitrogen fertilizer from Kellogg Biological Station, Michigan, USA - KB3-175-4 | ecosystem: Environmental > Terrestrial > Soil > Unclassified ... | reverse complement strand
GTGTCTGAATTCCGCTCCCGCAAGGAGGCGCTGAAGGCCAGCTATACGGTCGCCCAGGCGCAGCGGGTGATCAACCACGCGTATGCCGAGTTTGGTGATGAGGCGGGGGGTGCCGACGCGCCCTATCCGGAGGCCGACGACACCGCACAGTCCCTGGCCGGCAGCATCGCCGCCATCGGCACCACGCTGGGCCAGGAAGCGCACCAGGGCGGGTCCGTGGCCGCGGGGGACACCGCGCCGGACCACCCCGCCCCACCGGAAGCCGCGCTGATGGAGCTGAGATGCGGATGGCCGGCCCGGCAGGCCCAGCGCATTCTGTTCGCCGTGCCGGACGGTGACCCGTCGGGTGGCGAACCCCCGGTGGCGGTGCTGCTGGCCGCCGGGCCCGCGGTGCGGCCACTGCGCGGCGAGGCCGATGAGCTGATCCCGGTTGCGCTGGCCCGCTACCGGGCGCTGCGGGACCAGTCCCGGCGCGGCCTGCCGGCCCCGGCCCAGTCGACCGGGTCATTCCTCACTGAGTTCTTCCCCGGCAAGGCCGAGAACATCCAGGTGGCCGCCCTCGACCTGGCCGCCCGGGTGCTGCCGCAGCCACCCGGCCAGCTGCGCCGCCAGGCCGGGATAACCCAGGCCGAGCTGGCCGAGCGGCTGGGCGTCCGCCAGGAGCGGGTATCGGCGATCGAGCGTGCCGACCCCAGTGCCGCCGAGGTGCGTACGCTGGCCGGCTACGTGCAGGCGCTGGGCGGCCGTCTGGTGCTGGTCGCCGACTTCGGCGCCGACCAGGTCATCCTGGGCTGACCCGGGCCAGCCCAGCCGCCGGGGCCAGCCCGGCCCACCGTCCACCGGGCCAGGCGGGGCGCGGCACCAGGGCGTGCGCCCTTGCCGGGTCATGGCACGCTGGGAGCATGACGGCAGCGGGCCGGACGGCCAGCGGGGACGGCACAGCAGCCGGGCCGGGGCGGGTCCGGGCGGAGACCGTGCAGCGGCTGGAGCGCGCCATGGGCTCACTCGGCACCGCCGCGATGGCGTCAATGGACCAGCGGCTGCCCTGGTTCCGCGCGATGTCCGCGGAGAACCGGTCCTGGATCGGCCTGGTCGCCCAGGCCGGCATCGCCGCGTTCGTGGACTGGGTGAAGCGCCCGCCGCGCGGCCGCCCGTCGGTCGCCGTGGAGGTGTTCGGCACCGCCCCCCGCGAGCTGGCCCGCGCGGTCACCTTGCAGCAGGCCGTGGAGATGGTGCGGGTCATCATCGACGTGGTGGAAGCGCGGGTCGACGAGCTGGCCGCGCCCGGGGGTGAGGCGGAACTGCGCGAGGAAGTGCTCCGCTACACCCGGGAGATCGCGTTCGGGGCGGCCCAGGTCTACGCGCGGACCGCGGAGGCCCGCGGCGCCTGGGATGCCCGGCTGGAAGCACTGGTGGTCGACTCGCTGGTCCGGGGCGAGATGGGCGAAGGCCTGCAATCCTGGGCGTCGGCGCTGAACTGGTCGCACACCCCGGTCGCGGTGATCGTCGGGCAGGCCGACGGCAGCGAACCCGAGGGAATGATCGAGGAACTGCGGGCCATGGTCCGGCGCTCCCGGCTGGACCTGCTGGCCGGGGTGCACGGCACCCGGCTGGTGGTGGTGCTGGGTGGCGCCGCCGACCCGCTGGCCGTGGCCGAGCAGCTGGCCGGGCGGTTCGGCGCCGGCCCGGTAGTGGTCGGCCCGCCCGTTGCCGATCTGCAGGCCGCGGCCAGCTCGGCCGCGGCCGCGCTGGCCGGGCTGCGCGCGGCACCGGGCTGGCCGGACTCGCCCCGCCCGGTGCTGGCCACTGAGCTGCTGCCGGAACGCGCCCTCGACGGCGACGAGGCGGCCCGGGCCGAGCTGGTCAGCCGGCTGTACGAGCCACTGCGCCACGGTGGCACCGCGCTGCTCGACACGCTGAGCACGTACCTGGAGCAGGGCTCCTCACTGGAGGCCACCGCCCGCCTGCTGTTCGTACATCCCAACACGGTGCGTTACCGGTTGCGCCGGGTCAGCGAGCTGACCGGGCTCACTCCGTCGGATGGGCGGGCCGGATTCACCCTCTGGGTGGCCATCGTGCTCGGCCACCTGATGCACAAACGCACATAGTTTGGCTCAAACCTACAAACTCTCCCCGCCAAACTTCGTGCTCTTCTTCACCCATGTAGCGGACTTCTACAGTGCAGGGTTAAATGCATGCTCGTCATTGCTGCCCCCGGCCAGGGGGCCCAGGCCCCTGGCTTCCTGTCCCCCTGGCTCGAGCTTCCCGGCTTCGCTGACCGGCTCGCGGCCTGGTCCGGCCTGATCGACCTCGACCTGATCACGATGGGGACCACGGCCAGCGCCGACGAAATCAGGGACACCGCGGTCGCCCAGCCGCTGCTGGTGGCGTCCGCGATAGCCGCGGCCGAGACGCTGTTCGGCTCGCTGGAAGCGGCCCGCGGGCACAGTATCGCCGCGGCCGGGCACAGCGTGGGTGAACTGGCGGCCGGCGTCATCGCCGGCGTGCTCAGCGCGGACGACGCCATGCGCCTGGTCCGGGTCCGCGGGCAGGCCATGGCCCGCGCCGCCGCCGAGCGGCCCACCGGGATGACCGCGGTGCTCGGCGGGGACGAGGCGGGCGTGCTCGACTCGATCGCGGCGCACGGCCTCACCCCGGCCAACATCAACGGCGCGGGCCAGGTGGTGGCGGCTGGCACCATGGACCAGCTGGCCGCGCTGGCCGCCGACCCGCCCGCAGGCGCGCGGCTGCGCCCGCTCCAGGTGGCCGGCGCGTTCCACACCGAGCACATGGCCCCGGCCGTGGGCGCACTGCGCGAGGCGGCCGCCGGGATCGCGGTGCACGACCCGGCCGTGCCGCTGCTGTCCAACCGGGACGGGGCCGTCGTGACTTCCGGACCGGACTGGCTGGAGCGGATCATCACCCAGGTCAGCGCGCCGGTCCGGTGGAACCTGTGCATGCGCGAGATGACCGGGCTCGGGGCCAGCGGGTTCCTTGAGCTGCCGCCCGCCGGCACGCTGACCGGGCTGGCCCGCCGGGGGCTGCCCGGCCTGGCGCTGGCCGCGGTCAAGACCCCGGACGACCTGACCGCGGCCAAGTCGCTGATCGGCGAGCACGCCCTGGGTTACCCGCACGCCGACGGGCAGGAGGCGCCCGAGTGGCGGCTGCTCGTCGCGCCACTGTCTGGCACCTTCCATACGGCGGCGGGCGACCCGCCGCCCGCCGCGGCCGGGGCGGCGCTCACGCCCGGCGCCGAGATCGGGCACGTCGAGCAGCGCGGCGGGCGGCACGCGATCACCCCGCCGTTCCCGGCCCGGGTCATCGAGTGGCTGGTCGAGGACGGCGATCCGGTCAGCGCGGGCCAGCCCCTGGTCCGGCTGCAACCGGAGCCGAGCTGACCCAGCCGTGCCCCCCGGCCGCGGACCGGGCCCACCGGGGCATGACCCACCACCGACTGGACGACCACAGCAAGCCGAACGGGAAGGGACCACTTCAGATGCGACTCGCCGAGGGCAGAGCCGGTGCGCGGATCCTGGCGCTGGGTGGGTACCAGCCCACCCGGGTGGTCACCAACGACGAGCTGGCCGCCACGGTGGAGACCAGCGACGAGTGGATACGCAGCCGGGTGGGCATCGCCAGCCGCCGGATCGCCGGGCCGGACGAGACCGTGGCCGACATGGCGACGGCCGCGGGCGGCAAGGCGCTGGCCGCCAGCGGCCTGTCCCCGGCCGACATCGACCTGGTGATCGTGGCCACCTGCACGCCCGAGGCGCCGATCCCGAACACCGCGGCCACGGTGGCCACCCGGCTCGGCATCGTGGCCCCGGGCGCGTACGACCTCAACGCCGCGTGCGCCGGGTTCTGCTACGCGCTGGGCACGGCCAGCGACGCGGTACGCGCGGGCACGTCTGAGCACGTGCTGGTGATCGGCGCGGAGAAGCTGTCCCAGTGGGTGGACTGGACCGACCGGTCGACCTGCATCATCTTCGCCGACGGCGCGGGAGCGGCCGTGGTCGGGCCGGTCAGCGACGATGCTGACGGCCCCGGCATAGGCCCGGTCGTCTGGGGTAGCGACGGGAACATGGCGGACAAGATCTACATCAAGGACCGCCAGTCGTTCATCTTCCAGGAAGGCCAGGCCGTGTTCCGCTGGGCGACCACGGCCCTGCACCCGGTGGCCAGGGAAGCCTGCGCGCAAGCCGGAGTTGACCCGGGCGAGCTGGCGGCGTTCGTGCCGCACCAGGCGAACCTGCGGATCATCGAGGCCATCGCCAGGAAGATCGGCGCGCCCCAGGCCAAGGTGGCCACGGACATCGTGCACTCCGGCAACACGTCCTCCGCATCGATCCCGCTGGCCCTGTCGGCGATGATCGAGCGCGGCGAACTCGGTTCCGGGGCGCCGGTCCTGCTGCTCGGCTTCGGGGCGGGCATCAGCTATGCGGCGCAGGTGGTCAGGGTACCCTGACCGCGCCGTGGCCCTGGGCAAGCGGCCCAGGGCCAACCACACCTCACAGGAAAGAGAGAACGCATCCCATGGCCATGACTGAGCAGGAGATCCTTGCCGGCCTCGGCGAGATCGTCGACGAGGTCGCCGGCGTCCCCGCGGACCAGGTCACCCCGGACAAGAGCTTCGTCGATGACCTCGACATCGACTCGCTGTCCATGGTGGAGATCGCGGTGGCGGCGCAGGACAAGTTCGGCGTGGAGATCCCGGACGACCAGCTCAAGAACCTCAAGACCGTGCGGGACGTCGTGACCTACGTGCAGAACGCCGAAGTTTCGGCCTGAGCCACCGCGGCCGCCTACCGGCACGCCACCGGTGCGCCTTCGCCTCCGCGACGCAGGCGCACCTCGTACGCAAGAGGAGCGATTCACAGTGCGGGCAGATCAACCACGCGTCGTCGTCACCGGGCTCGGCGCGACCACGCCGCTGGGCGGGAACGTGACCGACACCTGGGAATCGCTGCTGGCCGGTCGGAGCGGGGCGCGCAAGCTCCCCGCCGACTGGTCCCCGGTGCCGCTGCCGGTGCAGATCGCGGCCCCGGCCGCGATCGACCCGGCGACGGCGCTGGACCGGGTGCAGGCCCGGCGGCTGGACCGCTGCGAGCAGCTGGCGCTGGTCGCCGCGCGTGAGGCCTGGGCCAGCGCGGGAGCGCCCGAGGTGGACCCGTTCCGGCTCGGCGTGGTGGTATCCAGCGGTATCGGCGGGGTGGCGTCCACCATCGCCGCCTACGACACGATGAACGACAAGGGCTGGCAGCGGCTGTCCCCGTTCACCGTGCCGATGCTCATGCCCAACGGCTCGGCCGGCTGGCTCAGCCTGGAACTGAACGCGCGGGCCGGGGTGCACACCACGGTCAGCGCGTGCGCGTCCGGCGCCGAGGCCATCGGCTACGCCATCGAGATGATCCGCTCCGGCCGGGCCGATGTGGTGCTGGCCGGCGGGACCGAGGCCGCGATCATCCCGCTGAACGTCGCGGCGTTCGCGGCCATGCGGGCCCTGTCCACCCGCAACGACGAGCCGGAGCGGGCCTCCCGGCCGTTCGACCGGGGCCGGGACGGCTTCCTGCTCGGCGAGGGCGCGGGCATGGTGGTGCTGGAGTCCGCCGAGCACGCAGCCAGCCGCGGCGCCACCGTGCACGCGGTCGCGGCCGGGGCCGGCTACTCCGCCGACGCGCACCACATCGCGCAGCCCGACCCGGACGGCACCGGGATCCTGCGCGCCATCCAGCACAGCATCGCCGACGCCCAGCTGGACCCGGAGCAGATCGTGCACGTCAACGCGCACGCCACATCCACCCCGGCCGGGGATGTGGTCGAAGGGCAGACCATCGCCCGGGCCCTCGGCGCCGCCGCCAGCGGGGTCGTGGTCTCGGCCACCAAGTCGATGACCGGGCACCTGCTCGGCGGGGCCGGCGCGGTGGAGGCGGTAGCCACCATCCTGGCCCTGCGCGAGCACGTCGCGCCGCCCACGATCAACCTGGACGACCCGGAAGACGCCGGGGTCGACATCGCCACCGAGCCACGGAAGCTGACCCCGCACACCAGTGCCCCGATGGCGGCACTGAACAACTCGTTCGGCTTCGGCGGCGCCAACGTCACGCTCGCCTTCACCACTGCCTAGGGTCCCATCCCGCCACCAGCAAGGAGACCCCCCGTGACCGTTACCGAGAGCCGCACCCCCGCTGCTGCGGGCCAGCCAGCCACCGGCCAGGGCCGGGCGGCGGCCGCGACACCGGTCATCTCGCGGGATCCGGAAATCCGGCTCGAGTCGCTGTTCGACGCCCGGTCGGTCGAGCTGCTGACCCCGCACGACGACAGCGGCGCGGTCGCCGCCACCGGGACCATCGATGGCATGCCCGCGGTCGCGTTCGCCAGTGACCCCCGGGTCCAGGGCGGCGCCATGGGCAGCGCGGGCTGCGCCGCGATCGTGGCCGCTTATGACGAGGCCATCGCGCAGGGCGTGCCGGTGATCGGGCTGTGGCACTCCGGCGGCGCCCGGCTGCGCGAGGGGGCGGAGAGCCTGCACGCGGTGGGCACCGTGTTCGCCGCCATGACCCGGGCGTCCGGGGTGGTCCCGCAGATTTCGGTGGTGCTCGGCGCGGCGGCGGGCGGGGCGGCCTACGGGCCCGCGCTGACCGACGTGGTGATCCTGTCCAACCACGGCCGGATCTTCGTCACCGGCCCGGACGTGGTGCGCAGCGTGACCGGTGAGGACGTGGACATGGCCCGGCTGGGTGGGCCGGAGCCGCACAGCCGCCGGTCCGGCCTGGTGCACCTGGTCGCGGCCACTGACGCCGAAGCGCTCAGCCGGGCCCGGCAGCTCGCACTGCTGCTGGGCCGGCCGCAGGAGGTGGACCTCGGCCTGGTGGCCCGGCAGGCCGACGGGCCCGCCCTGGACACGCTGCTGCCCGAGTCGGTGCGCCGGGCCTATGACGTGCACCCGCTGCTGGCCGGGCTGCTCGACGAGCCCGGGATCGAACTGCATCCCCGGTGGGCGCCGAACCTGGTCACCACGCTGAGCCGGCTGGCCGGCCGGACGGTCGGGGTGATAGCCAACAACCCGCTGCGGCTCGGCGGCTGCCTGGACATCCCCTCGGCCGAGAAGGCGGCCCGGTTCGTCCGGATGTGCGACGCGTTCGGCATCCCGCTGGTGGTGATCGTGGACGTGCCCGGTTACCTGCCCGGGGTCGGCCAGGAATGGGACGGCGTGGTGCGCCGCGGCGCGAAGCTGCTGCACGCGTTCGCCGAGGCCAAGGTGCCCCGGGTGACCCTGATCACCCGCAAGGCCTACGGCGGTGCCTACATCGCGATGAACTCCCGCGCCCTCGGCGCGACCCGGGTGTTCGCCTGGCCCGGCGCTGAGATAGCGGTGATGGGCCCGGTCGCGGCCGTGCGCATCCTGAACCGGCGCGTCCTGGCCGACGTGCCCGCCGACCAGCTGCAGGAGGCCGAGGCCAAGCTGGCCGCCGAGCACGAACGGGAGTCGGGCGGGCTGGCCCGGGCCCGGGAGCTGGGCGTGATCGACGAGGTCATCGACCCGGCCGCGACCCGGACAGCGATCGCCCGGGCCATCGCCGCCGCCCCGCAGATGCGCGGCAGTCACGGCAACATCCCGCTCTGACCGCGGATGGACGCGGCTGACCGGCTGCTCGTCGTCGAGCACGAGCGGACCGCCCCGGCCGGGCTGCTCGGCCTGTGGGCACGGCGCCGCGGGCTCGCCCTGGACACGGCGCGGCCCGCGGAAGGGGACGTGCTGCCGGCCAGCCTGCCCGGGTATGCGGGCGTGGTCGTGCTCGGCTCGGAGCAGACCGCGTTCGACGACACCCTGCCCTGGCTGGCCGATGAGCTGTCCCTGGTCGGCCGGGCCGTGGCGGACGGCGTCCCGGTGCTCGGCATCTGCTTCGGCGGCCAGGTGCTGGCCCGGGTGCTCGGCGCCCGGGTCTACCGGCTCAGCCAGCCGGAGATCGGCTGGGTCCGGCTGGCCAGCCAGCGCCCGGGCCTGGCCAGCGGGCCGTGGCTGTCCTGGCACCAGGACGGGTTCGACCGGCCGGCGGGCGCGGCCGAACTGGCCACCGGCGGCGCCTCGGTACAGGCGTTCGCGGTAGGCCCGCATGCCGGGCTGCAGTTCCACCCGGAGGCGACCGAGCCGATCACCGCGGACTGGTTGCGGGCCACCCGTCCGCCGCTCAGCCCGGAGCACGCGGCCCGGCTCAGCCAGGGCTGGGCGGAGGCCGCCGGCCGGGTTCGCCGCGAGGCCGCCACGCTGTTTTCCGCGTGGCTTGATGGGGGCCTCGCCGGCCCGGCGACCGCGGCATGGAATACTCAGCGGTTGCGCGGGTAAAGGGCAGTCCTGCCCACACCCATGGACGGGCCACAAAACGGTCGTCCAATTGTGTCCGAGTGCCCAGCTGGCGGTGCCGCCGCCACCTACGATCGATGGTCTATGCCTCCTAACGAACGCTCCGAAAGCCTCGCCGAGCAGACCGAAACGCCCCCGCTGGACACGCCGGCCGGGCCAGCGCCGAACGGGCACGCGCCCGGCGCGGCTGACCAGGAGGCCGCGAACGCCGCCGCTTCCGGCCGGACTCCGCCCAGCAGCCCGGTCATGCTGGGCTTCGCCAGCTTCCTCATGCTGTTCGTGGAGCTGGCGCTGATCCGGTGGACGGCGGCGAACAATGTCTACGTCACCAACGCGACCAACTTCGTGCTGCTGGCCAGCTTCCTGGGCATCGGCATCGGCTTCCTGAACGCGAAGTCCAATCGCGACTTCGTGCGCTGGGCACCGCTCGCGCTGGTCGCCCTGGTCGCCTTCGTGCTGGCCTTCCCGGTCATCCTGGCCTCGCTGTCCGGCTCACACCCCTACCGCGGGCAGTTCGGCATGGCCGCGCTCCCCCGCCCGCTCAGCCTGGCCGTCATCTTCGTGCTGAGCACCGCGGTGATGGCCGGCTTCGGCCAGGCGGTGGCCCGGATGTTCGTGACGTTCCAGCCGCTGAAGGCCTACCGGCTGGACATCTTCGGCAGCATCCTCGGCATCGCGGTGTTCACCCTGCTGTCGTTCCTGCAGCTCCCGCCGGTCGTGTGGGGCGTGATCGCCGCCGGCGGCCTGGTGGTGCTGCTCGGCTGGCGGCACGCCAAGTGGTGGCAGTACGCGGCGTGCGCGGCCGCGGTGATCATCCTGGCCGTGGAGTCGGCCGTGCCAAACCAGCACTGGTCGCCGTACTACAAGATTTCCGCGAACCTCGTCGGCGGCAGCCATCCCGCGCTCTACGTGTCCGCGAACAACATCCCGTACCAGGCGGCCCGCTCGCTGACCGTGCTGCACGAGCAGAAGAAGTTCTACTTCTACCCCTACCAGCACGTCACCCGGTCCTCGCTGAAGGACGTGCTGATCATTGGGGCCGGCACCGGCAACGACGTGGCCGTCGCCCTCTCCCAGGGCGCGCAGCACGTGGACGCGGTCGAGATCGATCCGGTGCTGGCCAAGATCGGCCGGAGCGAGCACCCCAACCACCCGTATGACAGCCCGCGGGTGACCACGCACATCGCCGACGGCCGGGAGTACCTGCAGAACACCAAGAAGCACTACAACCTGATCCTGTTCGCCCTGCCCGACTCGCTGACGGCGGTCAGCGGCCAGTCCAACCTGCGGCTGGAGAGCTACCTGCTCACCCTTCAGTCGGTCCAGGCGGCCCGGGCCCGGCTGGCCCCCGGCGGCACCATGGCCATGTACAACTACTACGCGCTGCACCTGTTCAACCGGTACGCGACCACCATGGACGAGGCCTTCGGCCGGCCGCCGTGCGCCCAGGTGGGCCCGCCGCTCGGCGGCCGGCGGCTGGCCGTGCTCAGCGACCGGCCGGACGCGCCGGTGGCGAACTGCGCCGACGTGTGGCACGGCACCCGGGTCGCGCCCGCCACCGACGACCACCCGTTCCCGTACCTGCTGAACAACACGATCCCGACCAACTACATCTGGATGCTGGCGCTGATCCTGGCCGCCTCGGTGCTGTTCGTCCGGATCGGCGGCGGCTCGTTCCGCCGGATGAGCGGGTACATCGACCTGGCCTTCATGGGCGCGGCGTTCCTGCTGCTGGAAACCAAGAACATCGTCCAGTTCGCGCTGCTGTTCGGCAGTACCTGGCTGGTCAACGCGCTGGTCACCGGGGCCATCCTGGTCGCGGTGTACCTGGCCGTGGAAACCGCCCGGCATATCAAGCTGCCCCCGCCGTGGGTGCTGTACGCGGCGCTGATCGCCTCGCTGGTGCTGACCTGGCTGATCCCGCAGGGGGATCTGGTCAGCCTGCCCATCGTGGGCCGGTTCCTGGCCGGCGGGGCACTGGCCTTCGCCCCGGTCTACGTCGCGAACCTGATCTTCGCGCAGCGGTTCAACGACGTGGAGACCACGACGACCGCGTTCGCCGCGAACCTGCTGGGCGCGATGGTCGGCGGCGCGCTGGAGTACCTGGCCCTGATCACCGGCTACCGCTTCCTGCTGATCCTGGTCGGCGTGCTGTACGCGCTGGCGTTCCTGTTCACCCGGATCAGGCGCCGGCCCGCCGCCGGCGTGACCTGACCGCAGGCGGGTAAGGCCCGGAAGGTAGCGCGCAGCTGACTTCCGGGAGGAACCGTGGCGTCTCCGGCTGGCCCGACCCGACTCGTCAAGCCGCTGTACACGGCCCGGGCGCTGGCTACCGGGGGCCGGTCGGGTCATGCGGTGACCGACGACGGCCTGCTCGATGTGCACCTGCGGCCGCCGAAGGAGATGGGCGGGCCGGGCGGCGGCACCAATCCCGAGCAGCTGTTCGCCGCCGGGTACGCCGCCTGCTTCCAGAGCGCGCTCGTCTCGGCGGGCCGCCGCGCGGGCGTGGACACGTCCGACTCGCTGGTCGAGGCGGACGTGTCCATCGGCACCGCGGCGGGCGGCGGGTACGGCCTGGCCGTCACGCTGAAGGTGTCGATCCCCGGCGTGGACGCGGGCACGACGGCGCGGGTGGCCGAGGCGGCGCATCAGATCTGCCCCTACTCGCGGGCCACCCGAGGCAACATCGAGGTGACCCTGGAGCCCGGCTGAGCTGGGCCGCCCGGCTCAGCCGGGCTCGTGCGCCGCGGGGATCCGCTGGTAGGCGCCGAGTACCAGGTCCCAGAAGGCCGGCCCGTCCACCGCGGTCACGACCAGCGCGTTGCGGGACGCCTCCGGCGCCGCGAAGTCGGTCACCGTCATCCCGGCCGTCCACCGGCCCGCGGTCTCCACCTCTACCCGGGCGGGTACGCAGCTGAACAGCCCCGGCGCGGCCACCAGGGCCACCGCGCACACGTCGTGCACCGGCGGCCCGCCGGCCGCCGCGTCGCCCTGGTCGGGCTCGCCGCGGTAACCGAGCAGCCCGGGCAGCAGCAGGCTGGCGCCCAGCCGGCCCAGGCCGCGCATCCGGTCCTGGATGTCCGGGGTCGCCCGGGCCTGCAAGGTCACGTCCAGCCCGGCCATGGTGACCCGCCACCCGGCGCCGAACACGATGGCCGCGGCCTCGGGATCGACCGCGATGTTGAACTCCGCGGCCGGGGTGACGTTGCCCCGGCCCGCCGACCCGCCCATGATGACGAAATCGCGCACCCAGCCGGCCAGCCGCGGCTCACGGCGCAGCGCGAGCGCGATGTTGGTCAGCGGGCCGGTCGCGACCAGGGTGATCTCGCCCGGGGCCGCGCCGATCGTGTCGATCAGGAAGTCCACCGCGTGGCCGCTGGCCGCCGCGGCCCGGGCGGTGGGCAGCTGGGCCGCGCCGAGCCCGGACTCCCCGTGCACGCCGCGGGCATCCAGCGGCGGGCGCAGCAGCGGCTGCCCGCTCCCGGCCACCACCGGCAGGTCCGGGCAGCCGGCCAGTTCCAGCACGCTGAGCGCGTTGCGGGTGACCTTGGCCAGATCCACGTTGCCGCTCACCGTGGTCAGCCCGGCCAGGTCCAGGCCGGGGTGGGCACAGGCGAAGGCGATCGCCAGCGCGTCGTCGATGCCGGGGTCGCAGTCCAGGATCACCCGCTGCCGGTCCGGTGGGGCTGGCTGTGTCACCCGCCAGAGTCTAGGCGGGCCCGGGGCCGCGCGGTGGCCGCGGGATCAGCCGGTGGCGTGCAGCCAGCGGACCGGCGCGCCCTCGGCGGCGCACCGGAACGGCTCCAGTTCCGCGTCCCAGGCCCGGCCGAGCAGCCGGTCGAGTTCCTCTTCCAGCGATGTCGCGTTGACGGCCGGCACCCCGGACCGCACCCCGGCGGCCACCGTCATGGCCGCCAGCAGCCGGTTCTCCGGGATCATGATGTCACCGTTAGCGCTGGTCACCGCCGAGAACATGCCCAGGGCCGGGGTGTAGCTGTACCGGACGGCGTCACACCCCGGGCTGGCTTCCTCGGTGACCTCGAAGCGCAGCCGGTTCCAGCCGGCCAGCGCGGACATCATCTCCCCCGCCGTGCCCGGCCGCGCCGACCAGGCCAGTTCGCCGCGCACCGACCCGGGTGCGGCGGGCTGGCCGACCCAGGACAGATTTACCGGCACGCCAACAATCCCGGCGACCGCCCACTCGATATGCGGGCACAGCGCCGGGGGTGCGGAATGGACCTGCAGCACTCCGTTAACTGACACCAGACCTCCCTGCGAGCGACCGAGGTGCGTCTTCCCCAACGACCTCGGCGCGCCGTACCGGGCGATCTGCGCCAGTGGACAGCTTACGTGTCACTGCCCATCAGTGAACTGGTGGGTCCACTTAAATTTCCGCGTTCCCGCGATGAATTCTGCCTTACCTTGCACGTCAACGCCAGGGCATGTGGCGTTTTCCGGCCACTGGATGCGCCGGCTGGGCGGGAAACCACCCCAGAAGCCCGCTAACCGTATATCGCGCGGCGTGATGTAGTGGGACTGTGAGCGAGCGGGACATCACCGGCCTGTTATTCGCGGCCGAGATGTATGGCGTGCAACTCGACCAGTTAGCCGCCTGCCTCGGGATCAGCGAAACGGGCGCCCGGGCTATCGCGGCGCGCTGGCGCCAGCAGGGCTATGCGGAATCGGCGCGGCTCGGGCCGGGCCGCGCCTGGGTCTGGCTGACCCGGGCCGGGCTGGCCGCCTGCGGGCTGCCCTATCAGCCGGTGGCGCCCGCGCTGTCGCGGCTCGCGCATCTGCGCGCGGTCACCGCCGTCCGGCTGGCCCTGGAGTCCACCGGCGGCTACGCGTCGGCCGGGGCCTACTGGCGCAGTGAGCGGCGGTTGCGCGCCCGGGCGGGCCGCCGGGTGCCCGTGCGTGAGCACCTGCCCGATGGGGAGGTGCACTGGCCGGACGCCGGGCCGCGGCCGGCCGGTGTCGGCTGGGCCGGCGAATGCTGGGCCATCGAGGCGGAACTCACCCGCAAGACGATCCGGCGGACCACGGCCATCATGACCGAGATCCTCACCCGGACCGGCGACTACGGCTGCCCGGCGGCTGAGGTCCGGGTCCCGGGCCAGCCGCCCCGGCACGCCCGGGTGCTGTACGTGTGCTCGGCCGCGGCCCGGCCGGTGGCGCTGCGCGCCCGGGACGCCCTCGGCGCCAGCCTGGCCGGCCGGGTCGAGGTGCGCCGCCTGCCGCCCGGGACCGGGCTGGCCGCCCTGGTGCCCGGCACCGCGCCCAGCGCGGCTGGGGAGCCCGGCTCATGATCGGCCGGTATGCCGGGCTGCTCGCGCTGCGCCGGGTCATCCGGCTGCTCGGACGCCTGCTCAGGGTGACGGTTCTCGTTCTGCTGCTGGTTCTGGCGTGGCCGGTGACCCTGGTCGGCGCGTACGCGGCCACGCTCGCCTGGTTCCTGGGCTGGCCGCCGCGGCAGCTGTACCGGGCGGCCGCGTGGTGCCTGCCGATGGTGGCCGCCTGGCTGGCCGCGCTCGCGGTGGCCGGCCAGCCGTGGCCGCGGGTCGCGGGCGCGCCGTATTTCGCCTGGCTGGCTATGTGGCACGGCGTGCGGGCCGGCCGCTATCTGCTGGCCGCGGTCAGCATCGCACCCGCCGCCATCCCGCTCGGCCTGCTGGCCGGCGGCCTGGCCTGGGCCGGGCGGATCTACTCGCTGGAAACGGGCAGCGGCGGGCTGACACCCAGCGCACCAGCCACCTTCGACCGGCGGCAGTGGCGGCACCAGGCCCGAACCGCCCGGGCCCGGATCGCCGCACCCGGCGCCGTCCCCCTGCTGTTGCCGAACGGCTCGATCGTGGCCGGTGCCACCATCCGGGCGGTCCGGCACCCGGCGCGGGCGCTCGCGGTGCTCCCCTACCCCCGGGTTCGCTCGCACCAGGTGGTGATCGGCACGACTGGCACCGGGAAGACCACGCCTTGAGCAGAGCACATATGAGAGAGAGGCACGGCCAGCCGCCGTGTACCGTGGCAGCAGCTCCGCCGCACTCGTGGCGGCAGTAAGGCGGTCCCGGCCGGGT
>Ga0134128_10006254_pt1 | contig 14437 bp, 13 predicted proteins | sample KB31754_FD_96462 | JGI IMG/M metagenome (GOLD analysis project Ga0134128, IMG submission 96462) | Terrestrial soil microbial communities with excess Nitrogen fertilizer from Kellogg Biological Station, Michigan, USA - KB3-175-4 | ecosystem: Environmental > Terrestrial > Soil > Unclassified ... | reverse complement strand
TACCGGGCGCTGTGCATCCACCTCGGCACGCCGCCGGAGCGCTTCGACTGGCAGTGGACCGACAAGGACCGCGCGTTCCACCGCGACGGCGTGATCACGCCGCAGGAGTTCGCCGCCAAGTACGTGGAACTCCCGCTCGACGACTATGTCTGCCTGGTGCACGACCCGCGCCCGACCAGCCCGACCGGCCGGACGTTCACGGTGCAGTACCTCGGCAATGTGCTCGGCGCCCCGCCGGTGACCTACCTCAATGTCGACATGTCGCTTATGAAGAAGATCGCGGCGCAGACGATCGAAGGCGGCGAGCCGGTCTGGTTCGGCTGCGACGTGGGCCAGAACATGAGCAGCGAGTACGGCATCTGGGACAAGAACCTGTTCGACCTCGACGGTGTCTATGACACCAAGTTCACCCTGGACAAGTCCGACCGCCTCATCTACGGCGAGTCCCTGATGACCCACGCGATGCTGTTCACCGGCGTCGACGTGGTCGACGGCACGACGCGCAGGTGGCGAGTCGAGAACAGCTGGGGCACCGACCGCGGCAAAGAAGGCTTCTACACGATGAACGACCCGTGGTTCGACGAGTACGTCTTCGAGATCGCCGCCCGCAAAAACGCCCTGCCGGAGGAACTCCAGGCGGCCCTGGCGACCGAGCCGATCGTGCTGCCCGCCTGGGACCCGATGGGCGCCCTCGCCCGCTAAGTCGCGGTCGTTTCCAACCCTCCTACCCCCGGGAGAACCATTGCTGGATTGGCTAGCACCAGCAGTGCGATCTGCGGACGGCAGTCCGCAGATCGCGCTGCGCAGGTCAGGCAGGGCGGCCATGGTGGCCGCCGGAGCGTCGGCATTGGCTCTGGCGGCCGGGTACGCCTTGCCAGCGAGCGCGGCTGGCCCGGTCAGCGCTAAGGCGCGGACCTGGCTGGCTGAGATCAACTACTACCGGACCGGCGCCGGCCTCAAGCCGGTCGCCAGCAACGCCGCCTGGGACCAGGGCATCAAGAACCACCTGAAGTACCTGCAGGACACCCCGCCCAGCCTCATGACCGGTCAGTACGCCAGCGCGCACACCGAGAACCCGAAGAGCAAGTTCTACACCAAGTCCGGCGCGCTCGAAGGCTCGCGCAGTGACCTGCTGCTCGGCGGCGGCGTCGGTACCCCGTTGCTCGACATCGACGGCTGGCTGACGGCGCCGTTCCACGCGATCGGCATGCTCCGGGCCGGCCTGGCCAAGGCCGCGTTCGCGTCTGGCTTCGTCGGGGCCGGCCTCGACGTGCTCGGTGGCCTGAACTTCACGCCCACGACGAAGCCGATCATGTTCCCCGGCCGGAACGTCACGACCAACCTGACCGGGTACTCGGGGAACGAGCTGCCGAATCCGCTGCAGAGCTGTCACTACCCGAAGGCGGCCAAATCCAAGCCGGTCGGCCTGCCGATCATCGTGCTGCTCCCGAAGACCCCGTCCAAGGCGCTGACCGCCACGCTGGCGTTCCCGCACGGCGGCTCGGAAGGCACCGCCGGCCGCACCTTGTGCCTGGTCGACCAGTTCACGTACCACTCGACGGACAAGGTGTACGGGCCGACCGGTCTGGAGATCTTGAAGGGCGACCGCGCGGTGCTGCTGTTCCCGAGCGGCACGCTGAAGGCCGGAACCTTCAAGGTCACCATCCACAACGGTCCCAAGACCACCCTGACCTGGTCCTTCAAGGTCAAGCCCTAGCTAGCCGCCGCGAGGGCTGGACGGTCGGACGAGCGGGCCGGATAGTCCGCATGGGTGGTCTTTCCCCGAAATCGGACCGGTCGCTGACCGCCGGACGAGCGCCTCATGACACCTGAACGCAGCTCGCCACGGGTGCGCGGCAACCCTTGCGGGCTAACATCTCCCGGCTTCTTGCGCGCGTAGCCGCTTGTCAACATACCGGGGGCAACTTACCCGGTTAACTTCCGCGCGGGCACTTATAGTCCTCTTGGGCTATTCAATGCTTCCAGCGTATTAGTGCCCCGTTTAGGTCTATAGAGTTGTTTGCGTTTTTCCTGGCAATTTACCAGGTGAAGACGCAGGTGACAGGCCCGGCGAGAGGCGCGGTTCGGCCCGGTAGCTAGGCGAGGACCTAGGTGAGGCAGGGGCTTGAAGCAAGCGGGCACGCACTCAAGGAAGCGGAAGTTCCACCGGATAGGACGGCACGCAGCCCCCCTTTCCCTGGCAAGGGCGGCGAGGCGAGCAGGCCGGGTGGCCCCGGTGGTTGCCCTGGCCGGCGCCATCGTTACCGCGCCTCAGGTGTACCACGCGGCGACCGCGTCGCCACCCGCGCTGTCGACCGACATTGGCGCGGCGCATCGGACCCACCTGACCGATCCCGGCTCGGGCGGCCACGTCGCCACCCCAGCCCTGCGCTCGCACGGTGCCCAGCCCGCGGACAGCCCCAGGTCGGCGGACCCGAGCGGCCAGCCCAAGCAATCGCGTCAGTCAGCGAAACCGCACGGCTCCGGATCCCCGTCCCCCGGCAAGTCACCGGCACCCTCGAAGCCGGGTCCGAGCCCGAGCCCATCGGCGTCGCCAACCCCGTCCGGCCCGTCCTGCACGGGCACCACCGGCCTGCTGCCTGAGAACTACGGCGCGATCGTGACTTACCTGATGGCGCACGGCTACACCGGCCTGGCGGCCGCCGGCATCGCGGGCAACATCTACCAGGAGTCCAAGGGCAACCCGGAGTCGGTCGGGTCCGGCGGTGGCGGGCTGATCGGGTTCACGCCGCTGCCGTCGGGTTATGTCACCGGCGATGTCAGTGCCGACCTCGTGACCCAGCTGGCCGCGATCGTCACCTACAACCAGCAGTGGTCGCAGTACATCCCGGCCCTGAACGCGGCCAGCAGCGCCAGCTCGGCCGCCTACATCTACATGTCCGACTTCGAGCGCCCCGGCATCCCGGTCGCCGGCACCCGCGAAGCCGCCGCCACCGCCGTAGCCGCCGCCTGCCACCTCTAGCTCTAGCATGCGGAGGTATGGCCGAGACGATCAGCAGCGCCGCCAATCCGCTTGTTAAGCGGATGCGGCTGCTGGCTAACCGCAAGTACCGGCGGGAGCAGGGCGCGTTCGTCGTGGAGGGCCTTCAGCCGGTCTGGCGGGCGGTGACGGCCGGCTGGGACATCGAGGCGCTGATCGTCGATCCGGACCTGCGGCCGGACTCTCCGGCCGCGACGATGGTGGCCGAGCAGGAAGCGCGCGGAGTGCGGGCCGCTCGGCTGACCCGCGACCTGTTCGACCGGCTGTCCAGCCGCGATGGCTCGGTCGGCCTGGCCGCGGTCGTCAGGTCACGCAGCACCGACCTCGCCGACCTGGCGGTCACGCCGGGCGCGGTCTTCATCGCGCTGCATCAGATCGGCAATCCAGGCAACCTCGGCACGATCATCAGGACGGCCGACGCGGCCGGCGGCGCGGGCGTCATCTTGCTTGGCGACACCACCGATCCTTTCGCGCCGACCTCGGTCAAGGCCAGCATGGGATCGATCTTTGCCGTCAAGGTTGCCCACGCCAGGGAACCGGGAGACTTCCTGGACTGGGCTCGGACCAACCGCGTCGCGGTTCTGGCCGCCTCCGGCACCGCCAGCGTCGACCACTGGAACGCGAGCTACCAGCCGCCTCTTGCGCTATTGCTGGGCAGCGAAGGCGAGGGCCTGCCGGAAGACCTGCTGGCCGCCGCCGGTCAGCGTGTCAGGATCCCGATGACCGGCACGGCCGAGTCGCTCAACCTCGCGGCCGCGGCGGCGATCTTGCTGTACGAAGTCAGGCGCCCCGCGTTCATCGGCCCTTCACACGGGGATGGAACCCTGTAACCCCCGGGCGCTGCACGCCAGCTCCTGGGATCCGTGGATCGAGCTGTTCGAATCCAGGGGCTATAAGGCGGTCGCACCCGGCTGGCCCGGCGACGGCGCCACGGTCGCGGACTCCCGGGCCAACCCAGACAGCATCGCCGGCCACGGCATCGACGACGTCACCGGGCACTACACCGAGATCATCGCCACTCTGCCGAGCCTGCCGGTGGTGATCGGCCACTCGTTCGGCGGGCTGATCGCCGAGAAGCTGCTCGGCGAGGACCACGCCGCCGCCGCGGTCGAACGCCCTCCACGAGAAGTGGGCCATCCCGGCGCCCGGCAAGCCCCTGTTCGAGGCCGCGGCCGCGAATTTCTCGCTGCACTCTCCGGCCGCGGTCAACACGGACAACGCGACGAGAGGGCCGCTGCTGCTCACCATGGGCGGCCAGGACAAGACCGTGCCCGAGGTGATCACCAAGGCCACGCTGAAGCAGTACCGGCACTCGGTCGCCGAGACGGACCTGATCGAGTTCCCCGATCGCGGGCACTCGCTCACCGTCGACCACGGCTGGCGCGAGGTTGCCGACGCCTGCCTCGATTGGCTCGACAAGCACGGCCTTTAGGAGTGAACTTGATCAAGTCGGCCGCTCGACGCTCCAACCGGCAGCCGGGCGGCCAGTCCTAGATCGAGGGGGCGACCGGGTGGCCACGCCGAGCGGAGCAGCGAGCGCGACCTCAGCGGCAGTCGGCGAACCAGACCTGAGGCTCAAGAGCGGGCCTGGGCGATGGGTGCTGTTCGCGACCGTGCTCGGCTCGGCGATGGCCTCGATCGACGCGACCGTCGTCGGCATCGCGTTGCCCGCGATCGGGCACGACTTCAAGGCCGGCCTGTCCGACCTGCAGTGGGTCGTGACCGCCTACACGCTGACGCTGGCGGGCCTGCTGCTGTTCGCGGGCGCGCTCGGAGACCGTTACGGCCGCAAGCTCACCTTCATCATCGGCGTGATCTGGTTCGCCGCCGCCTCGTTGCTGTGCGGCGTCGCGATCAACTCCGGAATGCTCATCGCGGCGCGGGCCTTGCAGGGCGTCGGTGCGGCCCTGCTCACGCCCGGCAGCCTGGCGATCATCGAGGCGTCTTTCGTGCCCGAGGATCGCGGTAAGGCGATCGGGGCCTGGTCGGGCTTCGGCGGAGTCGGCACGGCGATCGGCCCGTTCCTCGGCGGCTGGCTGATCCAGGCCGTCTCCTGGCGGCTGATCTTCGCGATCAACCTGCCGATCGCCGTGCTGGTGACCGCAGTGGCGTTGCGCCACGTGCCTGAATCCCGCGACGTAGAAGCGACGGGCCGGGTCGACATCACCGGAGGCGTGCTGGTCACGCTGGGGCTGGTCGGACTGACCTACGGGCTGATCGACGGGCCGGTCAGAGGCTGGACGAGCCCGCTGCCGCTAGCGGCGCTGACCGCCGGAGTTGTGCTGCTGGCAGTGTTCGTCTGGTGGGAGCGCCGGGCCAAGGCACCGGTGATGCCGCTCAAGCTGTTCCGCTCCATGCAGTTCAGCTCGGCGAACGTGGTCACCTTCGTCGTCTACGGGGCGCTCGGCGGCGCGCTGTTCCTGCTGCCGATCCAGCTCATACAGGTTGGCGGCTACACCGCGCTCGAAGCCGGGATCTCGCTGCTGCCGGTCACCCTGATCATGCTGCTGCTGTCCGCCCGGTCGGGCTCGCTGGCGGCCAGGATCGGCCCCCGGCTGCAGATGACCGTAGGGCCGCTGGTAATCGCGGCCAGTTTCCTGCTGTTCGCGAGGATCGGGCCGGGGGCCAACTACCTCACCGAGGTCCTGCCGGCGGTGGTCGTCTTCGGCTTCGGGCTGGCCATCAACGTGGCCCCGCTGACCGCGACCGTGCTCGGGGCGGTCGATTCCAAGCACGCGGGGACCGCCTCGGCGATCAACAACGACGTCGCCCGGGGGGCCAGCCTGATCGCCGTCGCGGTGCTGCCGGCGGCGGCCGGGCTGACCGGGGCGTCGTACCTGCACCGGCTCGAGTTCTCGGCGGGATTCCGGATGGCGTCGTTCATCTCGGCCGGGCTGTGCGCTGCCGGTGCGCTGGTGGCCGGCCTGACCATCCGCAACCCGGCCAGACCCCCCGTCCCGGCCGAGGTCGAGCCCGTCCCGGCCGGCGCACGGCCAGTCCCTGTTGCCCAGGCGACGCAGGCCGCTGAGCTGCAACGGGCCCTGCATTGCGGCCTGGACGCGCCGCCGGCCGGGGCCAGCCTGCCCGCTAGTACACCGGCCTCTGGCAGCTAGAAGCCGAACCCCCGCAATTCTTTCTCCCCGAAACTGAGGAGTGAGCCCCGCCTGGATACAGTGCTGACCATGTCCAGGCACCCAGGAACGCTGCTCGCTGACACCGACATGACGAAAGATCGACTTATCGACTTGATCTCGCTGGCGGGAACGCTCAAGCGGGCCAAGCGCGACGGGACCGAGGAGCGGATGCTGACCGGCCGCACGATCGCGCTGCTGTTCGAGAAGAACTCCACCCGCACCCGGTGCGCGTTCGAAGTCGCCGCCTACGACCAGGGCGGCCACACCACGTTCCTGGGGCCGACCGGCTCGCACGTGGGGGTGGAAGAGTCCATCGGTGACACCGCGCGGGTGCTGGGCGGGATGTACGACGGGATCGCGTACCGCGGGTTCGCCCAGGAAACCGTCGAGCAACTGGCCGACCAGTCCGGGGTGCCGGTGTGGAACGCGCTGACCGACATCTGGCATCCGAGCCAGCCGCTGGCGGACTTCCTGACGATGACCGAGCACCACACCGGGCCGGTCGAGGAGATCTCGTTCTGTTACGCGGGCGACGGCCGGAACAATGTCGCCCGGTCGCTGCTGGTCTCCGGCGCGATCCTCGGCATGGACGTGCGGATCGCCGCCCCCAAAGCGGTGCAGCCGCCGCCCGAGGTGCAGTCCGCCGCGGAGACGGCCGCGGCGGGAAGCGGCGCCAGGATCCTGGTGACCGACGACATGACGGCCGCTGTCGACGGGGTCGACTTCGTCTACACCGACGTGTGGCTGAGCATGGGCGAGCCGGACGAGCGCTGGGCGAGCCGGGTCGAGGAGCTGCTCCCTTACCGGGTCACGGCCGAGCGGATGGCCTCGACCGGCAAGGCGACCACCAAGTTCATGCACTGCCTGCCCTCGCTTCACAACCGGGAGACCACGGTCGGGGCCCGGTTGTACCAGCAGTTCGGGCTGGACGGCGCCGAGGTCACCGAGGAGGTCTTCGAGTCGCCGAACTCGATCGTGTTCGATCAGTCGGAGAACAAGATGCACTCGATCAAGGCGCTGATCGTGTCCGCGCTGGGCCGACGCTGAGCTCAGGCTGACCCTCGCTTGAGCTGCCACCCGGTCACCCGTTAGCGTCGAACCCATGTCACACGACTGGCCGTCAGTGTCTTACAAGGACTGGAGTGACACGTGCGACACGCTGCACGCGCACACCCAGGTGCTCGGCAAGATCGCCGTCAAGCTAGCCCCGCCTGAGCCGCAGCTCCAGCACGCCGCGCTCCGGCTGACCGCCCGCGGCTGGGAGACGACGCCGCTCCCCGCGCCCAACGGGTCAGGATCGCTGGTCGTCGCGCTCGACCTGCACGCGCACGACGCCGTCGCCGAGCTGAGCACCGGCCGCCAGGCCAGGGTCCCGCTGACGCCGCACCGCCCGGTCGGCACGGTCACCCGCGAACTCCTGGCCGCCATCGGCGAACTGGCCGGCCCGGTGCACATCGACCCGACTCCGCAGGAAGTTACCTGGACCGTACCGCTCGATGCCGACAATGAGCATGCCCGCTACGACACCGGCCAGGTCGAGAAGTACTTCAGGGCCGCAACCGCAGCCGGCCTGATCCTGGCGGACTACCGCGCCCCTTACCGGGGCCGTTCCACCCCGGTGAACGCCTGGTGGGGCTCGTTCGACCTCGCCGTCAGCCTCTTCTCGGGCGAGTCGGCCGATCCGCCGTCGCAGGATTTCATCATGCGCAACGCCATGGACGCCCAGGAAGTCGCGGTTGGCTGGTGGCCGGGCGACCACAGGCACCCGGAGGCCGCGTTCTACGCCTATGCGCATCCGGCGCCCGAGCACTACGGCGAGGGCACGCTAGCCGGGCCTGGCGCGCACTGGGACGCGGCCATCGGCGAATTCATCCTGCCCTGGGACGAGCTCGTAGCGGCCCAGCATCCGCATAAGGCGGGCGTGGACTTCGCTCGCTCGGCGTTTGCGCACGCGTGCCTGGTCTGCGGTTGGGATGCCAAGCTGGCCGTGACCATCGAGGGCACTCCCCCGCCGGTCACGTGAGCGAGGCGCCCCCGCTCGCCGGCCTGCTGGTCGCCGACTTCTCCCGGGTGCTGGCCGGCCCGTACGCCACGATGCTGCTCGCCGATCTCGGCGCCGACGTGATCAAGGTGGAGAGCCCGGCCGGCGATGACACCAGGCACTGGATGCCACCCGTCACGGCCGACGGCACCAGCACCTACTACCTGTCCATCAACCGCAACAAACGCTCGGTCGTACTCGACCTCACCGACCCGGTCGACCGGACGCTGGCGGTCGAACTCGCCCGCCGCTGCGACATCTTCGTCGAGAACTTCAAGCCCGGCGGCCTGGCCAAGTTCGGCCTGGACTACGCGTCGGTCTCGGCGGTCAACGAGCAGGTCATCTACGCCTCGGTCAGCGGCTTCGGCTCGGCCGGCGGCGCGAGCCTGCCCGGCTATGACCTGCTCGTCCAGGCGATGTCCGGGCTGATGAGCCTGTCCGGCGACGCGGACGGCCCGCCCTACCGCGCCGGCGTCGCGATCTTCGACATCATCGCCGGGCTGCACACCGCCGTCGGCGTCCTGGCCGCTCTGGCTCATCGCACCGCGACCGGCGAAGGCCAGCATCTGGAAACCAGCCTGATGGCGTCGGCCATGTCCGGCCTGGTCAACCAGGCCAGCGCGTTCGTAGCCGGCGGCGTCGTCCCGTTCAGGATGGGCAACGCGCACCCCAGCCTGTTTCCCTACGAGCCGCTGCCCACCGGCGACGGCGAACTCGTCATCACGGCCGGCAACGATTCGCAGTTCCGCAAGCTATGCGACGTACTGGGTGCACCAGAACTCGCAACTGATTCAAGATTTATATCTAACAATTTGCGGACGTTGAATCGGGATGTCCTGAGGACGCTGCTCATCGAACGGCTCGCCGAGCGTAGTTCGGCCGACTGGTTCGCCGAGATGACGGGCGCCGGCGTCCCGTGCGCGCCGATCAACACGATCGACAAGGGCATCGAGTTTGCCGCCGAGATCGGTCTTGATCCGGTGGTACTGGCGGGGGCCGGCGAGGCCGCGGTCCCGGTCATGCGCCACCCGATCACGTTCTCGGCCACCGCGCCGCGCTACGACCTCCCGCCGCCCCGGCTCGACCAGCAGGGCGAAGAGATCCGGGCCTGGCTCGCCAACCCAGAGGCCGGTGCCAACCCAGAGGCCGGTGCCGGGCCAGAGGCCGGTGCCGGGCCGGCCGGTCCGGCCGTCAGGACAGGAGACAGCAGATGACCGACTCGGGTGCGGCCGCCGGTCGGCCGAGCTTCCCGACCTCGATCGGCACCTCGGACGAACAGACGATCACCGTGCTCGGCCAGGACCTAGCCGCCGACCTCATGGGCAAGGTCACGTTCGGCGAGCTAGCCCTCTGGCTGGTCACCACGCGCCGGCCGACGCCGTCGCAGGTGCGCGTCTTCGAGGCCGTGCTGGTAGCGCTGGCCGATCACGGCTTCACCCCGACGGCGATCGCGGCCCGGCTCACCTACCTCAGCGCCCCCGACTCCGTCCAGGGCGCCCTGGCGGCCGGCCTGCTCGGCGGCGGCTCGAGGTTCCTCGGCGTGACCGAGGACGCGGGCCGGTTCCTGGCCGACGCGCTAGCCGGTCACGACACCCCGGCCGACGACGCCGGCTATGACGCGCTCGCGCTGGCGGCGGTGCGGAAGGCACGCGAGGCCGGACGCTTCGTGCCCGGCCTTGGCCATCCGGTGCACAAGGTCACCGACCCACGCACTCCGGTACTGATCGCTATCGCCTCGCAGGAGGGCTTGCACGGCCCGCACCTGCGGCTGTTCGAAGCGATCGGCCGGGTCCATCCCGAGGTGCTCGGCCGGCGCCTCCCCCTCAACGGCGCCGGCACCTGTGGCGCCGCCCTGGCCGACCTGGGCCTGCCTCCAGAACTGCTGCGCGGCTTCGCCCTGCTGGCCAGGACCGCAGGCCTGCTCGGTCACATCGCCGAAGAACAACGCCGCCCGATCGGCATGGACATCTACAACACCGTCGAGCACAACGCCCGCTACATCCCGCCCGACCCGACCTAACCCCGAACCAAGGCCAGAGCGGCCGTCGCCACTGCTCCGCACCCCCCTTGCAGGCCAACCACCCGAGACCTACAGCATCAGAGTCCCGCTACTGTAGTAGCTTCCCCGGAAGGAACTACAGTAGCGGGATTCTGATGTAGCCAGAGCAGCATCAACCGCCCGTTACTGTAGTAGCTTCCCAGGACGCTACTACAGTAACGGGCGTCTGATGCTGTGGCTGCCGGTGCAAATGGTCAACCATGCTCTAGCCGACATCAACGCGTCTCCTTCGGCGCGATCTAAGGCGGCCGATATCGGACCTCACACCGCGTTCGGGGAAAGGACACGGGCGCGCGTGCTGCTGCTGTCTTCCTGCACCGGCACCTGCGTATCGAGTTATCGCGTGGGTCAGGTTCTTACCGTGGAGTACAACCCCAGTGGCCGCCTCGACTGTGGCCGTCTGACCCAGCCCGCGCGGCCCAGGATTGCCGACGGAACATAGGCTGGCCATCCAACTCGCCTCCGCGTCGGCGAGTCGGCCCGGGCCAACCCCGGGCGCACCCTCGAGTTCGAAAGGACGCGCCATGCTGCGCCTCAAGGCACGTGACATCCCCGGCCGGATCGTGACGGGCGGCTACATTCTGCACTCGGGCCTGGAGAAGTGGCAGGGCGACGAGGAGCGGGCCAAGGCGATCCACGGCATGGCCGCCAACGCGTTCCCCTTCCTCAAGGACATCCCGCCGGCGCAGTTCCTGCGCATGCTCGCCGCCGGCGAGATCGCGGTCGGTGGCGCTCTCCTGCTGCCGATCGTGCCGGCGGCCCTGGCTGGTACCGCGCTGACCGGGTTCTCCGGCGCGCTGATGGCGATGTACGCGCGGACGCCGGCGATGCGCAAGCCGGGCAGCATCTGGCCGAGCCGAGCGGGCATGGCGGTCAGCAAGGACATCTGGATGGTCGGCATTGGCCTCGGCCTGATGCTCAGCGACAGGAAGGACAGCTCAGCCAGCCCGAACCAGGCTGACGCTAGAGTTCCTTCTCGAACCAGTGGTGAGCGTAGGGCTCGTCGTTGAACGCCGGGACCTCGCGGTAGCCGGCGCCGCGGTACAGGCTGATCGCCTCGGCCAGATTCCGGTTGGTCTCGAGCCGGACGACCCGGGTGCCGCGCTCGGCCGCCCGCTGCTCCAGGACGCCGAGCAGCCTCCGGCCAAGACCAAGCCCGCGCGCCGAGGGTATTACCCACATGCGCTTGATCTCAGCCGTCCCGTCGTCGTGCAGCTTGAGCCCGCCGCAGCCAACCGGCTCCGCATGCAAGCTGGCCAGCAGGAACAGCCCGGCCGGCGGCGACATCTCTACGTCTGTGGCCGAGATACCCGCGCTCGGGTCAAAGCCGTCATCGAACCGCTGGCCCAGTTCGGCGAAATAGGACCGCAGGCAGAACCGGCCAGCCTTCGTCCCAGGTTCGACGACGGCGATCTCCACCATCGACGCGGTCATCAGCCGCTCGACCTCGGCCATCGCCGAGACCAGCCGGATCCGCTGGCGGTCGCTGAGCGGCAGCAAGATCGACTCGGCCGCAGCGTCGGCGCGCTCGTCCAGCACGGCTCGCTCGGCTAGCCCTGGCCTGGTCAGCCTCGCGGTACGGACCCGGCCGTCCGACCCGTGCTGGGTGACCGAGACCAAGCCGTCGCTCTCCAGTGATCGGAGCAGCCGGCTTAGGTAGCCGGAATCCAGGTCGAGCCGCGACCGGAGCATCCGCACGTCACAGCCGTCCTGGCCGATCTCCCACAGCACCCGGGCCTGGCCGAGCGGCCGGTCCCGAGCCAGGAACTCGTCGTTCAGCGCACCGACTCGCTGCGTCACGGTCCGGTTGAACCGGCGCACCTGGTCAACTTGATCAACTTCCATCATCTGACTTTAGTCAGAGAATTATGGTTCCGCTAGTCGAACGCCATGCGATAGAGATTCTTCGTCCCGCCGTAGATGGCGGCCTGGCCGATCGGCTCGAATCCGAGCTTGCGGCAGACGCTCTGCGAGGCCAGGTTCTCCAGGTCGATGATCACGAAGATCTCGCCGACGAACGTTCGTCTCGCCTGATCGAGCAGGGCCAGGGCGGCCTCGGTCGCGTAGCCGAGCCCGCGGTACTCCGGCGCCAGGCGCCAGCCGAACTCCAGCCGCGGCCGACCCTGGTAGTCGAACCAGTCCACTCCGGTGTAGCCGACGATGACTCCGGACGCTCGCTCGATGACAGGCTGCTTGGCGAAGGGCACGTCCTCGCACACCTCGAGCATGTGGTCGAACCGGCGCTGAGCCGCTTCCTCCGACTTCGGGCCCGGCGCGAACACCATGAAGTCCTCGTCGCACCACAAGCTGACCATTCGCGCTCGATCGGTCTCCCGAGCCGGACGGATCAGCAATCGCTCGGTCAGTACCGGCAAGCCTGGAGGCATGTCTGCCTTCCTGCTCGGAGGTCAGCCAGCCGGCTGGCTGGCGAGGCGGTAAATCGCGTTGGCCAGCAGATCGGCGCCGTTGCCGCAGGCGGCCGGGTTCGAGTACTCGCGCGGAGTGTGACTGATCCCGCCGTACTCGCCGGCCACGAACACCATCGCCGTCGGGCAGATCGCCGCGATCTCCTGCGCATCGTGCCCGGCCCCGGACATCGTGACCACGTAAGGCAGCCCGAGATCATCGGCCGTGGCCGCCAGCAACGCCTGGACTCCTGGGTCGAACTCCCTGACCAGCGTCTTGGCCATCCGCTCCAGGATCCCGGCCACGCCGTGCTGGGCCGCCAGCCCGGAGACGAACTCGGCCAGGTGCGCCTCGGCCGCGGTCATCGCGTCGTCGTCCGGATTGCGCAGGTCGATCGTCATGCGCACGCCCGACGGGACGACGTTGGTCGAGCCCGGCTCCATCGACAGTTTGCCGACCGTACCGCGCAGCCCGCCGAACTCGCCGGACTCGCACATCCGCCGGATCTCCAGGATCACGGCCGCGGCTGCGACGCCGGCGTCCTTCCGATGCTCGATCGGCGTGGCCCCGGCATGGGACGCCTCGCCATGCAACTCAAGCCGTTGCCAGGAAATCGACTGGACGCCGGTCACGATCCCGACGTCCACCCCCGCCGCAGCCAGGATCGGGCCTTGCTCGATGTGGCACTCGATGTAGGCGTGCGGGATCGGCCGCCGTTCGGGCTCGGGCCCGTCGAAGCCGGTGCGCACCAGCTCGTCGGAGACGCTGGCCCCGCTGTCATCGGTGAGCTTGTGCGCGAACTCCAAGGTCAGTCGCCCGGCCGTGACCGAGGACCCGAGCATGTCCACCCCGAAGCGCACTCCTTCTTCTTCGGTGAAAAAGCCCACCTCGACCGGTCTCAGCGTCCTGAGGTTGTGATCGTTGAAGGTACGCACGACCTCGATGCCGCCCAGCACCCCCAGCGTGCCGTCGAACGCGCCGCCGCTGGTCACGGTGTCGATGTGAGAGCCCATCAGCACGCAAGGCATCGAGTCGTCGATGCCGGCTCGGCGCCCGTAGACGTTGCCGATCCGGTCGATGCGCACGACCAAGCCGGCCTCGCGCATCCACTCGATGACCTGCCGGCGGGCCTGCGCGTCCTCGTCGGTCAGAGCCAGCCGCCTGACCCCGCGCAGCCCGGTCGGCGCATCGTCGTAGGCCCCGATCTCCGCGAGCCGCACCAGGTCGGTCCGCAACCGGTCCCGGTTAACCCGAAGCAGTCCGATCTCGCTCACCCCGATGCCTCCTCGCCAAAGACGTTGCCCTCGGTGCTCAACAGCACGAGAACGGAAGAGCCCGTGACACCCAAGCCGGCGCGGCGTCCCGCCGAACCGGCCCCGGTCAGCGCGGCCCGCGCGCCCGCCAGCGACGCCGCCCCGCTCGGTCCAGCCTGCACCCCGGCCCTGGACAGGCCGATGACGGCCTGGCTGGCGGCCTCATCCTGTACCGCGACCGCCGCATCCAGCCCGGCTTCCAGCACCGGCCAGGCCAGGCTGGACACCGTCCCGCAGTTCAGGCCGGCCATCACCGTCGGCTCGGTCGGCACCGTGCGCAACTCACCAGCGAGCAGGCTCGCGATCAGGCACGGCGCCGCGACCGGCTCGACCGCCAGCACGGACGGCCGCGCCGCCGGTGAAGACCGGTAGTGGATGACCACCGCCTGGGCCAGCGACCCCACTCCGACCGGAACGACCACCAGGTCAGGCCGGCCTGCCCCGAGGCCGGTCAACTGCGTGTCGACCTCACGCAGCAGCGTC
>Ga0134128_10006253_pt1 | contig 14437 bp, 16 predicted proteins | sample KB31754_FD_96462 | JGI IMG/M metagenome (GOLD analysis project Ga0134128, IMG submission 96462) | Terrestrial soil microbial communities with excess Nitrogen fertilizer from Kellogg Biological Station, Michigan, USA - KB3-175-4 | ecosystem: Environmental > Terrestrial > Soil > Unclassified ... | reverse complement strand
GCCGATGGCGTGGCGCTGAGCGCTGTGGCCGGAACGCCTGGCGCTGGACAATATAATGTGACGAGCGGGGTTTACGGCTTCGCCGCCGCCGATGCCGGCACCGTCGTCCTGCTCTCCTATGGCTTCATCCCGGCCGCGATCAACAACGCCTGCATTGAATGGGTCGCGGAGCGCTACCGCTATCGCACCCGGATCGGGCAAAGCGCGCAGACCGTGGCCGGCCAGCAGACCGCGTCATACAGCCTTAAAGACATCCCGGACTTCATCCGCGCCTCGCTCGATCCGTATCGCAGCGTAGTGGTTGGGTAGGCAAACGAATGTTTGATGTCTCCCTTAATGACACCGCCACAGCCGCACTCGGCGCGATGCCGGAGCGAATCCGCGCGGCGCTCGTCGCGAAGGCCGGCGTGCTTGCCGCGAAACTGCAAGCCAAGATCGAGCAGAAGCTGTCCGGCGAGGTGTTGCAGATGAAAAGCGGGGCGCTCGCTGGTTCGATCGGCGTGACAATCGAGGAGACCTCAGGTGGCGTCGCCGTGCGCCTCGCCACGTCGGCCGACGTCAAATACGCAGCCATCCACGAATTTGGCGGCGTGATCCCGCCGCAACAGATCGTGCCGGACAAGGCGAAGGCCCTCGCATTCCTGGTCGGGGGCAAGCAAGCCTTCGCCGCGCGCGTGAACTTGCCGGCGATCGCGATGCCAGAGCGAAGCTACATGCGCACGTCGCTTGCCGAGATGGCGGACGACATCCGTGACGAGTTAGCCGCTACGGCCATAGAGGCCATCCAATAAGCACGTGACCATCGGCGGCTAGCGCTTCCTTCTTTCACATCACGCGACTTCTCAATGGGGTCTGATCGCAATGCTCGCGATGCCGGGGTTGCGTGTCTTTTCGCTTGCCGCAAAGCAGGGGAGCGAGGGCATATCGTGTGATGTCGACGGCGTTTTTGTCGGCGGCATTCCCATTCTGCAACCGCCTGGCGCCGGAAATGCCCTTTGGAGAGTTCGCCCCCTCGTCGAACTCAACAAAGAACTCACTGGACGCTATCGGCTTCCAATCAACATTGCCGCGAAAGCGAGCGGCTTCGCTTTGATTGCGGCGGCGTTCAATCGTGGCGACGTCGCCATGGCGGCCATTGCGGCCGTGCAGATGCAAATTCCCGATCCGCCGCCGCTCGCGCAACGCGCGGAAAGCCGAGGCGAGATTGCGCGTTGCGCTCGAGAACTCATTCGCAGCGGCTTGCTCAAATTTTTCTGGGACCCTGCCCAGCATCCGCGTGCCGGTGTGCCGCCAAATCCAGGCTGGTTCGAATTAGTCACCGACAAACCCGGTCCTCTCGAGCCCGTTCCCATCGTGGTGATCGGCAATCCGGCGGATAAGCCGTGGGAGCCGCCGCCCGAGGCTGAAGGCGAGGGAGCTGAAAATGCACCCCGCGGAATCCTTGAGCTTCCGCGCCTAGGAGGATCGCCAAGTGCTTCAGGCCCAAGTACAGCGCCAAAGCCGCCCGTACCCATTGACGCTCAGCCGAGCCTTCCATTCCCGGATGGTTTACCGCCACAGCTTGCACCTTATGTCCCCGGCGAAAAAACCTCCGGAATTTTGTATACCCCGGGAGGGTCGCCTATCCCATTGCAAAGCGGCTACGCTGGACCAGCAGCAGCAATGCAAGGAACTGCAGGTTATGACAGGTACACACTTTCCCATGTTGAAGGACATGCAGCGGCTCTTATGCGATAAGAGGGAATTACAGAAGGGACGCTTTATATCAACAATCGTAAAATTTGTAGTAGTTGCCAACGCTTGCTTCCGACGATGCTCGCGCCCGGCACTACTCTAAATGTTGTGCTCCCGGACAACACGATTGTTCAATTCACAGGGATCGGCCCATGATTGTCGTTCGATACAAGAATCAACAAAACGAATCAGATCCAATGAACGATATCGCGATCACGTCCAAGAAGGAGCTTTCCGATCTGCTGCGGGCTAGACGACACAATACACCATTTCTAGCTCGCCTTTCGGGAGACAACGGCTTTGAGATCATGCTTGGTATCGCAGGGCAAGTCGGATGTGCCCAACACAGCCGATCCGATGGCAGTTTGCCGTATCTCATGGCGCATTCCACCAACCCACCGATGACGAACGGCGACGTCGAATTCCTAACTGCGGATACGCCGACGCCGGTCCCAGCTGCAGAAATCATTAGTTTTGAAGAGCTTGAGCAAGTTGCGCTCCATTTCCTTGAGACCGGAGAGAGGAGCAGCTCAGTTTTGTGGGAGCCGCTGTGATGCCCGTCGAGCCGTTGGAAAACTGCGTATATTGAGGTATCCGCAATGCCAACCCGCGAACAAATCTCCGTTGCCTTCTTCGATCTCATTACCGGAGCGGCCGATTTCACCGCTACCAGCCGGCGCTTCGTGCATTGGGATCAGGTCAACGAGACGCAGATGCCATTTCTGACCATGCTCAAGGGCGGCGAGGTGCGCGGCCGGCAGGCCGAGGGGTTGCCGACGCTCACCATCAACGCGCATGTCTTTATCTATCTGTCGGCTGGGTTGGACCCGGAGGATGTTCCCGATACCGCGATGAACGCGCTGCTTGACGCTATCGACGTTGCGGTGGCGCCGAGCGGCGCCGACGCGCTCGCCGGCAACAAGCAGACGCTTGGCGGCCTCGTATCGCACTGCTATCCGCTCGGCCCGGTATTCATCGACACCGGCGATACCGACGGCAAGGCGGTCGCGGCGATCCCGTTCCAGATTCTGGTGCCCTAGCGGCAAGCGCAGCCTTTTAACGCGAGTAGCGAGTGGCGAATAGCGAATAGCGAGGGGCGTTTTCCCTACTCGCTATTCGCTATTCGCCATTCGCTATTCGCTATTCGCCTTTCCCACACATTCCGACCCAGGAGAACCACCATGACCCAATTCGCCTTTGGCAGCGGCACGCTGATCGGCAAGCGCACCGACGTGAGCGGGCAGCCGCCGGCGCTGCTCGGCACCTTGCAGGACGTATCGCTCGATTTCGACCGCAAAATCGAGACGCTGCTCGGTCAGTACAACATGGCGGTCGCCGCCGGCAGTGGCGAGTTCAAGATCACCGGGAAGGCCAAGTTCGCCCGCCTGCAGTCGACGCAGATCAACAATCTGTTCCTCGGCCAGACGCTGACGGCGAACAGCATGGTGGAGATGACGACGGGCGAGACCGGTACTGTCGCTTCGGCCGCGATCACGGTCGCCAACGGCGCGAATTTCGTCGAGGATTTCGGTGTGTTCTACGCCACGACCGGCGTGCAGCTCACCCCGATCGGGTCTTCGCCGGCGCAAGGCCAGTACGTCGCACCGTCCGGAAGCCCCGGGACCTACACCTTCGCTTCGGCTGATAACGGCGCTGCGGTGCTGATCTATTACAGCTACACAATTACGTCCGGTAACAAGATCAGCCTCGCCAATCAGCTTACCGGCCCGCTGCCGATGTTCGAAGTGTCGCTGAAGGAAACGTTCAATTATTTCGGGACGGCGAAGGACCTGGTGGTGATGCTCAATGCCTGCGTGGCGCCAAAGCTGTCGCTGCCGTTCTCCAACCAGAAATTCACCGTCGCGGAGTTCGACTTCCAGGCCATCGCCGATGCCTCGAACAATATCGGCACCATCAGTCTGAGCGAGTAGATGGGCCGCTTGACGTCACGGCTCGGCGAAAAGAGGTTTTGCCTCGTCGAAGACGCGCTTTGGCAACATGCGCAATTCATCGACCACGTAGGGCAGATGCTGCATATATTGGACAACGAGTTGCGCTACGGCCTGCGCTTGCGCCGCGTCGTTGCGCCGCTTTGCCGGCTCGCGGTCCTTGCGTTTCGATAGCCAGAACTTGTGTGCTGCCCAGATCCGGGGGTCGGTCGTCACGACGCGGCATGCTTCGCCTCGTTCGTCGATGGCGATGGCTTCGAAAGAAGGAGCGCTTTCCTGCCACGCGAGTCCTTCGATTTCTGCCGCCGTCAGATCGTCCTCGTCAGCGCCAATATGCTCCTTTTCTTTTGTCCAAGGTGGATTGCGTAGCGGTTTTATGAGATCGACAAGATACCCCTCCCGGTTCGCCGCCTGGAACTTTCCCGACAGACGGCGGAAGCTGGAATCGGCTTTTTGCAGCAAACGCAGCAGCGACGGCTGGAAAACATCCTTGCTCGCCACGAAGCTCAATCGTTGGCGTGCGTCAAACAGCAAGTCGATATCTTCTGTCGCGGTCAGCCCGGGATCGATTCGCACGCCAGCGACCGCTTCGTAGGCATAGATGGCGTTTGTGCCGAGAACGCGGATTCCCGATCCGAGCAGACCGGCTTCGTCGATCGCTCGTATGATCTTCGCGGCCGGTAGCGGGATGCGGCCGAGGCCAAGCGCGCGATTGATGGCGGCTTGCCGAGCCATAACGGTTTTGAGGTCCTTCAAGCGCTGCTGCGCATCCAGCCGGCCGCGCTCGTATTCGCGCTTTATGACCTGGGTTTCCTTGGATTTAAGCCCGAGCGACCTCTGACGGCGGATGCCCGATTTGCCGTAGTAGCTGCGGACCAGATAGTCGCGACCGTGGATTTTCTTCCAGCTCATGGACCCGCGGTAATCGTTGCTTCGCCGGGCAGCTTCGCGGTAGGCGGCGTAGCGCTGTTGCGTATTGATCGCTTCGCGCCGCTGATCACCGTTAAGCTCTTGAAAAATAACGTGTTCCACAGCATTGCCCGATTTCATTTCTAAGTGTGGAAAATGCCATATAAGTCTTAAAAATCAATATGTTCCACACTTATTAGAGGAAAAGGCCAAAACTGTGGAAAAGGGGGGCCGCATAGGCATAGGGAGACGGACAATTGAGCCTGGAAATCGACGAAAGCCTCGATCTTTCCCAAGCCCGCACGGTGCGGCTCGCCGGGCGTGACTTCTATATAGCGCCGCTGTCGCTGCGGCAGATTCTGGCGATCGCCGACCACGTGCCGAAACTCTCCGGTATCACCGCGGACACGATAACCGGCGAGCGGCTCACGCCGCTGGCCGAGGTGCTGTGGCATGGTTTGCGCCGCGCTCACCCCAAGCTGACACGCGACGAGTTCCTCGATCTGCCGATCCCGCTCGGCGAACTCGTTACCGCGCTGCCGGTGGTGATCGAGCAGGCCGGCGGCCGGAAGGTGGAGACCGGCACGGGGGAAATCTAGGCGACGAGCGCTTCGAGACAGCCGCGTGGGGCGCGCTCGTCGCCGAACTGGTTCTCGATCTGAATTGGACGCGCGAGGAGGTGCTCGATCAGGTCGACATGCCCTTCCTCGAAGAGCTGCGTCGGGCGTGGAGCGAGTACCCGCCGCTGCGGCGGCTCCTTGCCGCCTCGTTGGGTTTCAAGCCGAAGCCGCGGCCGTCGACGGATTATCGTGAGCTGCTCGCCATGTTCCCGGGCGGTGCGATCAAATGAGAACTGAGGAGGTCGCCGCATGGCCAACGACAGCCAGGTCGAAATCCGCTTTGGCGCGGATACCGGCGATTTTCTCGCCGGCATCGCGCGCGTCAACCAGGCGCTGAGTGACCTCGCGGCGCCGATCAAAATCCTGCGGCAGGCGTTTGCCGAGCAGAAAATCCTGCTCAATGCGGAAGCCAATCAGTTCCAGATCACCCAGAACCAGAAGTTTGCCCTTCTCGAAGCTGAAACGCAGAGGGAATACGAGGCCGAGCTGGCGCTGCTGCAGCAGAAGGCGGGCATCGGCGCATTGTCGGTCGCGCAACGGCAGGCAGTGCTCAACAAGATCGACGAGCTTGAGGCCAAGCACCGCACCGACATGCTTCGTCTCGACGAGCAAGCCATCGCCCAGCAGCAGCGCACGTGGACGTCCGCGCTCGGTTCGATCGAGACCGCCTTTAATTCGCAGCTGCGCGGCCTTTTGGCCGGCACCACGACCTGGTCGCAGGCCTTCAAGAAAATTCTCGGCGACCTGATCATTCAGTTCATCGAAATGTGCGAGAGCATGGTGGTGAAGTGGACCGCCGCGCAATTGGCGCAGACCACGGCGGCGACCACCGGCGCCGCGGCGCGCGCTGCGGCGGCGCAGGGCGCGGCCAGTGCCGGCGTCCTTGCGAATGCGGCGAACGCCATCAAGGCGATCATGACCGATGCCGGCCAGGCCTTCGCGGGCGTGTTCGCCTTTCTGGCGCCCACCATGGGTCCGGCGGCGGCCGGGCCCGCCGCAGCGGCGCAGGCATCGGTGTCGGCCGCGGCAATCTTCGATGTCGGCACCGATTATGTGGTGCGCGGCGGGCTCGCTTTGATCCATCCGGGCGAGACGATCATTCCACCGGCGCGGGGCTCCGGTCCGTTCTCGGGCGCGGGCCTCGGCGCACAGGTCCATGCGCCGGTGAGCATCAATGTGGCTGCGCTCGACGCGCAGAGCGTCAAGCGCTTCTTCAACGACAATTCGCACCACATGCTGCGCGCGATCAACGACGCGGTGAAGCGCGGCGCACATCTGGGGCTGCGCGGGGCGAGGGCGTAGGGGACTTGACCGCCGCGGTGGACACGCATATTCTAGCTAGATAAGCTAGCTAGAAAGCCCCCCAATCATGCGGCGCACCATCTGGTCGGTCCAGGACGCCAAAAATCGCTTCAGCGAAGTCGTGGAAGCAGCCCGGCGCAAGCCGCAGACCGTAACCAAGCACGGCAAACCGGCTGTCGTCATCGTTGATGCAGCCGAATACGACCGCTTGCGCAAGCTGCAGCACCTCAAGGCGCCGAGTTTCGCCGAAATGCTGCTGGCGATGCCGCAAGGCGAGGTGGAGTTTGAGCGCCTGGATACCACGCCACGTGACGTCGAATTCTGATGTTTCTGGTCGACACCGACGTACTTTCGGCTTTGACGAAGAGGCGGCGCGACGCCAACGTCGTGGCTTGGATCGGTCGACAGCGCCCTGGCGATCTTTTTGTCAGTGTCATCAGCATTGGCGAGATCGAGCGGGGCGTTGCCTTGCAGCGCGCCAAGGAGCAGGATTTTGCTTCGATGCTCGCGAATTGGCTCGACGATCTGCTCAACATCTATGGCGATCGTGTTCTGCCGTTTGATCTCGCATCCGCCCGTCGCTGGGGACGACTGAGCGCGGCGCTGGCTCGTAAAGACGCCGATCTACAAATCGCCGCCACCGCGCTGGAGCATGGCCTCACCGTAGTGACGCGCAATGTTGCGCATTTCGAGCCGACCGGCGTAGCTGTCCTTGATCCGTTTGCGGCGTTCCCGCGTCGGTAGCCGCACAGGCGGGCTTACGGCAATACTCGCGTTTGGAAAAACTTTTCCTAGCCCAGACGTTCATTGAGCGCGTCCACCCTCTCTCGCAAGGGAAGGTATAGAGCGTGCATTCATGTCCTACATCCTCGGCGTCAATCTGCTGCCATCGACCGGCGAGTTCACCTACGACACGATTGCGTATCTGGGCCGGCGCGTCACCGAGTCGACGCTCACCTCGATCAATCGCTACGCCAACGGCGGGCCGAATGCCGGTGCCGGCACTGTCACGGATTACACGATCGCGATCGACAATCTACAGGCGCAATTCCCGGGCTGCACCACGGTGTCGCTCGTCGTGTCCTGGTTCGGCAATTCGACCGACGTCACCGCCTGCCAGATCTATCCGTCGACCACCTACATCAACGGCAGCTTCCAGCAAGCCTCGGGGGTGTCCGATGTTTGGCGCTGCTCGGGGCTGACGCAGGCGTCGACGGGCCTCATTCCGATTCCGCAGAGCGGCGGTGCCTTCATCTACGGCGGCACGCCATCGGACCAGTCGCTGGTGCGTTGCATCGGCGACCTGAAGTCGCGCGGCCTGCGTGTCGTATTCTACCCGTTCGTGCTGATGACGGCGAGCGGTGAGCCGTGGCGCGGGCGCATCGCCTACGGCGGAGCTGATATTTCCAGCGCCGCGACGACTGCGGTGAACAATTTTCTCGGCAGCGCGGCAGCGAGCCAATTCACGCGCGACGCGACGAGTCTGACGGTGGCGTATTCGGGTTCTTCGACCGACTACACCTACCGGCGCATGATCCTGCACTACGCCAATCTGTGCGTGGTCGCCGGCGGCGTCGATCTGTTCCTGCTTGGCTCGGAGTTTCGCGGTCTGGAAGTCATTCGTGGCCCGGCCTGGACCAAGGCTGGGACGACGGGCAGCGACGGCAAGGTCACGTGGGATTATCCGTTCGTCGCGGGGCTCACGCAGCTTGCCGACGACATACGCGGCGTGTTCGACGGTGCCGGGCTGACCAAGGATACCGTGAACCTGCACAATCTGGTTGCCTATTCGGCCGACTGGTCGGTGTGGATGGGCTATCAGCATCCGGGCGAGAACGGGCAATGGCCGCATCTCGACCAGCTTTACGGCCACGACAACATCGATCTCGTCTGCTTCGACAACTATCTGCCGCTGTCGGATTGGACCACGGCTGACGGCGGCCTCGACGCGCAGAACTGGCTTGCTCCGGCGCCGGCAGGGACATGGCCGCCGTCTGCGCCGACGTTCAACGGTCTCGGTCTGGCCGGTCAGCCATCGATCTACAGTATCGATTATTTGAAGACGAATGTAGAAGGCGGCGAAAAATTCAACTGGTTCTACAACGACAGCACCAATCTCGGCATCGGGCTCGATCCGAACGGTACCGACCTGCGAGTCTCGCGACCGCAGGGCGATCGGCTTGCCCAGTCACGCAATCCTTATTTCCCCAATCAACAATTGCTGGCGAACAAACAGCTGCGCTGGTGGTGGAACAACGCGCACCAGGCGATCTATGATGACGGCGATGGCACCGGCTGGTCGCCGCACGGCCCCTTCACCGAATGGGTGCCGCAGTCAAAACCGATAGCGTTTGCGGAATACGGTTTTCCTGCGTGCGACCGTGGCACCAATCAGCCGAACGTGTTCTACAGCCCGGCATCGGTCGAAAGCGCAACGCCGTTCTGGTCGGTCTGGGACCCGAGCCAAAGCACTGCCGGTCAATACTGGCCGCGCCGCGACGACGCGCTGCAGCTCTTGGCGCTGCAGGCCATCTACCAGTACTGGGTGACCGACGGTCATAACGAAACATCGGCGGCCGGCGTGCCGATGATTCAGACCGCGTTCATGTCGGCGTGGAACTGGGACGCGCGGCCGTTTCCCGTGTTTCCGCAACTGGGCGGCGTGTGGGGCGACGCCAGTGACTGGCCCGCCGGCAACTGGGTCGGCGGCAAGGGACCGTTTCTGGCGCCCCTCGTGCCGAGCGACCCGCCGGCACCCGGATCGTATGCGACGTTTCCGGCGCTGCCGACACTCGGCTGGTCGGTCAAGTTCGCTCCAGTGTTTGCGACCGGCAGGGCGATGCACGTGTCGGGCCGGGAATTGCGGGCTGCCAGATATGTGACCCCACTCTGGGCGATCGAGCTGAACTACGACGTCTTGCCTATGCTGTCGCCTGAGAACGAGCTGCAGACCATTCTCGGTTTCTTTGAACAGTGCCAGGGCGAGACCGCGTCGTTCTATTTCGAGCCGCCCACGTTATCGCCGGTGTCCGCGCAAGCGCTTGGCGTTGGTGACGGCACAACAACGACGTTTGCTTTTACCGTAACGCTGGGCAGTGCGGCGATCGCGCCGGTTAATATTGGCACGCCGCCGAACGTCTATCTCAACGGCGTGCTGCAAGCCGGCGGGTACACCGTCGCTGCCAATCCGCTGGCGCCGACGGTGAGTTTCGCCGCCGCGCCCGCATCGGGTGTTGCCGTTACGGCCGACTTTCACTGGTACTTTCTGTGCCGTTTCGACGACGACAGCGCGGACACTGAAGAATTTCTGGCGACGCTCTACGCGCTGCAGTCGCTGCGTCTGAAGACCGTGCGCTGGTGAAAACTCTCCTCGCAGGAGAGGCGAGGAGGATGCTGCATGACCACGCCGCCGTCGCTGCCGAGTCTCGCCGGGCTGTCCTGGTCGCGGCACAAGAAGCCGGGCTTCTCCACCCGCGTCGCTTCGCACGTCTCCGGCCGCGAGGTGCGCGTCGCCTTGATGAGCTATCCGCTCTACGAGTTCGAAGCGGTCTATAACGGACTCGCCTCGTCGGCGACGCCAAGCTTTATCGGGCTCGGCGCTTCGAGCCTGCAAAACCTGATGGGTTTTTTCCTGCAGCTGCAGGGCCAGTTCGGCACGTTTCTCTACACCGATCCGGACGATAACGCCGCCGCGGCGCAAGCCTTTGCCACGGGCGACGGCACAACGGCATCGTTCACCATGATGCGCTCGCTCGGCGGCTTCCTCGAACCCGCCGGTTGGGTCACGAGCATCAGCAATGTTTATCTCGCCGGCGCGGTGCAGTCAGCAAGCAGCTATAGCCTGACGGCGCCGAATACGTTGACCTTCGGCAGCGCGCCCGGGCGGCGGCGCGACCATCTCGGCCGACTTCGCCTACGCGTTCAACTGCCGCTTTCTCGACGATCGGATGGATTTCGAGGAATTCATGTCGCACCTCTGGCGGCTCGACAGCATGAAATTCCGCAGCGTGAAACCATAACCATGAAGCCGACTTCAACCGCGCTCGTCACCTATCTGAACGACGCGCGCTCCAATCCAGATGTGCCGCTCCTGATGGCGGACGCCTTTACCCTCACGCTGCGCACGGGGCTGGTGCTTTGCTACACCAACGTTGAGGTGACGTTCAGCTACAACGGCAACACCTATCTCGGGAATTCCATCCTGATCGACGGGCTGAAATACCGCGCGTCAGTCGGCCTCGAGGTCGATCGGCAGCAGATCACGATCGCGGCGCGTTCGATCGACACCATCACCGCCGGCGCGCCGTTTCTGCAGGCGCTCCGGGACGGCTCATTCGATGGCGCCGAGATCGTCCGGTACCGCGTCTTTTTCTCGGATCGGATCGGGGGCACGGCGATCGGATCTGTGCTGTTGTTCAAGGGCCGGCTCGGCGTCATCGACGAAATCGGGCGCACCAGCGCCAAGCTCAACGTCAATTCCGATCTGGTGCTGCTCGACATCGACATGCCGCGCAACGTCTATCAACCGACCTGCCTGCACACACTCTACGATTCCGGCTGCACCCTGGTGAAGAACGCGTTCGGCACCAGCGGCACCGCAGGCGCGGGTTCTACTGCGTCGGTGATCAATTGGTCGGGAGCAAACGCAAATTTCCAGCAGGGCTCGATCACGTTCACGTCCGGAGCGAATGCCGGCGTCACGGCGACGATCGGGTCGGTCGCCCCGGGCAGTTCGCTCAAGCTGCTCTATCCGCTCGAAAGCGCGCCGGCAGCCGGCGACGGCTTCACGGTCTATTACGGTTGCGATCACACCCCGGGCACTTGCCAGAGCAAGTTCAACAATCTCGCAAACTTCCGCGGCTTTCCCTACGTGCCGCCCCCACAGATGGCGATCTGAGGCGGCGTTTTGGCTGACGTCATGCTGCCTTGCGTCGCGCATCTTTGATAATGACTTCGCCTGGCTTGCTGCCCCGGTTGGTGCCGATCGTGATTTCGATGTGGCAGCCGAGCGCCGTAAGAAACCGCATGAGACGTTCCAAGGAGACTTCGCTAAATTTTCCGCGCAGGATTTTTGATAGCTCGGGCTGAGTGGTGCCGATCCGTTGTGCCGCAGCGCGCTGGGTCAGCTCGAAAGACCGGATTGCATGGCTTAACCGAAGCACAAGTTCTGCCTTTAGATAATGTTCTTCAGCGTCGGCAAAGCCGAGCTGCAGCCACACGTTTCGGGACGGGTCTCTCGCCGCAGGCTTCTTACTCATCGCGATTGCTCCTTTTCCCTGATCAAATCGCCGAGACGTTTCTTGACGAGGTCAATTTCCGCTGCGGGCGTTGCTATGCCCTTTTTCGACTTCTTCTGAAAAGCGTGCAGGACATAGATCGCGTCGGCAAAACGGACAGTGTAGACGGCGCGGTAGGTACTGCCGTAGTCGTTGTGTCTGATCTCTATCACCGACGCGCCACCGAAGCCCTTCAGTCCTTTTGCCATCCGCGGATGCCGCTCGCCCAATTGGGCCAAAAACAGCGCGTAGCCCATTTCCCGCTGCGTCGATCGAGGAAATTCAGCGAAATCGCGCTGCGAGGAACCTCGCCAGATCAGCGGCTTGGGCTCGTCGGGCGGGGCCATGCAGGAATATGTGTATATTCACATCATCCGTCAAGCCAAAAAGTCACGTTGGGGCAGCCAATGGCATTGATTGAAGTCGCCCAGCGCGCGGTGGTGGTCGCCGAGGCGCGGTCCTGGATTGGCACGCCATACCACAACTGCGCCGACATCAAAGGCACTGGCGTCGATTGCGGCATGCTGATCGTCCGCGTGTTTGTCGACACCGGGCTCTGTGCGCCATTCGATCCGCGGCCCTATCCGGCGGATTGGCATCTGCACCGCAGCGAGGAGCGTTATCTCGGCTTTGTGTTCGATCGCTGTTGCGAGATCGAAAATCCGCAGCCCGGCGACGTCATGGTGCTTCGCTTCGGCCGTTGCTATTCGCATGGCGGTATCGTCACGGCGGCCGCGCCGCTTGCGATCGTGCATGCCTATCATCCGGCACGACGCGTCATTGAAGATGAAGTCGATCGCAGCGGCCCACTGTCCGACCCGGCGCGCAAGCCACGCTTCTTCAGTTTTTGGGCAGGTAACATGCGACACGCGAGCGGGTTGGAGGGTGGCGCGAGCGTTTCGCGTGAAAATTGGTCTGGCGCGCAAAATGGGTTGGAGGGCGGCATTTTGCGCGCCGTTGAAAAATGAGCGGACTCTTCGGCGGCAGTCAGCCGGTCACGACGCCGGATTATACCGGGCTGCAGATTCAGACAGCGGTCAACACGCTGCCGATTCCGATCGTGTGGGGGATGTCGAAGCTCGCCCCCAATATCGTTTGGTACAATGACTTTGTCACGAACTATGCCAATAGCGGCGGCAAGGGAGGCCTGTTCAGCAGCGGTCAGGGCGAGACGACATACAGCGCATCCGTGATCATGGCGCTGTGCGAGGGCGCGATCGCCGGCATCAATCAGATTTGGAAAGGCCAATCCGTCTCCACGCTGGCAGCGCTCGGGCTATCGCTGTTTACCGGAACGGATCCGCAGGCGCCGTGGGGCTATGTGGCCGCGGCCTATCCGGCGCAGGCGCTGGGCTATGAGGGCACCGCCTATCTGGCGGCGGAGAACTATGGCCTTGGCGACAACGCGACGCTGGACAACCATAACTTTGAGGTGCAGGGCCTCCGATACGGCAGCGGCTATGGACAACTGGCCTATAATTCTCTGGATCAGGTCGGCAGTGGCTCGGGCTTTTCGTTTGTCGATGCCGATCCTGCGCTGTGCGTCAGCGACTTTCTGACCAATGCGCAATTCGGCGTCGGTCTGCCGGGCGGCAGCATCGATGCCACGACACTGTTCACCCAGAGCGGCACCGATGCGGCTTATCAGACCTATTGCCGCGCAATCGGTTTGGCGCTGTCGCCTTGTCTTGTCGATCAGGAGCAGGCGTCGTCGATCCTGACGCGCTGGCTGCAGCTGACCAACACGGCGGCCGTCTGGTCGGGCGGCCTGCTGCGTTTCATTCCTTACGGCGATACGCCGGTCAGCGGTAATGGCGTCACCTACACGCCGAACGTGACGCCGATCTACAATCTCGACGATGACGACTTCAAGCTTGAAGACAACGAAGATCCCCTGCAGGTGTCGCGCTCCGATCCATACGCGGCCTATAATGTGTGGCGCCTCGAGGCTGCTGACCGCAGCAATGCCTATAACCTGACGACGGTCGAATCGCGCGATCAGAGCGCGATCGAGCTCTACGGCATGCGCATTGCGCCGACCGTCACCGCGCACGAAATCTGCGATTACGATGTCGCCGCGATCTGTGGCCAGCTCATGGTGCAGCGGGCCGTTTACATTCGCAACACGTACAAGTTCCGCCTGTCCTGGGAATATTGCCTGCTCGATCCCATGGACCTGGTGACGGTGAGCGACGCCATCTTGGGTCTCTCCGATGCTGCGATCCGCATCACTGAAATCGAGGAGGACGACAACGGATTCCTGAGCGTGACCGCGGAAGAATTTCCGTTGGGGGTGGCGACCGCGACGCTCTATCCGACGCAACCGGTTGTCAACAACCCGATCAATCGGAATGTCACTGCGGACGCCGTCAATGCGCCGATCATCTTCGAGCCGCCGGCGTCGCTCGTTGGAGCGACGCCTCAGGTGTGGATCGCGGTGTCGGGCGGCTCCGGCGGTGCCGCCGATCCGAACTGGGGCGGCTGCAATGTCTGGCTATCGCTCGATGGGACCTCGTACAGCCAGATCGGCACCATCTCCCAGCCGGCGCGAATGGGAACGATCACCGCGGCGCTGGCGCTGTTTAGCGGCACCAATCCGGACACTGCGAACAGCCTGGCAGTCAATCTCGCCGAAAGCGGCGGCGCG
>Ga0134128_10006252_pt1 | contig 14438 bp, 14 predicted proteins | sample KB31754_FD_96462 | JGI IMG/M metagenome (GOLD analysis project Ga0134128, IMG submission 96462) | Terrestrial soil microbial communities with excess Nitrogen fertilizer from Kellogg Biological Station, Michigan, USA - KB3-175-4 | ecosystem: Environmental > Terrestrial > Soil > Unclassified ... | reverse complement strand
TTTCGGCGCTGGCACTGTTCGCCTATGCGGCGGGTTTTTCGTTCGCCTACATCAGCCTGCCGGCGGGAACCGGCGCGCTGCTGCTGTTCGGCGCGGTGCAGGCGAGCATGATCGGTTATGGCATCTGGTCCGGCGAGCGGCTGAAAATCCTGCAGATCATCGGGCTTGCGCTCGCGCTTGCCGGCCTGGCCGGGCTGCTGCTGCCCGGTGCTTCCGCGCCGCCGCTGGTGGGCTCATCGCTGATGCTCGCGGCCGGCGTCGCCTGGGGCATTTATTCGTTGCGTGGCAGACACGCCGGCGAACCAGTGCGCACGACCGCGGAGAATTTTCTGAAAGCCGTGCCGTTCGCCGTGGCATTGAGCCTCGTCGCACTTCCGTGGGCATCGCTGGATGCGCGCGGCATCCTGTATGCCATCGCATCGGGCGCGCTGGCATCCGGTATCGGCTACGCGATCTGGTACACCGCGCTGAAAGGATTGCGGGCGACCCACGCGGCCAGCGTGCAGTTGAGCGTGCCGATCATCGCGGCCATCGGCGGTATCATCCTGCTCGGTGAGCACCTCACGCTGCGCCTGCTGATCGCCTCCATCGCAATCCTCGGCGGCATCGCGCTGGTGATCCTGGACAAGCGCGATGCCGATGTCGATGTCGATGCGGCGCGCTTGCCGAATCGCAATAAAGTTCGTAATTGAAAAAGCGCCTTTACTTACATTCGATCGTGCAGCCAACCCCGAGCCCGGAGTTTTCCATGACACGACTGATTCCCTTGCTGGCCTTGCTGCTGCTCGCTGCGCAGCCGGCGTTCGCCGCCGAACGCTGGCCGGTGAAACAAGGCGACTTCACGATCCGCGATTTTCATTTCGGCGACGGCGAGACACTGCCGCAGTTGCGCATCCACTACCGCACGCTCGGCACGCCGGCGCGCGACCCGTCGGGCAAGGTGCGTAATGCCGTGCTGATCCTGCACGGCACCTCCGGCGCCGGCGACAATTTTCTGACCGATGATTTCGCCGGCGTGCTGTTCGGCCCGGGCCAATTGCTGGACGCAAGCAAGTACTACATCATCCTGCCGGACGGGATCGGTCACGGCGGTTCCAGCAAACCGAGCGATGGCCTGCGCGCGCACTTCCCGCACTACGATTACGCGGACATGGTTCGTGCGCAATACGCGCTGGTCACCGACGGGCTGCACGTCAACCATCTCCGACTGGTGGCGGGTACCTCGATGGGTTGCATGCATACCTGGATGTGGGGCGAGAGCCATCCGCAATTCATGGATGCGTTGATGCCGCTGGCCTGCCTGCCGGTGCAGATCGCCGGTCGCAACCGGATGATGCGCACAATGATCATGGATGCGATCCGCAACGATCCGGCGTGGAATCATGGCGATTACAAACAGCAACCGCGCCAGGGCATGACCACCGCGATCGACATCCTGATGCTGATGATCAGCGATCCGCAGCATTGGCACGCGCGTTACCCGACCCGAGATCAGGCCGATGCGTACCTCCACGCGCAGCTCGCGAAGCGCCTGGCGGAATACGATGCCAACGACCTTTTGTACCAGTTCGATGCATCGCGCACGTACGATCCATCCGCCCAGCTTGATCGCATCGAAGCGCCGGTAATGGCGATCAACTCCGCGGATGACCAGGTCAATCCGCCGGAGCTGAATATCATGCCGAAGGAAATAAAAAAGGTGAGACACGGCCGCTACGTGCTGCTGCCGATCAGCGACCAGACCCAGGGCCACCACACCCATTCGCTGCCGATCGTGTGGAAGGGTTACCTGGCGGAGCTGCTGAAGGAATCGCAGCACTAGATCAAAACGTCCGTCCCTGCTGCAACGCAGATCTGATCATGCACACCATGCAACTGGTCTTCACCAAAGGCTCCGGCAAGTGCGACCGCATGGACGTCGTGCGCAGCGACGGTGCGGTCGAGGCGATCGAGTGCCCCAAGCAACGAATCATCCCGCACGACATGGTGCACTACGCGGTCGAAAGCACATTGGAAAAGCGCGGATTCCTCACGCGCGTGCGCGAGGGCGCGCGCGCGGATTTCCACATGCTTCCGGAGGCCGAAAGCGATGGCGTGGAGCGGCTGGTCGAGGTAATCCAGGGCGATGCATGGTCCGGCGGCTCGAGCTCCGCGTCCGACATGCTGGATCTCTACCGCGTCACGTGCGAGGAGCGCGAATGCCCCATGCTCGCCGTCACCGGGGCCGATATCGACGCCATCCGGGCGCGAATCGCCGAGCTGACCGCGCAATGGGATGCATTGCCGGCCGGACAGTCGCTGACACTTTCGATGTAAGTTTTTTTATCGCGCCGATGCGCCGGGCGACTGGAAAAGGGGTCAGCTTCATTTTTTACACCTGGAAAAGGGGTCAGGTTCATTTTTCGACCCGATTAGATGAGTCTGCTCCTCATAAAAAATGAACCTGACCCCTTTTCCCTCCGATATGAATCGGCAACGACCCACGCCGCGGCGGTGAGCGTCCATGAAACGGTGAATTCGCCCCACTGTGAAGCGCTGATGGTGCCGATGAAGATCAGGGGTAGCCACACCAGCAGCGTGAACAGGCCCATCTGCAATGCTGACAGCGAAGCCGCCAGCCTTGCGCACCTTTCGACGATTACGGCGATTCCCGCAGCCAGATAAGTCGCACCGGTGAAATACGCAAAGCCCACATGCCAGGGCAACCAGGCCGGCACCAATGGTGCGGTCAGGTGGAGATAAAAGAAGTGCGACAGGCCGAAGGCGATCATCGCCAAGCCGTAAAGCACGCGAGCGGCACGCAGCCCCGCTTTACCGCTGAAGAATCCGAGATGCTTGCGGTCCCACTCCGCGGCCAGCCAGCCAAATAGTACCCAGGCGCCCGCGACGATTACCGCATTCTCTCCGCAACTTTGGTAGGAGCCTTCCGTTGTCGGCGCAAGGAAGATGAAGCGCACCTTGAACATCAGCATCCAGACCAGCAGGTAGAAGAACAATACCTTGGCAGCCGGCGCAGCCGTGCGACGCCAAAGCAGTCCTGCACCGCAGAGCAAGGCAATCGCGGCGCAGAGATAGATCAACACGTCACGCGCAGGCCATGCACTGGGTACCGGCTGCCAGATCTGGACGAAATCGCCATGGACGAGGCCGAGAATTCCCATGGCGATCATGGTGAGCGCAAAGGCCGCATGTCCCGCGCTTACGATGCGCATCGATCCATTCTCCGGGCGCAACGCGCCGAATGTAGTCCGCAGAAAGGGGGCAAGTTCATTTATGAGGAGCAGACTCATCTAATCGGGTCGAAAAATGAACCTGACCCCTTTTCCCCTCTTCCAGCGGCACTACATCGTGGAAGACAGAGTAATCGATCACGTTGACGCCGTTCTCGTCCCGCCGCACCAGGTCTGCGTGGCGATGGTTCCAGCGCACCTCGCCAATGTCCCACTGATACATGGCGATCAGCGGCTGCGAGGTCGTTTCATCCACGCCTTCGATCGTGAGCAGCACGGACGCTTCACTGTCGCGCAGGTCTTCCACTGAAGCCCCGTGCAGCGGACTTTGCTCGTCTATCACGTGCATGACGCTCCAGCTCAGGCGAAACACCGGGTGGCGATTGCGTACCAGCCGCAGGTCTTCGATTCGCCGCAACTGGTAGCCTTCCGGCGAGGTGTACAGGCGCAGCAGGTGCAAGTGCGCGGAAGCCTGCGAGATCAGGTTCAGGCGCATGTTGGCGGCGCGCACCATCAGCGTGGGTTTGCCGTCTATGGGACGCACCACCGGGAATTTTCCGAACACGATCTTGGCGCGCGAACGCGAGAAGCGCGCGAAGATCAGGCCGGTGACGATCGCGATATTACCGATGCCGAGGATGATTTCCGCCGTCGCGACCAGATGCGCGTAAAGCGATTGCGGGTGCATGTCGCCGTAACCGACCGTCGCCAGCGTCTCCACGCTGAAGAAGAACGCGCCCGCCAGGCCTTCGGGGGTTTCATTGGCGATACCACCCGGCTGCAACTGGTAGATCAGCGCGAACAGCACGTTGAACAGCAGGAAGATGCAGACGGCCACGCCGAAAAAGCCCGGCCAGCTGATCGTCAGGGCGCGATGGTAGAAATCTTCCCACAGATGGTCGCGCAAGCCGAGCGGGACAAACGTGCGGCCGCCCAGTACCAGGGTGCGGGGTCGCCGCCACCATAAAAGCGATTTGATCGCCATGCGGCCTCCTCCGGCGTCAGGGTTTCTTGTAAATGATTCCGCCCTTCATCACGAACGGCACGTGTTCGATCGCGCCGATGTCCTGGGTCGGATCGCCTTGTACGGCAATGATGTCGGCATCGAGGCCTTCGCGTAGCTGGCCGAACTTGTCCTGCTGGCGCAGAATCTTCGCGTCCACCGCCGTCGCGGCGAGCAATGCCTGGGCAGGGCGCATGCCGTCGCGCACCATCCATTCGAGTTCCTTGTAATTGGTGCCGTGCTTGAACACCCCGACGTCGCTGCCGCAGCCGATGGTGACGCCGGCCTGCATCGCCAGCTTGAACGCATTCTGTGACTGCTTCATGTCGTCGGTCGGCGGATCGCCCGGCTTCCAGCCGTGGAAATATTCGGCATAGGCGACCACCGCTTCCAGCGTAGGCAGGTAGGCGACGTCGTGCTGCTTCATCATCTCGAATACTTCGCGCGTGCCGCCGAAGCCGTGCTCGATCGTGTTGACGCCGGCGAGGATGGAGCGGCGCATGCCTTCCGGCGTGGTCGAGTGCACCGACACCGGCAGGCCGAGCGAATGGGCGGCTTCCACGCCCGCGTTCAATTCTTCCTGGGTGAAGGTCGGCACCGAGCCGTGCGATTTGCCGCAGTGGTAGTCGGCGTAGATCTTGATCCAGTCCGCACCGTGGCCGGCCTGATCACGCACCGCCGCGATCATCTCCGGCACGCCGGCGACGGGAATGCCGCCCTGCGGCAAGGTCATGTCGGTGCGGAAACCCATCGGGCCCGGACCGTAGCAATCTTTTGCAACGGTCGCGCGCGTGGCGACGAACAGGTGCGGGCCGGGAATCAGGCCGTCATCAATCGCCTTCTGCACCTGCACGTCGGCGTAGCCCGCGCCTTCCGTGCCGAGATCGCGCAGCGCGGTGAAGCCCGCCATCAGCGTGTCGCGCACATGGTTGACCGCCTCGATGGTTCGGTACGGCAGCGGCTCCTTCAGCACCTGGTCGTTCCACAGCGTCTCGTTGTACGGATGCAGGAAGACGTGCGAGTGCGCATCGATCAGGCCGGGCAGCAGCGTGGTGCCGGGCAAGTTGATGACCTGCGCATCGGCGGGCGCATGGATCTGGTCGGCCGGGCCGACCGCGGCGATGGTGCCGCCTTCAACCAGCACCGCCCAGCCACTGTGCGTGGCTTCGCTGCGCGCATCGAACACGCGATCGGCTTTCAGCAGATACGTCGTGGTGGGCACCGCGGGCTTGTCGGCAGCGCTGGCGGACAGCGCAAGCAACAGCGCACAGGATGCGATCAGCAGTTTGCGCAAAGGCATGGCGATCCCCCGGGCTTTTCGTAGGAGCGAGCTTGCTCGCGACTGAAAGTGAGCGCAAGCAACCTTCCCCGGCGGCTTGCCTGGTCGGCACCCTTGCCTCCTCTATGGATCGCGATCTGCCCAAGTCAACGCAGATCGCAAGCACCGCATCTTCGACCTGCAGCAGGCTCCCACCATTTGCACGCCCGCGCGGATGGTCGGATACTCGCGCAAGCGTCGCATCCATTCATCACATCGTCCTTGAGGGAGTACGAGCCATGAAGAAGATGTTGCCTGCCCTTGCGGTTGCCGCATTGCTTGCCGGCGCCGCCTTCACTGCCGCTGCGGGATCGGCAAATCAGAGAGCGATCAAGCACGGCGAATTCCTGGTGGGCTATGGCGGTTGCAACGATTGCCACACGCCCGGCTGGGCGGAGAACGGCGGCCATGCGCCAAAGGAAATGTTGTTGACCGGCGGCGGCATGAATTTCCAGGGGCCGTGGGGCACGACTTTCGCTCCGAACCTGCGGCTGCATTTCCAGCACATGACGCTGAAGGAATGGATCGAGCACGCGCGCACGATGAAGGCGCGCCCGGCGATGCCGTTCTGGACTTTCCGCTATCTGAGCGACAAGGATCTGGCCGACATGTACGCCTACATCCGCTCGCTCGGGCCGGCCGGTCAACCCGCGCACGATTACGTGCCGCCGGGACAGAATGCGCCACCGCCCTATCTGAAGCTGGTGCTGCCGTCCGCACCGCCGCCGATCGCGCATTGAGCGGAGAACGAACGTGAGCGGTTCATTGTTTCTATCCATCCGCGCGCTGCACATCCTGCTCGCTGCGCTGTGGCTTGGTGCCGTGTTCCTTCTGTCGATGTTCGTGATGCCGGCCGTGCGCGAAGCGGGCCCCACGGGCAGCCATTTCCTCGCCACCTTGCATCGGCGCAAACTCGGCGCGTTCATGGCTACCATCGGCGTACTCACCGTGCTGAGCGGCTTGTGGTTGTACTGGGTTTTCACCGCAGGTTTGAGCGAAGGGGTGATGCTCAGCCACGGCGGGATGGCCTTCGGCATCGGTGGTTTGCTCGGGCTGCTTGCCGCGGTTCTCGGTGGCGGCATGGTCGGTCGCGGTTTTGCGCGCATCATTGCGATGTCCGAACAGACCGCGGCACTTCCCGAAGCCGAGCGCAGCGCACACCAGCAGACTCTCGCCGCGCTGCGCACGCGCACCAGCATGGCCAGCAAGTGCGTTCTGGTGTTGATGATCGCTGCGCTATTGCTGATGGCGGTCGGACATTATGTGTAATCCCGGGCGGGCGGCGGCGGTCATCGCATCCTGAGTCACTATCCGGGCGGTAGCACCGGGAGTAGCATCCGCGCAGCCGTCGCCCGCCGAATCCGAAGAGGCCACCATGAGAATCGCCTGGATCGTACCGCTACTGGCGCTGCTCGCCATCGTGCTGTTGCTGGTTTCCGGGCCCGGCGTGCACATGGGTTGGTGGACTTTCATCGTCGGTTTCAAGTTGCTGAAATGGGCCGCCTACGTGGGCATCGCTGCCGCGGTGCTCGGCATCTTGGCGCTGCTCATCCCCTACACGCGGCGCGGCTTCTTCGTATGGCTGGTGCTGTCGATCGTCGCCGGCATCGCGGTCGCGTGGGTGCCTTGGCACTGGCTGCAGCGCGCGCATTCAGTGCCGCCGATCCACGACATCACCACCGATACCGTCAACCCGCCGCAGTTCGTGGCCGTGCTGCCGCTGCGCAAGGATGCGGCCAACTCCGCGGAATACGGCGGCGCGAAAATCGCGACGCAACAGCAAGCCGGGTATCCCGACATCAAACCACTGCATCTGGATCTGAAGCCCGACCAGGCCTTTGAACGGGCGCTGGCGGTGGCGAAAAAGATGGGCTGGACGATCGACGCGGCCGTGCCGGCGCAGGGCCGCATCGAAGCTACCGCGAGCACGGCCTGGTTCGGCTTCAAGGATGATGTCGTGGTGCGGGTGAACGCGAGCGGTGCCGGCAGCGTGATCGACGTGCGCTCGGCATCGCGGGTCGGCGAGAGCGACGTCGGGACCAACGCCGCGCGCATCCGCAAATATCTGCACAAGGTCGCGGACAACGGCAGCGACGGCATTCGAGGCTAAGCACAGAGCCAGGCCAACTCGTCCTCGCCGAATCCCGCCGCGCGGCGCGCTTCCAGATTGAACGGGCCACGCAGGCCGCCGGCAAGGCGTTCGCGCAACAGATCCCTGAAGGTTGCGGCGGGCTCGCGTCCCTCGCGCGCGCAGCACCAGCGAAACCAGCGCGAGCCGCTCGCAACATGCGGCACTTCCTCGCGCAGGATGACTTCAAGGATCGCGGCGGTGGTTTCGTCGCCGACGCTGCGCAGCCGCACGATCATGCCGGGCGTCACATCCAGCCCGCGCGCTTCCAGCACCCGTGGCACCAGCGCCATCCGTGCCAGACACGAATCGGACGTCTTTATGGCCATTTCCCACAACCCGTTGTGTGCGTCGAAATCGCCATAGGCGTGACCGAGTTCCGCCAGCCGGCGCGCCAGCATGCCGAAATGACGCGCCTCGTCGGCGGCGATTCCGGCCCAATCGTGGTAGTAACCGGGCGGCATGCCGGCAAACCGCGACACCGCATCCCAGGCGAGATTGATGGCGTTGAACTCGATATGCGCCACCGCATGCACGAGCGCGGCGCGGCCTTCGACGCTGCCGAGCCCACGCTGTGGCACCTCGCGCGGCGACACCAGCCGCGGCGCGGACGGACGGCCGGGCAGCGCGGGCGTTTCAATCGGCGCGACGGTCTCCCCAAGTGCCAGCCGGCCCTCGCGCAGCGCGGCAAATGCGGTCGCGGTCAACTCGCACTTGCGCTGCGGATCGGTACAGAGCAGGCACTCCCGGGCCACCTCGCGCAAGTCGCGCGACATCCCGCTCACGTCATGTGCTCCACGCCTGGCGGCACGCTCACCACCCCCGCGGCAACGGCGTTGGCGAGCGTGGCCGGACGATAACCGGCGACTTCCGCCCAGCGCCGCCAGACCGAATCGTCCACGGTTTCGTTCACGCCTCCGCCGATGGTCCTCACGAACGGCTGCTTGAAAAGCTTATACAAGCCGTACATGAATTGCGCATAGGAATCATTGGGCGTGCCAAGCTCCGCATCCGGCAGCGGCACGAAGGGCGCGGTGAACGCGAGGCCCGCGTCACGCGCCTTGCCTTGTATCCACGCCAACGGCAGATCCGGCAGCGGATCGGGTTTGCGGCCGGCACCATCGGTCTTCTCGCCTCCACCGATATCGGAATGGCAGCCGATGAACCAGCGCTGCTCGACGTCGATCTGCGTGGATTTTTTCGAGGTGGGATTTTCCCCCGGCGCAAGACTTTGCGGCAGACGCGTCCACTTGGTCGGCGCGAAATCCGCGCGGTGCTCATCCACCGCCAGCGCCTGGTACGCATAGCGCACGCTGCCGCTCAGCTCGGTGTCATGGAAACGATACCGGCTGCGCGCGAATGGAAACCACGAGGCTACATCCGGGATGCCGAGCGCGCCGACCGTATCCCACACGCCGATGAAGTGGATCGGGATTTCGCGCGAATGCTGTGCGCGATACGCGACGGCTTGGCCGTCGTCCGGGTGGACATCATTGCGATAGAAATCATAAGCGTCATCCACGGCGTGTTGCGAGACATCGCCGGTCACGTCGGGCTTCAGCAAACCGCATTTGCGGATCAGGCCGGCCGCGCTGCGGGCAGTGTAGGCGCCGCGGCTGAAGCCGAACAGGAACAGCTCGTCGCCGTCGCTCCAGCTCTGGCAAAGCCAGCGGTAACCCTGTTCGATATTGGCTGAAAGCCCGAGCCCGAACGCGCCCCCGAGCAGATGCGTGATGCCGGGTTTGACGCCGACACCGGGAATGTAGAGTGCGATCTGGGCGCGGCCGTTCGCGTCCGCCGGCGCGATCAATTTGCGCAGGCGCTCAACATTGGTTTGCGTGGACACCTTGTTCCAGGTGCCGTCGAACAGCACGATCAGGCGACGTGGCATGCGAGGTTCCCCGATGTCGGATGTATCTTGACCCGCCATGGCGCATACACGATGGCGGGTCGAAACCCGCCCTATGCCCTGCGTTGCGCCTTTGCCTCATCCGAACGCATCAATTCGATCTGCTCGAAATAGCCGGGCTCGATGCCGGTGACGTATTCGCCGGAGAAGCATGAGTCGTCGAAGTGGCGCAGCTTCTCGTTGCCTTCCGCGACCGCATCCCGCAGGTCGTCCAGATCCTGGTAGATCAGCCAGTCGGCACCGATCAGCGCACGAATTTCCTCGACACTGCGCCCGTGCGCCACCAGTTCCGTGACCGCCGGCATGTCGATGCCGTACACGTTGGGATAGCGCACCGGCGGCGCGGCGGAAGCGAAATACACCTTGTTGGCGCCGGCTTCGCGCGCCATCTGCACGATCTGCTTGGATGTGGTGCCACGCACGATCGAATCGTCCACCAGCAGCACGTTCTTGCCACGGAACTCCAGCGGAATCGGATTCAACTTGCGCCGCACCGAGCGGGCGCGCTCGCCCTGCCCCGGCATGATGAAGGTGCGGCCGATGTAGCGGTTTTTGACGAAACCCTCCCGGAACGGCACGCCCAGCGCGGCCGCAAGTGTGCTGCCGGCGGTGCGCGAGGTGTCGGGAATCGGGATTACCGCATCGATGTCGTGATCGGGCCGCTCGCGCAGGATCCTGGCGGCGAGTTTCTCGCCCATGCGCAGCCGCGCCTTGTACACCGAGACATCCTCGATCATGGAATCCGGGCGCGCCAGATACACGTATTCGAAAATGCATGGCGCGTGCACCGCGCCTTCGGCGCACTTGCGCGACGTGACCTTGCCTTCAAAATCGATGAACACCGCCTCGCCCGGAGCGATGTCGCGCACGCGCCTGAACCCGAGGATGTCGAATGCGACCGATTCGGAAGCGACCGCGACCTCCTTCCCGGCCGGCGTTTCGCGTTCACCCAGCACCAGCGGGCGGATGCCGTGCGGATCGCGGAACGCGAGCAGGCCGTAATCCAGCACCAGCGCAATGCAGGCGTAGCCACCTTTGGCGCGCCCATGCACCCCGGCCACCGCCTTGAACAGATGATCCGGCGTCAGCGCGTGACGCTCCTGGATCTGCAACTCGTGCGCAAGAATGTTGAGCAGGACTTCCGAATCGGAATCCGTGTTGATGTGGCGGCGGTCGTCCTCGAACATCTCGCGCCGCAGCGCATCGGTATTGATCAGGTTGCCGTTGTGCGCGAACGCGATGCCGTAGGGCGAGTTGACGTAGAACGGCTGCGCTTCTTCCGTGCTTTCCGCGCCGGCGGTGGGATAGCGGCAATGGCCGATGCCGGCGTGGCCGCGCAGGTCGGCCATGTCACGCGAACTGAATACGTCGCGCACCAGACCCGGCCCACGGTGCAGGCGCAGGCGGTTGCCGTCGACGGTGGCGATGCCCGCGGCATCCTGGCCGCGATGCTGCAGGACGGTCAGGCCGTCATACAGCGCGGTCGCGACTTCGGTTCTGCCGACAATGCCGATGATTCCGCACATGTGCGATTAACCCTCACAAGGGTATCGATCCGGGGCATCATTGTCCCACATCGCCGTCTGCCCGATGCGCCGCGTGCTTCGCATTCGGCGCATCATTCGCCGGCAACGCATTCACATCCGGCAACACCCCACGCGGGGCCGATATGGGTACGCCGGGCAGCGCGGGCAAGGCCTGCTGTCCGGCGCGCAGGACCTGCTCACCATTTCGCATGTAATGGTTTGCCTCCGCCGGCAGATGCGCGGACAACCAACCGGCGCCCTGCGCGAAGCCGGGCAGCAAGGTGGATTGCCGCCACCACGATGCGCCCGCGAGCGGCGTGAACGCGAGCACGAGCACAATCACGGTGACCAGCAACGCGCCGCGTACCAAGCCGAACAGCATGCCGAGCAGGCGATCCGCGCCGGTTAGCCCGCTGCCGCGGATCAGCTTGCGCAGCACCCAGCCAAGCAATGCGCCGGCCATCAGTACACCAAGGAAACAGGTCAGATAGCCGGCGATGATTCGCGCGGCCGGCTGATGCAGCCACTGCGCATACCATGCCGCCAGCGCATCTCCGAACATCCACGCGACCCAGAATGCCGCGATCCAGCACACCAGTGCGAGCACTTCGGCGACGAAACCGCGCCACAAGCCGAACAGCACCGACAGTGCCAGCACCGCGAGAATGATGTAGTCGGCATTGTTCATGGGAGCTGGCCAGCCGAAAGGTTTCTCCGTTCGTTCTGAAGTATCGAAGGCCGAATCCGCGCAACCGTTTGCGCCCGAGTCGAGCCGCGCGCCGAACCCGGTATCGACATCGTCAAGAGGTCCCCGCTACCGGCCAGCGTGAAGCCGCGCGTCACGATTGAGTCACGACCATTCCCGTGATTTTCAACTTCGCCGCGATCTGCGCTTTCAACTGCTCGGCGGTCGCGCGTTCGTTGACCGGCCCGGCGCGCACGCGCCACAGCCTGCCGGCGCCGGAGGGGACATCATCCACGTATCCGTCGAAGCCCTGCGCGCGCAATTGATCGCGCAACTTGTTGGCATCCGTTTCACTTCCGAATGCACCCAGTTGCACCGCCCAACCGCCGGCGCGATTGGCGGGCACCGCATTGGCAGGCGCATCCGCGGTCTGATTGCTGCTGCCGCTGAGAAGCCCGAGCGGAACGCCCGGCGCCGCGGTTTTCAATTTCAGACGCTCGGCTTCCGCCGCGGCACGGTCCGGATACGGCCCCACCACCACGCGTGTTGCCTGCTTGCCGTTGATCGTGGTGCTCTCGCCGCGCGCGGCGAACCCTTGCTTGACGAGTTTCGCGATCAGCTTGTCGGCGTTGCCGCGTTCGGCGTAGGTGCCGAGATTCAACGCATACGTGGCATTTGCGGCGGCGCCTGGCGCACTGGAAACGGGCCGCGCGGCGGGTGCCGGAGTGGGTTCGGGCTTGACGGGCGCCTGCGCGACATTTGCGGGTGGATTGCTCGCCGCGGCGGGTTTCGCAATCGTCGCCACTGCGGCGGGCTGCGAGTTTTCCACCGCGGGGTTCTGCGCAGGAGCCGGCGGCTTGCCCGCATCGGCATCCACCGTTGCCACGCGATCCGGATCATTGCCGCCTGCGTTCGCGCTGGCGCTGTCCGGGCCCACGCTGAGGGTAGTCGTCTTCAGTTGTGCATCCGGCTGGTCGGGAATCTTCAAGCTGACGGCCTGCTCGCCGGTGCTCTTGTGCGAACCGCGCGAGAAGAACATCGGCACGAAGATGATTGCCAGCGCGATCAACACGGCGGCGCCGAGCAGGCGGGTTTTCAGGGCGGGCTCCATGGATTGACCTCTCGATTTCCTCTCACAATGGATGTTTCGCCACTTGCCTCCCTGGCGGCCATTCCGCTCGCCGTCCATGGCTCACACTCGTGCTCGATGCGAGAGTCCCCCTGACTCTCGCCAACCCCTCAGGTTCGATCTCGGGCGCGGCGACGACGCTGAGGATTATAGCCACGCGAACTTCATGCATGGGTGGCGTTGGACCGGATCACTGCCGCGACGACAAAAAAAGAGCCGAACGCGAGGATGCGATCGTGCGGCTCCGCATGCGCGCGCGCGATTTGCAGCGCGGTCGATACATCGGCGTGCTCACTGAACGAAATGGAACGCGTTGCTTTACGCATACGCTGCGCGAGGCGCGCCACCGGCAATGCCCGGGGCGAATCGCTTTCCAGCCCGGCCAGGTACCAATGCGCGATATTTCCGTCCAGTGCGTACACGATGCCGTTGACGTCCTTGTCCTGCAGCGCGCCGAACACCGCGAGCGTTTTGCCGGCGACCGGATTCGCTTGCAGCCAGCGTGCAAGTTCTCGCGCGGCCTGCGGGTTGTGCGCGACATCCACAATCAGCGTCGGATCGCTGCCGAGCTTCTGTAAGCGCCCCGCCAGTTTGGCTTCGCGCACACCCTCCGCGATCGCGCGCGGGTCCCAGTCGAGCACCCCCCGCAGCGAGCGCAAGGCCGCAATGGCCGCCGCCGCATTGGCGATCTGGCTCGGCGCCGCGAGTATCGGCATGGGAAGTTGCAGCGCCACCTCGTCGCTGCGCCAAGTCCAATGATCGCCGTGAACAGGCGTCACGTATTCGTGGCCGGCGCGCAGCACCCGCGCGCCGATCCGCCGCGCCTGATCCAGCAAGCTTTGCGGGGGATCGCTTTCCCCGATGATTGCGGGCTTTTCCGCGCGAAAGATCCCGGCCTTCTCGCGACCGATGCTCTCGCGATCGTCGCCGAGATATTCCATGTGATCCAGATCTACCGTGGTCACGATCGCGGCATCGGCATCGACGATATTGACCGCGTCCAGCCTGCCGCCCAGGCCCACTTCCAGCAGCGCGACATCGAGCTTTGCACGCGCGAACAAATCCAGTGCCGCCAGCGTACCGAACTCGAAATACGTCAATGGTACTTCTTGCTTTGACTTTGCTTGCTTTGAATCGACGCCGCGCGCAGCTTCGATTCGTTCGAACGCGGCGACCAGCGCATCATCGCTCGCATCAATCCCGTCGATCCGGATGCGTTCGTTGTAACGCAGGATATGCGGCGAGGTGTAGGCACCCACGTGCATGCCGCCCGCGCGCAGCATCGCTTCCAGGAATGCGACCGTCGAACCCTTGCCGTTGGTGCCGCCCACCGTGATCACCACCCGCGCGGGCCGCGGTACGCCCATGCGCCCCCAGACTTCGTGAACGCGCTCGAGCCCGAGATCAATGCCGCGCGCGTGCGCACCCTGCTGGTATTCCAGCCATTGCTGGAGGGTGCGCTTTGCCACCGGCTCAGGCAGCCTTGGGCCGCCTCGTCATGATCGCCAGC
>Ga0134128_10006251_pt1 | contig 14439 bp, 13 predicted proteins | sample KB31754_FD_96462 | JGI IMG/M metagenome (GOLD analysis project Ga0134128, IMG submission 96462) | Terrestrial soil microbial communities with excess Nitrogen fertilizer from Kellogg Biological Station, Michigan, USA - KB3-175-4 | ecosystem: Environmental > Terrestrial > Soil > Unclassified ... | reverse complement strand
TGGAACGCTAACCAAATTTCCCAGTATGGTTGAATCTTTTCTGACAACCGCATCAGTTAAATCGTTTAACAGTCAGATTAATTCGCTTCTAATACAATATACTCGTTTTGCTCAACCTTGCTGTCGGTAAATGCTTCCATCAGTCCCCGGTCCAGATGGCAAATCTCAAGATCCTTCTTTGCCATGGTGTAGAACACATAGTTATCTACCTCAATTACTGCTTCTCCCCCAGGTTTTGTCACATTTCTTGGGTTGTACCCAAGCTGGTCCATTACTCTGCCAGCTTCTCCACCTTCTCTTTATGCGTGGTTAGGCCAGGGTATTGGCTGCGTATCTGCTTTGCAACACTCGTTCCAATCTCGGTCATGCGCTTCCCCTTGAAACTATTGCATGAACCTGGGAAACCCTTTATATTTCTCACATGAAGCAGACTAATCACAACTTCCCGCTTCGGCTTTTACACGATCTGCTACTTCGGGCAAGATCGCTGCTGCGCTTCGCGCGCTAACTATCTCACTTCCTCCTCAAGTTTTTTTCCTGCAGAATCCGATTCTGGATTCCGTATTACAGTTCGAGTATCCTTTCTGAAACGGAGAAAGCATTGAAAGATCATTTAATTATTTTTGATACCACCTTGCGTGATGGTGAGCAGAGCCCCGGCGCATCCATGACCAGGGAGGAAAAGGTTCGCATTGCACGGCAGTTGGAACGCATGCGTGTGGATATAATCGAAGCCGGCTTTCCGGCAGCTTCCAACGGAGACTTCGAAGCAGTAAAGGCGGTAGCTGACGCGATCAAAGACAGTACTGTGTGTGGCCTTGCCCGAGCGACAGAAGCCGATATCAGGCGCGCGGGCGAGGCCCTGCAAGGAACTGGCTCGGCACGTATTCATACTTTTATTGCCACCTCGCCGATTCACATGGAGAAGAAGCTCCGCATGTCTCCTGACCAGGTAATAGAGCAAGCAGTGAAAGCTGTGAAATGGGCACGCCAATATACAGACGATGTGGAATTTTCCCCCGAGGATGCGGGCCGCTCCGATATAACATTCCTCTGTCGCATACTGGAAGCGGTTATTAATGCCGGAGCAAAGACACTGAATATTCCCGACACCGTTGGCTACACCATGCCGGAGCAATTTGGCAAGCTTATCCATACGCTGCGTGAGCGTATACCCAATTCCGACAAGGTGGTGTTCTCAGTGCATTGCCACAACGATCTCGGATTGGCGGTGGCTAATTCATTGTCAGCGGTAATGAACGGAGCACGGCAGGTGGAATGCACGGTTAACGGCCTGGGCGAACGGGCAGGCAATGCCTCACTGGAGGAAATCGTAATGGCGGTGCGCACGCGGCAGGATTACTTTCCCTGCGACACCCGCATAGACACCGTTCATATCGTCCCGGCAAGTAAACTGGTATCCGGCATTACCGGCTTCCCGGTACAACCTAATAAGGCCATTGTCGGTGCAAATGCCTTTGCTCATGAATCGGGCATACACCAGGACGGCATACTCAAGCACCGTGAAACGTATGAAATCATGCGTGCCGAGGATGTTGGCTGGGGTGCGAATAAATTGCTGCTCGGCAAACATTCCGGACGCAACGCGTTTCGCAGCCGTTTAGCGGAACTCGGCATCGAACTGGAATCGGAAGAAGTCCTTAATAGTACCTTCATGCGCTTCAAGGAATTAGCCGACAAAAAACATGATATCTTCGATGAAGACCTGCATGCGCTTGTTTCGGATGACGCCGTGACCTTGCAGGAACACTATAAGCTGTTATCACTGACGGCGCATAGTGAAACCGGTGAAACGCCGCATGCTAGTATAGTAATTTCTGAAGAAGGCAAGGAATCGCGTGCCGAGTCGGATGGCAGCGGACCCGTAGACGCCGCTTTCCGCGCAATTGAGAAAATCGTCGTCAGCGGCGTCGAATTGCAATTGTTTTCCGTTAACGCCATCACTAGCGGTACCGATTCCCAAGGTGAAGTTACGGTACGATTGCAAAAATCCGGGCGCATTGTCAACGGCAACGGTGCGGATACCGACATCGTAGTGGCTTCGGCCAAGGCATATCTCAGCGCACTCAATAAATTGCATAGCAAGCTGGAACGAGCTCATCCGCAGGTCTAGTGACGTATCAGCAAGCAAGAACATAATTAGCAGGGCGGGACAACTTATCTTGGAATAGATGAAAAGAGGTGGATTGTCTTGCTCCAAAGACATAGGGTGCGCGTTGAGTTCTTCTCTCAATCCTGCCAATCGGCGTCGCAACTCATGAAATCCTCGCGATTCCTGGATTTTATACGTTATGTACTCGCCCGCTTCTTGCAACATAACTGCACGGAAGTAGCTGCCAGCCTTACCTTTACTACATTGCTTTCACTAGTGCCGCTGATCGCTATCGCGTTATCCGTGGTAGCCGCCTTCCCCGCATTTACCGAATATTCGGCCCAGATAAAATCATTCGTTCTTACTACTATGGTACCGGACACGGCGAACAAGGTCATCGCTGTATACGTGCAGCAGTTCGCTGACAATGCGGTACAACTTACCGCCATTGGTACGGCTTTTTTGGGGGTAACGGCGCTTGCCCTTATGTTGACGATCGATAAATCGCTGAACGCCATCTGGCGCGTGACCCGATTGCGTCCGCTTCTCCATCGCCTTTTGATCTACTGGGCTACATTGACTATTGGTCCACTATTGATTGGTGCAAGTCTGTCGCTTACGTCCTGGCTGATGAGCATATCCATGGGACTAACCCAAGACATTCCCGGCATTAACGGCGCGCTTTTACAATTGGCACCGCTAGTACTGACAAGCGTTGCCTTTTCGATTCCGTACCTCATCGTACCTAATCGGCGGGTTATATGGCGGCACGCAATTGCCGGAGGCGTGGCTGCAGCGATAGGATTTGAGGTAATGAAACGGGGATTCGCAGTTTATATCACTCATTTTCCCACTTATCAGGCTGTGTATGGAGCATTTGCCACAATTCCCATCTTTTTGCTGTGGATTTATCTTTCTTGGTTGATGGTATTATTAGGCGCGGTAATTGCCGCTTCCTTATCGAGTTGGCGTTTCCTCAAGTGGCAACAGGATACGACAGCCCAGGGTAAGCAATTCATTGATGCCTTACGCTTGTTACAAGCATTAGGAGAGGCGTTCAAGAATGGCAAGGTAGAAACCTACAGCACTCTGCATAAGCAACTAATGCTGAGCTTCGAGGAGATGGAATGGATACTCGACCTCATGAGCCGCGCCAATCTGGTTCGGCAGGTAAAAACAGGCGGCTGGGTCCAGATACTTGATCCCGGCAATGTAACTGTTGCCGATATCTACCGCCTATTTACATTTCGTCCAGAGGTGGCACGATCCGCCGCAGCAGGTAACGCACGACTAGAGCTGCTGCTCGATGACATTACAAAGGGAATGAATGAGAAAATGAATGTACCACTGTCGCTGCTTTTCGCCGAAAATGATACTCCGGAGTTACCACCGCAATCGAATAGCGGCGTAATATAAAATGGAGCGCCGGATAACTCAACTGGAGCTGTTTTGTATATAGTGCCACGCGCTCTCGCTATCCTGTTTTCGGCGCTGCTACTGCTGTCGCCGAGTGCGCAGGCGAAAGGATTTATATTCACGGATTCTACCGGCAAGAAGCTCACGCTATCCGATTATAAAGGTAAATGGGTGTTGATAAATTTTTGGGCCACATGGTGCCCGCCCTGCCTGAAGGAGATTCCCGACTTGGTCTCCCTCTATGAGAGCCGAAAAGATGTAATGGTGATCGGAATAGCGATGGACTATCAAGATCGAAAAACCGTGTTGAAATTCGTTGACTCGCTCTCTATTTCTTACCCTGTCGTGTTTGGCGACAAAAAAATCGCCGCTCAAATCGGTCCCGTATCGATGCTGCCTACGACTTATTTATTCAATCCCGCCGGTCAACCGGCAGCCTATAAGGTAGGGTTGATTTCGCGCAAGAGTCTGGAGGAATTCATGCGGGAGAATTCTTCAAGCCTTCCGGGCAACCATTCTGGCGGCGCCGTTCCACGATAGCAGAGTAAATCCGCAATATGCACTCTCTATACATTGCACATCCCGCCATGTAAATATCAGAAGAAGGATCGATTATGCCAGTAGCCTTAAATGGGAAGTGAACATGAAGATGGCAGATGCATTTGCGTCAGTCTTCGCGTATTCTCGTTTTTATGAAATCAATAGTATCCTGCAAGGAAACAATCCGAGATTTCTCATCCCGCCTTCCTCGATACTCGACACTCCCTTCCTTTAAGCCACGCTCACCGATAACAATACGATGCGGGATGCCGATCAACTCCATGTCGGAGAACATCACGCCGGGGCGCTCGTCGCGATCATCGAGCAGAACGTCTATACCTGCGTTGGTGATCTCTGCGTATAACGCCTCCACCGCGTCCCTCACCTCCGCATTTTTCGTTAGCCCGATAGGGATGATAGCTAGTTGAAATGGCGCCATCGCAGCCGAAAAAATAATACCGTTCGCGTCGTAACTCTGCTCGATGGCTGCCGCCACGACACGCGATACACCGATACCATAGCATCCCATTTCAATCAATTGCGCCTGTCCGGATTCATCAAGGTAGCTGGCATTCATCGCTTCCGAATATTTGGTACGTAACTGAAAAATATGTCCCACCTCTATACCACGGCATATTTGCAGTTGCCCCCTGCCATCCGGAGAGAGATCCCCGGCAACCACATTACGGATATCGAAAACATAGTCGGGCTCCTTCACGTCACGACCAAAATTAACGTTAGTTAGATGATAGCCTTCTTCATTTGCACCACAAACAAAATTACTCATTGCGGCTACGGTATGGTCGGCGACAAGAGGAAGCGCCAGATCTACCGGTCCTATGTATCCCGGAAGGCAATGGATTTCCGCAAGGATTTCCACTTCAGTCGCCAACCGGAAATCGACAAGAAAAGGAATTTTTCGGACTTTAGTCTCGTTGAGATGGTGATCGCCACGCAGAAGCAATAAATACATTTTGCCATTTGCAATGACTGCCAGGGTCTTAACGGTTTGATGGATGGAAAAATTCAGAAATGATGCAACTTCCTTACAGGTTTTTACGCCCGCTGTTTCTATCTTTTGCATTCCTCCATCAGGTGCTTGGCGCAACTGTACCGGGCGCAACGGCTCGGCCATTTCGATGTTGGCAGCATAATCCGACTCCCGGCAGAAAACGATGGCGTCCTCCCCCGAATCCGCCAGAACATGAAACTCGTGCGAACCGCTGCCGCCTATCGCTCCGGTATCTGCGGCTACTGCCCGAAACCTCAATCCCAGGCGGGTGAATATTCGGCTGTAGGTATCATGCATTGCACGGTAAGTTTCCTCCAAACTGACAACGCCGGTATGGAACGAATACGCATCTTTCATTATGAATTCACGCGCCCGCATCACTCCAAAGCGAGGGCGGATCTCATCGCGGAATTTGGTTTGAATCTGATAAAAAATAAGTGGCAACCGACGATAACTCTTTACCTCCCGCCGCACAATGTCGGTAATGACTTCTTCGTGCGTGGGGCCAAAGCAGAAATCGCGCTGATGCCTATCCTTGATTTTCAACATCTGGGGACCAAAAACATCCCAACGCCCAGTTTCCTGCCATAACTCCGCAGGTTGCACCGCAGGCATCAGGAGTTCTATGGCGCCGCTCCCGTCCATTTCTTCCCGCACGATATTTTCGACTTTGCGCAGCACTCTCAAACCCAGCGGCATCCATGTATAAAGACCACTTCCGAGGCGTTTTATTAGGCCGGCGCGCAACATCAACTTATGGCTCACCAATTCCGCTTCGGCGGGCGCCTCCTTGAGCGTGGAAATAAAAAAGTTTGATACGCGCATGTCTGATCCGTTGTGACAATTGAATTATTAAGACGATTCTAACCCGAAAAACCGCAATGCACCTTACCGTCTAATGTTATGCCGATGAACTTCATCTCGGAATCCGGTCTGGCAAAGCAGGGCTCCATATCGAAAATCTGCTTGCCGGAATGATACAGCTACTGTTTCGGTTATTAACGCCATGTAGAAAATGGACGCGAATTCAAATCCAAACTACGCTAAAATTGCAAGTAATGAAGAGATAGGAAGCTGTTGTAGGAATACGTAAAAATATGTAATAGCAAAAAACTGCGGCTATCCGACACGAGTTTTATTAATCTCATGATAGCTTTCAATCTGGGATAAAATATGAAAAAATCTGTCCTCTTGTGACGGATCAAACGGGTGAATCGCATGATCGACCGTAACGGTTATCGCTCCAATGTCGGTATTATTCTACTGAACTCGAAGAATGAGGTCTTCTGGGGTAAGCGTATCAAGCAGGATTCCTGGCAATTCCCTCAGGGTGGCATTAAACCGGGCGAAAGCCCGGAACAGGCAATGTATCGCGAATTGACGGAAGAAGTAGGGTTACATCCTTGGCACGTCGAGATCATCGGGCGCACCCGGGACTGGCTTCGCTATGAAGTGCCCGATCAATGGATAAGACGCGACTGGCGAGGAAACTACAAAGGGCAAAAGCAGATTTGGTACCTGCTACGGTTGATTGGACGAGATTGTGACGTCTCCCTGCGCACGAGCGTTCGCCCCGAATTCGATGCCTGGCGTTGGAATCAATATTGGGTAGAATTGGACTCCGTGGTCGAGTTCAAACGCCAAGTATATCAGCAAGCCCTGACCGAACTGGCGCGGCTACTCAACCGCACCTCCTTTGAGGGGAGTGGTTACGGTGGATCTGGCTATTCTATCAGGGAGCAGGTTTCAGTTGCGCGCCCTAAGCAGGGCGAATGAATCAGCGATTAAATATTTTAGCGAGCCTCGGGTGTGTGAATTCTACCCGGGCTGTCAAGGCTTTCATGAACATCCCTAAAAATCCTGATTACAAACATCCGCCCAGCGGATTGTCTGATATTCGCTTCGCTATACCTTCGGCTCCCAAAAAAAGCTTTACCTGCACGTCGAACATACGTTGCCGCGCTCGAACTTTGCCTTTTCGGCTGATAAACCCGCTTGTCTGAAGCTTTTGAATTTTTAGAGGTGCCCTTAAATAAGAGAGGTACCCTTACGGATAGTTTGTAGGCGTAATCGGCTGCGCCATTACAGCCGCGTTTTTTAGGAGATTACCGATGATAATGCGGGCATTAATAATATCGCTGATATCAATTGGAGCCGTTGCCGCCCCAGTCACCACGCTTGCTGCTAATGAACCCATACAGCCCATCGAGGCCGCAAAGCCGAAGAACCCAAACATGGTAGAACTGGGCAAAATGCTCTTTTTTGATCCGCGTCTATCGAAGTCCGGGTTCATTTCTTGTAATTCCTGTCACAACCTGAGCATGGGCGGCACGGATAATCTGCAAACATCTATCGGCCACAACTGGCACCAGGGGCCGATCAATGCGCCAACGGTATTGAACTCCAGCATGAATCTTGCGCAGTTCTGGGACGGTCGTGCCAAGGACCTTAAGGAGCAGGCGGGTGGCCCTATAGCAAACCCTGGTGAAATGGGATTTACCCACGAATTGGCGGTGGACGTGCTACGCTCCATTCCCCAGTACAGGTCTCGCTTCAAACAATTGTTTGGCTCTGACAAAATCGATATCGGTATGGTAACCGATGCGATCGCAGCCTTCGAAGAAACCCTGGTTACGCCTGACTCTCGTTTCGATAAATGGCTTAAGGGCGATAAGAGTGCGTTGAACCAGACTGAGACAGAGGGTTACAAGCTATTCAAGGAGAGCGGTTGCACGAGTTGCCATAACGGTGCTGCGGTGGGAGGTGGCTCGTTCCAGAAATTCGGCATCCATGAGCCTTACAAGACAACAAACAAGGCTGAAGGTCGATTTGCCGTAACTGGTAAGGATACCGACCGTTTCATGTTCAAGGTTCCAACATTACGAAATGTGGAATTGACTTATCCCTATTTTCATGACGGTGCCGCTGCAACCCTGGAAGACGCGGTGAACACCATGGGGCGCCTACAGTTAGGCCGCAACTTCAGTAAAGAAGAAAATGCCAAAATCGTGGCTTTCTTAAAGACCCTTACTGGAAAGCAGCCCGATTTCATGTTACCTATCCTGCCTCCTTCAACCAACGATACACCGAAACCTAAGCCGTTTGGATAACCGGCGTGATGGGGGCATGGTCGTTGTAGTACTACTGCTACCTATCTCAAAGTAATTCTCTAAATTCTTACCCAGGCTGAGAATTGCAGCCTGGGCAATTCCAGCAGCAGGCAATTCAACGTCCCGTGCCGAATGCGGGCCGGTTGAAATTTCTGGAACTACATCAGCAAGTACTTTTCCGCTATTTCTTTTATTTGCTCAGTTTTTTTCGCGGATTTGTTTGAAGTAGATTGTGGCTCGCTGGTTTAGGTCAATTAATAAAAATATACCCCATTTGCCTTTCGTTTAAGAATATGGATTTACTCCTGAAAATCAAGTAGAGTTACCTTTTGATAATTAAAATATGGAGTCACCCATGAGCGCAAAAGGGCAATTGTTACAAGACCCGTTTCTGAATACTTTGCGAAAGGAGCATATTCCGGTATCGATTTATCTGGTTAATGGTATCAAGCTTCAGGGGCATATCGATTCATTCGATCAATATGTGGTGCTGCTAAAGAACACTGTCACACAGATGGTATATAAGCACGCAATCTCGACCGTTGTTCCCGCCAGGGCTGTTACTATACCATTTGAGGGACCCGCCACTCCTGATGCTTGATCGTCTCGCTGGTAACGTGCCCAATACCAGCGCGGTTGTGCTGGTTAGTCTCGATTTTGGCGACAGCGATTATGCTGAAAATCTGGAGGAACTACGGCAATTAACCGCAAGTGATGGGCTGGCAATTTCCGCGATAGTCAAAGGAAAGCGTTCCCGCCCCGATCCTGCCACCTTTGCAGGCAGCGGCAAAGTGGAGGAAATTAAGTTGGCGCTGGAACAAACAGGCGCATCGCTGGTGATTTTCAATCACGATCTTTCTCCCGCCCAGCAACGTAATCTGGAGCAGCATCTCAGAGGCCGCGTAATAGATCGCACGAGTCTGATTTTAGATATCTTTGCCCAACGCGCGAAAAGCCATGAAGGTAAGCTGCAGGTGGAACTTGCGCAACTCGAACATCTCGCCACTCGCTTGGTACGTGGATGGACTCATCTGGAGCGGCAAAAAGGCGGTATAGGTTTGCGTGGTCCTGGCGAAACCCAGTTGGAGACTGACCGGCGATTGCTCTGGAAGCGGGTTAAGGTACTCAAGGAAAAACTTGGAAAATTTCAACGTCAACGAGAGGTACAACGCCGTTCCCGGCAACGCGCCCAGGTAATGTCGGTTTCTGTAGTCGGCTATACCAACGCCGGTAAATCCACACTGTTTAATAGCCTGACCCGTGGCAACGCCTATGTCGCCGACCAGTTGTTCGCTACTCTGGACGCCACCACCCGCAAATTGTTTGTCCCGGATCACAGGCTGTTCGTGATCTCGGATACGGTAGGATTCATTCGCGACTTGCCCCATACACTTGTCGCCGCATTCCGTGCCACGCTCGAGGAAACGGTGCAGGCCGATATGCTGCTTCATGTGGTGGATGCAGGCAGCCCCAACCGGAATAAGCAGATCGATGAAGTGAACAAGGTATTAAAGGAAATCGGTGCCGATTCGATTCCGCAAATACTGGTATTAAACAAAATAGATTTGATCAATTTATCGGCAGGCGGGGCGGGGTATGGGCGTGATGAGTGTGGTAGAATCACTCAGATCAGAGTGAGTGCAAAAACCCGCGAAGGGCTGGAATTTATTAAGCTGTCGCTGTCAGAAGCAATTGATGAGCGTGCTTTACAACGGTGTAAGGATCAGTCAGAACTCGGAAACGTGATTGACAGATATGCAGCGCTTGATTATGGATAAACAGCCGATCCGTACGATTTGTATTTCCACATACTGGAATTCAGAGTTTTTTACCATGCCGTTTGATGGTTGTATCTATATTAAACAGAAAAAATAGGAATCATCATGGGATTGAACGATCCTCAGTGGGGAAGAAAGAAAGGCAATTCCGGTCCGCCTGATCTGGATCAACTGTGGCGCAATTTTAACAAGAAGCTCAATAACCTGTTCAAACGCAAGGCTGGCGGGGGAAACTCGGGCGGTGGTGAGGGATCCAGTGGCGGCGGCGCTCCACGGCGGTATGGCAGCAGCATTGGCCTGCTTGCCGGACTGCTCCTGCTGCTTTGGGTATCGAGTGGATTTTACATCGTCAATGAAGGCCAGCGAGGCCTGGTGCTGCGTTTCGGAAAATACGTGGAAACTACCCAGGCGGGTTTGCGCTGGCATTTACCCTACCCGGTTGAAATAGTGGAAACCGTTAACGTAAGCCAAGTGCGTACAGTGGAAATCGGCTATCGCAACAACGTAAGAAGCAAGGTGCTGAAAGAATCCCTCATGTTGACCGATGACGAAAATATCATCGATATTCAATTTGCCGTGCAGTATATTCTCAAGAATCCCGAAGAATTCCTGTTCAATAACCGCGATCCGGAGAATGCCGTGCTACAAGCAGCGGAAACCGCCATTCGAGAAATTATCGGTAAAAGCAAAATGGATTTTGTCCTCTACGAAGGACGCGAACAAGTGGCCGCCAAGGCGACACAGTTGATGCAGGAAATTCTCGATCGCTACAAGATAGGCATCGCCATCAGCAAGGTGACCATGCAGAATGCGCAGCCGCCGGAACAGGTACAGGCGGCCTTCGACGATGCAGTCAAGGCGGGGCAGGATAGAGAGCGGCAGAAGAATGAAGGTCAGGCCTATGCCAACGACGTCATTCCGAAAGCCAAGGGAAATGCCGCAAGACTGCTGGAGGAATCTGAGGGCTACAAGCAACGGGTAATTGCCAGCTCCGAGGGGGACGCGAGCCGCTTCAAGCAGGTTCTCGTGGAATACAGCAAGGCGCCTGGCGTCACCCGCGATCGTCTATATCTGGATATGATGCAGCAGGTACTCTCCAGCACCAGCAAGATCCTGGTAGATCAGAAAAATGGCAACAACCTGCTTTATCTGCCGCTGGATAAATTGATACAAATGAGTGGGCCTTCATCTCCCTCTACTCTGGCGCCGGAGGCATTGCCCGCGGCTGCGTCAGAGGTCGTGCCTGACAACGCTTCGCGCACGCGTGAAGCATTTCGCGGTCGTGAAAGGGAGACAAGATAAGTGAAGAACTATACCTCGACGATAGTGGGCATTGTTGTTGCGCTGTTTCTTCTTGCCAGTTCCTCACTGTACATCGTGGACCAGCGCCAGCAGGCCATTCTATTTCAACTGGGTGAAGTGGTGGATGTGAAAACCTCGCCCGGCCTGTATTTCAAGATTCCGTTGGCGCAGAACGTGCGTTATTTTGACTCACGTATTCTAACGATGGATACTGCCGAGCCGGAACGTTTCATCACCTCGGAAAAAAAGAATGTGCTGGTGGACTTATTTGTCAAATGGCGCATCATTGATGTAAAACAATACTATATCAGCGTGCGGGGAGATGAAATGCTGGCACAGACCCGCTTATCTCAAACGGTGAATTCCAGTCTGCGGGATGAATTCGGCAATCGGACGGTTCATGACGTGGTTTCCGGTGAACGCGACAAAATCATGGAAATCATGCGCCAGAAGGCCGATGCCGATGCTCGCAAGATTGGGGTGGAGGTCGTGGATGTACGCTTGAAACGGGTAGATTTACCGCAGGAAGTAAGCGAATCGGTTTATCGCCGGATGGAAGCGGAACGGAAGCGCGTAGCCAACGAATTGCGCTCGACCGGTGCGGCGGAATCTGAAAAGATTCGCGCCGACGCCGACCGGCAGCGTGAAGTGATCCTTGCAGAAGCTTATCGAAAAGCTCAGGAGGTCAAGGGGGAGGGGGATGCCAAGGCCTCAGCAATCTATGCCGCTGCTTTTCAGCCGAATCCGGAGTTCTACTCTTTTTACCGCAGCATGGAAGCTTACAAGCAGAGCTTCAAGAACAAGGGAGACATGATGGTTCTGGAGCCGAATTCGGAGTTTTTCAAGTACTTGAAGAATCCGGGGCGGAATCCGAAATAGCATCGGATAACTTTAAATTCTTTCTAACTGTCACTTACGAATCTATATCCGCCGCCGCCGTCTGAGAATATTCCGATACCTATCACCCGTATACTCCTACCTTGCTATTTCTTTCGTATCTTTGGCTGGCAAAAGAGTTTGCCTAGAGACTTGAATCCATTGAGGTGTCTACCGAGGTTATGGCGACATGTGGGACACTTTCTTAATTGCATTTGCCCTGATGCTGGTCATAGAAGGGCTTCTTCCGTTTCTGATACCCGGTGTGTGGCGAGAGACTTTCAGGAAATTGACTGAAATTGGTGACGGTCAGATACGTTTTATCGGTTTAACCTCCATGCTGGCAGGATTGTTGCTGCTCTACCTCGTGAACTAGTTTTTGCATCATACTTCTCTTGAAATGTAATTGAATCATAAACATGCGTAAGTGGATTCTTCCTGAATACATTGAGGATATCCTGCCTGCGGAAGCGTTGCGCATCGAAATGATGCGGCGACGGATCATGGACTGGCTATTAGTTCACGGTTACGAGCTAGTAGGTCCGCCGTTACTGGAGTACGTGGAATCGCTACTCTCGGGCAGTGGTGGCGACACGGACTTGCGTATGTTCAAGGTTGTGGATCAATTGAGCGGCCGTATGATGGGCCTACGCACGGATATGACACCTCAGACCGCGCGCATCGACGCGCACTTGCTGAATCGCAAGGGGATTACTCGCCTTTGTTATGCAGGTAGTGTATTACATACCCTTCCATCAGGATTGACCCGGACTCGCGAGCCACTTCAGATTGGTGCGGAACTTTATGGGCACGCCGGCCTGGAAAGCGATCTGGAAGTTCAGCAGCTTATGCTGCAATCTCTCGCGATCTCGGGTATAAGCAAAATTCATATCGATCTTGGCCATGTCGCCGTATTTCGTGGCTTGATTAGAGGCGCGGGCATCCCCCTTGAGATGGAAACGGAATTATTCAGTGTATTGCAGGCCAAAGATATCTGCGGGTTGAATAAACTATGCGCTGGGCTGAGCAAGCGTGTAGATACGAATGCGAGGGAGGCATTGTTGCTGCTGCCGGAATTATATGGCGATAGCAGCATACTGATGCTTGCGCGTCGATTTCTGCCGGATTATCCGGAAATTCGGACAGCGCTGGACGAATTGGAGGTGGTAGGTGACGAGTTGAAATCCGCAGTGGATACACTGGCGTTTGATCTGGCTGACCTGCGGGGCTATCACTACCACAGCGGTATGGTATTTGCTGCTTATACCGGAAACTGCTCCAACGCGATCGCACTTGGTGGACGTTATGACGACGTCGGTAAGGCATTCGGCAGAGCTCGGCCAGCCACCGGCTTCAGTATGGATCTACGGGAATTATCGGGATTGATTCAGCCTGATTTCTACCCTAAGGGAATTCTCTCGCCTTACGTAAAGGGCGACGACACATTGCGAAATACGATTGATCAGCTTCGCAATGAAGGTCAGATGGTGGTTGTTCAATTACCGGGGCATGAAGGTGTGCTGGATATGTTTAACTGTGATAGAAAGCTGGTATTGCAAGACGGAATTTGGATGATAGAACAGATCTAGCTTGATGTGAGTATTCAGACCCCCAAAATATTTGAAGGCATACCTGTCTCCTTGTGTTTTAAACATTGGCAGGCTTATTTTGATGATTAGCAGACATGATTAAGAATGTGGTTGTTATTGGTACTCAATGGGGCGATGAGGGTAAAGGCAAGATAGTAGATTGGCTGACAGATCATGCTCAAGGCGTGGTTCGCTTCCAGGGGGGCCATAATGCGGGACATACTTTGGTCATTGCCGGTAAACAAACCGTATTGCATCTGATCCCCTCTGGAATTTTGCGTGACAATGTTGCCTGTTATATTGGCAATGGGGTCGTAGTATCTCCACAGGCATTACTAGACGAAGTTGATATGTTGGAGCGAGCAGGGGTCGACACACAGGGAAGGCTCCGCATTAGTGAAGCGTGTCCACTTATTCTGCCGTGCCACAGCGCTCTCGACAATGCTCGGGAAACAGCCAGGGGAACCGATAAGATCGGGACCACGGGACGAGGTATTGGTCCCGCCTATGAAGATAAGGTGGCACGCCGCGCTGTACGCCTGCAGGATTTATTTCATCGTGACCGCTTCGCCGCCAAACTAGGCGAGATGCTAGATTATCATAACTTCGTACTGAAGAATTACTTCCATGCTTCGGTGGTAGACTTTCAGCAAACCATGGATGACACGCTGGCCTTGGCTGAGCGTATCAAGCCAATGATGGC
>Ga0134128_10006250_pt1 | contig 14440 bp, 10 predicted proteins | sample KB31754_FD_96462 | JGI IMG/M metagenome (GOLD analysis project Ga0134128, IMG submission 96462) | Terrestrial soil microbial communities with excess Nitrogen fertilizer from Kellogg Biological Station, Michigan, USA - KB3-175-4 | ecosystem: Environmental > Terrestrial > Soil > Unclassified ... | reverse complement strand
TCTTCGCGAATCGGATCGATCGGCGGATTGGTGACCTGGGCGAACAACTGCTTGAAATAGTTGAACAGCATCTGCGGACGGTCCGAAAGACACGCCAGGGGCGTGTCCGTGCCCATCGATCCCACCGGCTCTTCGCCCTTGCTCGCCATCGGCTCCAGAATCATCTTGAGATCTTCTTCGGAGTAGCCGAAAGCCCGCTGCCGCCGCAACATCGTATCGTGGTTCGAACCGTACACGCGGGAAGGTTCCGGCAGATGATCGAGCGTGATCTGGTTCGTCTTCAACCACTCGCCATACGGTTGGCGTGCAGCCAGGTCCTTTTTAATCTCCTTGTCGGAGATGATGCGCTTCTGCACCGTGTCCACCAGGAACATCTTGCCCGGCTGCAAACGACCCTTTTTCTTCACGTCCGCGGAAGGCACGTCCAACACACCGGCTTCCGAAGCCAGCACGACAATATCGTCCTTCGTAATCACATAACGGCCCGGACGCAATCCATTGCGATCGAGCGTCGCGCCAATCACGCGTCCATCGGTGAAGGCAATCGCCGCCGGCCCGTCCCACGGCTCCATTAAGGATGCGTGGTACTCATAAAACGCCCGCTTCTCCGCCGCCATGTGCGGATTCCCCGCCCACGCTTCTGGAATCAGCATCGTCATCGCATGGGGAATCGAACGGCCCGACTGCACCAGCAGTTCCACCGCATTGTCGAAAGCCGAAGAGTCGCTGCAGTCGTTCTCAATAATCGGGAACAGCTTGGCGATGTCGTCTTTAAAAAGTGGTGACCCCAGGATCGACTGCCGGGCATGCATCCAGTTCACATTGCCGCGCAGTGTGTTGATCTCGCCATTGTGGGCAACATAGCGGAACGGATGCGCCAGTCTCCAGCTGGGAAACGTATTGGTCGAAAAGCGCTGGTGCACCAGGCAAATGGCGCTCACCACTTCCGGATCGGACAGCTCCTTATAAAAGTTCGCAATCTGCGGAGCCAGCAGCAGCCCTTTGTACACAATGGTGCGTGCAGAAAGCGATGGAATGTAGAAGAAATGCTTGTCAGCATCCATGTCCGAGGCTTCCACCTCCGCTTCGGCGCGCTTGCGCACCACGTACAGCTTGCGCTCAAATGCGTCTTCATCCATTCCGCTCGGCTTGCCGACAAAAATCTGCTGGATGTAAGGCTGCGATGCCCGCGCCACCCGGCCAATCGCATCGCCATTCGCGGGAGTGTCCCGCCATCCCAGCACGGTCAGGCCCTCTTCGCGGACGATCTTTTCAAGAATGCCTTCACATTGCAGCCGCGGCAGCTTCTCCACCGGCAGAAACACCATGCCCGCGCCATAAGCGCCCGGCTCCGGCAGCGTAAATCCCAGCCCGGCGCACTCGCGCGCAAAAAATTTATGCGGAATCTGAATCAGCAGGCCGGCGCCGTCCCCCGTTTCCGGGTCGCACCCGCACGCACCCCGGTGCGTCAGGTTAATCAGTACCTCGATCCCGCGGCGAATAATGTCGTGGCTCTGCTCGCCGCGAATGCTCGCTACAAATCCCATCCCGCAGGCATCGTGTTCATTGCGTGGATGATAGAGACCTTGGGGGGTTGGATAACCGGTGGCTGTTTTGTGATTCGGCATAAATACCTTCTATTCAGCGGACAAATTTTGTCACTGTTGTGTCATTAGGAAAATTCCTGGCCGGTGATGGGTGGGCGGGACCCAAGTATCAGATCGATAACTTAAATTACCGGAGATGGATAGTTTACCTCAGTGGGCATCATTCGCATACAATGCCCCCGGAAACACAGTACGCAAAACCGGTACGAAAATTCCCAGGGGCGGTACTCCTTCAAACCACTCTGAGCGAGGCTTTAGGCCAATCGCACGGGTTGGCCTGAAGGCGGCGGAAGTTTTCCGGGTGCCCGCATCTCAACTTTGAGATGTGGAAGAGGAAATCCCCCCTACCCCTTCAACGCCGGAAAAATCGTCACCCGCAACTGTGTCGATCCATAGGGAACCAGCGAAATCGTCTCCGCCGTCTCGCTCACCTTGCTCTCGCTGATCTCAGGCAGTGGCGGCGTAAACTTCTGTTCCGGCTTCTCCGGATTTGACTGGAGCGTCCAGTCTTCAATCTTCCGCGCTGGCGCCGTTAGCGTAATCGGCGGATCGCTCCATGGATCAATCAAGGGGCCCACTGAGACTGGCTTCCGCTGCACCTCGATCTGCTTTTCAATCGGCCTTTCCTTTAAGGCGATTCCATAATTCCACGCGCTGGCCGGCGTAGCATTCCAGCTCGGAAACGCCGGCGTCGTATATTCCGGTTCCACAACCGGGGTCCAGTTTTCCTTGATCGCCAACGAGTAGACCAGCGGCCCATGTTCGATGCCAATCCCCCCCTGCGGCCACTGGCTCACGGACACCTTCATTGGCAGCGTCAGCGTCACCGTGTCGCCTGGTTTGAATCTCCGATTCAGCGTCACAAACCCCTTGCGAACGGGCGGCATATCTACCGATGCCCCATTCACCGCAATCTTCGGATTGCTGCACCAGGCCGGAATCCGCAGCGAAAGCGGAAACTCGACCGCACGCTTGGCGTTGATCTTCAGAATGATCTGCTCATCGAACGGATAATTCGTCGTCTGCACAATCTCAATCGGGTCCCGCTCCGCGCCCACCGTCGCATTCACCTTGGAAGGCCCGTAGAGCGCCGCCGTTAGCCCACCGTCCGTGCCCTGCATCCACATGCGTATCGCGTAGTTCGGCATCAGTCGATGCACATTGCCGCCACAACACGCAATTCTCTTTCCGGGATTCGGCTGGTAGGCCATCTGGAAGCCTCCATGCGATTTCACGTTGTGATCGGAGTTCAATGTCGCCAGAAACTGATTGGGGCACGAAAAATACTGCAGCGCCTTCCAGTCGTTCTTGATCGCTCCCGGCCCGGCATTGAAGCAGGCGCGCTCAATCCGGTCTCCCCAGATGCCGTCGCCGCTCGCCATCATCATGTATCCCCACGTCCAGGTGTGGTCGCTCATATCGCAGGTCTCATGCGAATCGAGCGAGGTCCTGGTGCTGTAATGCTCGGACGTCGATGGAATGCCGTCGATCAGCATGTGATGGTCAAAGATGCGGCGCTGCGCGGCGTGGGCAAACTTCAAATACTCCGGCTTGCCGGTGTGGATGTACAGGATCGCCGGCAGCTTCGACTCCTCCGCATACGTGCATCCATGAGAATCGATGGGCGTATCCGCGTAGACCCGCATCCAGGAAAGGTCGCCGTGGTCTTGGTCACCAGCCACCGTCATGAATTCACGCCATGTTGTCTCGGCCATTGTCAGCAGGCGCGTGTCGCCCGTGCGTTCGTAACACCACAGCATTGCCTCGATATTGGTCACGTTGCGGACCGGCTCGCCATATGGAGCCGTATCGTTCACATAGTGCTTCCGCATCGCCTCGGCAATCTGCTGCTGCCGGGACGGCTGCCCATCGGCGTCCGCCGCCAGTCCGCGAAAGAACACATTCTGCGGCCATCGGCTGCACTTACCGGTATCCGTCTCGAAAAACGAGGGCCCCAGATATCCGTTGGGAGCGGCATGGGCCAGCGTGAAATCGATCGTCGACTGCACCTGTTGCATCAATTGCCGATCGTCGAGCACAATCGCAAGCCGCGTCGCGCCGTCTATCCAGTAGGCCTTCTGCTCCCACGGCCACCAGGATTGGGCCTCTTCCTCCCCCGCCCAATATGGCGCGGTAAATGGCCATGAAACGTTCGGAAGCTGTGATCCGAGCTGCGCCGCCTGCTTTTCCAAATACACGCGCAGCCAGCCATCCGGCCGCACTGCACCCGGCGCCAGCGGCTCCAACGCGCCATGCATCTGCGGACGCGATGCGCCTTCCAGCGCGTTCAAAGACTGGCTGGACGCCATCAGCATCGCCGAGCTCATCATTGCCAGCCGAAGAAATTCCCGGCGGCTGAATTCGCTTTCTTGGAGAGTCATTTTGCGTTCCTTCAAAGAATTGTTTTCAGAATACCGGATCAGGCGGTCCGGGCCGGATTAGGAAATCGGCAGGTCCTCAATCGGTCCATCCAGCACCGGCGGCAAAGGAGCTGACGGCAACGTTGGCACTGCCACCGCCGCTCCCCCGAACCCTTCCTTGCGCACCCGCAGATCGTAATAGCACAGCGTCGTCGCCACACCCGCAAACACCACCATCGCCGAGCTCACAATACTCCCAAAGATGCTGATCAGCGCGGCAAACAGATGAAACGCCGGCGGCAGAACGCCCAGATGCCCCCGCGCCGCGTGCGCCATCATCAACTGCATCGGCATAGTCATCGCCACGACCGCGATATAGATACCAAAAACCACCGCGAACAACGCCGCTAGCCGTCCCTTGTCGCCGCGCGTCAGTTGGATCGATCGGCGAATCGCGTCGCCCGCGAAAAGATTTTCCTCAAGCGCGGCGGGAATCGCGACCGCATAACGCAGCACCAGCCAGAACAAGATGGCCACATATGCGATCCCCAAAACAATGAACAACCCCAGAAATATTCCCATCCCGGCAAGATGACCGCGGCTGAACTGAAATCCGGAAGGGTTTCCCATCCCGTGCGCAAAAACGCCCAATATCAAAACCAGAATCACCGCCAACACAGCGAACGCGACATACAGGAGAAGCACAAAACCCAGGATACGCAGCGCCACCAGGATCGAAATCCCGATTAGCCTCCCTAATCTTTCCGCCGCCAGCCTGCAGGCCTCTCCTACCGTCATGGGCCTGTCCGTCAGCTTCGCCTGGGTCGCGTAAAAGACCGCGCCTTTCACGATTTGCGCGAAGATATAAATCAACGCGCCGCCCAGCAAGCTCAGCGGCACAATCAACATGGCCTTCGCCAATGGCGCTGTCTCATCCGTCACTCGGTTGATCCAAAGTTCGCTGCCGCCCAGAATGCCGCTCACCACCAGTTCCACGCCCAGCATCAGCAAGCCAATCCCCAAAAAAAGTTGTGGGTATTCGCGCAACAAAGCCCCGGTTCGTTCGAACATGCGGCCCACCGTCAAAGGGCCGTAGATATTCGATTGCGGCATGCCGAAAGAGTTCGCTGGATCGCTCATAAATTTATCTCGCCCGAAGCCAAGAGCAAAAGCACAGAAGGTGTACGCCAGAAAATCCCTGACGGCGCAGCCGTTCCCCAAAGAACGGCTGCACATAACTTTAACTCAGCACATCATGGTATCTGTGCTTTTGCTTTACCACACGTTGCCATTCCCGGAAAACAAAACCTACCGCCTTCGGGAATGTCCCTTACCCCTTCCGCCCATCACTTCATTCCCAGCGAACTCAGCTCATAAATCTCAATCGCTCCACTATGCAGAACAGCCAGTTTTGTGCCATCCGGAGAGAAATCGGCATTCCGGCCCGCGGTATACACCGGCGTGGTGCGAACACTCCCCATCGCTACTCCAGTGCGGGTGTCGTAGAGGTCGATCGTCTCCGCATCCACCACTTTGCTGGTGATCGGGTCGAGCGCGGCGAACTCCCGTGTGCCGTGGAGCGATTCAATCGCAAAATGCGTGCCATCTTTGGATCGCAGAAACCTCGGATAATGCAGATCGTCCGACACGGGGATGCGCCACAATAGCGCGCCATTCATGCCATATCCCACAAACGTTCTGTCCCCGGTCGCCGTGCAAACGTACGCCACAAACACATCGTTCGTTAGGGCTATCGGCCTTGGCCTGCATGCCGACGCAATCGAAACAATATCTCGCTGTGTTTTTTCCTTATACGGCTGGATGTCGACGATCCAGCGATTGTTCTGGCCGTTCAGTGCTTCCAGAATTCCTTCCTTCGTAATCGGAATCCATCCGGGGACCGGCACATGCGACAGCGCGATCACCCGCGGCGGATCGAGGCGCACGAAGCGAACTTCAATTGCATCCTCAGCCGGCTCACCGGGCGCATGCGGCCGCCAGGAACCGTTCTGCACCAACGGCTTCTCTTCCACCACCAATATGGACCGGTCAGGAGAAAGGTTGATGTCCATGATTTCGCCCGCCGCCTGGATCCATGGATGCAGTATCAAATCGGCTCCCATCCGGTCCAACTGCGAGCATCGCCGTACCAGAAACTGACCATTCCCCAGGCTCCATATATAGTCGTCGGAATCGTACAGCTCCCAATCGGCCTGCTTTTCGATCTTTCCTGAAGGAACGTCGAGGACCACCGCCCGTACCATCCGCTCGGAGTTCGCAAACGGACACGAATCGTCTCGCCGTAGCAGCCCTTTTCTCTCAAACGTAAACAGCAGGTGGGATGCATCCAGGAAGTAGACTCCCACCATCGCGTGAAAGTAGTAAGCCGGAAGATCTCCCGGCGGCTGGTATCCAAGCGCCTCCACCGGGATGCTCACCACCGGCAACACAGGATTTTCCGTCTTCTTACGGGACTTCGCCGCCGAAACGCTCGCGGCCAGTAACAACGAAAACAGCAGCGAAAAAATAACCCTTCGTACCACCGCCTGTCGGCCCTCTCCATTGACTTCATTCCCCGCAAGGGCTTCTGATGGAAAGGCACGTTTCATCTTCCCCAAGTTACGCCTTCGCCCGAAAGGAACCAAGACGCATGGCCATCCGGACCCACCGCCTTCTCTCGCTCCTCCTCGCCGCCGCCTGTCTTCCCGCCTTCTCTCAGCAATCGTCGAAAACTCCTCGAACCGAAGCGGCCAAAACCGTGTCGCCCATCTCCGGCTTCGACAGCAGCATCATGGACGCCACCGCCGATCCCTGCGCGGACTTCTATCAGTTCGCCTGCGGCAAGTTCGCCCAAAAATATCCCATTCCTGCCGATCTGCCCGAGTACGACCAGTTTGAAAATCTCAACGAATACAATCGGCAGATTCTCCACGGCATCCTCGAACAGGCCGCTCAGCCGAAACCGGATCGCTCCCCCGATCAGCAGAAGATCGGCGACTACTATGCCAGTTGCGTGAACACCGCGGCCATCAACGCCGCTGGCCTCAAGCCGCTGCAAAAAGAATTGGACCGCATTAAAGCGCTCAAAAATAAGCGCGAGCTGCCCAGCCTCATCGCGCACTATCAATTAATCGATGTACCCGCGTTTTTTGACATCGGTTCCATGCAGGACTTCAAAGACGCCATCAAGGAAATCGCCGTCGTCGATCAAGGCGGTCTCGGCTTGCCCGAAAAAGACTATTACCTGCGCAATGATCCAAAGAGCGTCAAGCTGCGCCAGGAATATCAGCAGCACATGGCCAACATGCTCACGCTTTACGGCGAACCAAAAGACAAGGCCGCCGCGGACGCCAAAAACATTCTCGCCCTCGAAACTTCGCTCGCAAAGGTATCCATGGGAATCGTGGACCGGCGCGATCCTTATAAGACCTACCACATCCAAACCCTTACATCGCTGGTCGCCATCGACCCAATTCTCAACTGGAACCGGCTCATCCGCGACACCGGCGCGCCATCCTTCACCACGCTGAACGTCGCCAACCCCGCCTACTTCCAGGCGCTCAACGGCATTCTCGAACAGACCGATATCGCCACCATCCGCGCCTACCTCCGCCTCCATCTGCTCGACTCTTTCGCCTCTCGGCTGCCCAAGGCGTTCGATGATGAGAACTTCGACTTCTACGGCCGAAAACTTTTCGGAGTTCCCCAGATGCAGGTCCGCTGGAAGCGCTGCGTCTCTGCCACGGATGCGGCTCTCGGCGAAGCGCTCGGCAAGATCTATGTCGAAAAATACTTTGCCGGAGATAGCAAGCAGCAGACCCTCGACATGGTCAAGGTGATTGAGGGAGCCATGAACAAGGATCTGACCACGCTCAGTTGGATGGGCCCCGACACGAAGGTCAAAGCGATTCAGAAACTCGACCTGATCACCAATAAGATCGGCTATCCCAACAAGTGGCGTGATTATTCGAAGCTCGTCATCTCTCCCAACGATGCTCTCGGCAATTCCATTCGCGCGCGCACCTTCGAATCTGCACGCCAGTTAAATAAGATCAACAAGCCTGTCGACAAAAATGAGTGGGAGATGTCTCCGCCCACCATCAACGCCTATTACGACGCCAGCATGAACAACATCAACTTTCCCGCCGGCATTCTGCAGCCCGCTTTCTATGACCGCACTTCTCCTGAGCCGGTGAACTACGGCCATATTGGAGCCATCGTCGGGCACGAGCTAACCCACGGCTTCGATGACCAGGGCAGCCTGTTCGACGGTCACGGCAATCTGAAAAACTGGTGGACGCCGGAGGACAAAAAACAGTTCAACGCCCGCACGGAATGCATTGCGAATGAGTACAGCGGTTTTATCGCCGTCGACGATCTCCATATCAACGGAAAATTGACGCTCGGCGAAAATACCGCCGACAACGGCGGCGCCCGCCTGGCCTACATGGCAATGGAGGCCTACGCCCAGCAACACAATCTCGATCTGTCGAAGAAAATGGGCGGCTTCACGCCGGAACAACAGTTCTTCATCGGCTTCGCCCAGAACTGGTGCACCAACGACCGCCCCGAATTTGTCCGCCTGCTGGTCGAAAGCGATGCTCACTCGCCCGACAAATTCCGCGCCAACGGTGTCGTGCGCAACATGCCGGAGTTCGCCCAGGCCTTCCGCTGCAAAAAAGGCGCAGCCATGGCCCCAATCGACCGCTGCCGCGTCTGGTAATTCGTGATCAAAAAATATGGATGAACTATAGGCGAATTTAAAGACCTGGGTGCCCCACATCTCGCTTTTGAGATGTGGGAGCAGGATTTTTTCGTCCCGACCGCTTAACGTCCAAGCAGGATTTACGTTCGGGTTATCGCTAATTAGGGTAACGAGAATACCATGTTGACGATAGCGTGATTTCTAAAGGGGCCAATGTGAATTGTGGACGTTTTAAACTCTTGGCGTTGAGGATCGCGATATTTTCGTGCTTTCCGCTTGCTGCCTCTTCAATCGGGCTTCTAGCACAGACAGTCACGATCCATGTTCGCGTGATAGACGGGCACACTGGACATTCCCTGTCCGGAATGAACCTGACATTTGTGGACTACCATACCGATGAAAATGGCGGATACCGTGACAACTTGAACGGAAGAAAAACTGTTACGACCTCAGTGGAGGGCGACTCATACATTGCGAATCCAGACGCCCACGGAGTCCTCGTCTTCAACGGAATGGGTAGAAGTGGGATCTGGACGCCTTGCTCGAAGCAAAAGTTCTACGATAGCAATACGCGGACATATGGAAACGACTATCTCTATACGGTTTCTACGATCATGGCCTCGGGCCTAGTAGCCAAGAACAATTGCAGCAAACTAAGCGCAGCGGCAAAGACTGGAGAACTCGTCATTTTTATTCGCCCCACAACTTGGTGGGAAAAGTTTGTCTCGGGTATGAAGTCATGACAAGCTCGCAGACCCAATCATAAGTCTCGATAAACGCGCTTTTCATCACTTGAACTATGCCTGGTAGAGATTTTTGCCATCTGGCGGAAGCCTTCTTCCGGCCTTAGCTGAATCTGTCAAAGTAGAGAGATGCTCGCCGTCTCCACCCACACCCGCTCCCGCGCCGCGCTCGGATACATTGCCTGTGCGCTCGCCGGCGGCATCTGGGGAACCGGATTCTTCTTCGGCAAGGTCGCCATGCGTGAAATGAGCTCCGCCCACATGGTGCTCTATCGTTTCCTGTTCGCGTGCATAGGAATGGCCCCCATCCTGTTATTGCGGCGTCCTGGCCTCAATCTCCGCGAGTGGCGCATCCTTCTGATGGCTTCGTTTCTCGGCGTGCCCTTGCAATTCCTGTTGCAGTTTGCCGGGCTCGCCCGCACCACCGTTTCCCACGCATCGCTTATGGTGGGCACGTTGCCCGTTGTGCTGGCCGTGGGAGCCAGCATCTTTTCTCACGAACGCCTGGATCGCATCGGATGGGCCGCCCTGATAACTTCCTCCATCGGGGCAGCATTGATCGCCTTCGGCGGCGGCGCGCACTCGGGCAAGGCGGACGCATCCAGTCTCGCCGGCGACCTGCTGGTCGTCGTCTCTATGTTCATCGCGCTCGGTTGGATTCTGCTCAACCAGCGCCTTCTGCGCAATCACTCGCCGCTGGTCGTCACCGCCTACGGCATCGCCACCGGCACGGTAATGCTGGCCATCTGGGTTTTCTCGACTGAAGGTCCGCCGCCGATCCACATCTCCGGGACCGCCTGGCTGGCGCTCGCCGCCAGCGGCCTGCTCTGCACCGCCAGCACCACCTTCTTATGGAATTGGGGGCTCACCCAGGTTCCCGCCTCCCGCGCCGGAGTATTCCTCAACCTCGAACCGATCATCGGCTCGCTGCTCGGCATTGCTTTTCTCTCAGAACGCCTCGGCCCCATCGCCTGGTTTGGAGGAGCCATGATCGTCGGCGCAGCCTTCACCCTCACCTCTCGCCCCGGAAGCCACGCCGAAGAAGAATGCCTTCTGGCCTGAATCAGGCTCGACGGCTACCGGGTGCCCCACATCTCGATTTTGAGATGTGGGACGAAAAAGAACTTGTCATCTCGACCGGAATTTCTCGCCGTGTCCAGGCTCTAGTTCGCTTTCACCGGCTCCAGACCATGCCGCATCATTATCTCCGCTGCCTTCTTTAAATCCGGAGGTCCACCTCCCGCCAGCAGCTCCTTCATCTCCCGGAAGTACTGCACCCCAAATACCCCTGGCGTCAGCACGCAAAGTACCTTCGCCGTGTCCTCAAAGGGGTTTGCAAACGCGTGGACCTCACCGGCCTTGATCAGCAACGACTCACCGGCGCCTACGTCAACTATCTTGCCTTCCACCGTCATCCGCAGCTTGCCCGACATCCCATATCCAACCTCATCGAACCCCATGTGGCGGTGTGGGATCGGCATCGACCCTCCCGGCAGCACGTCCATCTCAAACATCGTGAGTGAAGCGCCCGTTGTCGGCCCATCGATAAGCACTCGCAGTACTATCCCAGGTACGTGAATTTCCTCCACATTGTTTTCCGAACGCAACATCCGCTTGTCTCCTTGTCACTCACCATACCTCAAACCATTGCAATCTTTATCCTTTTGACCGCTGCCTCAAAAGAGAAAAGAAGAGATTCCGAAGCCAGAGAGAACTGGTTTGTTATCCTGAAAAGTGGAGAAGTTCGGCTCTTTCCGCAGATCGTTCCTCAGCTTCCGGCTTACCTGTATGCATAAAGAACCAATTCCGGCCCACACAAACATTTCCCTTGCCGGATCAAACGAGGTTGCGCTTTGAGTTCCGCTGCCCAGGCATCGACCGACATACAACACGACGGACCTCATCCCACCGCGGTCGGCGATGCCCTCCCCACTGCTGGCACTCTGAACGCCGCTCCACTTCGTAAACATCTCAGCCTCATCGAACGCTCGAAAAGCTTCGCCGCCGATACCGTCACAATCTTCAAGCTACGCGTTACCGCTCTCGTCGTCATGACGGCCTGGGCCGGATATTATCTTGGCGTCACGCAGTCCGGCATCGACTCCTTCAATCTGACGCTGTGGAACCTGCTCGCCGGCGTTGCTCTGGTTTCCGGCGGCTCCAGTGTATTGAATCAGGTCTTCGAGCGCCGCACCGACGCGCTCATGCTGCGCACCGCACAGCGTCCGCTCGCTGCCCGGCGTCTCAAACTCGGATACGGCGTGCTCATCGGCATGGCGGCCATCATCTCCGGCTCCCTCTGGTTGATGGCGGCCACCAACCCCATCACAGGCACGCTCACCTTGCTCACCGCCGTTACCTATGTCGGCATCTATACGCCGCTCAAACGCTACACCACGTTGGCGACCTTTATCGGCGCATTCCCCGGAGCCATGCCGCCCCTCATCGGATGGACCGCGGCCCGGGGCAGCATCGAATGGCCCGCCGTGGCTCTCTTCGCCATCCTCTTCATCTGGCAGTTCCCGCATTTCATGGCGATTGCCTGGCTTTATCGCGAAGACTACGGTCGCGCCGGCATCCGCATGTTGCCCGTCGTCCAACCCGACGGATGGTCCACTGCCACCGAAGCTCTCGTCTACGCAATCCTGATGATCCCCGTCAGCCTTGCGCCCTACTTCCTGCACATCGCCGGCAATCTCTATGCTGTCGCGGCCGCCGTGCTCGGCGTCGTTTACCTGGCGTATACCGTTCGCTTCGCCCGCATTACCAAATGTTCCGCCAGTGAGTCCCGCCAGTACGCCCGCGCTTTATTAAAAGTCAGCGTCATCTATCTGCCGCTGTTGCTCGCGGTCCTCATGTTGGATGCAACCCGAGCTCGCTTCTAAGATGAAAGGTAATATCGTGGCAACCGCAGAACAGATTGGTCATTCACCCAACCCAACAGCTTCGCACCACGCAGCCGACGGAATCTCCGCGCCGCTCCCCATTGAGCTCGACGGCCTCACCCACGACTACGGCTCTCGCCTTGCACTCAACAATCTCAGCTTCAACGTCAAACCGGCGGAAATCTTCGGCCTGCTCGGCCCCAACGGCAGCGGCAAAACCACGCTCTTCCGTATCCTCTCTACGTTGATGGTCCCCACCGCCGGCCACGCGCGCATCGCCGGCTTCGACGTCGCCGCCAACCCGACCCGCGTCCGCCAGCAGACCGGCATCGTCTTCCAGGCCACCAGTCTCGACGTCAAACTCACCGTCGCTGAAAATCTCATGCACCAGGGCCATCTCTATGGATTGCGCGGCGCCGAACTCGCTGCACGATCGAAAGAAGTCCTCGCCCGCGTCGGACTCACCGACCGCGCCCGCGATCTGGCTGAGACTTTGTCCGGCGGCCAGAAGCGTCGCGTCGAGCTCGCCAAGGGTCTCATCCATTCGCCCTCGGTCCTGCTGCTCGACGAGCCTTCGACCGGCCTCGATCCCGGAGCACGTATCGATCTCTGGCACTACCTTCGCATCCTCCGCGACCAGCACGGCGTCACCGTCCTCGTCACCACTCATCTCATGGAAGAAGCCGAGCACTGCGATCGCCTCGCCATTTTAAGTTCCGGCCAGCTCGTCGCTCTCGGCACGCCTGCGGAGCTCAAATCCGAAATCGGCGGCGACATCGTGCAGTTCGACACCGCCGGCCCGGAAGCCGCTCTCGCCCTCCAGACCCGCATCGCCGAGCGCTTCGCGGTCCCGCCCACCGTCGTCGGCAACGCCGTCCGCGTGGAGCGCGAACAGGGCCACCGCTTTCTCACCGAAGTCGTCGAAGCCTTCCCCGGAGCCATCGAAGCCGTCTCCGTCTCCAAGCCCAGCCTCGAAGATGTCTTCATCCAGCGCACCGGCCACCGCTTCTGGCTCGATCAGGATAAGGAGCAATCGTAATGGCAGCCACATCCCTGCCCGTTCGCCTTCCCGCAAACTCCGGCGCAAGAGATTCCGCCGCAGCCACTCTCTGGACGCCCGCCTACTCTCTCTGGCGGCGAGAGCTTGTCCGCTTCTATCGTCAAAAGGCCCGCGTCGTCGGCGTCATCGCCTCTCCGCTGCTCTTCTGGCTGGTGCTCGGCTCCGGCTTCTCCAAAACCTTTCAGAGCCACAGCGCCACCGCGGCAGCATCCTCCTCGCACTACCTCAGTTATTTTTTCCCCGGCGCCATCGTTATGATCGTGCTCTTCACCGCCATCTTCAGCATGATGTCGCTCATCCAGGACCGCAATGAAGGCTTTCTGCTCTCGGTCCTCGCCGCGCCCATCAGCCGTTCCGCCATCGTGCTCGGCAAAGTGCTCGGCGGCGCCACCCTCGCGGCCATCCAGGGCTGGATCTTTCTCGTCTTCGCGCCTCTTGCCGGCGTGCACGTCGGCGTGGTTGGAATTCTCTACAGCCTGCTCATCATCGCGCTTACGTCCTTCGCGCTCACCGCGCTTGGCTTTGTCATCGCGTGGCCCATGGATTCCACCCAGGCCTTCCATGCCGTCATCAATCTCATTCTGATTCCGCTTTGGCTGCTCTCCGGCGCTCTCTTCCCCGCCAGCGGCGCATCCGGATGGCTTCGTCTGGTCATGCTTTTAAATCCGCTCACCTACGGCGTCGACGCGCTTCGCAATGGCCTGTTTCCCGTCGAGGCCACAACATTTTCTCCAGTGGTCAATCTCATCGTCACGCTGGTCTTTTGCGCCATCGTCTTCGCCGGATCGTGGGCCATCGTCAACCGCCGCACCAATAAACCCGCCGCATAGCAGAGATGCCGATCGTAACCACCAACCCGACCAGCACCCGCACCCCCATCGCAGGCATCCTGCTCATAAGCGCGGCGGCTGTCCTGTTTCTGCTCTGGCTCATCTATATCCACCACGCGCCACAACAGTTCGCCGCACGGCTGCTGTTTCTTCCCGCGCTCAACGCCCTGCTCAACGGACTCAGCGCCATTGCCCTCGTCGTCGGCTTCGTCTTCATCCGGCGCAAACAGGTCCACCGCCATCGCGCCGC
>Ga0134128_10006249_pt1 | contig 14440 bp, 14 predicted proteins | sample KB31754_FD_96462 | JGI IMG/M metagenome (GOLD analysis project Ga0134128, IMG submission 96462) | Terrestrial soil microbial communities with excess Nitrogen fertilizer from Kellogg Biological Station, Michigan, USA - KB3-175-4 | ecosystem: Environmental > Terrestrial > Soil > Unclassified ... | reverse complement strand
TTGCAGATGGAGCGATTCAAGGGCGAGACCTGGGAGCGGTTCGGCCCGATCATGTCCGGCGAGAAGGGTTCGTAAGGCGTCCGTCATCGTAAATGCGTAGGGTAGGCAAAGCGCAAGCGTGCCCACCACCTCAATCTCCGATGAATATGGTGGGCACGGCGCAAGCGCGCCTTTGCCCACCCTACGCTCTCACCGCGCGACCGCGCCAACAAACAAGAGAAACAACATGAAAATCGCAAGCGTCCGCGCGCATCATCTGCGTATTCCCTATGACGCCGGCCCGGCAGCCTTCCGCCAGGGCGCATCCGCAATTTCCGCGCTCGACATGGTCGTAGTCGAGGTCACCACCGATAGCGGCCTGACCGGCTGGGGCGACGCGTTTGCTTACGTTTGTCCGCGCACCACCTGTAGCGCGATCGAAGAGATGATCGCGCCACAGGCATGTGGCCAGGAGGTACCCGAGCCGGAGAACATCCCGGCCCTGATGGAACAGATCCAGCGCAATCTGCATCTGTTCGGCCGCTACGGCATTACGATGTTTGCGATCTCCGGCCTCGACATCGCGTTGTGGGACCTTGCCGCCAGGATCAAGGGCGTGCCGCTGCACCAACTGATCGGCGGCGCCAAGCGCTCGAAGATTCCGGCCTATGCGAGCCTGCTCAGAATCGGCAAGCCAGATGCTATCGCCGGCGAATGCAAGGCCGCACGAAAACTTGGCTACACGGCGATCAAGCTGCACGAGACCACCGTGTCTGCGGTCGCCGCCGCGCGCGAGGCCATCGGCCCGGGCGTGCCGCTGCTGGTCGACATGAACTGCCCACTCTCGGGCAGCGAGGCCATTGCCTTCGCCCATGCCTGCCGTGACGCCGCGCCGATGTTTCTGGAGGAGCCGGTCTGGCCACCGGAGGATTTTGCGACGCTGGCCGAGGTGCGCAAGCAAGGCGGGCTCGATATCGCCGCTGGCGAGAATGCCTGCACGTCCTATCAGTTCCGCGAGATGATGATGGCAGGTGCAGTCAGCCACGCCCAACCGTCGGTGATCAAGGTCGGCGGGGTCACCGAGTTCATGAAGGTCGCGGCGCTCGGCGATGCGCATGGCGTGAAGATCATTCCGCACTCGCCCTATTTCGGTCCCGGCTTCCTCGCGACGCTGCACCTGATGTCGGTGCGGAGCGAAGGCTATATCGAGGTCTTCTACATGAAGCGCGCCGCCTGTCTCTGGCGGCACCAGATCGACACGGATGCCAATGGCGATGTTGCCGTGCCGCAAGGACCCGGGCTCGGCTATGAGCCGGATCCTGACGTCATGCAGCAATATCGGGTGTCGTAGAACGCGAGGGCTCGCTCAAGATTCTCATGTGCGCAATTGCGTACCCTAGGTCGATGCGGAGCCTGTCATCGGGCCGCGCTTCGCGCGGACCCGTTGGCATCACCCGGAATGACGCCGAGAATCACTTGCCGCCTTCCTTCGTGGGCGGCGCCGTTGCGCCTTTCGCGGGTTCCGTTTTCTTCATCTCGGCGGCCATCTGCTTCTGCGAGGCCTGCAGATCGGCGACGACCTTCTGCAATCCGGCGATTGCGACCTTCAGCGCCTCGATCTGACGATTGGCCGCATCGAGCTTCTGCTGATGATCCGCCGAGAGTTTGGTGATCGTCTTCTGCAGGAAGTCCACGTTGCTCTGCAGGCACGATGTGCGGCGGTCCATCGCCTTTTCGACGGTACATATTTCGATGCCGGGAATGTCCTGCGCATGGAGTTCCACCGGTATCGGCGTCAGGAGCGCCAGCGCAGCAACAAAAATTCTCAGGTTCATCACGTCCTCGCGCAGTCAACGCCCGCTCACACCAAATTGAGGGCCGGCTCGGGCCAAAGAGATATCACATTGCTACCGCATTCCGGCGCTGTGATCTCGCCCGGGACGGGATGGAATCGGGGTCTGGATTTTTGAAAATTTCGGCGCGGGCGCGCCGAATATTAGGGGAATATCAGATGGCAACACGCGAACGACGACTGGCTGAATTTGATGGCGCTGGCGTGCCGCCGGCGGGCCTGCCGGTCCAGGTGCTGTGCGAAGATCATAGTGGGACGTATCAATTGCCGTTCCCCTGCCACTACCTCGAAGGTAGATGGCACAATCACGAATCCGGCGGCATGGTCGAAGCAACGGTGGTGGGCTGGCGCATGCCGCGCCACTAAAGCGCCGTGTGCTTTAGTGTTGTTTGCGCGTGAGCGCCGGTCGCGCTGTACCAAAATGCGACGTCGAATCACGGTGCCTTAAGATTCGGAACGCGGTACGAACGAATCGCGTCCGAATCAGTCGTCTGGACGTGTACTCACTTGTTCACGGCTAGATGTCGGCGCCGCCCGCGGGCGGCGTACCACATCCAGCACGAATAAGATTTCATGAGGCCGACGTCCGACGAAAAACGTTAATTCCTCCGAAGAGGACATGCGGCGCTCACGTCCATGGCGTCGCCGGCGGGCGAACGAGCGGTGCCAGATCAAGCAAGGCTAACTTCACAGTCAGAATCTGTCACCTTAGTCATTTGAAGTTGCCGTATGAATTGGGTCTGCTGATTCCCTTCCGGCAGTGGGATCACCCTGCTGCAATTCAACGATGGAGGAACGGGATGAACCACAGACCTCTTAATTGCCTGGTTGCCTGTGTGGTCGCAGCGTCGCTTGCGCTCGCATCACCGGCTCTCGCGCGAGGTGGCGGCGGTGGTGGCTTCGGCGGTGGTGGCCACGGCGGCGGTGGCTTTGGCGGTGGTGGCATGCACGGCGGAGGCTTCGGCGGCGGTATGCATGCGGGTGGCTTTGGCGGTGGCATGCATGCTGGCGGTTTTGGCGGCATGCGCGGCGGCGGTGGCTTTGGAGGAATGCATGCGATGGGAGGCGGAATGCGATTTGCCGCGATCGGCGCGTCGCCGCGCTTTGCCGGCGGTCGCTTTGCCGGCGCGCGTTTTGGCGGCGCAGCTTTTGCGCATCCGGGCTTCTCGCCACGCTTTTCGCACGCTGCATTCGCTCATAACCGCTTCTTCTTCCATCACCGTCGCTTCCGTCACTTTGCGTTCGTCGGCTTCCCCTTCGCCTTTGCCGACTACAGCTATTATGACAGCTGTTGGCGCAGGATATGGACGGCCTACGGACCGCAATGGACCAATGTCTGCACGGCTTACGGCTACTACTAGTCGGCGCTCGCCACGATGATCGTCACCGGCAGTCCCCGCCGGACAGGCCGGTGGCGGCCATCACGTTCATTTGCGTGCATCGCGGCCGAAGCTCGGCATAGCATCTGCTGAGAACCAGGGCTCGCAAGGGTCGCTCGGAGACGTTAGGCCATGACGGGAGGTCATCGCCACATTCTGGTTGTCGAGGACGATCCGGAGACTGCCGGTCAGCTTGTGGAACAGCTCTCGACCAGCGGTTACCAGGTGGATTTGGCCACCTGCGGCAATGATGCGCTGCGGCGAGGCTCGGCTTCCGAATATGCGGTGATCACGATCGACCGCATGCTTCCGGACATCGATGGCATCGCCGTGATGCGCCAACTGCGCGATGACGGCGTCGCCGCGCCATTCCTGATCATCAGCGCGCTCGGAGAGGTGGACGACAAGGTACGTGGTCTGCGGGCCGGCGGAGACGACTACCTGGTCAAGCCGTTTTCCTTCATTGAACTTCTGGCTCGCCTCGAGGCGCTCGGCCGACGCAGCGATACCGTTGCAAAGGAGACGGTCCTGCGCGTGGGCGATCTCGCGATCGACCTGATCTCGCGGACCGCCAGCCGGCACGGCAAGGACATCGACCTTCTTCCCAAGGAATTCCAGCTCCTGGAATATCTGGTGCGCAACGAAGGCCGTATCGTATCCCGGGCGATGTTGTTGCAACACGTCTGGGACCTTCATTTCGATCCGTCGACCAATATCATCGATGTCTATGTCGGGCGCGTGCGTCGCAAGGTCAACGACCAGCAGGCCTATCCGCTGATCCATACTGTTCGCGGCATCGGATACTGTCTCCGTGCTCCTGACTAAGACCCTGACGTCATCGACATTCAAGCTCGCGCTGATCGCGATCGGGACCTTTGGCGTGATCGTGTCGGCGATATTCAGCTACGTGTACCTGTCGACCTCCGCTTACGTACGCAGCCGATCGGATCGCGCGATCATGGCCGAGACCATGGACCTGCGGGGTGTTTACGAGCAGTCTGGACGCGAAGGACTGATTGCCCTCATCCGGCAACGGGCGACCGACAAGGCCTTCGCGGGCCACGTATATGTTCTCTCTGATCCGTCGTCCGCGGTGCTTGCCGCAAACTTAGAGCCTCCGACGGCGATGGCAGCCTCGGGATGGACGGAATTTCGTGCGCCCGGAGCGCCGGAAGGGGGCAGCTCGCCGCTGGTGCGGGGAATGATCCACACGTTCCCGAGCGGTGACCGGCTGCTCGTCGGACGGGACATCAGCGACCTCGATCTTTTCACCGGACAGATCAAGACAGCCGTGATCTCAGGCGTGGCGTTGATATTTGTGCTCGCAGGCGTCGCGAGCATCCTCGTGACGCGCCGCACCGTCGGACGGATCGAGCAGATCAACGCCACCAGCCGGGCCATCATGGCGAGCGGTCTGGACAAGCGGATCCCGCTCCGCGGCACCCATGACGAATGGGACCGCGTTGCTGAAAACCTCAATTTGATGCTGGAGCGCATCGAGACGTTAATGGGCGAGGTCAAGCAGGTGAGCGACAACCTGGCCCACGACCTTCGCACCCCGTTGACGCGAATGCGCGGGCGCCTGGAAAAGGCCTATCACAGCCAGCGCTTTGACGAGGATGCCCAAGCGCTGATCGGCGACACTATCGCCGACCTTGATGCCGTCCTGAGGATATTCTCGTCAATCACGCGAATCGCTCAGATCGAGACCCGAGTGCGGAAGGAAGCGTTTCGAACCGTGAACCTCGTCGAAATTGCCCGTGAGGTGGTCGAATTGTACGATGCCGCGGCTGAGCAAACCGGCAGCTGTCTCACCATGACTGGCAAAGGCGAAGTGCCGGCGACCGGCGATCGCGATCTGATTTTTGATGCCATCGCCAATCTCGTCGATAACGCCATCAAGCACGGACGCGCCGGAGGACAAGTCGTTGTCGCGAGCGAAACCGTGAATGGCATTCCGCTGATTTCGATCACCGACAACGGACCCGGAATCCCCCCCGACCTGCGCGACCAGGTTTTCAAGCGCTTCTATCGACTCGAGCAGAGCCGTTACACGCCGGGGAACGGCCTGGGACTCAGTCTTGTGGCTGCCGTTGCCCGTCTGCACGGAGCGCGTATCGAAATGGCCGACAACTCGCCCGGTCTCCAATTCAAGCTCTGGTTCCCGGCGCCGGGCACTTAGACTAGTGACGGCGTGTCCGTGCCCTCACAAACCGCGCAGATGGCAGCGCACGTTTCCTGGCGATGCCTCACGCCTCGTATGAGCTGCTTCACGTGTCGGAAGCAGATCCGCAAGAGCCGAGATCCGGCATGAAGTATTGGCGCTTAGAATCTGAAACAACGAACCTTTTCATTCCTGAAGATTCAGGCGAAGCGCTTCAGATCAAGAATGTGGTTGAACTCTCATTTCTTCGCTCCGGAGGTGATGCCGGAAGTCCTGAAGAACATGAATGAGCGAACATTGCTTCGGTCGATCGAGGGAGCGAGACCGCGCCTTCGCGATCTCTTTGGTATAGCAGTAGGGACTTAACATTTCGTATCGCGACTGCGAAGGGCGACGGCAGGAGATCCGCTAATGCAGCCGGCGCAGCGTCGCCGATGGCGTCTCGCCAAACTTTTGCCGGTAAGCACCGGCCATCCGGCTCACATGGGTGAAGCCGAGATCGAAAGCGATATCGATGATGCGTGCATCGGGCGCTGCCGCCGCCAGCCGCGCATTGAGCTCGGCCAGGCGAAGATCGAGCAGCATCTGCGAGATCGACATCCCGAAATGGCGCTGAAAGCCGAGTTGCAGCGCGCGGATGCCGATGCCGGCGGCGCCCGCAAGCTGCACCAGGTCAAGCGGATCGGCTGCATGCGCCGCAAGACAATCCCGCGCCCGCCGCAACGCCTGCGGCAGTGCTTGGCTCTCGCCCGCGAAGGTCTGCATCGCCTGCGACAAACCATGACGCTGTCCGGCCAAGAGACCATCGAGCAAAGCTTCGCGCCAGTTTGCGGTGGCAGTCGACGAGAGCGGGCGCTTTGAACCGAGCCGTTCGGCCAGATTGACCAGACCTAGCATCTGCGCCTGCAACGCCTGCGCTGCAGGCGCGGCAAGATCAATCACCGGATCGAATTCGACGGCGCGCACCGCGCCACCTGCGAGCGCCGCCGCGCGCTGTTCGACCAGTTTGCGCTCGACCAACAGGATGAGCTGGGCGCAGTCATTCTGCCACACCATCCGCGTCGGCATGGTGGGCGACAACAGCGAAGCGACAACGCCGGGTGCGGTGGCGATATCCCGCGCGGAAGTCGATACGAGCGCCCCGCCCCGAAGAGGAAGCTGCAACAGGAAGAAGCGTTCGAGACATCCGGGATCGATCGAGACCGATCCGCCATAGGCGACGTAGTTGATGGAAAATCCATCGAAGGCCGCGCAGTTGTGCAACGCAAAGAAATCGGGTCCGCTTGCCGTTAGCGGCTTGAGATCATGGGGACAGAAAATGCGTCCGATCTCGTCGGCCGCCTGATCGACCGTGTCGGTGGCAACGCGGGAGAAGGCCGCGAGCCGCTCGGCGCCGCGCGCCCTGTCGAGACCGGCATTCCCAACGACTGCTTCCGCCATCGCAGCAACCGCTTCTTGAAAATTGTTTTAAGCTTACAATAATTTCTGCATCTGAAAAGGGGCATGAACGACCGAACAAGGGGCAGACGATCTGCCATTTCCAACTGCGCCGCGACGTCAGGCGGATTCGTTTTGCGGATAGACAACGCCTTCTCCCCGCCGGATGCTCGCCAGCCATAACCAACGAAGGAGGGCGTCATGGCGGCACTTGAGAAGGGCATCACGGCGAACGGCGAGGGATATCGCGGCAAGACCTGGAACATCCTGGGCCAGGTCTATTTCCCGAAAGCGGTGACCGATTCCACCTTTGCCTTCGAGACCAACAGCGAGCCCGGCCAATTCGTGCCGGTTCATGTGCATCCGACCCAGGATGAGTTCATCCTGGTCCAGGAAGGCGTGCTGGATCTGAAGCTCGATGGCGCCTGGGTCAGGGCGAAGGCCGGAGACCTCGTGCGCATGCCGCGCGGCATCCCGCATGGCTATTTCAACAAATCCGACAAGCCGGCGCGCGCGCTGTTCTGGGTCTCGCCGATGCAGAAGCTGGAAGCGCTGTTCGACAAGCTGCACAACCTCACCGATCCGGCCGAGGTCGTGCGCATCTCGGCGCAGCACGAGGTGGATTTCCTTCCGCCCGAGGCCAACGACTAGCTTCCACCATTGCTTGACCGGACTGCCAGCGTGCTTGCCGAAAGCGCGAACGAGGTCGGCTGACCTCAACGAGGAGAGGAGGATCACATGGTAAGCCCGAAGCAGGTTTGCGTGATCGGGGCCGGAGTATCAGGACTTGCGGCGGCAAGGGCGTTTGCCACGCATGGACACAAGGTCACCATCGTCGAGAAGAGCTCCGATATCGGCGGCGTCTGGGACCCGTCGCGCTCCTATCCGGACGTGCAGACCCAAAGCCCGAAGGACCTCTACCGCTACACCGACAAGGCAATGCCCGATTCCTATCCGGAATGGCCAAAGGGCCCACAGGTGCACGCCTATCTGACCGACTATGCGCGCGGCCACGGCCTCGTGAAGATGATGCGGCCCAAGACGGAAGTGACCGGCATGAGCCGCCGCGCCGACGGCAAGCCCGGCTGGACGCTCGGACTCGCGGAGCCCGGCGGAACGACGAAGGAAGACTTCGATTTCGTCGCGATCTGCACCGGACAATTCAGCGAACCGCAGACGCTCACGCTCCCTGGCGAAGATACGTTCAGGGAGCGCGGAGGACAGATCCTGCACTCCTCCAAATATGCAGATGCCGCACTCGCCAAGGGACGCAAGGTCGTGGTGCTCGGCGGCTCCAAATCGGCCACCGACATCGCCGTCAACGCGGTCAATTCCGGCGCGAGCGAGGTCACCATCGTCTATCGCGAGCCGGTCTGGCGCATCCCCTACTTCGTCGGTGGCCTCGTCAATTTCAAGCGCATCCTCTACATCCGCGCGCAAGAGCAGATGTTTGCGAGCTGGGGCATCGGCAGCGGTGCGCGGCTTGCGCATGCGATCGCCAAACCCTTGGTGTGGGCGAACTGGCGCGGGCTGGAGAGCCTGCTCAAGGCACAGCTCAAGCTCGCCAAATGCAAGATGGTGCCGAAGACGAGGATCGAGGACGGCGTCAACTGCTCGGTGCCGATCGCCACCCCCGGCTTTTACCCGATGGTGGCGGACGGCCGCATCAAGGCGATCTGCGGCACGTTCGACCATTATGAAGCTGGCACTATCGTCATGAGCACCGGAGAGCGCGTGGCGGCCAACGTCGCCGTGCTCGCCATCGGCTACAAGCTCGGCGTGCCGTTCCTGCCGGAGGAATATCGCAACAAGCTCGTCGAGGCGGACGGGCAATACCGCCTCTATCGCCTGATCGCCAGTCCCGACCTTCCCGATCTCGGCTTTGTCGGCTTCAACTCCAGCTTCTGCACCGTGCTCTGCGCCGATCTCGCCGCACAATGGCTGGTGCGCTATGCCGACGGCAAGCTTGACCATCAGCCAAGCGGAAAGCAGATGCGCGACAACATCGAGATGATGCTGCACTTCAAGCGCGTCGAGCGGCCGGCGGCGGGCGTTTATGGCGGCCTGTGCGTCGCTCCCTATCACTACAAGCATTTCGACGAGCTGCTCGCCGACATCGGCGCCACCAGGCGTCGCCGCAATCCGCTCAAGGAGATGTTTACGCCGCCCGACGCGGATGCCTATGCCGGGTTCCTGGCCTCGGCGCCGGCGTACAAGGCAACGGCCTGAGCGCGCCGGTGCGCGGATCCGGCTTCTCCCCGGCTTGTGTTTGCCCAGCCATTTGCCCCGTACGTTCGCACAAGCCAAGACGGTGGCAACCGCGATTGCTTTTCGCGAGCCGAGGAATCATCTAGGTGTCGATCGGTTGCCGCAAGCAGCGGAGATCGCCACCGATTCGCGCTGGTCCTGCAACAACAGGGTCGTCTCGACGATGCAGTGAAAGCGCTCGACCTAACGCTCGCGCTCAAGCCAGATCATGCCGGCGCACACAAGAGCCGCGCCAATCTTCTGCTCCAGCTTGGCCGGCCCCTGGATGCATTGCAGAGCTTTGATGCCGAGCTCGCTCTTCGCCCCGACGAGGCCGATACGTGGCAACACCGGGCGAACGCGCTGCAGGAGCTTCGCCGGTTTGATGAAGCGCTCGCAAGCTATGATCGGGTGCTGGCGCTGGAGCCTGACCACGTCGGCGCCTGGCTGAACCGAGGCAACATCTGCGGCCGGCTTGGCCGCCGCGACCAAGCGCTATCCGCCTTCGATCGCGCGCTCGACCTTCATCCCGGTCTTGCCGGAGCGTGGCTCGGCCGGGCCAACATCCGCTGCGCGATGGGACGCATCGATGAAGCGCTGGCCGACTACGAGAAGGCGCTCGCATTCGACCCCAGGCTCGCCGCGGCCTGGGTCGGCCGGGGCAATGCGCTTTCCGCTGGGAAACGCCATCGCGAAGCACTTGCCGCTTATGACAAGGCGATCGCGCTCGATTTCGGTCTGGCGGACGCATGGCTCGGGCGCGGCAATGCCTGCCGCGAGCTGGCGAAGACGGACGACGCGCTGGTCGCCTACGAGACGGCGCTCGGGCTCGCGCCTGACCTCGCCGAGGCCCATCTCGGCCGCGGCAATGCGCTGACCGAGCTCGGCCGCTATGATGAAGCGCTTGCCAGATACGACCGCGCCATCGAGCTGCGACCGGACCTTGCCGCGGCCTGGCTCGGCCGTGGCAATGTGTTGCGCCAGAAGCGAAGCCATCACGAAGTGCTCGCGGCGTATGACGAGGCGCTGCGGCTGGATCCGAATTTGGCCGCCGCTGAAAGCGTTCGGCTGCAGGCGAAAATGGCCGTCTGCAACTGGGATCATTTTGAAGCCGACCGCGCCCGCCTCACTGCCGTGCTGAGGCAAGGCCACATCTTGCGGCCGTTCGACCTTTTGTCGATTTCGCCGGAGCCGGAGGACCAATATCGCTGCGCAAGATTGTTCAGCGAGAGCAACTGGCCGCAGGCAGGCGGCAAGGTCGTCAAGCGCGCGCGGCTGGCAGGGGAGCGCATCCGCCTCGCTTACATGTCCGCCGATTTTCGCCAGCACCCGGTAGCCTATCTTATGGTGGACATTTTCGAGCACCACGACAGGTCTGGCTTCGAAGTGTCGGCGATCTCGATCGGGCCTGATGACGCCTCACCGATGCGCCAACGTTTGCGAACATCCTTCGACCGATTTGTCGAGGCGCGCAGCCTGACGGATGCGCAGATCGCCAAGCTGCTCGAAGAGGCTGGCGTCGACATCCTGGTCGATCTCATGGGCTTCACCAAGGGTGCGCGCGGCGGCGTCATCGCGCGGCGCCCTGCTCCGATCCAGGTCAATTATCTCGGCTACCCCGGCACGACGGGCATGACTCAGATCGACTATATCATTGCCGATCATGTCGTGATCCCGCATCACACGCGCGTTCTTCTCCGAGAAGGTCGCCTATCTGCCGTTCACCTATAATACCAACGGCCGCGTGCGGCGCACCGGTGCGGTGCCGGCAAGGGCGGAGGTCGGCCTTCCCGATGAAGCGGTCGTGTTCTGCTGCTTCAACCACTGTTACAAGATCCTCCCGGACATTTTCGGCGCATGGATGCGGATTCTTGCCGGCGTCGATGGCAGCGTGCTGTGGCTGCTCGAAGATGACGAGATGACATCGCGCAATCTAAGGAAAGAAGCCGCCGCACGAGGTGTGGCGCCCGAGCGCCTGATCTTTGCCCCGCGGGTGCCGCATGGCGCGCACCTGGCGCGGCTTCGCTGTGCCGACCTGTTCCTGGATACCCTGCCCTACAATGCGCACACCACAGCAAGCGACGCCTTGTGGGAAGACTTGCCGGTCGTGACGCTCAAGGGACAAGCCTTTGCCGCCAGGGTCGCCGCGAGCCTTTTGACCGCGCTCGATCTGCCCGAACTGATCACGGAGACGATGGCGGATTACGAGCGCGTCGCGACCAAGCTGGCACGGCATCCGGACAGGCTGACGGCGATCAAGCAAAAGCTGGAACGCCACCGCCTTGCCGCCCCCGCCTTCGACCCGGCGCGTTTCACCCGGCAGCTGGAAGCCGCCTACCGGATGATGTACGAGCGGCACCAGGCCAGGCTCGAGCCTGGCGATTTCGACGTGCCGGCGGTCGTGAGCTGACTGGCATCACTGAGTCCGGATCGGCGAGTCCTTCAGGCCGTTATTGTCATAGGCCTTGCGTATCGTGCCGTTGCTGATGGCGTCCTTCATGAACTTCGTAACGAAGGCCAGCGACTGTGGGTGATTGAGCGGGACGGCGATCGCCGTGACAGTTTTCTTGAAGGTCTCGTCCAGCACTTTCGTACCAGGAATCTTCTTCGACATCGCGTTGAGCTGGTCACGCGACAGTGCGAAGGCGTCGATCTCGCCGTTCTTCAGGAGATTGAAGATCTCGTCGTAGGTCTGGTAGCCCGTGACCCTGACGTGCTTCAGATGCGCCTTCGCCCCGCGCATGGTCGTGGTGTTGTTGACGGCCGCAACCTTGACACCGTCCTGATCGAGCGTTGCGAAATCCTTGATCGGCGAGCCCGCTTTCACAATGTAGGTTGCATCCGCGACCTCATAGATCGGCCCGAACGACATCTTGGTCTCGCGCTCGGGGTCCTGCGGCAGGAAGGTGATGTCCCAGGCGCCCCTCGAGGCGGCATCCGTGATCTGGCCCGAGTTCAGATAGGCGACATATTCGACGGGCACGCCGAGCGCAGCCGCCATGTCCTTGCCGAGATCGACCGGCACGCCCGAATAGCCGCCGGATGCGGTCTTGTTGGACCAGAACGCGCCGCCAGCCGCGCTGATCCCGATTGCCACGCGCAGTTTGCCGGTCGGCGCGATCTCGCCCTTTAAATCCTCGGCGCTCGCGGACATCGTCATGACCGAGACACCGAGCGCAAGACCAGCCAGCGATGACAGAGATCGGTACGACATTTCATGCCCTTCCCCATTCTTTTCCTATTCACGTTGGTGATTGCTCAGGCCATCTGCTCATTGTCGTTCATACCAATCAGCGGTGAAAGCGCAAATCCGCAGGCTATCGATAAATTTGTCACATACCATGTTTATGGGATTTTCGCGCCCAGCGCGCGCGTCTATGGCTCACGGGCTCGCCGGTTCCACTATCGGCAGAATGTTGCTATTGATACGAGCGGGAAGCCTGCTCGCAGGCATTGAAATGATGGGGTTGCGCAAATGAATCCTGCACGTCCGTTTCATCCCGGGCTGATCGAAGGCAGGCATCTTGCGCGCATTGCGATCGCGGCCCTCGCCGGCATTACGCTCGCCGGCTGCGAGCAGAACACCTATGTCGCCCCACCGCCGCCCAAGGTCGATGTTGCCCTGCCGCTGAAGCAGAAGATCACACGCTATCTCGAAGCGGCCGGCAATACCGCGCCGATCAAATCGGTCGACCTGGTGGCACGGGTCCAAGGTTTTCTAGAGTCGATCAATTACAAGGACGGCGATTTCGTCAAGGAAGGCACGACGCTGTTCACGATCGAGCCCGAGACCTACAAGCTGAAGCTCGACCAGGCGCAGGCAGCGCAGGTCGGCTCGGAGGCCTCGCTGAAGCAGGCCGAGGCCGACTTCAAGCGGCAGTCCGATCTCGTCGCCCGCCAGGCCGTCTCGCAGTCCACGCTCGAGACCTCGACCTCGACGCGCGACAATGCGCAGGCCAATCTGCAACAGGCGCAGGCCAATACCAGGATCGCCGAAGTCAATTACGGCTACACCAAGGTGACCGCGCCGTTTGACGGGTTTGTATCGGCGCATCTCGTCTCCGTCGGTGAGCTGGTCGGCGCGGCCTCGCCAACACAATTGGCGACCATCGTGGCGCTCGACCCGATCTATGTGAATTTCAATGTCAATGAGCAGGACGTGCTGCGGATTCGCGCCGAGGCCGCCCGTCGCGGCGTCACGGTGGCGCAACTGCGCCAGCTTCCGGTTGAGGTCGGCTTGCAGAGCGAGCAAGGCTATCCGCACGAGGGTAAGCTCGACTACGTCTCTCCCACCATCAACCAGTCAACCGGCACGCTTTCGGTCCGCGGCCTCGTACCCAATCCGAACCGCACCATGCTGCCCGGCTATTTCGTGCGGGTGCGCGTTCCCTATGACGAGCAGAATGACGCACTGATGGTCCCCGACACCGCGCTCGGCAGCGACCAGGGCGGACGCTATGTGCTGGTGGTGACGGCCGACAACACCGTCGTGCAGCGCAAGGTCGAGATCGGGCCGCTCGAGGATGGCGCGCTCCGCGTGATCGAGACCGGGCTGAAGCCGGACGATCGCGTGGTGATCGCGGGCCTCTTGCGCGCCATTCCCGGCCAGAAGGTCGATCCGCAATTGCAGAAGATCGAAGCGCCCGTGGCGTCTGCCGCCAACCCGGCGGACGCGAAGGCGGACAACTCCAATTCCGAACCAGACAATTCCAAGCCATCGTCCAAATAGGACCGGCCCATGATCTCCAAGTTCTTCATCGAGCGGCCGGTACTGTCCAACGTCATCGCGTTGCTGATGATCCTGATCGGCGGCGTGGCGCTGTTCAATCTCGCCATCGCGCAATACCCCGACGTAGTGCCGCCAACCGTCCAGGTCACCACCCGCTATCCCGGCGCCAGCGCCAAGACCGTGGTCGACACCGTGGCCCTGCCGATCGAGCAGCAGGTCAATGGTGTCGAGGACATGCTGTACATGCAGTCCTATAGCGGCGCCGACGGCACTTATACCCTCACCGTGACTTTCAAGATCGGAACCGACCTCAACTTCGCACAGGTGCTGGTGCAGAACCGCGTATCGAGCGCGCTCGCGCAACTGCCGCAGGCGGTGCAGAACCAGGGCGTCACGGTCCAGAAGAAGTCGACCTCGATCCTCCTGTTCGTGACGCTGACCTCGCCCGACGCGAAATACGACAGCCTTTATTTGTCGAACTACGCCACGCTCAATCTGAAGGACGAGCTGTCGCGGCTGCCGGGCGTGGGCAATGTCACGGTGTTTGGTGCCGGCCAATACTCCATGCGCGTCTGGCTCGATCCGAACAAGCTGCAGGTGCGCGGATTGATGCCGCAGGACGTCGTGCAGTCGATCCAGCAGCAGAGCCAGCA
>Ga0134128_10006247_pt1 | contig 14443 bp, 33 predicted proteins | sample KB31754_FD_96462 | JGI IMG/M metagenome (GOLD analysis project Ga0134128, IMG submission 96462) | Terrestrial soil microbial communities with excess Nitrogen fertilizer from Kellogg Biological Station, Michigan, USA - KB3-175-4 | ecosystem: Environmental > Terrestrial > Soil > Unclassified ... | reverse complement strand
TTAGCTTCGTTGCTGTCACATCGGGTAGTAATGCCGCTAGGAGGCTGCTTACTAATACTGATGTGGTACTCAAAGCCCTTATCTATCCCCGGCTCGTAGGCCACTTCCACAGCGCTAATGACGGCCAGATTGCTGGTGTGAAAGAATGCACGCGATGGATACCCCATCGTAAATTGTTTGTTCATAGGAACTTCACTCCAGCCATGCCCTTTAGGTCGCAGCACCTTTATTGGGCATGGAGTGCCATCTGCGTAGGTATCCAAAGCCATATCAATTATCCTTATAAAATTTTCCAACGCAGTTACAGGCGGAGCATCCAACGGTTATCCAGCCACTTACGCCTGAGCTGGTTTCATATATCCGCAATTCACCCGTTCCATTGCATTCTTGGCAATGACGAACTTTCTTTACGGAATATTCACCACAATGGTTGCACCGTTTTCGTTCCTCCGCCCATTGTTCCTCCATATTAATCCTCCTTCACTGTTGCGGCCAAATCCAAAGCCAGATTCATAGTGTGCTCGCTGACATGACCGGCAACTATTAGCGTCTTTAATAAGAAAGCTGAAGCGCTTGGCCTAAGCAGATCAATCCGGTCTTCCAATTCTTTGCGTGTTTTGATTTGGGCGAATTCCTCGATGGTGTTGGTGATTGCCATATTAAAACCTCTTCCCGCCAGCCTTAACGCGATTCTCCGGCTTATGATCGGCGCGATTGTCGTTATATTTCAGCTTTTCCAGCAAAGCGGGAGCATCGCCGGGATAATACATTCCAATCATGTCAAATATCCGGATAGCAGCGTCAAATAGCTCAACGGGGACACCTTTACGGTGAGTAAGCTTATCATCCATCAAATCTTTTCGGTGCGCCTCTAGAGCTTCGGAAATCTCACTATGGATCAGCGCAAACATTTCTCCGTGGTTGCGTTGAATTTCCTCGCCTGTATACGGATCATGAAACCATCCAGCATTCCATGCGCGTCCGTGGCAGGCGCGAATCAGCACATTGGTTGCATTAAGTGTTTCTTCGTCAGTGGGGATAAGGCATTTAGTCATAATCGCTCCTATGGGGTTATAATTTCTCAAAAAGGCACGTTGTCATCATTTTCCGGCTTCACCTCATCAACGATCACATCGTTAATTTTCGCCGTGGCCATAGCCTGCAAAATGATGAATTCTATGCCTGGATGCTGGCGCGCAAGCCGCACGGCTTCTTCTTTGGCGTTTCTATAGCTCTCATGTCGATATTTCGTGTAATAGGTGGCCGGATTAAGCACCATGTAGAAAGGTTTCATATAGTCTCCTGTGGAGGGTTAGGGTTAAAATGGTATGGAATCATTAGCTGACGCATATTTTTGAAAAAGGACGTTGAAATGATCTCGAACCATTGAGGAAAAAATTTCCTTGGGAATGCTTTGATCCCGTGTTGGAGATGACTTCCATAAACGGCCAATAAATGTGTCAGCATCAATGGATTCAAACGCCCGCGAATAGCATTCAATATTACACCTAGTTAATATTTGAATATCAAATCTTTGGTGATTGTATATATCTATCAAAAGATTATCAAAATAACTTCTATTCTTAGCATCAATTTTCTCAAAACCAAGGGCGCGCATAATTAGATGGTTATTCACCGTATTCTCACAGTAGAAATCCCAATCAGTATCCACGCCTACTTTTATACGATCTGGATATTTTTCTGCCATTCTCCGGCTACCGCCGAGACGGAAGCCATGATCCCGCAAAATATCGCATATGTCTTTGCTCACGGTGCGCTCCTATGGAGTGATTAAATGCGCAAAATCTGTCGTATTCTCTGTTCTTCTGGCGATAGGATTTTCCGATCCCCCTTTTTCCAATGCTGAACCGCGCGAATGCTAACTCCCATTCTCTTGACTATTTGATTTTCCCATCTGTTTTTTCTTTTCTTAACTTTTTCCCATTTTTCTCCGAGTTCCTTTAATTCTTCTGCGCTGAGTGTCATTGATATATCCTTTATGTGGCTTTATGCCGCATCGAGGATAGTAGGGATAATCCAATAAACGCAACTCCAGATAGGCCGGTTATTGCTTCGGGAATGTTAAATGCTGTACTAGCGATCATTAGCGCCGCCAGCGCTCCCACCCCATAATGAGCGCCATGCTCAAGGTAAATGAAGGTTTGCAACACGCCGCCGCGCACAAGGCGAACAGTTAAAGTGCGAATCACAGCCGCACCAACCCCCAGACCTATCATTATTGCTATTATGTTATTCGTAATAGCAAATGCGCCAACTACACCATCCAAAGAGAATGAGGCATCAAGTATTTCTAAGTATAAAAACCGAGCTAACCCGCGTTTTGAACTCGCTATGGCAGAAGGATTGTTTCCGTCGATACAGAAACCCATCACCCCATCTATGAGAACATAGCAGAGCAACCCAAGCAGCCCAGCCGGGATAGACATCGAAGGAACAAGTAGAATTATTGAAAGAACAATGATTATTTCAACGGCTTCAATATTCCCGAAAGCCGATAAACGGCGCTCAATACAACCGATCCAATGCACCTCTTTATCTGAATCAAATATATATTTGAGAAACACCATAAGCAAAAATACCCCTCCAAAAGATGAGATTTGTTTATGGGCGCTCGTTAAATATTTTGCATACTCCAGCGGATTGGAAATAACTAATTGAACGACCGAAATTATACCAATATGAGCCGAAAATGATACGATAAGCACCGGCAATATCAGGCGCATCCCAAAAACAGCAACAAGCACACCCCAAGTAAGAAATCGGCGTTGCCATCTATACGACATATCTTTTAAAACCGTGGCGTTTACCACCGCATTATCAAATGATAACGATACTTCCATAACAACAAGAATTAGGATAGTTAAAGCAATCATTTGAGCAACCATTTCATTAGTTTAACTACACAGTACACGATAACGCCGATAGCCAGAATGAGCAGAAAATCAATCATTTTTTGCACACGCCTCCTACCGATGATAGTGGCATGCAAAACATTCCCCCTTCTTTCCCGTCAGCATCCAAAAAACACACCACATCATATCCGTCTGGTTTACAGACAGAATAAATTCCTGTGATAGTAATCAAGCGCTTGAAACCGCCTGCGCCCATTGTGGAATGAAAGGCAAGAGCAATTCCAGCGAAGAGCATTAATGTAGCTCCCCAGAAAACCACCCGCATAATTACAGACCCTCTGAGATTTCTTCGATTTTCTTAGTAAGCCATGGCGCGCGTTTGGCAACCCACCCCTTAAGTGCTTCATCATCCGTAATGATAAGCAAAATTCCAAAAACCAGAATCCAACTACGGGGGACAAGGAAAGCACTAACAACGAGCAGTAACCCAATCCATGCTGAAATCTGGGTAAGCTGAGAAATAAGATATTTTTTCATACAATTTCCCTTGGAATGAGGGGGCCAAGGAAATACTTGGCCCCCAATAGTTAAGCAGCTACCTGAAGACCGAACCGCTGAGCAATGCCGCCCAGTTCAGATGCGTCAGCCTCGCCAATGGCTACGAAGTTCCAATCAGAACCGTCGCGCACCAATTTCCCCAGCACGAAAGATTCATGATCGCTGTTGGTATCGGTGATCTTATAGTTAGCAAGTTCCTGCTGATTCTCAGCATTCACAATGCGAATGAATGCGTTATCCAAATCCTTCAGGCTCTGGCCTTTCTGCTTTCCTTGATAGATGGAGGCGACAAACAGGATTCCGGTGATATTGGACGGAACGGTGGACAGGTTTACATCGATAACTTCATCGTCGCCTTCGCCTTCACCGGTCAGATTGTCGCCACGACTAGCAACGGAACCGCATTTGGAAGCTTTGTGACCGAAATAAACGAAATCGCCAGCGCCTGACAGTTTGTCATTAGCGTCAAGCAAGAACGCCGCAAGGTCTAGGTCCATAGAAGCCCCATCCTTTTTCACATCCCATCCTGCCCCAGCAAACACTTTGGTAAGACCAAGAGCCTTCTTCGTAAGGGAGATGATTTCGCCCTTCGACATAGAAACGGTATCAGTCATAGGAACTCCTAAATTTTAGAGATTTACAAAAAACCAGATTACTCCAGCGCCGTTACAAATACGAACAATGTTCGCGTTTGTCAATCGAAAAATATACAAAATTCAAAGCGTTTTGGTTTCAACTGGCCCGCTGAAGATCGCAGAAAGCTGTTGGCGAAAATCGTGATAAAAGTTGAAACCGCCGTTGTATCTGCTATATAGTCGTTAGCTTGAGGTGGTAGCGCCGCGAGGCGTGGAAGTTCGAGTCTTCTTGGCCGCACCAACGACGCTGAGAGCCAGTTTGCGAGGGATTTTGCAGATTGGTTTTTTATAGCGGTTTCAACTTTAAAAACGGCTGCAGGTATTGCGGTTTCAACTTTCATACCGTTTCTTTTCTCGCTGTGGACGGGCGGATGGCATCAAGTTTCGAGCAGTAATAATCAAGTTTGGCTTTGGCTCTTTCTATATTTCCATCCACCAAAGCTACGCGAACTATTCCGATACACGGCTCTGTCAGATCATTGTGCTTAACCAAATAATCAAATTGGGATTGCATCTCTCCCACCTCCGCAATGACCTCATCCAGTGTGGCGAGGGCTTGCGTTGCTTGCTTCCCCGCGTCTAATTTCAGGAAACTGCCGCATCCATCGCCCCCGTTTTGAGTGATAGGGCTTGCATAGAACTCCAACGCCGCCTTGACGCTCCCAAGCTTGGTGTTCAGGGTCATGGTTTTACATCCCGCACAAAGACTTCATTGGTAATCCGCACAGAAAGAATAGGCTGAACTTCATCCACGCAAGTAGGCATGACAGTTATGGTAAACAATGCAGCTACGCTCATGCCGAAAAGTATGCCTACAGAGAAAAAGAAGATGCACGCTGCGGGGAAATGCAGGCACCATTTATTGAATGTCGGGAATAGTTCCATACCCCTACCTCTCCGTAACATTTGCGTGTTGTTGGGCAATTTGGATAGCCTTTATCATGCCATCTAGATAACTAAGGCCATGTTTGGCATCATCAGCTAAGTGGATTGTGGCATCGAGTTCATCCTTAAGTGCCTGCGCAATGGATTTTGCTTCGTTTATTTCCGTCTCTCCAGTAAATAACAAGGAAGCCTGAAACGCATCTTTTATGCGCAGCTTGTTTTCTATGCTAAAACCGCTCCAATCAGGACTGCTAATAACTCTTTCGAGCCTGGCCTTAATAAAACGGGGTGCATCCGATGTCCTCCTGCTCATTTCCCTGCCTCCAGTTTGTGAATAGCATTCTGCGCCATCTTCGATGTGCGCGGTAGGTAGACTTCCAGAATCTCGGTTGCGCTCTTAAGTGTGTGGCCTGTAATCGCGCATATTTCCGCCGTCTCGCAGCCATGCTCAGCTAGGCGCACAACAGCGGTGCGGCGCAGGTCGCGGAATTGAATGTCTTTGCCTATTCCCGCCGCTTCGCACACCTCGCGCACACGGCGAGACAGCATGTCCTTGCTGTAGGGCTTACCTGTTGCCTCGCAAATCAGGACTACGGGCGATTTCCTCTCTGTGGCATCCAGCATCTTCTTAAGCGCGCGCATCACAGGAACTTCCAGCATCACGCCCGTTTTCTGCTGGCGGAGGCTAATCGTTGCGCCATTGTACTGATGCCAGGATAGCGCGCGCAAATCCCCTGAGCGCTGGCCGATGTCCAGCCCAAGCTGGATTGCCAGCGCGATAGACGGCATGCCCATTTCCAGCGCCTTATTCTTCGCGGCTTCCTGCGTGTCGATATTCCAGATAGCGCTGCGGGGTGCGATATGCGCAAGACGCATCTTATCGAATGGATTGGTCTGAATAATGTCCATATCGCGCGCCATGTTGAATAACACTCGCGCTACTTGGACAACTTTCTGGCCTTTATGTTTACTCTCAAAGCTTTGATATAATGTGCGTGCATCAACGCGGGTTACTTCCGTAATGGGCATTGGCCCCATGTGCCGTGAGATGATTTCTAGATTATAGCCATAGAGCGTGCGTGTGCTGGCGCGCAGATCATCGTAGCGCGCATCTTTCCTATATTCGATAATCAACCATGAAACTGTTCCTTCTTCGATCTGCGGCGCGGTTTCAGCGCCATTACGCCATGCATCCAATATATCATTTAGCTCTTCGGCTTTCCGGTGAGCCTCCACGGGATTAGCGGGAAGGGGCTGCGCGGGATATGGACACTTGACTTCCTTGCCGCCTACCACATAAGTAGGACGCGGCACCCAATACAGGTACAGCTTTCCTTTCTTGCGGCGTTTAACGAGATATTTCACTTTGATTATTCCCATTTTTCTTAAGGCTTTCCAGAAAGTGTTTGCGCCACGCCGGTACAGCCGAATTTGTTGCGGTTTTGTTAATATTGTCAATGTAAGCTTGCAATGCCTTCATATCCCACCAGAAATGGTGCTTTTTCCCGTGAACGGGTTTGGGGAATCCCGGCTCATGCGACATATCTAGAAATATGCGCACCGGGATACCGAGGTGTTCGCATGCTCCGCGTGTGGAATATAGACGCTTATCCATGAGATACCCCGCAATATGAATCCGTCAGTTTTTGCAAAACAGTTGGATAATCAGTCTCTAATTCAACCCCATTTTCTTCGCAGGCCGCAAGAACGCTGGAGGGATTTTCTATTTGTCCTTTAATCAAAAGCAGCCTTACCGTGATGTTTCTCCATCCCTCGCGGGCGAGATATCCTTTGCAAGCAACCATCTTTCTATCGGTGGAATTATGACAAGCCATGATAGGGCGCATGGCATCTTCTTCACCGACCGTATTGAGCAATCCTTCGGCTTTTTTCTGAACATAATTAGGAATTGCCGATGCATCTTTATCGACACGCCACGGGCAGCTTGGGCATGGTAAAAGTTTACTCATCGCACTCTCCCTCCAGCTCCAAATTGCATGCGTCTAATGCTTCGTCTTTGGTCATGCCACTGTATGCTGCGTTTTCGATGAATGCTCGCGCAGTTGAGAGGCGTGATGTTAAATCTTCGATTAAGGTTATCATTGCGGGAATACTCACAATTATCTCCCTATCTGCATCCGTTGCGTAAACGCACCTATCGTGGTCAATCTTTAGAATATCTGATACAAGAGTATAATCGTCCGTATGTTGCCATTCAGCGCGCAACGTTCTAGCACTCCAAAACCACTCGCCTTTCGTCCGCGCCTTATCCAGCGCGCGCAGGCGTTCTAATTCTTTCGCGGGGCTAGTCATGCGATGGGTTCTTTCTGCTGGGGTTTGGCGGGGGAGAGGGCGTGGCGGATCAAGCCTTCAACGTACTCTTCCGACCGCTTCCACTGCTCGCGGTATACAAGCTTCGGATTCGAGTCGCATAAACGTCCGCAGTCTTGGGCGATGGCGTGCCCCTTGACGGCTTCGAGCACCGCCATCAGCTCCCGCAGCTTGGCGTGAGTCTCCGCCGCTTCCCCGCACCACTGGGTCGTCCGCTGGCCGCGAGCGCAGCCGTGGTTCTGCTTGAGGCGTTCGTTTTCGGCCTGGAGCACACGCACCTCCGCCAGCAGCTCATCCAGCGTGGCGAGGGCAGCACATAGGGCATAATTCTGCGCGATCGTCAAATGCACGCGGTCAAGATGCAGGTCGGCAGGTATGATTCCGCCGGGCTTAAACGGCTCCAACGCCGCCTTCACCCTCTCCAGCTTGGCGGTCGTGTTCAGGGCGCTCATCGCTCCACCCCCATCACCAACCCACGCACCTTCTCCCACAGAAACGTCACCAGTATCTGCGGCACGGCGATGAAAAGCTCTCCTAACAAATTCCGCATAATAAACGCTCCTATTCAGTTGTTGATTTAATGAGTTTCGGAAACACGTAGCCAAAGCCCGACTTGCGGACGTTCTGGATCAGCAGCTTCATTTCGTAAATAAAAATGAACGGAAGCAATATCATGACGAGGATAGCAGTTGCGGCATCGAGTTCGTGGTTATTACTGATGGCGAACGAGAATGCCGTGGTCCAGCCGAGGATGTACCAGAAGAAGAGGATGGTCAGCATGCTATTTGGCCTTCTCGGTGATGGTTGCGTGTTGGCGTTCAGCTTTTTTAAGGGCGCGGTATGCTGCTTCCATACCGCAATTAAAACATGAATCACCACCCGATTCTCTCACGCCTTCGTCATAGGCATCTACCATAATTTCCACCGCCCGTTCCTCGCTCAGCTCCCGCGCTGCGGGGAGGGTGGAGAGGGCGTTTGCGCCTAGCTTTTCAATTAACTCATGCCAGTTCCCGAAAAAACCTGCCATCACCATTCCTCGATACGCCTTCTGTTCGCGCATATCGCGGAGATACTTTAGCATCTTCTCTACCTCGACTTTATCCACATCCCCCGCCATCTGCGGTTGGGGGGAGGGGGTGAGGGCAGCGATAGCCCTTGCGGCAATATCGCGTGCATATTTTAAGGTGGTGCGGGAATGTTTCTGCCCATCACACCACTCGGCAAAGCTGCGGGCCTCTTCCTCGCTTCCTCCTTCGTTTCGGCGGTAAAGGAAATTACGCTCCCAGTGCTCAAAGTCCTCAGGGAACAGCTTCCTCGCCAGAATTTCGACATCCACCACCTCCGGCGCTGCCTCGCGGGTGGTTTCCGTGCGCCCCGCCCCCGTTTCTTGCGCGCCGGTGGGGTTTTCTGCGCGCCGCTCCTCGCGGGTGACCGCTTCAAGGTAGGCGGTGATCGCGGCATCCACGACCGTACTCATGGGGTGGTAGCGGACGAATACCTCCGTCGCCGCTTTTACCGCTTTCTCCAGCGCCGCTTCGTCTAGCTGTGTGTTCATGGCTGTTGCTCCTCCTAGTCTGGCAGTTTGCATTTATCGCGGTTAGCACGACGCCATTCCAGGAAGTCATCGCTCTTCTTCCGCACTTCATCAATTTTGCTGGGCGGGACATCCTCTTCTTCGGCTAGATCACACCAATGGCACATCGTATCGACCGCCAAGTTATCCTTAGCTTGCAGCGTGAATGTCGGCATATCCCCCACGCTCACCACCTGCTTTGCGGCCAGCTCGTCGTATGCGGCTACCACCTCGACAAGCGATAGATGCGCCAACGATCCGTCCTCCAGCGTCACATTGCAATTGGGTCCATCAGGCCCGTAGCCGCAGGCCGCGATGCGTCCAGCCTTCCATGCGGCTATCTTCCTATCTAGCGCCTGCCGGTCTTCCTTGGTGATCGTCATTTCATGTCTCCATTCCGTTTAGAAATTTCCAAACGTCTCTCAGCGGCGCTCAATGTGTGCTGGTGCTTTTTCCCTGCATCAAATATTTGCTTATCGGCAATTTTATTCCTTACCATGTGCTCGCGTGTTGACTTCGTAAAACGCAGATACATTTTCCTACAATCGAATTCTCGGCATATTATTGAGCGGTTATCATAAATTTCACAGCCACTTGCGCCAAGATAAATGCAATCGCCATTATCCTTGTGTTTCAACATATGGGATTGGTTGCCAGTAAGGGGATGTGGTATTTCCACGGTTTCATAGGCGGATATATCGTCTCCGCATTCAGGATGAAGCACTATAGCCGGGAAGTTAACGCAGCATTGACGGCATCCATTGCAGGGAACGGTGGTATTGATAACTGTCTCTTTCATTTTTCCATCTCCCTTTTGTCCTTCACCCGATCCCGCATGTTCATAAATGGCAGAGAAATCAGCGCGGCTGCGAATGTCGTCACAACCACGAAATCCAAAACCTTTACGAATGTGTCCGGTTTGTCGGTCATTGTTATTCATTTGCTGGCGCTGTTTCTTGTGCGACTGACTCATCTGCGGCTTTAGCCGTAGTGCGGAGTTCTGAAGCGTACCCGGCAATCAGCTTTGCATTCACATTTCCCTTCAGGAACAAGTCGAGCGCAGCATTGCCCTTGTTTGCCGCTTTCCGGGCCTCTGAGAGGATTTCGGCTAGTTGGTTCCCACCGCTAGCCCAGCGAGCCAATCGCTCTCCAGTGGCCTCATCTAGCGCCTGTCCGTTGGGGATTAAATGAGCGTGATTGGCCGCACGTTTGGCGGCGTGGTTTTTGAATGCTTCCGGCGACCAATCCGGCACGCCATTAGAGCCAGGGGGGAGTAAGCATCGGAACGTCATCTCAAAGGAGAATTCCTCACCGGCTACGGGCTGCCATCCAAGGGATTCCGGTTCTTTCCCGCTTACGAGCTTCAGCTTTTCCTTGGCGCGGAAACAGAAGATAAAAGCCGCATCACTACGGAGAATAGCGTTAATAAGCGATGTACGGCCAGATGCGGGCTTTACCCATGCCAGCATGTTTACACGCTCGCGCTTTTTCCAATCGGGATCATTGCTTTTTGAGTTGCTCACCAACCGATCAACTTCCGATTCATGAAAATCAAGATAGCCGCCTTCGCCGTTGTGTTCATGTGACATAGAGTCCACAATCACAACGCCATTTTCCGACTCTTTAACGGCAGCGGTGAGCGCATCACGATAGCGCAATGAGGAAAAGGGAGGGGTAAACTCCAAGTGTCGGAAAGAGTAGTCATTGCTATAATGCCGCATCCGTTTCGCTTCACTGTCAATGCCGACGATCTTCCCTCCACGCACGCGCTGAATACCCGTTGCGAGTTTCAGCGCGCTTAAGGTCTTGCCCCCGCCAGATGGTGCAATAAGGCCAATAAGGAGCGGAAGATTTCCCGTCACTTCCTTGCTATCTCGAAACTGAAAATCCATATGACTGCCTAATAATTGACTGTGTTGCTAAATTCAGACTGTTCGACTTCTTGAGCTTGTCTTTCTTCATATTCAAGCCATTCGCGTTCATTCCAAGGGGGAGCATCATAATAAATCGTGCGTTTTGGATATGCTGGCCAACTATTTGCTTTCATGCATTCCCCCCAAATGCGGATGGCTTCGGCTATTTTTCTATCGCACAAGTCTGAAGTACCGGGGGTTATGCCAGCGTGAGATAGAGCGTAGGGCTTTTTTGTTTCCTGAATGATAAATTTGTAAGAAGGATTTTCTATTCCCATGATGGCCTTAATCCCGCGCCGATAAAAAGCGTAAGTCAGGTCATACCCCATACTAAAGAGCATGGGCCTTACATTTGCTGGAGTCGCAGCACCGGCAGTGGTTTTGTAGTCAAAAAACTCAAGACCATCGCCGTACATGCGGTCAATTCGGATGCGGCACCAAATATCGCCTTCCTGCCATATAATTGTGACTTCTGATTTACCCTCGGAAAAGAAATTGGCGCACTCGCTACCCTCAAGCTGCGCCCGCGAGGCCGCAACCATTGCGTTAACATTCAGCCAGTTCTTTTTTAAGATAGGGGTCTTTCCCTCCGCATAAGCATCTGCACGGCGTTTTTTTGCCTCGTCTGTTCTCCAGTCTGGATTTTTTATGATCTCAAAGCCGCGAGGATCACCCAGTATGAGGGAATGCGCTGTTTTCCCAATGTCGAACTGCTCTTTATGGACTTCCTCATGCGCGGGATTGAGGCGCGGATGAGCATCAAAAGCATGCAAAGGAGATTTTGTAAGTAATATTTTAGCAATTCCCGCACTCAGGCTCGGAGTTTCACAGGGATCGGCATGATATGTATTCTCGGGAATATTGTAATAGATACCGGCTTTCATAGCTACAGCCCTCCCACGGAAATCACCGCGCCAACGATCATCATGGCGTAAAAAACCAGTGTGATATTGAATACGTTGTTGGTGCGCGAGATCATGCCACCTCCTTCGTATGCATCTTCACCCGGTCATCATACGGCCCCGGATAATCATGCTTCGTCCAAAGCGCGATAAATTCCCTCGCTGAATAGGTAACGACCAATTCGGCCTGCAAATTTTTACGGTATATCTCAGCCCTTTGTGCAATGAGATAGATAGGATCAATCGCTAAGCGACCGTATTTTTCGTGGTCAAATTCCAACCATGCGTGCGCAATTTTCTTCCCGGCGCTAGCGGGATGCGTCGAGATGCCAACACCGTGGCACATCGTTACATCGCAGTCGGTATTAGCCAGCAGATTATGCGCTGCAGAATCGAAGCAGCTACCCCACGGGTTTACGGGCGCTTTGCCGTTTACCAATAAGTTATGATGTGTCGGCAAGAATCCGCACTTGACGCATTTCCTGCGCCCATCAGGGCGTTTGCGAATCTTGGCTCTACCGCACTTATGACAGGTTGCCATTATATAGCTCCATTGTTAGGAACAGTCAGGGAGGCTTCTTCACCCTTAAATCCCACGTTGCCTCCCCGACCATCCGCGAAGCGAGTAGTTCTTACTACGAGCTTCCTGTGATGCGCATGCATCACAGCTTGAACCACTCCTCTGGGATACGGGCATAAGGTCATGGTCAATTCTTTTAATTTGCTGCTATGACGTCAGCAGATTCGCCGCTGATAGGCTGCAGATCATTATTCAGCGTTGCAATCGGAAGCGCTTTAAGCGAGAGGCCATTATCCACCATTGCCTGCTCAAGCGAATCCTTTAGCTCGCGCTTGCGTTTAAGCTTCTCAGCCTCTTTGATCTTCGCAATTGCCAGCGTTTCTTGATCTTTGATATAGTTGGCGTCGGCAACATCAACGCGGCCAACAATCCATTCAATCGGCTTGCTGGTATCCATCCAATCATCAATATCCACTTCAACGACTTTGCAGACGGTGAGATTGTGGCGCGTAGTGGTCGGAACTACGACATAATCATCCACCTTAATCGACTTATCGAAAGTCTTGAACATTTCGCGCGGAGCATTGTCGCCGGTTTCATACGTCACCTTGATTGCGCGTACATTGTCGTTTATTAGGAAAATTGCGGTATTGTAGTTCATCGGGTAATCCTTTCGTGGTTAAATAATTATGCGGATATGTCTTGCTTCCAATCCTGCCCGCCGGAGAACGCGTCAAGCGCTTCCTGGCGCGTAATATCGTAGGAGATTCCACTCTCACGGTTGATGACAACATGGCGCTCGCCAACACGGTAAAACACGAATGTCCGGTTCTCGGCGCGCTGCGGAAGATGTCTGCCGGGGAAGAGAAGAAGGTTGGTCATTTTGACCCCCGCTGGCGCATATATTCATCGGCAATATCGAGAGCGCCAACAACCATCTCAGAGTGCTTAGTACCGTCATTAGATGCTTTATAAATTTCAGGCAGCATTAAAAGCGCTATCTCATCGCGCAGGGTTTTTACCGGTTCTGACGACTCCAGCTCTACAGAGATATCATGGACACGGGAGAATCCTTCTTGCTCCTCATCGACCGGAGGAATATCGGTGAACTTATTTACCAACTGGTCGTAATCAATGCGTACCGCTTGGGCGAACGGGTTGATATTCTCCGACTGTGCGGTGGGCGCATCTTTCTTGCGGATGATATCCAGGGGGGATTCCTCACCACTAACAACGGACTCCGATCCATCAGTACGATGCCAGGCGGTACAGCCTTCATGCTGAAAGATGTACGGATAAAGGGTATTTCCGCTTTCACCCGTATAAACCGCCTCTTTCCCCTCTCGGGTGATATACACAGCGCCTATTTCTAATTCGTTGCAGTTAAACGTCATAACGGCTTCCCCATTGTTTCATACGTTGCGGGATTGGTCAGCATCTGCGGAAAGGGAATAGCCTTGACTGATTCCTCTTTCCTGATAGACGAGGCAATAAGATCATCACGCAGCGCGCAGAACACGTTTTCAATATCCGCTAGCTGTTCAGCGCTAAATTTTCCGCTAAAATGCAGCCGGTTTTTGAAATTGATAATTGCGCACATGCTATCGAATTGGCTTTCTTTATTCATGGTCGCCTCCTTATTTAAATTTGAATCCATGTTTAAAAAAACGGCTAACTAAAATGGTGGGAATTAGTCCCCATGGCCCTGTAGCAAATGCCATATTGCAGAAAGATTTATCGCGATTTCTATTCTTCTCAGCGATGCACGGAAATTCCCTCTGGAAAAAGGCGAACATACCTCCGTAGTTAACCAGACCACATGCGATCCAAAGCAGTATGATAGATATAATCAGCATCGTTATTCCTCCCTTTCTTCCTCAATGCGTGAAACCTGAATCATCTTATAAATCCACCGGGCTATTACGCCGACAATGAGCAGCAGGATGATTATGGCGGGTAAGTTCATTGCTAAATCTCTTCTTCAAGAGAGGTTTCAATCAGAGCGCCATTTTTATCGGCGCGATACCACGTATCCGGCTTAATGCCATTTTCCCCTACATATCCAACGGTCAGGCGATCACGATTTGCGGACTCATCACGCCAAACAATTGCAATGATTCCCTTATCACCGGATTTAGCCTTTCCTCTGCGACCTAAACAAATGCTGTGCGCTTCGTCGCCCGTCGTGCTGCTGTGCGCTTCGTCGCCCGTCGTGCTGCTGTGCGCTCGCCAGCCCGTCGTGCTGCTGTGCGC
>Ga0134128_10006245_pt1 | contig 14445 bp, 12 predicted proteins | sample KB31754_FD_96462 | JGI IMG/M metagenome (GOLD analysis project Ga0134128, IMG submission 96462) | Terrestrial soil microbial communities with excess Nitrogen fertilizer from Kellogg Biological Station, Michigan, USA - KB3-175-4 | ecosystem: Environmental > Terrestrial > Soil > Unclassified ... | reverse complement strand
GCTTCCAGTACCAGTACGATTCCAAGACCGGCCAGTTCGCGCACGCCACCGCCATCATGGTGCTGACTCCCGAAGGAAAGATCGCGCAGTACTACTACGGTGTCGAGTTCGCGCCCAAAGATTTACGGTTGGGACTGATCCAGGCATCGGAAAACAAGATCGGCACGCTGGCGGACCAGGTGTTGCTGTACTGCTATCACTACGATCCGACGACCGGCAAGTACGGAGCCATTATTTCGCGGGTGCTGCAACTTTCAGCCCTGGCAACGATACTGGCTCTGGGAATTTTCATGACTGTCCTGATCCGTTTTGGATCCGGACACCACGAGCATGGCGCGAGATGAGTTGACTTGATTAAGTAGGAAACCAAGTCAAACGCGGCGGGCGAGGGCGCCCGCCCCACAAAGACATGGGCTGACGACCGAGGACTGACGACCGACGACTGACTATGTACGATACTTTCCCACTTTGGCCAGCACGAGCCTCGACGACAGCCGGGAGCGTAGATACGCTCTTCATCTTTCTCGTCATTTTGTCCGCGATGGTAAGCGTGGCCATCTTCGCGGCGATTGTGCTGTTCGCCGTCCGCTATCGCCGCCGCCGGGGAGTCGTAGCGGAACAGATGGAAGGCTCTACCGCCCTCGAAATAACCTGGTCGATCATTCCGCTGGGTATCTTTATCGTGATCTTCCTGTGGGGCGCAGTGATCTACTTCAAGGAGCGCACGCCTCCGCGTGGCGCCACCGAAGTTTACGTTGTGGCCAAGCAGTGGATGTGGAAGCTGCAGCACGAGGAAGGCCAGCGCGAGATCAACGAACTGCACGTGCCCGTGGGCCGGGACGTGAAGATGATCCTGACCTCGCAGGACGTGATCCACAGCTTCTATGTTCCCGCGTTCCGCATCAAGCAAGACGTTCTGCCCGGCCGCTACACCACGGCCTGGTTTCATCCCACCAAGGCGGGAATCTATCATCTGTTCTGCGCCGAGTATTGCGGCTCGCAGCACTCCGGAATGATCGGGCAAGTGGTAGTGCTGGAACCGGCGCAGTACGAGGCCTGGCTCGGCGGCGGCGCCGCGTCGGGATCGATGGCCTCGAACGGCCAGAATATTTTCCAGCAGCTGGGCTGCTCCACCTGTCACCGCGCGGACACTCAGGGCCGCGGCCCCGACCTGGCCGGATTGTTTGGCAAGCCGGTACAACTGGAAGACGGGCGCGTGGTCACAGCCGATGAAAACTACATTCGGGAATCCATTTTGACCCCGGGGGCGAAAATCGTCAGCGGATTCAAACCCATCATGCCGGTGTTTCAGGGACTGGTCAGCGAAGAACAGCTCAACGCGCTGGTGGCATACGTGAAATCATTGAACCCGAGTCCATCGGGAGCGGCAGGCGGTCCGGCGGTAGTTCCGTCGGGCGCGAAGCCGCAGGAAACCAAGGTGCAATAGCGATGGCTACGGCAGCGATCACCGCGGAACGCGAGACTTATCTCAACCAGGAATATGGCATCAAGTCCTGGCTGCTTACGGTTGACCACAAGCGCATTGCGCTGCTCTACCTGCTGTCCATCACGTTCTTCTTCTTCATTGGAGGATTTTTCGCCCTGCTGATCCGCCTGGAACTGCTGACTCCGGCGGGCGACTTGGTCCAAGCCGACACCTACAACAAACTCTTCACCATGCACGGCCAGATCATGGTGTTCTTTTTTCTGATTCCGTCCATCCCTGCGGTGCTGGGCAATTTCCTCGTCCCGTTAATGATCGGCGCCAAGGACCTCGCCTTCCCGCGCATCAATCTTCTGAGCTGGTATCTGTACATCATCGCCGGCGTGCTCATGCTGCACTGCATGCTCACCGGCGGCGTGGACACGGGCTGGACTTTCTATACGCCGTTCAGCACCGCCTTCAGCAATACCAAGGTGATCGAGGCCGGGCTTGCCATCTTCATCTCGGGATTCTCGTCCATCCTGACCGGACTGAATTTCGTGGTCACCATCCACCGCATGCGCGCCCCGGGGATGACCTGGAACCGGCTCCCCCTGTTCATCTGGGCGCATTACGCCACCAGCATCATCCAGTTGCTGGGGACGCCCGTCATCGCGGTGACGCTGGTGTTAGTGGTTCTCGAACGCGCTCTCCACCTCGGGATCTTCGACCCGACGCGGGGCGGCGACCCGCTTCTGTTTCAACACCTGTTCTGGTTTTATTCCCATCCCGCCGTCTACATCATGATCTTGCCCGCGATGGGAGTGGTCACCGAAATTGTGCCCTGCTTCTCGCGCAAGCGCATTTTTGGATACAAGTTCGTGGCCCTCTCCAGCATCAGCATCGCGGTCTTCGGATTTCTGGTGTGGGCGCATCATATGTTCGTAGCCGGGATTTCGCTTTATGCGGCGCTGATTTTTTCGGCGCTCAGTTACCTGGTTGCCGTCCCCTCGGCCATCAAGGTCTTCAACTGGACCGCCACCATGTACAAGGGCTCGATTACGTTTTCGACGCCCATGCTATACGCCTTCGGTTTCATCGGACTGTTTCTGATGGGCGGCCTTACAGGTCTGTTCCTGGCCGCGCTCGGCATCGATGTTCACGTAACCGACACTTACTTTGTCGTGGCCCACTTCCACTACATCATGGTCGGCGGCGCGGTGATGGGCTACCTGGGCGGCATGCATTTCTGGTGGCCCAAGATTTCCGGACGTATGTATCCGGAATCGCTGGGCCGGCTGGCGGCCTTGATCGTGTTCCTGGGCTTCAACCTGACGTTCTTCCCCCAGTTCATCCTGGGCTACCTCGGGATGCCGCGCCGCTACTGGCAGTATCCGCCGGAGTTCCAGGTTCTGAACGTGCTTTCGACCGCCGGGTCTACCATTCTCGCCGTTGGATATCTTTTGCCGATGGTGTATTTCCTGTGGTCGATGCGCTACGTAAAAATTGCGCCGGACAATCCCTGGGGCGCTTCCGGCCTGGAGTGGATGACCACTTCGCCGCCCCCGACTTTTAACTTTGACACGCCCCCGGTTGTCGATTGGGAAGCTTACGACTACGAGCACATTCCCGCTCCGCAGGAGGCCCGCAGTGGCGGATAGCCCGACCGCGGTCGAACATCACAATCCGGCGCTCAAGCACCACTTCGTCGACATGGAGCAGCAGCGCGAGGCTTCAGCGCTCGGCATGTGGCTGTTTCTCGCGACCGAAATCATGTTTTTCGGCGGGATGTTCTGCGCCTACCTTATCTATCGCTACTGGTACTTCCCCGACTTCGCAGCCTCCAGCAGCTCGCTCGACATTACGCTGGGCGCGGTAAACACCGCCGTGCTCATTTGCAGCAGCTTGACGGTGGTAATGGCGGTTCGCGCCGCCCAGATCGGCAAGCGTCAGCAACAGGTCGTCTATCTGGCGCTCACCCTGGTTTTGGGGCTGGCCTTCCTGGGGATCAAAGGCATCGAGTGGACCAGCAAGTTCAAGGAGCACCACATCCCCGGCCCGACATTCAATTTCGAGGGAAGCCTTCCCGGCCATCCTGACCAGCCGGTTGATCAGCATCACGCGCAGCTTTTCTTCTCGCTGTACTTTGCCATGACCGGCATGCACGCGCTGCACATGATCATCGGAGTGGGGATCTTCACTTATTTGCTCTACCACGCGTGGAAGGGCAAGTACACTCCTGAATATCATGCGCCGCTCGAAAACTCTGGCCTGTACTGGCACTTTGTGGACATTGTCTGGATTTATCTGTTTCCGTTGTTGTATCTGATAGATCGAAAAAAGTAATCCGGAAGAAGTAGGACCGACAACAAGCGAGCTCTGCCATGTCCGAACACATCGTTTCCGCGAAGACCAACATTGCCGTCTGGCTGGCGCTGCTGGTCCTGACCGGCGTAACCGCCGGCGTTGCCTTCATTGACCTCGGCCCATTCAACACGATCGTCGCCCTGGTCATCGCGACCGTCAAGGCTGTGCTGGTGGTGCTGATTTTTATGCACGTCAAATACACCAGCGACAGGCTGGTCAAAGTGGTGGTGATCTCCGCGGTCTTCTTTCTCCTGCTGCTGCTCGGGTTGAGCCTGGCGGACTACACCACCCGCTTGCTGATGTGAACTTGCGATATACTCCGCCGGCGGGAAGAAAACTTTGAGCACGAGGTAATCCGATGGCGTTCTGCAATTCTTGTGGCGCAACTCTGGACAGTGGAGCGAAGTTTTGCAACAAATGCGGCACTACCCAGCCTGGCGCGACGGCTGGGGCTCCCACCTTTCCTACGCCCGCTCCCGGCGCTCCTCAGAAAAGTAGCGCTCTCAAGATCATTCTGATCGTGGTCGCGGTGATTGTAGTGTTCGGCATTCTTGCAATCGGGGCCTTTTCATTCCTTGCCTACCGTATCGCCAGACACAGCCGGATCCACAACGAGAATGGAAATGTGCGCGTGGAAACGCCCTTCGGCACCGTGAACACCACCACCGATCCCAATGAAGCCGCTCGCAACCTGGGTATTGATTCCTATCCCGGCGCGGAGGTGGTCAAAGGCACCACGTCTGACATGACCATGGGCAACATGCATACCGCCTCGGCAGATTTTGAGACCAGCGATCCCGTCGCCACGGTTGCCGAGTTTTACAAATCGAAAGTCCCAAACGCCAATGTGGTCTCGTCAACCGGCGACCACTACGCCATCATTTCCACCGACAAGAAAAACATGCTCACCATCAACATCGAGCCGAAGAACGGCCGGACCAGAATCCACATCTCCAAAATCTCCGGCAAGATGGTCGGCGGCGATTCGGAAAACTGAGCGCCGTTGCAGATGGAGGACGGGCGTCCCGCCCGTCCTGTGTGTGGGGCGGACACTCCTGTCCGCCGCTTTTGAATTTGGTAGTGAATGCGACAGTCTCATCGTCGCAACGATAGAGTGCAGTTGAGTTCGGCGGTATCAGAGTCCAAACCAAGGGCGGCGGACAAGCGTGGCCGCCCCACACGAACCCAGGGATCATGCCCGACAAATACGTGGAGATCGCCAGCGCCGCCCGTAGCTCCATTGTGGACGCGGCCGCGCTCGAAGAGGCCTTACGCAAGAATATTCGCGGCGCCGTCCGCTTCGATTCCAGCAGCCGCGCTCTCTATGCCACCGACGGCTCGAACTATCGCCAGGTGCCCATCGGCGTGGTTCTTCCCCGTGACCCCGATGACGTCATCGCCGCCGTTTCGCTCGCGCGCGAATACGGCGCTCCTCTGCTCTGCCGCGGCACGGGAACCTCGCTCGCCGGCCAATGCTGCAATGTCGCCCTGATACTCGATTTCACCTGCTACATGAATAAGATCGTGGAAATCGATCCCGGGCAGCGTACCGCCCGAGTGCAGCCCGGAGTGGTTCTTGATCATCTCCGCAATGCGGCGGAAAAACATCATCTGACCTTCGCGCCAGATCCGGCCACCCACGACCGATGCTCTCTCGGCGGCATGATCGGCAACAACTCCTGCGGCGTGCACTCGGTGATGGCCGGAAAGACCGACGACAACATCGAGGCTCTCGATGTCCTCACCTACGACGGGCTTCGTTTGAAAGTAGGCCAGACCGGCGATGCGGAACTGGAGCAGATCATACGCGAAGGCGGCCGGCGCGGAGAAATTTATGCTGGCCTGAAAAGGCTCCGCGACCAATACGCTGACCTCGTCCGCCAGCGTTATCCCAATATCCCCCGCCGGGTTTCAGGCTACAACCTCAACTTCCTGCTGCCCGAAAACGGCTTCGACGTGGCCCGTACGTTGGTCGGATCCGAGGGCACCTGTGTCTCGGTGCTCGAGGCCACCTGCCGCCTGGTAGAAAGCCCCCCGGCGCGGGTCCTGCTGCTCATCGCTTATCCAGACATTTACCAGTGCGCCGACCACGTCCCCGATGTCATGGCGCACAAACCGATCGGCCTCGAGGGAATTGACGATCTGCTGGTCGAATACACCAGGCGCCGAGGCATTAATTCGGAAGGATTGGCGCTGCTGCCCGAAGGCGGCGGTTGGCTGCTGGCTGAATTCGGTGCGGACACCGTTGTCGCGGCGGAAGCACAGGCCTTAAGTCTCGTGGCAGCTCTGAACCGCGGCTCCAACCCGCCGAACATGCGGCTGTTCACCAATCGGGAGCAAATCCGGCGAGTGTGGGAGGTGCGCGAGTCGAGCCTCGGTGTGATTTCGTACATTCCCGGCGAAGATTTGACCTGGGAGGGATGGGAAGACTCGGCCGTCGCTCCCGAACAGCTGGGCAAATACCTACGTGATTTGCGTAAGCTGATGAACAGCTTCAACTATCGCGGCACGCTCTACGGCCACTTCGGCCACGCCTGCGTCCACACCCGAACCAACTTCGATCTGCAGTCCACGGCGGGCATCGCCAAGTTCCGGAAATATATGGAAGCCGCCGCGGACCTGGTGGTCAGCTATGGCGGATCGCTCTCCGGCGAGCACGGCGACGGCCAGGCCCGGGCCGAACTGCTGCCAAAAATGTTCGGGCCGGAGCTGCTCACCGCCTTCCGCGAGTTCAAAGCGCTCTGGGACCCCGCCTGGAAAATGAACCCCGGCAAGGTCGTCGAGCCCTATCGCATGGATGAAAACCTGCGCCTGGGCGCCGACTACAAGCCGTGGGACCCGGAGACGCACTTCCATTTTCCCCACGACCACGGCAGCATGACGCACGCCATGCTGCGCTGCGTAGGCGTGGGTAAATGCCGCCGCGAGGAAGGCGGTGTCATGTGTCCCAGCTGGCGGGTGACGCACGAAGAGGAGCACTCCACGCGCGGCCGTGCCCACCTGCTCTGGGAAATGGCTAAAGGCGATGTCATCAAAGACGGCTGGCGCGACCAGGACGTAAAAGAGTCTCTCGATCTCTGCCTCTCCTGCAAGGGCTGCAAGAGCGACTGCCCGGTGGGCGTTGACCTGGCCACATACAAAGCCGAATTTCTCTCGCATTATCACGAGGGGCGCCTGCGTCCGCGCAGCGACTACGCCTTCGCGAATATTGACTTCTGGGCGCGGCTGGCCTCAAAAGTACCGGGTCTGGTCAACCTCACCACCCAGCTACCTTTCCTGCGGGACATTGCCAAGCTTGCCGCCGGAATGCCGCAGCAGCGCAGCGTCCCCGCCTTCGCTCCCCAGACTTTTCGCGCCTGGTTCGATCTGAGAACGGCCGCACGGAGAACGACCGAACGCCACAAGCCAGCGAATTCTGACGGCACACTGGTCATGCTCTGGCCGGACACGTTTAACAACTACTTCCTGCCCGATACCGCGAAGGCCGCGGTCGAAGTCTTGGAAGCTGCCGGATTTCGCGTGTTCCTACCCGAGTCCATTCTTTGCTGCGGGCGCCCTCTCTACGATTTCGGCATGCTGGATCGTGCCAAGCGCCTGCTGCGCAAGGTTTTGGATACCCTCGCCAGGGAAATCGATGCCGGAATTCCCATCGTCGTTCTGGAACCAAGTTGCGCCGCCGTTTTTCGTGATGAGCTGACCAATTTGTTCCCTGACGATGCCCGGGCACAAAAGCTTTCCCGGCAGTCGTTCCTGCTAAGCGAATTTCTGGAAAAGAAAGCGGCCCACTTTCAGCTTCCCAAACTCCCCGTCAAGGCCCTCATCCACGGCCACTGTCATCACAAGGCATTGATGAAGATGACCGATGAGGAGTCGGTTCTCAGGAAGATGGGCATCGTCTGGAGCGCCCCGGCACCGGGTTGTTGCGGGATGGCCGGTTCGTTCGGCTTTGACGAAGAGAAGTACGACGTTTCAATGGCCATCGGGGAGCTGGAACTCCTGCCGGCGGTCCGCCAGGCCCCGGCCGACAGCCTGATCATCGCCGACGGCTTCAGTTGCCGCGAGCAGATCGCCCAATCCACCAACCGCCACTCCCTGCATCTGGCAGAAGTGATCGCAACCGCCCTGAAGGGAGGCATCAGCCCCGACGGCAGCTTTCCCGAGACGCCCCACGTCAGAAGAAGAAAGGCCGAACTGGATCGCTCGATGAGGCGGTCAGGCCTGGCGCTGGCTGGAGTTGGCGCGGGAGCCGTCCTGCTCTGGTGGCTCAAAAAAACAATGTAAGCGCGCAGTGTCCCGATCGTGCTTCCGCTTCCGCACATTCTCGGTTCGCCTCCGCCGCAGTCGCTGCCGCCCGAGCGAGGACGCCCGCGCCCACATAACGCAATTATAATCAACAACTTAACCATTGACCTTCTGGCCTCTCCCCAACCCAACCGGATTCTGGGAGAATAGTAGTTACCAACAGCTGGGAGATTCCTACCCTCTAATCCTGGCGGCGAGCAGGCTCTTATGGCTCTAGACTCCGAGATCCTTCTTCACCCATCCGAGACCGCACACTTGACCGAGGTCGAGCTTGATCCGGCGCTGCGTGGCTCGGTTCTCGTCCTCATCCAGTTTGATGTTTGCGAAGAAATCCGGCTCGACGAACTGCGCCAGATCTTTGGCGCGCGTACGGTAGAGCACCCAAGCTTCAAGCATCCGGCTCCCGGATACGTCCGCTACCAGCGCCCGCCAGTCGTTGAAGCCATTGAGCCCCTGGTCCTGGACAGCGGGGAGCGGCTCGAGGGTCAAATCAAGTATTACGACTACGGCGTACTGAGCGTGGTCTTCGAGCTGCCTTTTTCCGGCGACTGGGAGACGCTCGTCCGCATGGGCAGCCGCTGGGTATGGGACGTTGACTTTGAGAAACACGCCTCCCGCATCGTCCATGAGAAGCTGGAGCGGGCCGCCCCGGCGCTGATCAAGCCCTATCCGGAATGGTTGAGCGAGGACTACTTTATTTTCCACGTGAGCGAGATTGCGGGCGCTCCATCGGCCTCCGACCTGTGTACATCCCAGGGCGGGCGCATTGCTCAAATCGTGCGCGGAGAGACGGCCCAGCTTTCGGAAGGCGAGCGCAATGAAATTCTGCAGTCCCGAACTTCCTACTATCCCAACGACCTGGCAGTAATCGGCTGGAACGCCGCATTCCTGTACGACAGCGAGGTTGGCGCCGAGGCAGCCATCCAGCTCCTGGAGTACGCCAACTCGCAGTTGCTGGAATTTCGTCACTACGACGAACTGCTTACTCGCGAACTGGGGATTGTGTACGCCGGCCTCGACAAGGGCACGGGGATGCTGGCACGCTGGCGCCTGGCCCGGGCCGCGACCAAGCTGCACACCGTCCTGCTCGACGTCAACGAGCTGACCGAGCGCGCAGACAATGCCATCAAGTTTCTCAGCGACATGTTTTCCGCTCGCCTGTACAAGCTTGCCGCCGCCAAGATAGGCGTACCCGACTACAAAGACCTGGTCACCCAGAAACTGCAAACCGCCGAAGACCTGTATCGTTTCATGGTGGACCAGTTCAACCAGAGCCGCGCCTTCGTGCTCGAACTGATGGTGGTTATCATCCTGGTGATCGAGCTTCTCTTTCTGTTCGGCGGCAAGGTCTAAAACCGTAAACCGCGAAGGATGCGAAGGTTCACGAAGATTCCAGGATTTCGTTCGTGCGCCTTCGAGCCCTTCGTGGTGGAAGCTGTTGATCGCTGGACTTGCGACAAATCGGGCGCCTGTATTGTCATCTGCCATCGCACTGCTTTATCCTGAACCGCCTTTACCAAGGGAGGCCGATGCGAGGACTGAAGGACAAGCGTGTCCTGATCACTGGAGGCGCGAGCGGAATCGGCGCTGCGACCGCCGCCCGTTTTCTGGAAGAAGGCGCAACCGTCGTCGTGCTCGACCGTGACGCCAAAGGCCGCGCACAAATTCAGTCGCAGCTGCCGAAGCTATCCGGCACGGTGGACGCCGACGTCTCCAACCTGAAACAAGTGCAATCCGCATTCGCCGAGGCCGTCCGCCTGATGGGGGGCGTGGATGTGCTGATCAATAACGCCGGCATCAGCATCCGCCACAACTTCCTCGAGATCACTTCCGAAGAATGGGACAAGACCATGGCGGTCAACCTGACCGGGGTTTTTTACGTGGCCCAGACTGCGGCCCGGCATATGTGGGAGCGCGGCAGCGGCGTCATTCTGCAGACCGCGTCCACCAACGGCGTGATGGGCTATCCCTTCTATGCCGACTACAACGCCACCAAAGCCGGAGTCATCGAACTGACCAAGTCCATGGCCCTTGAACTCGCGCCCAAAGTTCGGGTGTGCGCCGTCGCCCCGGGATACGTCCTCACCCCCATGCAGCGCGCCGAGTACACCGATGAAATGCTGGACGCGGTGAATCGCAAGATTCCGCTGGGCCGCCATGCCCAGCCGGAGGAGATCGCGGCCCTGTTCGCGTTCCTGGCATCGGACGACGCAGCTTTCATGACCGGCCAGGTGTATACGATCGACGGCGCAGAAACCGCCGGAGGCCTGGCCAGCCGCTAATTTAGGTGGTGTGTGGTGGGTCTGTGGTTTTGTGTGGTCGACCCGCCCGCGGGCATCGCGTCACATCAAAAGCCGCGGGCGAGCCGCCGCGACCACACAAAACTACCAGACCATTCAAGACCCCGAGACACTCATGCCGAAGCATCAGCTCGACGGAAAGATCGCTGTGGTCACAGGCGCTGCCTCCGGCATCGGGTGCGCCACCGCTTTCCTGTTCGCCCGCGAAGGTGCTTCGGTTGTCCTCGCCGACATAAACGAATCGGCTGGGCAAACTGTAGCCGCAGAAATCACCCAGCTTGGCGGCCGCGCCATCTTTGAACCCGGTGACGTCACCCGCGCTGCAGACTGCCAGCACGTGGTTGAGCGCGCCGTCCGCGATTTCGGCGCCATCCACGTTTTGTTCAACAATGCCGGAATCATCCGCCGTGCCGCAGTCACTGAGCTCTGCGAAGCTGACTGGGACCGGGTGATGGAGGTGAACGTAAAATCCATTTTTCTGATGTGCCGCCAGGTCATTCCCATCATGGCGGCAGCTGGCGGAGGCTCGATCATCAACACCGCATCCGGCTGGGGTCTGGCCGGCGGCCCGAGGGCGGCGGTGTACTGCGCCTCCAAGGGCGCAGTGGTCCTGCTCACCAAGGCCATGGCCATCGATCACGGACCGCAGAAAATTCGAGTAAACTGCATCTGCCCTGGCGACACCGACACGGCCATGCTGCGCCACGAAGCCCAGCAATTGGGAGAGCCCAACGAAAAGTTCCTGGCGGAAGCCACGAAACGTCCCCTGGGGCGAGTCGGTAAGCCGGAAGAGATCGCGCAAGCCGCCCTCTATCTCGCCAGCGATGCGTCATCGTTCGTAACCGGGACGGCGCTGGTGGTCGACGGCGGCGGCTTGGCAGGATCCACCTAGAGGCAGATGTCCTCATCGGCTCTGCGGAGCACAGCTTCGCAAGGTTTTGTGCTCCGAAATCTCTGGCGAGCTTCGCTCGCCGACCCAGACGAGGACGTCTGGGTCTATGTAAGACGATAAGATCTCCACCATGCGTCTCGAAAACAAAGTCGCCCTCATCACCGGAGGCACCTCGGGCATCGGCGAAGCTACTGCCATCCTGTTTGCCAAAGAGGGCGCCAAGGTTGCGATCACGGGCCGCCACGAGCAGCGGGGACACGCGGTCACCGCGCAGATCCTCGAACAGGGCGGTGAAGCCATCTTCTTGCGTACCGACGTTCGAAAAGTCGCTGAATGCCGCCGAGCTGTCGACGGAACCGTGGCGGCCTTCGGGCGCCTCGATATCCTCTTCAACAACGCCGGCATTTTCTACCCCCACACCACACTCGATTGCAGCGAGGAAGAATGGGACCTGCAAATTGACATCAACCTGAAAGGCACGTTCCTGATGTCGAAGTTCGCCCTGCCGACGATGATCGCCCAGCGCAGCGGCGTGATCATCAACAACAGTTCGGGATGGGGCATCGTAGGCGGCGACGCAGCCATTGCCTACTGCGCCTCGAAAGGCGGAGTCGTGCTGCTTACCAAGGCGATGGCCATTGATCACGGCCGCCAGGGAATTCGTGTGAACTGCATCTGCCCAGGCGACGTGGACACGCCCATGCTGCCGGAAGACGCCCGCATGCGCGGCCAGAAATGGGAGGACTATCTCGCAGGCTGCAGCAATCGCCCTCTGGGACGAATCGGCACATCCGACGAGATCGCGAAAGCCGCGCTGTTTCTGGCTTCTGACGATTCGTCGTTCATGACTGGAACAACGCTGGTGGTAGACGGCGGCGGTACTGCAGACTAACAGAAAAGCAGGTCACGGATTGACACGCATCGTTGCGGATCAAGATCTTCATGGTTATGACCTAATCCGCGAAGATCGGTAAAAATCCGTGACTCGCCATAAGATGCCTGCAAATCGCAAAAACTCGCAGCAATGGTTCGAGCGCTCCCAGCGATCACTGGTCGAAGGCGTCAACTCGCCTTCGCGCGGCGCCGCCGTTTTCTCCCCCGGGCCGATTGTTCTCGAGCGCGGCCAGGGCACACGCGTGTGGGATGCTGACGGCAACGAATACATCGATTTCATGATGTCGTTCGGTGCGCTCATCCAGGGACACGCTCACCCCAAACTTGCGGAAGTAGTCTCGCAGACGATGGCCCAAGGCTCGCACTTCGCGGCCATCACTTCCGCCGAAGTGGAAGCAGCCGAGCGCTTGTGTCGCATGGTTCCTTCCGCTGAGGCTGTGCGCTTCGCCAACACCGGCAGTGAAGCCACCATGCTGGCTCTGCGCCTGGCTCGCGCGCACAATGGTCGCACCAAGTTCCTCAAATTTGAAGGCCACTACCACGGCTGGTACGATCCCTATCTCCTGAATGCGCACAGTCATGCGCCGGAAAAGTTGGGCCCGCCGGAAAATCCAGTCCGCATGCCTGACTCGGAAGGCATTCCAGCTTCGACTTTTGACGACGTCGTCCTGGCGCCCTGGAACGACGCCGCTGCGCTCGAGCGGGTTATGAAGCGCCACGGGCCGGAACTCGCGGCCGTCATCACCGAACCCATTATGGCGAACATGGGCTGCATCCTGCCGCGTGATGGATACCTGCAGCTGCTTCGCTCGCTCACGCAACAATATGGTGCGCTGCTGATCCTCGACGAAGTTGTCACCGGATTCCGCTACGCGCCGGGCGGATGCCAGGAGTACTACGGCATCACTCCCGACCTCAGCACGTTGGGCAAAGCCCTAGGCGGAGGATTTCCCGTCGGCGCCGTGGCAGGACCGCGGTCCATCCTCGACCACCTACGCTGGAGCGAACACATGGTGTTGCACTACGGAACTTTTAATGGACACCGCCTCACCATGAAAGTTGTTGCCGCCAATTTGGATTTGTTGGCAGCGAATGGCACCTACCAGGAACTTCACAATGTGGGCAACGCCGCAATCTCGGGCCTGCGTGAAGTTTTTCGCCGCCACCAGATAAGGGCCATCGTGCAGGGCTTCGGCCCTATGTTCCAGATTTACTTCACGCAGCGTGACGCCATCCACGACTACCGCGACTACTGCACCTACGTGGACACTCAACTCTATTCCCGCTTCGTTCATCGCCTGCTCGACTGTGGCATTTACATGACGCCATCGAACGGTCTGCACTGGATCATCTCGACTGCGCATACTGAGAAAGATGTCGCCGCACTGATCGAAGCCGCGGACCGGGCCTGCCTGAATCTGGTATGAAAGCCCTCGTATGAAGGCCGCACGCAAACATGCCATCGTCTTTCTGGGTGGCGGACGCATCACCGGCGCGCTGCTGGCCGGATTGCGTCTGACGGACTACGACCAACCCATCGTGGTGCACGATCGGCATCCGCAGAAACTGCGCCAGCTCAAGCTCCGGTACGGAGTGAAGGTGGAACCGAATCTCCACCGCGCGGTGGAGCAGGCCCATCTTCTGATCGTCGCCGTGCGGCCGGACTCCGTCCGCGAATTGTTGCAGCAGATTGGACAGGCCGGGCAGGCGATTGCCGTCAGCCTGGCTGCAGGCATTCCGCTCAAAAACCTGCGAGCCTGGATGGGACTACCCGCGCGCTGGGCGCGCGCCATGCCGAGTCCAGTGGCCCGCAGCGGTCGCGGCCTTACCGCGCTAGCCTTCGACCGAGATTTCCCCGCCGCAACCCGTCGCGAAGTGCGCAACTTCTTCGCGCGCGTCGGACGAGTCTTCGAAATCCCCGAGAGCAAGCTCGACGCCTTTACCGTGACTTACTCTTCCAGTCACGGCTATCACGCGCTGGACGCGCTGGCCGGCGCAGCCGAGAAGCTCGGCCTCGATCGCAAGACAGCCTTGACCGCCGCCAGCCACGCAATCGCCGACGGCATACTGACCTGGCGTGAATCCAATATTTCGCTGGACGAGTTGCTCCACGAAGCCGCTACGCCCGGCGGCATTTCCGCCGCGACTCTCGCCAGCATGGATAGATCTGGATACAGGCGCTTGGTGGAACAAGGATTACGAGCCGGCGTGAGTCGAGCAAAGAAGAATGCCCGGAGATAAAGCGTTTCTCGAAACCGAGTCATGGC